>Ga0209455_1000121_pt1 | contig 173350 bp, 145 predicted proteins | sample AraplaCol_mCL_r2_FD_184275 | JGI IMG/M metagenome (GOLD analysis project Ga0209455, IMG submission 184275) | Arabidopsis root microbial communities from North Carolina, USA - plate scrape CL_Col_mCL_r2 (SPAdes) (version 2) | ecosystem: Host-associated > Plants > Roots > Endosphere | place...
CCAACGCCGACGCCGACGCCAACGCCAGTTCCAACCCCGACGCCGGTTCCTACGCCAGTGCCGACACCGGTCCCGACACCTGTGCCTACGCCGACGCCTGAGCCTACGCCGACGCCAGTACCGACGCCAACTCCGGTTCCGACACCTGTACCAACGCCGGTTCCAACGCCAACGCCGGTGCCGACGCCAACTCCGGTTCCGACCCCGACGCCATCACCGACGGCAGACATCTGCACTATCGCGCCGAACTCGGCGTTGTGCCAGGTGCTGTCGCCACCGACCGCCAGCGAACCGGTCAAGCCGGTACAGCAGGCCAGCAATGAACTCATCAGGACACTGGCTGCCTCGACGACCGATACTAGCTCGTCGAGCTCCTCGCCATCGTCTTCGTCGAGCAGCGGCGGTTCAACCGGCTCCACTGGCGGCCCGTCCTCGACGTCCACCACGCCTGACGAAAAATCGGCCAAAGACTCTCAAGCACTAGCATCGAACGACAAGACCGGAACGAAAAATGAACAAGTTAAAAAAATGTACTGCAATTAAAGCCTGGCTGTTCCTGGTGCTGTTTTCGCTGGCTGGCGCTGGCTGGGCGGCGCAGGTGGTCGGCACCATCGTTCAGTTGAGCGGTCCGCTGATGGCTAAGAGGGCCAGTGGTGCTGTGCGCATCCTGGCCATGAAATCCGAAGTGGAGAACGGCGACACGCTGGTCACGGAGAAGAACACCTACGCCATGGTGAAGTTCATCGACAACAGCGAAATCACGCTGAAGCCGTCGACTACCTTCAAGGTCGAAAACTTTTCTTACGAAGCCGGCAAGCCGGAAAATGACGTGGCATCCTTCAGCCTGCTGAAGGGCGGACTGCGCGAAGTGACCGGCCTGCTCGGCAAACGCAACAAGGAAAAGTTCGCGATGAAGACGCCGAGCGCCACCATCGGCATCCGTGGCACCACCTTTATCGCAGAGTTGGTAGAGCCGACGCCGGAAGCCGTGGCGGCAGTCCATAAGGCACAACTGGACTTCCTGCTGGCGTCCACCGCCGGGCCAGACCAAGCCATGCCGGTCCAGCCGCTGCCGCCGCTGCCACCGGGAACGCCGCCCGCTGGGCCGGTCCAACCGACCTCGCCGGTGCCGCAGTTGGTGCCGCCGATGACCCCAACGCCGCTTCCCAGCGGGCAGCAGCCTGGCCTGTACATCCAGGTGCTGGATGGCTTGGTCTCAGTGAGCAACCAGGGCGGCGCCAAGGTATTCAGCGCCGGTCAGTTTGGCTTCACGCCCAACTTCGCGGTACCACCGATCATTCTGCCTCAGAACCCCGGCTTGAAGTTCAGCCCGCCGCCAGCGTTTAATGCCACGCAGCCGAGTGCGATGAACAATGGGCCGGCCAAGTCCAACGCGGTCGATTGCGAAGTGCGCTGACATTCCCCAGCGCAGGATGCCAAGGCCAGGCTGCATGCCTGGCTTTTTTTTGCAAAAACGCTTGACCTTACCATCGTGGGATACTTGATGCTGTCGGTATGAGAACAGCATTGGGTTTTTATCATGAATCAGCAAGCGATCAGGATTGAGGGCATGAGCTGCGCCTCCTGCGTGGGCAGGGTGGAGCGCGTGCTGGCGGCGGTGCCGGGCGTGGACAAGGTCAGCGTCAACCTGGCCACCGAGATGGCGCGTGTGGAGTCGGTGCAGCCGGTGGATTTTGCGCTGTTGAAGCAGGCGGTCGACAAAGCCGGTTATCAGGCTTTGCCGGCTGAGCCCTCGTTCACGTCGGCAGCCACAACGTCCACCGGGCCGGATGCGCGCACCGCACCGGCTGCGGCCACTGCCGCCGAGCGCCACGTCACATTGCAAGCGCCGACCGGCGGCTGGGCCGTGCTGCTGGCTGCCCTGTTTTCGCTACCTCTGCTGCTGCCCATGCTGGTGGAACCACTGGGTGTCCATTGGATGCTGGATGGCCGGGTGCAGATGCTGCTCGCCGCGCCTGTGCAGTTCTGGCTGGGCGCGCGCTTTTATCGCGCTGGTTGGCTGGCTGCGCGTGCGCTCAGCGGTAATATGGATCTGCTGGTTGCGCTGGGCACCAGTGCGGCGTATGGCCTGAGCGCTTATCAGTTGCTGGCTGGCGGGCCTATGCCACACCTGTATTTCGAGGCGTCGGCGGTGGTCATCACGCTGGTCCTGCTGGGAAAATGGCTGGAGGCGCGCGCCAAGCGGCAGACCACCGCTGCTATCCGCGCGCTGCAAGTGCTGCGTCCCGAATCGGCGCGCGTGCGGCGCGATGATCAGGATGTGGATGTCTCCATCAACGAGGTGCGCGTCGGCGACATCATCGTTGTGCGTCCCGGCGAGCGTATCGCTGCTGACGGCGTGGTGGACGAAGGCGCCAGCCATGTCGATGAGGCGTTGATTACCGGCGAGAGCCTGCCGGTGGCGCGTCACGCTGGCGAGCGTGTGACCGGCGGGGCGATTAACGGCGAAGGCTTGCTGCTGGTGCGGGTGACGGCGGTCGGCGCGGAAAGCACGTTGGCCCGTATCATTCGGCTGGTGGAAGATGCACAGGCCGCGAAAGCGCCCGTGCAGCATCTGGTGGACCGCGTCAGTGCGATCTTTGTGCCGGTTGTGTTGGCGCTGGCGCTGCTGACCTTTGTTGGCTGGTGGTTGTATGCCGGCGATGCGGAGCAGGCCATCATCAATGCGGTGGCGGTACTGGTGATTGCCTGTCCTTGTGCGCTGGGGCTGGCCACGCCGGCTGCGATCATGGCGGGAACCGGTGTCGCTGCGCGTTACGGTATTCTGATCAAGGATGCGGAAGCGCTGGAACTCGCGCACCGCATCACCACCGTGGCGTTCGATAAGACCGGCACGCTGACCGAGGGGCAGCCATCGTTGGCGGCGCTAGTCGCGGCGCCAGGCGTGGATGAAGCGCGCATGCTGCAACTCGCGGCTGCCGTGCAGCGCGGCAGCGAACATGCGCTGGCCCGCGCCGTGCAGCGAGCCGCTGCCGACGACGCGCCACGGGCCCTCGCTGCAGCCGCGCCACTAGCGGCCGCCGCTGTCGCGTCACAAGCCGCCGTTGCCGCGCCGGGATCGCGAATCGCGCCGCAGGTCACGGCATCGGAGATATCGGCGTTGCCGGGGCGCGGCGTCGCCGCGTTGGTTGACGGTGTGCGGCTGGTGTTGGGCAGTACGCGATTGATGCAGGAAGAGGGCGTGGCGCTTGGCGCGCTGTCGGCCCGCGCGGCCGAACTTGAGCAGCAAGGCCACACCATCTCCTGGCTGGCCGCGCCGGGCAGTGAAGGCTTGCTTGGCCTGCTGGCGTTCGGCGACCGCGTCAAGCCGCAAGCCCGCGCCGCCGTGAAGGCGCTGCATGCGCTGCACATCAAGACGGTGCTGCTCACCGGCGACAATCAAGGCAGCGCCAACGCCGTCGGCGGGCAGCTCGGCATCAGCAATATCGTCGCCAACACGCTGCCCGCCGATAAAGCCGCCGCCATCGCCGCGCTGAAGCACGACCAGGCCTGCATCGCCATGGTCGGCGACGGCATCAACGATGCGCCCGCGCTGGCCGCGGCCGATGTCGGCATCGCGATGTCGAGCGGCACCGACGTCGCCATGCATGCCGCCGGCATCACGCTGATGCGCGGCGATCCTGCGCTGGTGGCCGCCGCGGTGTCGATCTCGCGCCGCACCTACAACAAGATCCGCCAGAACCTGTTCTGGGCCTTTATCTACAACCTGATCGGTATTCCACTGGCCGCGCTCGGCCTGCTCAACCCCATGGTGGCGGGCGGCGCGATGGCGCTCAGCTCCGTCAGCGTGATCAGCAACGCGCTGCTGCTGCGCCGCTGGAAGCCGGAACACGCACGAGGACAAGCATGAACATCGGACAAGCGGCAGCGGCCAGCGGCGTCTCGGCCAAGATGATCCGCTATTACGAAAGCATCGCGCTGATCCCGCCGGGCAAGCGCACCGAGGCCGGCTACCGCATCTACGGCGAGAACGATTTGCACACGCTGCGCTTCGTCAAGCGCGCACGCTCGCTGGGCTTTTCGCTGGAACAGATCCGCGAACTGCTGTCGCTGTGGCAGAACAAGCAGCGCGCCAGCGCCGACGTGAAAAGCATCGCGCTCGGTCACGTGGCTGAACTGAATCAGCGCATCGCCGAGTTGTCCGAAATGCGCGACACTCTGCAAACGCTAGCCAGTTGCTGTCACGGCGACGCACGCCCCGAGTGCCCGATTCTGCATAGCCTGGCCGGATAAAAAGCGACTTCGTCCCAATCGTGCGCAGGTCCGGCGGTAATAAGATCGTTTGAGCGAGTCTTCGCGATCTTTTACAAGGAGGCCTTATGCGTAACTTGTTTTTCGCTATATTCGTCTTACTGGCTACACTGTTTTCCGCGCCGACCCAGGCCATCACCTACTACTACGCCGGCAAGGCGTTCCAGCTCGGGATTTCTTATCCCATCAGCTACCAGACCTACTACGTGCTCTTCCTTGCCAAGATAGATACGCCGACGCCACTGACGGCTGGCACCACGCTCACGCCTGACATGAGCTTCACGATCGATCAGATTTCGCTCACGCCGGGCATGCCGGAACAGCATGTGGGCAGCCCCTGGCCTGATTTATTGCCGAGCTGGCCGCCCGGTTCGATCTACAACCCCTACCTGACGCCGACCTTGACCATCGGCGCGGTGGACGCGAACGGTTTGCCGACCGTATGGGATATCGGTTTGGACGTGAGCTACACGACACCCGGCGGTCCTCGCTTCGACGGCAGCTTCCACTCATCGAACAACGGCGACACCGAGGAATACACGATCGACCACGCATACGCCTACGGCGCGTCGAACGGCGGCGGCAACTGGTCGCTGACTCCCGAGCCTGAAACTTATGCCCTGTTGCTGGCCGGCCTGGCGATCATCGGCGCCGCTGTCAAGCGCAAGACTAACGCGTGAACATCCACACGGTCAGCACGGCGCCGACCAGCACCACGAAGCCGCGCATGATTTTTTCCGGCAGGCGGTGGACCAGGTAGCCGCCGCACATACCGCCGGCGATGCCGCCTGCGCACAGCGCGAACGCCGCCGGCCAACTGATCAGGTCCGACATGGCGAAGATCAGCGTCGCCGCCGCGTTCATCGCCATCGCCAGCACGTTCTTGGTGGCGGTGGCCGCGCGCACCTGCTGGCCGGCGATGGTCAGCGCGGCCAGCATCAGGAAGCCGATGCCGCCGCCGAAGTAGCCGCCGTAAATCGAGATGCAGCTTTGCGCGACGATCAGTACCCAGCGCGGCATGCTGCTGGCCGCGTGCAGCGGCTTGCGGCGGAAGCTGCCCCAGGCGAACACGCTGGTGGCAAACAGCACCAGCCATGGCACCAGCCGGGCGAAGAAGGAGGCCGGCGTGTTCAACAGCAGCAGCGCGCCCGCGATGCCGCCCACCACGCTGATGATGAACAGCTTGCGGAAGCTGAGCGTGCCCACGTCGTCGACCAGCTTGCGGCCGGCGTAGGCGGAGGTGGTCTGGCTGGGGAACATGGCGATGGTCGAGGTCATGTTGGCGGCCAGTGGATTCAAGCCGGCCAGCAGCAGGGCCGGGAAGGTGATGAAGGAACCGCCGCCGGCAAGGGCGTTCTGCACGCCGGCGAAAAAACCTGCGGCGGCGATCAGCAGGACGATATGAAGCTCAAGATGCATGGACGAGTAAAGGATGACATGGACGAGTCGCCTGATGCTACCATGGGCGCATGACGAGCACACACCATCAAGCTGCATACCAGCTATATTATTGGGACGGCCTGCAGGGCCGCGGCGAGTTCGTGCGGCTGGCGCTGGAAGAGGCGGGCGTGCCGTACGTGGATGTGGCGCGGCGGAAGAATGGCATGCCGGCGCTGATGGCCAGCCTGGACGGCGACAAGTTCGATCATCCATCGTTTGCGCCGCCGGCCTTGCAGGTCGGCGATCTGCTGATCGGGCAGACGGCCAACATCCTGATGTACCTTGGCGCGCATCACGGCCTGGCGCCGCGCGCGGAGGCGGGGCGCTTGTGGGCCAACCAGCTACAACTGACCATTTCGGACGTCGTCGCCGAGGCGCATGACACGCATCATCCGATTTCGACCAACCAGTATTACGAAGAGCAGAAGAAGGAAGCCAGGGCGCGCGCGAAGGATTTCCGCGAGCAGCGCATCCCCAAGTACCTCGATTATTTCGAAGGGGTGATCCGGCGGAACAAGGGGCGCGGCGGCTACGCGATCGGTTCGCGCCTGTCGTATGTGGACCTGTCGCTGTTCCAGTTGATTGAGGGCCTGCGTTATGCCTTCCCGAAGACGATGGCGAAATTGGCGCCATCGTATCCGGGCCTGATCGCCTTGCGCGACAAGGTGGCGCAGCGGCCGAACATCGCGGCCTATCTGCAGTCGAAGCGGAGGATACCGTTCAACGAGAGCGGCATCTTCCGCCATTATCCCGAGCTGGAAAAATAATCAGGCCGCGCTGGTGACGGGATAGCCGGCATCGGCGATGGCCGATTTCAGCGGCGCCAGCGGGCTGCCGCTGTCGATCTTGACCGACTTGGCGGCCAGGTCGATTTCCACCTTGGCCGCCGGATCCACGGCCTGCACGGCCTTGGTCACCGCGCCCACGCAGTGGCCGCAGCTCATGTTCTCTACTTGAAGCTGATACATCGCGATTCTCCCTTAACAGTGATGACGATCATACTGTAGGCCTTCCCCCGGTGGGAAGGTCAAGGAATATATCGGCACGACGCCGGCTGCAAGGTGATCTCGGCGGAACAACGACCGTCGTTCGCCGAGATGGAGGGGCATTCAAACAGCAGAGGAAGTAGGGCTCAGCTTTCCGGCGGATCGTCCAGGCGCGCCAGATCCAGCGTGATCAGCGCCCAGATGCCGCCGGCGTAGTTGGGTTGCTGCGACAGTGTTTCCACTTCGGAGGGCTTGATTTCGAAGGGGCGGCCTTGCTCGACCAACTGGCCGACGTGGCCGTAGATGGCCTTGGTCGCGTTGCTCATGGCTTTGTCCACGGTTTCTCCCGTGGTCACGCAACCCGGGATGTCCGGCACGGTGACGCCATAGTTGCTGGCGCCGCCCTTCTTCCGTATCAGGATAGGGATGTCCATGTCTGTACCTCGGTTGTGGTGCAAAAGGCGGCGTAAATCAATGACTTGGGATGTTAAGTTTCATACAGCTTGTCGCCAGTTTCAAGCATTTTCTTGAGCAAGTTGTTGCATGGCTTGAACGCTTGACATCAGGTGTTGCCGCAGATGTCAGCAAAAAAACAGCCCCGCCAGCATTGCTGCGGGCGGGGCTGTTGCTGGTCAGGATGGGTTGTTACAGCACGTCACTGGCGTGGTCGGCCAGGCGCGAGCGTTCGCCGCGCGCCAGGGTCACGTGGCCGCTGTGCGACCAGCCCTTGAAGCGGTCCACCACGTAGGTCAGGCCGCTCGAACCCTCGGTCAGGTAAGGCGTGTCGATCTGCGCGATATTGCCCAGGCAGAGTATCTTGGTACCGGGGCCGGCGCGCGTCACCAGCGTCTTCATCTGCTTCGGCGTCAGGTTCTGCGCCTCGTCGATGATGAGGAACTTGTTGACGAAGGTGCGCCCGCGCATGAAGTTCAGCGACTTGATCTTGATGCGCGAACGGATCAGGTCCTGGGTCGCCGCGCGGCCCCATTCACCGCCGTCGGTGTCGGACTTGTTCAGCACTTCCAGGTTGTCGTCGAAGGCGCCCATCCATGGCGACATCTTCTCTTCCTCGGTGCCCGGCAGGAAACCGATGTCTTCACCGACCGGCACCGTCACGCGGGTGACGATGATTTCGTTGTAGAGCTTGGTCTCCAGCACTTGCGCCAGGCCGGCTGCCAGGGCCAGCAGGGTCTTGCCGGTGCCGGCCTGGCCCAGCAGGGTGACGAAGTCGCATTCCGGGTTCATCAACAGGTTCAGCGCGAAGTTCTGCTCGCGGTTGCGGGCCGTGACGCCCCACACGCTGTTCTTGTTGTGGCTGTAGTCGCGCAGGGTTTGCAGCACGGCGGTCTTGCCGTTGATCTGCTTGACCTGGCCGTAGAACGACGCTTCGCCATTCTTCGGCTCCAGGAACACGAACTGGTTCACCAGCAGCGACGGGATGAACGGACCGGTCACGCGGTAGAACGTGGCGCTCTGGCCGTTCTTGTTCTCCTGCCAGGACTCCAGGTCCTTGCCGTGCTTGGTCCAGAAATCGTCCGGCAACTGGACGATGCCCGAGTACAGCAGGTCGGTATCTTCCAGCACGTGGTCGTTGAAGTAATCCTCGGCCGGCAGGCCCAGCGCGCGCGCCTTGATGCGCATGTTGATGTCTTTCGACACCAGCACGATGGCGCGGCCCGGCTGGTCCGCTTCCAGCGAGCGCACCACGGTCAGGATCTGGTTGTCGGCCTTGCCCACCGGCAGACCCAGCGGCAGGTCGGCGGTTTGCATGCGGGTCTGGAAGTACAGGCGGCCCTTGGCGTCCTTGTTGCCCAGCTTGGACAGCGGGATGCCGTTCTCGATGGCGTCGTCGTCGGTGTTGGACACCAGCGCATCCAGGGTGCGCGACACCTGGCGGGCGTTGCGCGCCACCTCGGTCATGCCTTTCTTGTGGTTGTCCAGTTCTTCCAGCGTCATCATCGGCAGGTAGACATCGTGTTCCTCGAAGCGGAACAGCGACGACGGGTCGTGCATCAGCACGTTGGTGTCGAGCACGAACAGCTTGGTGGTGCCGACCTGGTCGGCGTGGCGGCTGGTCGAAGACTTGATCGCCACCTCGTGCGGCTTGTGCTTGGCCGGATGCGGCGCTTCCGCCGTGATCGGCGTGACCTTGCCGCGCGGCGAAGGCTTCTTGGCCTCGACGGCATCGGCGGCGGCCTTGAGCACGGCCGGCGCGGCTTTCAGGACGGCCGCAGCGGTCTTCTTGGGCGCTGCGGGTTTCTTTGCTACGGGTACGGCTTTGACGGTCGCCGCCTTTTTCGGCGCTGGTGCAGGTTCCGGGGCGATGTCCGCGACTGCCGCCAGGGTAGGGGCGGAAGCGGGACGGGCGCCGGTGGCCTTGGGATAATCTTTTGCCAGCAGTATAGTCGCGGGCTTACTTGGTATTTTTGGCAGTGGCATCAGGATCTCAATCGAAAAGAATCTGGAGGAATCCGCCCATGGACGCGGCAAGCTGGCGCACCGGCCGCGCGGCATGGGATGGATGCTGGGGAAAACAAAGTGAAAGACTGCCGACGGGCGTTGGTCTTGCCCGGTGAGTACCGCGTGGTGGCCGGCTGACCACCATGTAGGGTAGAAGGGTACAGTGGTGACTCAAAATGTACAGATACGCTGTTTTGCTACGGGTTGAGCACACTGGAAGGTGCACCGCATCCTACAAACAACTCAGGCCTGATGCGCTACAAATTCCAGCACTTCATCGACGTGACCCGCCACCTTCACGCCTCTCCATTCTTTCACCAATTGACCATGAGCGTCAATCACAAACGTGCTGCGTTCGATGCCGCGGACGGTCTTGCCGTACATTTGCTTCATCTTCATGACGTTGAACTGGGTGCACAGGGCTTCGTCCGGGTCGGAAATCAGCTCAAACGGCAGGCCCAGCTTGGCCTTGAAGTTTTCGTGCGAGCGCAGCGAGTCGCGGCTGATGCCGTAGATTTCGGTGCCGGCCGCCTGGAACTGCTCGTACAGGTCGCGGAACGCCATGTTCTCGGTGGTGCAGCCGGGCGTGTTGTCCTTGGGGTAGAAGAACAGCACGGTGTAGCGCGCCGGGCGGCCGGACAACTGGAAAGTCTGGCCGCCGGTCATGGGGGCGGAAAAATCGGGAACTACGGTTGGGCGATCAGCCACAGGCTTTCTCCTGTCGGTATGCGCTACGCTCGCGCGGCGCCTTGCACGATCAGCTTGCCCGAACGCCCCGGCAGTTCGCCCCAGGTGACAGGGCAGACCGGCAGCGGCAGGTGCTGGACTTTTTGGTAGTAATCGGCCATGGACGCTAGCTGGTAGCCCTGGTCGCGCCATCCGGCCAATAACTGCTCGAATATGGGGGCAAGTTTCTGGCCTTCAAGCTCGGCGTGCAGGGTGTAGACGTGGTCGCGCGTGGCGCCCGCAGTCAGCCTGAGCAGGAAGGCGGCGATATTGCCGGTGCTGATGATGGTGCCACCGATCTCGCGGCCCAGCAATTCGTCCAGCGTGGGGAGGGTGGTCGGCATCTGGACGTGCGCCAGCACGGTGTCGCCGTCGGCCAGGCGGTGCGGGCCGTCGGCCGGGTTGGCCAGGCTGCCGTCCTCGTTGAGCACGCAGCGGCCGTCGGAGGCGTAGCCGTAAGCGGCGCGGTCATGCTCGGCGAAGGCGCCGTTGTTCATCTGCCAGCCGGCCGCGCCATGGGTGCGCGGGGCCACGCCAAACACTTGCGTGAAGCGCGAGGCGGCCTTGCGCATCATGTCCACCGCCCAGGCGCCGTCGCGCTTGGCGACGTTGTCCTGCCACAGCACATGGTCCCAGGTGTGGATGCCGCATTCGAAGCCGGCGTCGCGCACGGCGCGCAGCTCGGCCGCGCATTCCTTGCCGATGTCCGGGCCGGGCAGCAGCACGCCGTACATCAGCGTCTTGATGCCGTAGTGCTCGACCACGGAGGTGCGGGAGACTTTGCTGAAGAAGCCCGGCCGCAGCGCGCGCCGCATGGCCCAGCCCGTGTGGTCCGGGCCCAGCGAGAACAGGAAGGTGGCGCCGGCGCCGTGCGCCTTCAGCATGCGCACCAGGTTGGGTACGCCTTCACGGGTGCCGCGATAGGTGTCGACATCGATCTTCAACACCATCAGCGGCTTGTGCGTCGCGGGAGCAGTCAATGCTTAGTCCATCAGGGCTTGGGCTTCGGCCACCTGGCTGCGGTAGGCGTCGAAGATTTTCTTCAGGGCGTCAGCCATGGTGGTGGTCGGCTTCCAGCCCAGCTCGTCGCAGGTGTTGGTGATCTTCGGCACGCGGTTCTGCACGTCCTGGTAGCCGGCGCCGTAGTAGGCGCCCGAGGTGGTCTCGACGATCTTGACCTTGGCCGCGCCTTCCGCGTACTCAGGGTATTGAGGCGCCAGTTCCAGCATCATGTTGGCCAGTTCGCGGATCGAGTAGTTGTTGGTCGGGTTGCCGATGTTGTAGATCTTGCCGGTGGCGGCGCCGTTCTTGTTCTCGATGATCTTCATCAGCGCGTCGATGCCGTCGTCGATGTCGGTGAAGGCGCGCTTCTGGTGGCCGCCGTCGACCAGCGAGATGTTCTCGCCGCGGACGATGTGGCCGAAGAACTGGGTCACCACGCGCGACGAACCTTCCTTCGGCGTGTGGATGGAATCGAGGCCGGCGCCGATCCAGTTAAATGGACGGAACAGGGTGAAGTTCAGGCCTTCCATGCCGTAGCCCCAGATCACGCGGTCCATCAGTTGCTTGGCGTTGGAATAGATCCAGCGCGGCTTGTTGATCGGGCCGCAGATCAGTTCCGAGTTCTCGGGATCGAACTCCTCGTCGTGGCACATGCCGTACACTTCCGAGGTCGACGGGAACACCAGGTGCTTGCCGTACTTGGCGGCCGAACGCACGATGGGCAGGTTGGCTTCGAAGTCCAGCTCGAACACGCGCAGCGGCGCTTTCACGTAGGTCGACGGGGTGGCGATGGCCACCAGCGGCAGGATCACGTCGCACTTCTTGACGTGGTACTCGACCCATTCCTTGTTGATGGTGATGTCGCCCTCGAAGAAGTGCATGCGCGACTTGTAGGACTCATTCTCCAGCAGGTCGTTGATACGGTCGGTGTTCATGTCCATGCCGTACACGTGCCAGTCCGTCGTTTCCAGGATGCGCTTGGACAGGTGGTGGCCGATGAAGCCATTGACGCCGAGGATGAGTACTTTTTTCATTTTAGGATGTCCAGGTAATGTTCATTGTCCGCCAGCCAGGCGGGCTTGCAACTGCTCGGCCGTGATCGGTACACCGTCGGCCGTCAAGGCGGAAATCGTCAGCATGCGGCCATCGCCGCACACGCCAAAGATGCAATTATCCACTACTGTCAAGCCGGGTGGCAAACTTAGCGAGACAACATTGCCGAAATTGCCATGGCCGGCGCCGGCCAGGCGGGCGCGCTGGATCACGTAGCGCACGCCGTCGATGTCGGTGAAGGCGCCGGGGTAGGGCGGCGCCACCGCCCGGTGCAGGTTGTACACCTGCTGGGCCGGCTGGCGCCAGTCGATGCGGCCGTCTTCCGGCTTGCGGCCGCCGAAGTAGCCGCCCTTGGTGAGGTCGTTGTGCAGGCGCGGCGCCGTGCCGTCCAACAGCGTCGGCAGCACGCGCCACAGCGCCTGCTCGGCCGCCACCTGCACCTTGCCGAACACTTCGTGCGCCGTGTCGTCCGGCAGGATGGGCACTTCCATCTGCGAGACGATGGCGCCGGCGTCCGGCTTGACGGTCATCTCGTGCAGGGTGGCGCCGGTGACGGTGGCGCCGTGCAGCACCGCCCAGTTGACCGGCGCGCGGCCGCGGAATTCCGGCAGCAGCGAACCGTGCATGTTGAACGCGGGCGCCACGGCCAGCAGCTCGGCCGGCAGCATGTGGCGGTAGTAGAAGCTGAAGATGAAGTCCGGCCTGGCGGCCCGCACCTGCGCCAGCAGTTCCGGCGATCTGGCGTCGGCCGGCGTGATGTAGGGGATGCCTTCGGCCTGGCACAGCGAGATCACCGATTCGAACCAGATGTTTTCGCTGGCGCTGTCTTCGTGGGTGACCACCAGGGCCACGTCCACGCCGCCGGCCAGCAGCACCTTCAGGCAGCGCACGCCGACGTTGTGGTAGCCGAAGACGACGGCGCGCTTGCGCACTTCAAGATCACTCATGCGGACGGCCCACGGTGCGTTTCTCCAGGCTCACGCGCGGCGCCAGTTCCGGCAGCGTTTCGCCGTGCTTTTGCTGCAGGATGGTCTGCACCACGTAGCGCGGACGCGCGCGCACCTGCTGGAAGATGCGGCCCACGTATTCGCCCAGCAGGCCAATGCCGAACAGGATCACGCCCATGAAGAAGAAGGAAATCGCGAACAGCGTGAACACGCCTTCCGCTTCCGCGCCCAGGAACAGGCGCCGCACCACCAGGATCACCACCAGCAGCGCCGAGGCCAGCGACATCAGCATGCCCATCATGGAATAGAACTGCAGCGGCACCAGCGAGAAGCCGGTCACCAGGTCGAAGTTCAGGCGGATCAGGCTGTACAGCGAGTACTTCGATTCGCCGGCCGCGCGCTCCTCGTGCTCGACGGTGATCTCGGTCGGGTTGCGCGCGAAGCGGTAGGCCAGCGCCGGCACGAAGGTGTTCACCTCGCCGCACTGGTTGACCAGGTCGATGACGTTGCGGCCGTAGGCGCGCAGCATGTTGCCCTGGTCGGTGATCTTGATGTTGGTGATGCGCTCGCGTAGCTGGTTCATGGCCTTGGACGCGTAGGTGCGCCACGCCGAGTCCTGGCGCTTGCGGCGGATCGAGCCGACGTAATCGTAGCCTTCGCGGATCTTGGCCACCAGGTTGCCGATTTCTTCCGGCGGATTCTGCAGGTCGGCGTCCAGCGTGATCATGATCTCGCCGCGCGCCTGCTCGAAGCCGGCCAGGATGGCCATGTGCTGGCCGTAGTTGCCGTTGAAGAGGACCACGCGGGTGACGTCCGGGCGCTTGCGGAACTGCTCGGCCAGGATGGACACCGAGTTGTCGCGGCTGCCGTCGTTGATGAAGACGATCTCGTAGCTGGTGTCCAGCTTGTCCAGCGCCGGGTACAGGCGGTCGAACAAGGCCTGCAGGCCGGCCTGCTCGTTGTAGATCGGGATGACGACGGAGACTTCCGGCTTGATTTGTAGGACGGTCATATCGCTCATTTGATCAGGAGGGCTTTCACGGCGGCGACCGTGCGGTCGACGTCGGCGGTGGTCATGGCGTAGAACATCGGCAGGGTCACGGTCAGGCGGCCGATCTTTTCGGCCACCGGGAACATGCCTTCCTTGAAGCCGCGCTCGCGGTACAGGGTGAACAGGTGGATGGGCGCGTAGTGGTAGCCGGTGCCGATGTTGAAGCGGTCCTTCATGGCGTTCATGAAGTCGGCGCGGGTGCCGGGGCCGTGATCCGGCAGGATGATCTGGAACAGGTGGTAGTTGCTGGAGTCGAAAGCCTGCAGCGGCAGTTGCGCGCCCGACTGCGCCTCGAAGTCCGGGCCGAACGCTTCGTAATAGCGCTTGGCCAGCGCGCGGCGGTGGGCGGTGATCTTGTCGATGTTGGCGAACTGGCCCAGGCCGATGGCGCCCATGATGTCGCTCATGTTGTACTTGCCGCCGAGGACATCGACATCGATGCCGTCCATGCCGCTGCGGGTCACGCCCTGCAGGCGGTATTTCTCGGCCAGCTTGGCTTCTTCCAGGTTGTTCAGCACCAGCGCGCCGCCCTCGCCGGTGGTGATGTTCTTGTTGGCCTGGAAGCTGAAGGAGATGAAGTCGCCGAAGGCGCCGATGCGCTGGCCTTTCCATTCCGAGCCGAAGGCCTGGGCCGCGTCCTCGATCACGCGCAGGTTGTGCTTGCTGGCGATCGCGTACAGGCGGTCCATGTCGACCGGCAGGCCGGACAGGTAGACCGGGATCACCGCCTTGGTGCGCGGGGTGATCGCGGCTTCCAGCTTGTCGAGGTCGATGTTGCGGGTGAGCGGGTCGATGTCGGCGAACACCGGGGTGGCGCCCACTTCGATGATGACGTTGGCCGTGGCCACCCACGAAATCGGCGTGGTGATCACTTCGTCGCCGGGACCGATGCCGGCGATGCGCAGCGCGATCTCCATGGTGCAGGTGCCGGAGTTGAAGGTGCGCACCGGGCGGCCGCCGAAGTATTCCGACATCCGGGCTTCAAAGGCCGCCACTTTCGGGCCGCTGGTGATCCAGCCGGAGCGGAGGACTTCGCCGACGGCGGCGATGGTGGCCTCGTCTATCGTCGGTTTGGAAAAGGGCAGGAAAGGCAGGTCAGCGCTCATGGATGGTGTGCTTTCTGGTTGTATAACGGTTTATGGCCGCATTCTAAAGTGTTCGTCAGGTGCGCGCCAGCCAGGCGACCCCCAGCAGGATCACGCAGATGGCGGCCAGGCGCTGGACAGACAGCGCTTCGCCGAACAGGTACCAGGCGCCGATGGCGGTAACCACGTAGCCCAGGGACAGCATAGGATAAGCGACCGAAACGTCAACGCGCGACAGGGCGATGATCCACAGGACCACCGACAGCACGTAGCAGGTCAGGCCGCCGATGATGGGCAACTGGCTGGCCACGCGCAGGCCGACGCTGAACAGGTTTTCCATGGTCAGGTGGATGGCGCCGACATTGCGGGCGCCGGCCTTCAGCAGGAGCTGGGCCAGCGCGTTCAGCAGCACGCCGCTGACGATGAAACTAAAAGTTGCGATATTCATTGTTATTTTTACTCATTACAGATTGCTAACGGCGAGGCGGCGGCTGTCTTCCGCCACCACCCGCATGGGCAGGCCCTCGGCCTTCAGCGCGGCGTAGGTGTCCGGCGTCATGATGGCCAGCGCCTTGCGGTGCTGGGCCGTGTCCTGCCGCCACTGGGCGGCGAAGCCCGCCACGGTGGGGATGGCCAGCTCCGGCTGCTGGCTCAGGCCGAAGGTGAACTCGTCCCAGTAATCGACCAGGGTGACGGTGCGGCGCAGGTAGAAGGTCATCGACTGCTCGTAGGTGCCCACCGAGTAGACCTTGGTGTCCGGTTGCAGTTCGGGCAGCATCTTGAGCGCCAGCGCTTTACCGGCGCGCATTTTACCGTAGGGCTCGAAACCGGTCAGTATCAACTGGGTGGCGGCGAAGCCGGCGATGGCCATGGTCAGCACGGCCAGGTCGCGGCGCAACTGGCGCGCATGCAGGATGGCCAGCGCGCCGCCGGCCGCGGCGACGATGCCGGCCATCAGCACCCACGGCTGGTAGGCGTCCAGCAGGGCGCGCTCGCCAGGATTGTGCACGGCGATGTGCGCCATCTGCGGCACGGCCGCCACGCCGCCCAGGCCGATCAGCACCAGCAGGGCCGCGGCGATGGTGCGGCTCAGGCGCGCGGCGTTTTCCAGGTAGACCGCGATCAGCAGGGCCAGCGCCGGGAAGATGGGCAGGATGTAGCCCGGCAGCTTGGAGCTGGAATAGCTGAAGAAGAAGGTGATGAACACGGCCCAGACCAGCAGCATCAGCCGCGGCTGGAAGGTGGCGGCGCGCTCGCGGCGGGCGCCGTGGAACAGGGCCTGCGGCAGCACGCCCAGCCACGGCAGAATGCCGGGGATCAGCAGCACGATGAAGTAGTACCAGGCGCCTTCGCGGTGGTGCTCCTTGAGGAAGAAGCGGTCCCAGTGCTCGTGGATGAAGAAGAAGTGCGGCTGCTCGGGATTTTTCAGGCCCACCAGCACGAACCAGGGCGCGGCCAGCGCACAGAACAGCAGCAGGCCCTTGACCAGGTGCAGGCGCCGCCAGATGGCCCAGTCGCGCGCGATGGCGGTGTACAGCACCAGCACCGCGCCCGGCAGCACCACGCCGATCAAGCCCTTGGCCAGCATGGACAGGGCCATGCCGGCCCAGCACACCAGCATCCAGTTGCGCTGCTCGGCCGGCGTGGCGCCGTCGCGCTGGGCCAGCAGCACGGCGCACAGCACGATGGTCATCATGCCCGACAGGCCCATGTCCAGCGAATCGATCTGGCCGCAGGCCACCCAGAACAGGCTGGAGCCCAGGGCCAGCGCGGCGTAGAAGCCGGCGCGGTCGCCGAACACGCGCTTGCCGGTGTACGCGGTCAGCAGCACGCCGCCCAGGCCGCACAGGCCGGTCCACAGGCGGGCCTGCCACTCGCCCAGGCCGAACACGGCGAAGGACAGGGCGTTCATCCAGGTTTGCAGGGGCGGCTTTTCGAAGTACTTGATGCCGTTCAGGCGGGTGGTGATCCAGTCGCCGCTGGCCAGCATTTCGCGCGCCATCTCGGCGTAGCGGCCCTCGTCGGGCGGCACCAGGGTGCGCACGCCCAGCACGTACAGCCAGATCAGGGCAAAGGCCGCCAGCAGGCTCCAGACGACTTTCTTCGAGTTGTACAGGTCATTCATCAGGCGGTCTTGGCCTCGTCGGGATTGATCACCAGGGCCAGGGTGACCTTGCGGCCTTCGCCCATCAGGATGTTGTAGGTGCGGCAGGCGGCCTGGCTATCCATGCATTCGACGCCGACGCGGCGCATGGTCAGGTTGGCGGTCAGGCGCGGGTGGACGAAGCGCTGGCGGGCGCCGGTGCCCAGGATGACCACGTCCGGGCTGTCCTGGCCGATCAGGTCGAAGTGGGCGGCGGTGAGCGCCTCGAAGCTGGGCGCGTCCCAGGCGCGCGGCGGGGTTTCCGGCAGCACGATCAGGCTGTAGTTATAGCGCACGGCGTTGATTTCCACGCCGCGGTCGTCGTAGCCGGTGACGGTCTGGTACTTTTCGGTGTCGCTTTGGTGCAGCTTCATGACGGATAACGTTTTTATATCGGCAAAAGAAGCGTCATTGTAGCGTTTTTCAGTGTGAAGCCAGGCTTAAATCCGGCCGGAAGGTTGATTAAATGGGTGGCTTTCGGCAGAATGGTCCTTTTCGCATTGCAGCACGGGCCGGCGCCGGGATTTTGGCAGGTCAGAGAAGTTTGCCTTACATAAACAGGATTTTATTTTGCGACCGATACAGAAATCGAACAAACTCGCGGAGGTCTGCTACGAGATCCGCGGGCCGGTGCCGGAAAAAGCCCGGCAGATGGAGGAGGAAGGTCACAAGATCGTCAAGCTCAATATTGGCAATTTGGCAGTATTCGGCTTCGATCCGCCGGACGAAATCGTGCAGGACATGAAGATGAACCTGTCCAACGCGGCCGGCTACACCGATTCCAAGGGCATGTTCGCGCCGCGCAAGGCGGTGATGCACTACACCCAGGGCAAGAACATCCGCGGCGTGGCGATCGACGATATCTACCTGGGCAACGGCGCGTCCGAGCTGATCGTGATGTCCATGAACGCGCTGCTGAACAACGGCGACGAGGTGCTGGTGCCGGCGCCCGACTACCCGCTGTGGACCGCCGCGGTGTCGCTGTCGGGCGGCAAGCCGGTGCACTACATCTGCGACGAGCAGCAGGACTGGTATCCCGACATCGACGACATGCGCGGCAAGATCACGCCCAACACGCGCGCCATCGTGGTCATCAACCCCAACAACCCGACCGGCGCCCTGTACCCGGTCGAGCTGCTGCTGCAGATCATCGAGCTGGCGCGCCAGCACCAGTTGATCATTTACGCCGACGAGATTTACGACAAGGTGCTGTACGACGGCAATGAGCACGTCTCGATCGCCTCGCTGGCGGACGACGTGCTGTTCGTGACGTTCAACGGCCTGTCCAAGAATTACCGCGCCTGCGGCTACCGTTCCGGCTGGATGGTGGTCTCGGGCGAGAAAGCGCACGCCAAGGATTACATCGAGGGCCTCAACATGCTGGCCTCGATGCGCCTGTGCGCCAACGCACCGGGGCAGTTTGCGATCCAGACTGCGCTCGGCGGCTACCAGTCCATCGACGACCTGGTCAAGCCGGGCGGGCGGCTGTTGAAGCAACGCGACCTGGCTTACCAGTTGCTGACCGAGATTCCCGGCGTCAGCGTGGTCAAGCCGAAAGCGGCGCTGTACATGTTCCCGCGCCTCGATCCGAAGATCTATCCGATCGCGGATGACCAGCAATTCGCTTACGAACTGCTGGCCGAAACCAAAGTGCTGATCGTCCAGGGCAGCGGCTTCAACTGGATCGCGCCGGATCACTTCCGCGTGGTGTTCCTGCCGAACTCGGACGATATGGTGGACGCTTTCGGCCGCATGGCCAAGTTCATGGAAAGTTACCGCAAGCGCCACGGCGCCAGCTTTTAGTCGTCGTCGTCCCCGCGCAGGCGGGGACCCATGCTGAGTATGCTTGTTGGCGCTGTATGGATTCCCGCTTGCGCGGGGATGACGGAGCAGCAGTTTTGAGATCTTTGGAATTTATATGAAACCCATCAAAGTAGGCCTGTTAGGCGTCGGCAATGTCGGCTCCGGTACCTTCAACGTCCTGGAACGCAACCAGGAAGAAATCCGCCGCCGCGCCGGCCGCGGCATCGAAGTGGTGGCCGTCTCGGCCCGCAACCTGGAACGCGCCAAGGAGCGCACCGGCGGCAAAGTGAAAGTCGTGGCGAATCCCATGGATATCGTCAACGACGCGGAAATCGATATCGTCGTCGAGCTGATCGGCGGCTACGACGAGGCGCGCGCGCTGGTGATGCAAGCCATCGCCAACGGCAAGCACGTGGTCACCGCCAACAAGGCGCTGCTGGCCGTGCACGGCAACGAAATCTTCGCCGCGGCGCAGGCCAAGGGCGTGATGGTCGCGTTTGAAGCGGCGGTGGCCGGCGGCATCCCCATCATCAAGGCCCTGCGCGAAGGCTTGACCGCCAACCGCATCGACTGGCTGGCCGGCATCATCAACGGCACCACCAACTTCATCCTGTCCGAGATGCGCGACAAGGGCCTGGACTTCGCCACCGTGCTGAAGCAGGCGCAGGAACTGGGCTATGCCGAAGCCGACCCGACCTTCGACATCGAGGGCGTGGACGCCGCGCACAAGGCCACCATCATGTCGGCGATCGCCTTCGGCATCCCGGTGCAGTTCGACAAGGCGCACGTGGAAGGCATCTCCAAGCTGAACGCGGTGGACATCAAGTACGCCGAGCAGCTCGGCTACCGCATCAAGCTGCTGGGCATCGCCAAGCGCGCCAAGGTCAACGGCAAGGAAGGCGTGGAGCTGCGCGTGCACCCGACCCTGATTCCGGCCAAGCGCTTGATCGCCAACGTGGAAGGCGCGATGAACGCCGTGCTGGTGCAGGGCGACGCCGTGGGCGCCACGCTGTACTACGGCAAGGGCGCCGGCGCCGAGCCGACCGCCTCGGCCGTGATCGCCGACCTGGTCGACATCACCCGCCTGGCCACGGCCGATCCCGAGCACCGCGTGCCGCACCTGGCCTTCCAGCCGAACGCGATGACCAACATCGAGATCCTGCCGATGGCGGAAATCACCACCAGCTACTACCTGCGCATGAACGTGACCGACCAGCCGGGCGTGCTGGCCGACCTGACCCGCATCCTGGCCGATGCCGGCATCTCGATCGACGCCATGCTGCAAAAGGAGCCGGCCGACGGCGAGACCCGCACCGACATCATCTTCCTGACCCACCAGACCCAGGAAAAGCACGTCACCGCCGCCATCGCCAAGATGGAAGGCTTGCCGACCGTGTGCGGCACCGTCACCAAGATCCGCCTGGAAAACCTCAGCTAACACTTCGGGGTCAGTTCCGACATTCGGACACGGGCTCTGCCGTAGCGGCCGCTACGGCAGAGCCCGTGTCCGAATGTCGGAACTGACCCCGAATAAAAAAATCCGGACAGCGTCTACGCACGCTGTCCGGTAAAAGGGTTCTTACTGGACTTGGTACTGCTCGGTAGGGCTTACTTCGCAGCGACGGTCAGTTCGCTTTTCACTTCCTTCACACCCGGCACAGCCGATGCGACCTGGATGGCCTTGGTGCCGGCATCGGTGCTGGCCACGGTGCCGCTCAGCGTGACTACGCCGTCCGCGGTCGTGACGCCAATCTGTTTTTGATCGGCCAGGGAAGCCTTGATCTTGCTGGTGATGGCTTCATCGCTCGTGGCGGCGCCAGCTTTGGCGGCGCCGGCTGCGGCGCCTTCCTGTTGGGCATAAGCGGTGCCGGTCGCGGCTACGGCGGTCAGGGCGGCGGCAACCATCAGGCGGGAGATCAGTTTGCTAGTCATCATGATTTGCTTCCTTATCGAGTTGAGGATAAAACGTCAGCGACGTACCCACCTCTTTGCAAACCCCGTGCCAGCACGAATTTTTCGCTTAAATTCAATGGTTTAGGTGTTATTTTCTAACGGGAAATGCGAACAGTGTGGCCATTCCGGCCAGATTGCCCGGATTTTGTCGGGAAACGGCGACAGGCTGCCGCGGTCGCCGTGCAAGTCATTGATTTTTAAGCAGCTCATCCTGTCGCTCGTGGGCGACACCGCGGAACTGGCTGGCGTCCAGATCGTATTTCTGCAGCAGGCGGTAGAACTCGGTGCGGTTGCGCTCGGCCAGGCGGGCGGCGTCGGCCACGTTGCCGTCGGTCAGTTTCAACAACTGCACCAGGTAGTTGCGCTCGAAGCGCTGCTTGGCCTCGGTGTAGCTCAGCACTTCCAGCGAGGGCACGCGCAGCGCCCGCTGCACCAGCGACAGCGGGATCAGCGGCGCGGTGGCCAGCGCGCAGATGTGCTCGACCACGTTGTAGAGTTGGCGCACATTGCCCGGCCAGGCGGCCGTGGTCAGCGCTTCCAGCGCGCCCGGCGCGTAGCCGCGCACGGTCTTGCCGTACTTGGCCGCCAGCGTGTGCAGGAAGCGGGTGGCCATGGGGGCGATGTCTTCGCGCCGCTGCGACAGCGGCGGCAGGGTCAGGGTGATGACGTTGAGCCGGTAGTACAGGTCTTCGCGGAACTGGCCCTCGTGCATGGCGGCGTCCAGGTCGCGGTGGGTGGCCGACAGGATGCGCACGTCCACCGGCCGCGCCACGTCCGAGCCCAGTTGGCGCACCACGCGCTCCTGCAGCACGCGCAGCAGCTTCACTTGCAGCAGCAGCGGCATGTCGCCGATCTCGTCCAGGAACAGGGTGCCGCCGTCGGCCGCCTGCAGCAAGCCTTCGCGGCTGGCGGTGGCGCCGGTGTAGGCGCCTTTCACGTGGCCGAACAGTTCCGACTCCAGCAGCGCTTCCGGGATGGCGCCGCAGTTGACCGCGATGAACGGCGCCTGGGCGCGGCGGCTGGCGCGGTGGATGGCTTCGGCCAGCAGTTCCTTGCCGGTGCCGCTTTCGCCGCGGATCAGGATGCTGGCGTCCGAGGCGGCCACCAGCCGCGCTTCGGCCAGCAGCTCGTCCATGCACTGGCTGCGGCTGATGATGTGGTCGCGCCAGGCGGTGTCGCTGTCCTTGCGCGCCGCTTCCGGCGCCGACAGGCTCAGCGCCTGGGCGATGCGCTCCAGCAGGGTCTTGGCGTCGAAAGGCTTGGTCAGGTAGGCGAAGGCGCCCAGGGTGGTGGCTTCCACCGCGTCCGGGATGGTGCCGTGCGCGGTCAGCAGGATCACCGGCAGGGCCGGGTAGTTGCGGCGGATTTCCTGGAACAGCGCCATGCCGTCGCGGTCCGGCAGGCGGATGTCGCTGATCACCAGGCGCGGCAGTGCGATCGACAACTGGGCCAGCGCCGCTTCCGCGTTGCCGGCCGTGCTGACGCGGTAGCCGTTGGCGGTCAGCCGCATGGACAGCAGGCGCAGCAGGTCGGCGTCGTCGTCCACCACCAGCAGGTGCGCGCCCTGGCCCTGGGCGCGGCGCAGCGCCGCGCTGCTGGCGTCCTGGCCGGGCGGGGCCGGCTCGGCGCCGGCACGGGGGGATAGGCTGCTCATCGCGTCACTCCTTGCGGCGCGGCTGCCGACGGCCGCGGCGGCAGCGTGCGCTCTATGGTTTTCAAGCCTTCCAGCATGTCGCTCAACTGGTCGATGCGGCGCTGGCTGTCTTTCTGCTGCAGCGCCAGCTTGTCGGCGTGGTCGGCCAGGCGCCGCGTTTCGGCGCAGTTGCTGGACAGGAGCTGGGCCAGCGGCCGGAACGGCGCGGCCTCGGCGTCGGGCGCGGTGGCCACGCTGTCCAGCAGCGCCTGCGCGCGCGCCAGGTCGCCGCTGCCGCGCGTGAGCATCAGCGCCATGGCCATCTGGAGCGTCACGCGCGGGCTGCGCTGTTGCAGGCTCAGGCCGCTCAATTCCTTCAGCAGGTCGCCCTGGCTCATGCGGCGCAGCGCCTGGTGATAGCTGAGCAGCGGCCCGACCTCGTCCGGCGGCGCCACGGGCGGCGCCTGCACTTCCACCACCACCGGCGGCGGCGCGGGCGGCGGCTCGGCCTTGGGCAGGGGCGAATTCAGCGCGCAGGCGGCCAGCGCCAGGCACAGCGGCACAACGGTGAAGAGCTTAGCGTTCATAAGGCAGTTCGATTCTGAAGTGGGCGCCCCGTTCGGTCGGCAGCAGTTGGAGAACGCCGCCATGCGCGGCCACGTATTCCTGCACGATGGACAGGCCGATGCCGCTGCCGCGGCGCGCGCCCTGCGGCTGGCGCACGCCCTGGTAAAACGGCTCGAAGATGCGGGCCGCGTCTTCCGCCGCCACCCCCGGTCCCTGGTCCACGCAATCGAGCAGCAGCTTGCCGTCCAGCGCGCCGATGCGGAACAGCACCAGGCCGCCGCGCGGGCTGAAGCGCAGCGCATTGGACAGCAGGTTGCCGACCGCCACCGCCAGCTTGTCGGCGTCGATGGCGATGGGGCCGGCCTTGCCTTCCAGCGCCACCGTGACGCCGGCCGCCTGCCATTGCAGGCGCTGGTGGTCGATGGCCTGCGCCACCAGCGCCGCCATGTCGGCCGGCCGGCGCTGCAGATGCTGGGCGTCGAAGGTGGCGGCGTTGTAGCGCAGCAGGGCTTCGATCTGCGATTGCAGCGCGGCCGTGTTCTGGTTGAGGATGCCGGCGATCTCGCGCTGGTTGGGCAGCAGCGGCCCGGCCACGCCGTCTTCCAGCAGGGCCACGCCTTCGCGCAGCGCCGCCAGCGGCGTCTTCAGTTCGTGCGAGACGTGGCGCAGGAAGCGCGCCTTGTCCGCTTCCAGGTCGCCCAGGCGCTGGCGCAGCCAGTTCAGTTGCTGGCCCACGCGCTGCAAGTCCTTGGGGCCGCGCACGGCGATCGGCTGCTCGTAGCGGTTCTCGCCCAGGGTGTCGATGGCCGCCTCGATCTGCGCCAGCGGCCGCGACAGCCACAGGCCGAAGCAGGCGGCCAGCAGCGCCGCCAGCAGGATGGACGCGATCACCTGGGCCTTGAGCACGGCGCGCCGCCGGTCCAGCTCGGCCAGCAGCTCGCCGTTGCGGCGCTCGACTTCCCGCTTGACTTCGTCGGCCAATTGCGAGGCCACCACCGGCAGCGGCGCCAGCACTTTTTCCAGCGCCTGCTGGCGCGCGCCGGAACGCGGCTTGCCCGGCGTTTGCAGCATGTCCCAGGCCTGTTCGCCGGCCGCGCGCCAGCGCGCGAACAGCGCCGGCGACGCGTAGGGCAGGGCGGCCGCCACCACGTCCAGCGAGGCGCGCGCTTCGCGCCAGGCGTCGGCGTACAGGGTGCGGAACACGGGGTCGTCCAGCACCAGGTATTGGCGGGCGCTGCGCGTCATGGCCACGCTGCGCTCGGCGAGCTGCTGGGTGTTCTCGGTCAGCGCCAGCGCATGGCGGCCGCTGTCGCGGCTGTGCGCCGCCAGCCGGTCCAGGGTCCACAGCGCGTGCAGCGAGGCCGCGCTCAGCAACAGCGCAATCAGCAGGAAGACGCCCAGCAGCAGTTGGCGAAACGAGAGTTTCGATAGCATGTTGTCAGGTCGGGCTCATATTAGCCGCATGATAGGTGCAATCAGCCGTAACAGCCCGTTCGATTGGCGGGCGTTGCAGTTCTACACGGCATGAAAATTTTGTATTGCGCATCCCCCGGCCTTTGATTACGCTGGCTGCACAATAAAAACCACCGGGGACGCCACATGCCGCCATTCCTGCGCAGCCTATCGATCAGAAACAAGCTGATATTGAGCATGGCGTGTTGCCTGCTGCTCTATCTGCTGGTGTCCGCCACGCTGAGCGTGGTCTTGACCGGCGGGACCATACGCGAGCGCGTGGTGCACCAGGAATTGCCGGCCGAGGTAGGCGAGATCCGCAACGACATCCAGCGCCAGATCAGCGAGCCGCTGGCGGCCACGCTGGCCATCGCCCACAACACCTTCCTGCTGGACTGGGAGCGCGCGGGCACGCCGGACAGCGGCCTGGACGCCTGGAAGACTTACGCGGCGGCCGTGCGCAAGACCACCCAGGCGGTGGCGGTGTCGTGGGTGTCGGCCAGCAGCGGCAAGTACTACGACGAGAAAGGCTACAACCGCACGCTGGACAGGAACGCGGCCGAGAACCAGTGGTTTTATTCCTTCCTGGCCGGCGGCAAGCCGTACTCGCTGAACCTGGACAAGGAGCCGGGCGCCACCACCTACAACGTCTTCATCAACACCCGTTTCGACGCCGGCGACGGCAAGGTCGGCGTGGCCAGCCTGGGCCTGGCCGTCAACCAGCTGGCCGAAACCATCCGCACGTACCGGATCGGCGTGTCGGGCTATGTCTACCTGGTGCGGCCCAACGGCATGCTGATCGTGCACCGCGACGCCGCGCTGGCCGATGGCCGGCACTACCTGAAGGATTTGCCCGGCTTTGACGCCCAACTGGGCGGCCAGCTGCTGGGCGGCCAGCGCTACGCCAGCGCGACCTACCAGGCGCCGGGCGGCAAGCGGCTGGTGGCCTCGTCCTTCGTGCCGGAATTGAATATGTACGTGGTCGCCGAGGTGCCGGAGGCCGAGGTGCTGGGCAAGGTCACCCGCTCGCTGACCCTGTCCGCGCTGATCGGCGGCCTGGTGGGCGGCGGCCTCGGCCTGCTGGTGATCTTCGTGGTCAGCGGGGCGATTGCCGCGCCGGTGGCGCGCGCGGCCCAGTTGCTGGGCGAGATCGCCGACGGCAACGGCGACCTGAGCCGGCGCATGCCGGTGGAATCGGCCGACGAGGTGGGCGCGCTGGCGGACGGCTTCAACCGCTTCGTGTCTGCCCTGAACGGCACCATCCGCAAGGTGCGCGACAGCAGCAACACCATCGCCGTGGCCACCAGCGAAATCGCCAGCGGCAACCTGGACCTGTCGGCGCGCACCGAGGGGCAGGCGTCCAGCCTGGAGGAGACCGCTTCGGCCATGGAGGAATTGACGGCCACCGTCGACCAGAATGCCGACAGCGCGCGCCAGGCCGACCGGCTGGTGCAGTCGGCTGCGGGCTATGCCTCCGCCGGCGGCGAGGTGGTGGGGCGCGTGGTGCGCACCATGGAATCGATCAAGGACAGCTCGCGCAAGATTGTCGATATCATCGGCGTGATAGATGGTATCGCTTTCCAGACCAACATCCTGGCGCTCAACGCGGCGGTGGAAGCGGCGCGCGCCGGCGAGCAGGGGCGCGGCTTCGCGGTGGTGGCGTCGGAAGTGCGCAACCTGGCCCAGCGTTCGGCCGGCGCGGCCAAGGAAATCAAGGAACTGATCGGCGACTCGGTGCTGAAGGTCGATGCCGGCAGCGCCCTGGTCGACGAGGCCGGCGCGACCATGGACAAGATCGTGTCGTCGGTGGCGCAGGTGACCAGCATCATGGGCGAAATCGTGGCCGCCAGCCGCGAGCAGAGCGCCGGCATCGCCCAGGTCAACCGCGCCGTCAGCGAGATCGACAGCACCACCCAGCAGAACGCGGCGCTGGTGGAGCAGGCGGCGGCAGCGGCCGCCTCGCTGCAGGAGCAGGCGGCGCGCCTGGCGGAAGTGGTCAGCGTGTTCAAGCTGGAGGACGCGGCCCCCGGCGCGCGGGCGCTGGCGCGGCTCAGCTAGCGGGGCCGACGTCCATGCCGTCGTAGGCTTCCAACTGGTGTTCTTCGGCGAACTGGTAGAACTCCTGGTTGCGGGCATGCAGGGTGTCGACCGTGTGCTTTTCCACCTTCTCGATGTGCAGCCACCACAGGGCCGGCTGCTCGCCGTCCGGCTGGGAATCGTAGATGCCGACGATCTGGTAGCCGCGCGCCTGCAGCGGCTGGCGGGCCGCTTCCAGCTTGGCCTTGTCGGGATCGGCAAAGAAATAGCCCCACAACAGCGGCTGGTTCATATCCCAGGGCGCGTTTTTCTTCATGTCGGCAAACAGCTCGACCATTTCTTCTCTTGCAATCATGACAGCACCCATTTGGTTGACCAATCTTATTTTACCGCGCAGGCGGAAGCCGTATAATTTCCTTTTGGCTTGAGGCAAGTATCGAGATGACCAAAGCTACATTCTGGATGGTGGATGCGGACGCCGTGACGGCTGCCGACCTGCAACGCTACCGCAGTTGGCTGACGCCGGGCGAGATGGCGCGTCACCAGCGCTTCGTCCGCGCCCAGCGGCAGCGCCAGTTTGTGGTGGGCCGGGTACTGCTGCGCATGGCGCTGGCCCCGCTGCTGGGGGTGCTGCCGCAGGAGATCAAGCTGGAAGAGCAGGTCGGCAAGGCGCCGCGCCTGGTCGCGCCGGTGCTCAAGGGCGCGCCGCCCGGCTTCAGCCTGGCGCACAGCGGCCGCTGGGTGGCGTGCGCGGTCAGCGCCGGCACCGGGCTGGGCCTGGACATCGAGATGAAGGACGCCACGCGCGACCTGGGCGCGCTGGCGGCCCAGGCTTTCGACAGCGTCGAGATGTCGCAATGGGAGCGGCTGCAGGGCTTGCCCGATCCCGAGCGCGTCGAGGGCTTTTACCGGCTGTGGAGCGAGAAGGAAGCCCGCTTCAAGCTGGGCCTGAATGGCGGCGGCCACTGTCTGGTGCTGCCGCACGCCGAGCTGTCCATGGTGCTGGCCACCGACAAGCCGCTGGACCAGGCGCCGGTCGTGGAAGTGGTCGCCCTGCCGTAAGCAGCCGCTACGCGCGGCCGCCTTGGTGGCGAAGGGCGAGTGCGGGCATCGATTGAGCGCTGAAATCCTTGCTTGATCGCATGTTTGGGCCGGGCGGCGTGCGGTTATAATCCGTTCAACTTTACCCTCCTGGAACGGAAATGAGCCAGCCCAACCAGTTTTCCCTGCTGACGCAACGCCGCTTCGCGCCTTTCTTCTGGACCCAGTTCCTCGGCGCCTTCAACGACAACCTGTTCAAGACCGCGCTGGTGGTCATCATCACCTTCGACGCGCTGAGCTGGACCACGCTGTCGCCGTCGCTGGTGACCAACCTGATCCCCGGCCTGTTCATCCTGCCGTACGTGCTGTTCTCGGCCACCGCCGGCCAGTTCGCCGACAAGTTCGAGAAGTCGCGCCTGACGCGCTTCGTCAAGTGGCTGGAGCTGGGCATCATGAGCGTGGCCGGCATCGGCTGGATGACCCACCACCTGTGGCTGCTGGTGGCGGCCGTGGTGGGCATGGGCCTGCACTCGACGCTGTTCGGCCCCGTCAAGTACGCCTACCTGCCGCAGCAGTTGCAGCCCGATGAACTCATCGGCGGCAACGGCGTCACCGAGATGGGCACCTTCGTCGGCATCCTGATGGGCGAGATCCTCGGCGCGATCCTGGTGGTGCAGCAGCCGCACGGCCTGCTGGTCGAAGCGGCCGCCACCATCCTGACCGCCGTCCTGGGCCTGCTGGCGGCCTACCGCATACCGCTGTCGCCGGCGTCCGCGCCGGACATCCGCATCAGTTGGAACGTCCTGGCCGAGTCCTTCCGCAACATCAATTTCTCGCGCAAGAACCGGGCGGTGTTCCTGTCCATGCTGGGCAATTCCTGGTTCTGGTTCTACGGCGCGCTGGTGCTGGCGCAGTTTCCGGTCTACGCCAAGGATTACCTGCACGGCGACCACAGCGCCTTCGTGCTGCTGCTGACCGTGTTCTCGCTGGGCGTGGGCAGCGGCTCGCTGCTGTGCGAACGGCTGTCGGGACGCAAGGTGGAAATCGGCCTGGTGCCGTTCGGCGCCATCGGCCTGACCGTGTTCGGCGTCGACCTGTATTTCGCCAGCCTGGCGTTCAGCGTCCAGGCCGGCGCGGTGGCGGCCGGCACCCACATGGATGCGCTGGCCCTGGTCGGCCATTACCACCTGTGGCGCATCCTGTTCGACGTGCTGATGATCGGCATGTTCGGCGGCTTCTTCATCGTGCCGCTGTTCGCGCTGATCCAGGTGCGCTGCGACCCGGCCCACATCTCGCGCACCATCGCCGGCATGAACATCCTGAACGCGCTGTTCATGGTGGCGGCGGCGGGCCTGGCCATCGTGCTGCTGGGGCAGGGCTTGAGCATCCCGCAGCTCTTCCTGGTGACGGCGCTGCTGAACGCGGTGGTGGCGATCTACATCTTCTCGCTGGTGCCGGAATTCCTGATGCGCTTCCTGGCCTGGCTGCTGATCCACACCGTGCACCGCGTGCAGCTCATCGACGCCGAGCGCATCCCGGCCGAGGGCGCGGCAGTCCTGGTGTGCAACCACGTCAGCTATGTCGACGCCATCGTGATCCTGGCGGCCAGCCCGCGCCCGATCCGCTTCGTGATGGACCACGGCATCTTCAAGCTGCCACTGCTGGGCTGGATCTTCCGCACCGCGCGCGCCATTCCCATCGCGCCGGCCAAGGAAGACCCGTGGCTGATGGAGAAGGCTTACGTCGACATCGCGCAGGCCCTGCACGAGGGCGAGCTGGTATGCATTTTCCCCGAAGGGAAGCTGACCCGCACCGGCGACATCAATGAATTCAAGGGCGGCATCGCCAAGATCGTGGCCCGCACCCAGGTGCCGGTGATCCCGATGGCGCTGCGCGGCCTGTGGGGCCACCTGCTCAGCCGCAGCAAGGACAATGTGTTCGAGCGCGCCTTCCGCAGCGGCCTGCGCTCGCGCCTGGCGCTGGCGGTGGGCCAGCCGGTGGCGCCGCAGGATGTGACGCCGGAAGGCTTGCAAACCCGGGTGGCCGCGCTGCGCGGCGACTGGAAGTAGCCGACGCGCTCAGTGCGCCGCCTGGTGCGGCGCGCGCGGGCGGTGGGCGCCGGCCAGGCGCACGATCTGGTCCAGCTCCACCGGCTTGACCAGGTGGTGGTCGAAGCCCGCTTCCTCGGTGCGCTGGCGCGCGTCGTTCTGGCCCCAGCCGGTCAGGGCCAGCATCAGGATGCGCTCGGCGCCCGGCTGGTTGCGGATCGCGCGCGCCGTTTCGTAGCCATCCATGCCCGGCATGCCGAGGTCCATGATGATCATGTCGGGCGGCGCGGCCTGCACCATGGCCAGTGCCGAACGCCCGTCGTAGACGGCGGCCGCGTCGAAGCCGTCGAACTCCAGCAGGGCGCTCAGCGAATCGGCGGCGTCGCAGTTGTCGTCCACCACCAGCACCCGCATCTTGCCGCCGTCCTCGCCGGCGTCCCGCACCGTCGCGGCCGGCGCGTGCGGGGCCTGCGGCGCCAGCACCGGCAGCTTGATGACGAATTCGCTGCCGCGGCCGGGGCCGGCGCTGTGGGCCTCCACCGTCCCGCCGTGCATTTCCGCGAACTGGCGCGACAGGCTCAGACCGATGCCCAGGCCGCTGGACACCTGGCCGTTGACGGTGTGGCTTTGCTCGAACATGTGGAAGATGCGCGGGATGGTCTCGGCATCGAGGCCGATGCCGTCGTCGCGGATGCGGACCACCAGCCGTCCCTCCTCGGTGGCCGCGCGCACCTGCACATGGCCGCCCGGCGGCGTGAACTTGACCGCGTTGGACAGGATGTTGGCGTAGATTTGCACCACGCGCGCGTCGTCGGCATCCAGCATGATTTCGTCCGTGGGCAGTTGCCAACTGACCTGGATGCGCTTGGCCGCGGCGGCCTGCTGGCACAGTTCGGCCACGTGGGTCATCACCGCCGCCAGCGCGACCGGCTGGCGCTGCAGCTTGATCTTGCCGCTGGTGATGCGGGCCACGTCCAGCAAGTCGTCCACCAGCCGCGTCAGCAGGCCCACCTGGCGCGCGACCATCTCGCGGATGCGCGCCACCGGCGGCGCGTCGGGATACAACTGCGCCAGCAGCGACACCGAGCTGCGGATCGGCGCCAGCGGGTTGCGCAATTCATGCCCGAGGCTGGCCAGGAACTCGTCCTTGCGGCGCGCCGCTTCGCGCACCTGGTATTGCTTGTGGCGCGCGCGCAGGGTGGCGTGCAGGGCGGTGACCAGGGTCAGCATGTGCACCGGCCGTTCCATCAGGCTCAGGTTGCCCAGCCCCGTCACGGCCTGGCGCACCATCGGCGAATCGACACCGCTGCGCGTCAGCAGGACGATGGGCAGGTCGGACCAGTCGGGCTGGCGTGCCACGTAGGCTTGCAGCACCTGGTAGCCGCCCGCTTCCAGCGCTTCCTCCACTGTCAGCACGGCGCCGGCGCCGCGCGCCAGTTCCTGTTCCAGCTCGGCCAGGGAGGCGCAGGCATGGCTGTCGATGGCGGCCGTGGCCAGCACGCGCGCCGCCAGCGGCGCATCCTGTCCGGTCGGGGCATAGATCAGGATCCGCGATTCCATGGCGTCAGGCGGCGCTGGCCGGCGGGTCCTGGATGGTCGGCAAACCGGACAGCACGCCGTGGAAACCCTTGAGGATGGGGCCGACGCGCAAGCCGCCGGTGCCGACCTCGAAGCTGCGGATGGTGCGCTCGTGCGTGCTGCCGCGTTTTTTGAACACCGAGATGGCTTGCCTGACCTCGCCGCCGGCTTCGAAATAGCGCAGCATGATGATGTTGTCGGCCAGGTAGCTGGCGTCGGCCGCGCTGCCGTCGCTGCTGTGGAACACGCCCTGCTGCACCCCGACCAGGAGGCTGACCACGCCGCGCTGGCCCAGGTAGGTCAGCAGCTCGTGCAGGTAGATGGTGAGGAAGCGCTCGTCCGGCACCGCGTTCAGGTAGCCGTTCAGGCTGTCGATCACCACGATGCGCACCCCGCGCTCCACCGCCTGCATCACGGCATGCGAGAACTCGCCCGGCGACAGCTCGGCCGGATCGATCTGCTGGATGGTCAGCAGGCCGTCGGCCACCGCGCCGCCCAGGTCCATGCCCAGCCCCTTGCAGCGGTTGAGCATGTTGTTGCGGGCTTCCTCGAACAGGAACATGGCGCACGGTTCGCCGCGCTGCACGGCCGCGTGGACGAATTGCGCGGCCAGCGAAGACTTGCCGGTGCCGGACGGGCCGGTGATCAGGGTGCTCATGCCTTCCTCCAGGCCACCGCCGATCAACTGGTCCAGTTCGGGCAGGCCGCTGGACAGTTGCTGGCGTGAGCCGATGGCGCGCGACTCGGCCGCCACCAGGCGCGGGTAGATGCGCAGCCCGCCGCGCACCACCTTGTAATCGTGGGCGCCGCCGCGGAAGGCCACGCCGCGGTACTTGACCACCCGCAGCCGGCGCCGCTCGGCGCCGTACGACTGCTCGGCCAGCTCCAGCGTCAGCACGGCGTGGGCCACGCTGCGCACCTGCATGTCGGTGCTGAGGGCGGTGCGGTCGTCCAGGAACAGGGTGGTGCAGCGGTGGCTGGCCAGGTACTGCTTGAGCGCCAGCACCTGGCGCCGGTAGCGCAGGGGATTGGAGGCCAGCAGTTGCAGCTCGGACAGCGAATCGAGCACCACCCGCTGCGGCTGGTAGCGGTCGATGGCCGCCAGCAGGCGCTGGGTGGTGCTGCCCAGTTCGATTTCCGACGGGTGGAAGATGGTGTACTGCTGGTTGGGGTCGAGCACGCTCTCGTCCGGGATGATTTCCTCGACCTGGATGCCGTCGATATCCCAGCCGTGCGAGGCGGCCACGCTGCGCAGCTCGTCCCGGGTTTCCGCCAGCGTGATGTACAGCGCGGGCTGGCCCAGGCGCTTGGCCTCGTTCAGGAACTGCAGCGCCAGCGTGGTCTTGCCGGTGCCGGGATCGCCTTCGATCAGGTAGAGGCGGCCGGGGCTGAACCCGCCGGCCAGGACGTCGTCCAGGCCGGGCACCCCGCTGGGTAGAAATTCGCTAGTTTCGGTATCTGTTGCATCCATGGGCGGCATCCGGAAAATAGTCCGAAATATCCTACCCGAAACAGCAAAAAAACGATGTCCGATAGCGTCAAGGGAGCGCGCGCTGCGGCAGGCCCTGCTGCTTGTTCTGGTACATGGCGAGGTCGGCCCGGGACAGCAGCGATTCGGTGTCCTGCGGATCGCCCGGATGGTGGATGGCAATGCCGATGCTGGCGCTCAGTTGCACGGTGGCCGTCTTCAGCACGAACGGCTGCTGCAGCACGGGCCGCAGCTTGTCGGCGGTTTCGTGGGCGTCGGCGTCGCTGTGCAGCATTTCCACGATGACGATGAACTCGTCGCCGGCCAGGCGGCCCACGGTGTCGGTGGCGCGCACGGTCTGGCGCACGCGCGCGGCGAACTGGCGCAGCAGCTCGTCGCCTTCCTCGTGGCCGTAGCGGTCGTTGACCTGCTTGAAGCGGTCCAGGTCGAGGAAGAACACGGCGCAGCTCTGGCGCAGACGGTTGGCGCGCGCCAGCGCTTCGGGCAGGGCTTGCATCAGCGCGCGGCGGTTGGGCAGGCCGGTCAGGGTGTCCTTCAGCGCCATCGCCTCCATCGAGGCGAACAGCGACTTGCGCTCGCTGATGTCGTGCAGGAAGGCGATGAACAGATGGCCGCTGCTGCGGCGGGGCACGTAAGCCAGCGAGACTTCCACCGGCAACTCCTGGCCGGCCCGGTTGTGCAGCGTGAGTTCCACCCGGCGGCTCAGCGTGGAGGCCGGCCCCGCATCGCTTTCGGCCAGTTGGCGCAGGTCGCGCTGGTAGGCGCGGCGCAGCGGCGCCGGCAGCATCATGGAGGCCAGCGGCTGGCCGATGACTTCCGCGCGCTGCCAGCCCAGCAGTTGCTCGGCCTGCCGGTTCCATTCGCGCACCACGCCGCCCGAGTCGAGGGCGATGAAGGCGTCGTGCGCATTGTCGAGGATGGCGCGCAGCTCGGCCGCGCGCTCCTGCAAGAGCTGCTGGGTGCTTTGCTCCTGGCCCAGCGCGCGCTCCAGTTGCATGGCCTTGCGGGCGATTTCGCGCGTGCGCTCGGCCACCGTGCTTTCCAGCTTCTCGTTCAGCGCGCGCAGCGCATCGACGTGGGCGCGCTCGGCGCGCATCATGCCGGCCAGCGCGCGCGACAGCACGTGGATCTCGTGGTAGCTGTCCACCTCCTCGATTTCCGGCAGGCTGGCGGCCTGGGCCGGCGCGGCGGAGCGCTCCTCGATGGCATGGCTGAGCGCATTCAGCGGCCGGGTCAAACGGCGCGCCACCACCGCGCCGACCGCCGCCATCACCAGGCCGAGGATGGCGCCCAGCAGCAGGATCTGGCGCTCCAGCGCGCGGGCGGCCGCCAGCGCCTGTTCCTCCGGCTGGCGCGCCAGCACGGCCCAGGCCAGGGTGGCCGGATCGCGCGGATCGCCGGTGCGCGCATAGCCGGTCAGGTAGCTGCGGCCGTCGCGCCAGGTTTCCTTGAGCGCGCCGGAGGAACCGGCCAGGGCCAGCGCCAGGCTGTCGCTGCCGATCTTGTGTTCTTCTATGCCCTTGGGACCCAGCATCACCGTGCCGTCGCCGCGCACCACGAAGGTGTCGGCCGCGTACTGCTCGCCGGCCGGGGCCAGGATGGTCTGCGCCAGGCGCCGCGCCCAGCCCCAGCTCATGTGCACGCACAGCACGCCGCGGTAGCGGCCCTTGCTGTCGATGACCGGGCCGGCGGCGTCCACGAAGCGCCACGGGTCGGCGCTGTCGGCCAGCTTCTGGCCGAGCAGGGTGGCGGGGTGAAAGTCGCCCGCGTAAATCTTGTCGCGGCCGCCCTTGAACCAGTCGCGCGCGCTGACGTCCACGCCGACCAGCAGGTTCTGGGTGGCGGCGTAGACCTTGCCGTCGGGACTGGCCAGGCCGATCCAGGCGTAATCGGGGAAGGTCTTTTGCAGGTTTTCCAGCAACTGGCGCACCTCGTCCGGCGAGCTGGCGTCGCGCAGTTGCGGCAGCGCGCTCAGCAGGCGGACGTCGCCGGTGGCCTTGCGCACCACGCCGTTCAGCGCGTCGCGCATTTGCCAGGACAGTTGCTGCAGCCGCTGCTCGGCTTCGCGCCGGGCGTAATCGATGGCGAAGTGGTCGACCAGGATCAGCAGCGACAGCACGGTCAGCAGCACCGTCGCGCTCACGCCGACCGTGACCAGGGTGGTCAGCCGGGTGCGTTCGAGGCGGGGCGGGGGCGGCTGGATCATGGACAGCGGTGGTCGGCGATGTCAAAAAGAAATGATTCGATTGTAGCACCGGGACTGTGGTGTCTTGGACGAATTCGCCGGACTTAGAACGCGCTTAAGCCCCCCAAGTCGCCGGACAACCGGCTTGACTTAATTAGAATGATCGTTCATTCTATTAAATGTGCTCATTTCTATTCAGAAAGTTTCAGATATGGAAGCCTTTTACTGCCAAAAGCCGTTCCTGCGGACGGCCGGGGCCGCAGCCCTGATTTCCGCAACCGCCCTGCTGGGTGGTTGCTCCAAAACCACGACCGAAGCACCTCACGCGCAGCAGGTGGCGGAAGTGGGCGTTTTCAAGGTGGCGCAAGCGCCGCTGTCCATCACGACCGAACTGCCGGGTCGCACCGCCGCCTTCCAGGTGGCTGAAGTGCGCCCGCAGGTGGGCGGTCTGATCCAGAAACGCCTGTTTGTCGAAGGCGCCGACGTCAAGGCCGGCGCGGCGCTGTACCAGATCGATGCGGCCACCTACCAGGCCGCCTACGATGCGGCCAAGGCGGCGCTGGCCAAGGCCAGGGCCAACCTGATGACCAGCGCGCCGAAAGTGGCGCGCTACAAGGAGCTGGTGGCGATCGAAGGCGTCAGCCGCCAGGAATACGAAGATGCGGTGGCCGCCAACGAGCAGGCCAAGGCCGACGTGGAATCGGCGACGGCCGCCCTGCAGCAGGCCAGGATCAACCTGCAATACACGCATGTCGATGCGCCCATCAGCGGCCGCATCGGCCGCTCGTCCGTGACGCCGGGCGCGCTGGTGACCGCCAGCCAGGCCACCGCGCTGACCACCGTGCAGCAACTGGACCCGATCTACGTCGACGTCACCCAGTCCAGCGAGGAACTGCTGCGCATGAAGCGCGAATTCGACAACGGCAGCCTGAAGAAAGCCGGCGGCCAGCCCAGGGTCACGCTGATCCTGTCGGACGGGACCAGGTACACCGAAGCGGGCAAGCTGCAGTTCTCCGACGTCAGCGTCGATCCAGGCACCGGCAACGTCACGCTGCGCGCGCTGTTCCCCAATCCCAGGCACGATCTGCTGCCCGGCATGTTCGTGCGCGCCGTGGTCGAATCGGGCGTCAACGAAACCGCCATCGCCGTGCCGCAGCAGGGCGTGAGCCGCAATCCCAAGGGCGAAGCCACCGCGCTGGTGCTGAACAAGGAAGGCAAGGTCGAACAGCGCGTGCTGACCACCGGCGGCACCGTGGGCGACAAGTGGCTGGTCAAGTCCGGCCTGAATGACGGCGACCTGCTGATCGTGGAAGGCGTGCAGAAAGTGAAGCCGGGCGCACCGGCGCGCGCTGCCGACGCCAAGCCGGCCAACGCCGTCGCCGCGGCCGCCGGCCAGCACGCGCAATAAGCCGGCAAGGAGATAAACCATGTCCCGTTTCTTTATTGACCGCCCCATCTTTGCGTGGGTGGTCGCCATCGTCATCATGCTGGCGGGCGTGATCGCGATTCTCGGTCTGCCGATCTCGCAGTACCCGAGCATCGCGCCGCCGTCGATTTCCATCACCGGCTCCTATCCGGGCGCCTCGGCCAAGACGGTGGAAGACGCCGTCACCCAGGTCATCGAACAAAAGATGAAGGGCATCGACGGCCTGCGCTACATGTCCTCGTCGTCGGACTCGACCGGCGGCGTCAACATCACGCTGACCTTCAAGAGCGGCACCAATCCCGACATCGCCCAGGTGCAGGTGCAGAACAAGCTGCAACTGGCGACGCCGCTGCTGCCGGCCGCCGTGCAGCAGCAGGGCCTGGTGGTGGCCAAGGCCACCAAGAACTTCCTGATGGTGATGGGCTTCGTGTCCGAGGATGGCTCGCTGTCGCAGGCCGACATCGGCGACTACGTGTCGGCCAGCGTGATCGATCCGATCAGCCGCGTGGACGGCGTGGGCGACGTCACCAACTTCGGTTCGCAGTACGCGATGCGCATCTGGCTCGATGCGAGCAAGCTGCAAAGCTACCAACTGACCCCGGCCGACGTCAGCAACGCCATCACCGCGCAGAACACGGAAGTGTCGGCCGGTGAGCTGGGCGGCCTGCCGGCCGTGCCCGGCCAGCAGTTGAACGCCACCGTGACCGCGCAGAGCCGATTGCAGACCGCCGAGCAGTTCGGCGCCATCCTGCTGAAGACCACCGCCAGCGGCGCCACCGTGCACCTGCGCGACGTCGCCCGCATGGAGCTGGGCAGCGAGACTTACAACATCCTGGCGCGCTACAACGGCAAGCCGGCCAGCGGCCTGGCGATCAAGCTGGCCACCGGCGCCAACGCGCTCGATACCGCCAACGCCGTCAAGGCCCGGATCGCGCAGATGGAAAAGCAGTTCCCGAAAGGGATGAAGGCGGTGGTGGCCTTCGACACCACGCCTTTCGTCAAGCTGTCGATCGAGGAAGTGGTGAAGACGCTGGTGGAAGCGATCGTGCTGGTGTTCCTGGTGATGTATCTGTTCCTGCAAAACTTCCGCGCCACCCTGATCCCGACCATGGCGGTGCCGGTGGTGCTGCTGGGGACTTTCGGCATCCTGTCGGCGCTGGGCTATTCGATCAACACCCTGACCATGTTCGCGGTGGTGCTGGCGATCGGCCTGCTGGTCGATGACGCCATCGTGGTGGTGGAAAACGTCGAGCGCGTGATGACGGAGGAAGGCCTGCCGCCGCTGGAGGCCACGCGCAAGTCGATGAGCCAGATCAGCGGCGCGCTGGTCGGCATCGCCATGGTGCTGTCGGCCGTGTTCGTGCCGATGGCCTTCTTCAGCGGCTCGACCGGCGTGATCTACCGCCAGTTCTCGATCACCATCGTCTCGGCCATGGTGCTGTCGGTGCTGGTGGCCATGGTGTTCACCCCAGCGCTGTGCGCGACCATCCTCAAGCCGGTGGCCAAGGGCCATCACATGAGCGACAAGGGTTTCTTCGGCTGGTTCAACCGCAGCTTCGACCGTAGCAGCGTGAAATACCAGGGCCTGGTCGGCGCCATCCTGAACCGCGGCGGCCGTTCGCTGCTGGTGTACGCCCTGATCGTGGTGGCGCTGGGCCTGACCTTCACGCGCTTGCCGACGTCCTTCCTGCCCGAGGAAGACCAGGGCGTGCTGTTCTCGCAGATCCAGTTGCCGACCGGCGCCACCCAACAGCGCACGTTGAAGGTGATCGAGAAGGTGGAGGACTACTTCCTCACCAGCGAGAAGAACAATGTGGCGTCCGTGTTTGCCGTGGCCGGCTTCAGCTTCAGCGGCAATGGCCAGAACAGCGGCATCGCTTTCGTCCGCATGAAGGATTGGTCCGAGCGTCCTGGTGCTGCCAACCGCGTGAGCGCCATCGTCGGCCGCGCCATGGGCGCCTTCTCGCAGATCAAGGATGCGATGGTGTTTGCCTTCGCGCCGCCCGCCGTGCTGGAGCTGGGTAACGCCAGCGGCTTCGACCTGCAACTGCAGGACATCGGCGGCGTCGGCCACGAAGCGCTGATGGCCGCGCGCAACCAGATGCTGGGCATGGCGTCCCAAAGCCCGGTGCTGGTGGGCGTGCGCCCGAACGGCCAGGAAGACACGCCGCAATACAAGATCACCATCGACCAGCAGAAAGCCAGCGCGCTGGGCTTGAGCGTGGCGGACGTGAACAAGGTGCTGAGCACCGCCTGGGGCAGCGCCTACGTCAACGACTTCGTCGACCGCGGCCGCGTCAAGAAGGTCTACTTGCAAGGCGCCGCCGATACCCGCATGGCGCCGGAAGACTTGAACAAGTGGTTCGTGCGGAATGCCGATGGCCAGATGGTGCCGTTCTCGGCCTTCACCACCGGCCAGTGGATATACGCCTCGCCGCGCCTGGAGCGCTACAACGGCCTGTCGTCGACCGAAATCCTGGGCATGCCGGCGCCCGGCCAAAGCTCGGGCACGGCCATGAAGGAAATCGAGAAGCTGGCGGCGCAACTGCCGCCGGGCATAGGCTACGAGTGGACCGGCCTGTCGACCGAGGAGCGCGATTCCGGCTCGCAGACCACCCAGTTGTACGCGATCTCCCTGCTGATCGTGTTCCTGTGCCTGGCCGCGCTGTATGAAAGCTGGTCGGTGCCGTTCTCGGTGCTGCTGGTGGTGCCGCTGGGCGTGATCGGCACGGTGCTGGCGACCTTCGTGTTCAAGCTGTCGAACGACGTGTATTTCCAGGTCGGCCTGCTGACCGTGATCGGCCTATCGGCCAAGAACGCGATCCTGATCGTGGAATTCGCCAAGGAGTTGCAGGAGCAGGGCGTGGAACTGAAGGAAGCCACGCTGCGCGCGGTGAAGCTGCGCCTGCGCCCGATCCTGATGACCTCGATCGCCTTCGGCCTCGGCGTGCTGCCGCTGGCGCTCAGCCACGGCGCCGGTTCCGGCAGCCAGAACGCGATCGGCGTGGGCGTGCTGGGCGGGATGCTGGCGGCGACCTTCCTCGGCATCTTCTTCGTGCCGCTGTTCTTCGTGCTGGTGCGCGGCTACTTCGCGCCAAAGCCGGCCGCTCCCGCAACCGCTGTAGAGGTGCATTGATATGAAAAATTCTGTAATCACCATGGCCGCGCTGGCCGCAGCTACCAGCCTCATGGCCGGCTGCAGCCTGGCGCCGGTGTATGAACGTCCGGCGCAGCCGGTGGCGCCAGCCTGGCCGGCGGGCGAGGCTTACCAGGGCGTGCCTGCGGCGGCCGCGGACGCCAAGCCGGTGTCGCAAATCCAATGGCGCGAATTCTTCGCCGACGACAAGCTGCGCGCGGTGATCGCGCTGGCGCTGGCCAACAACCGCGACCTGCGCGTGTCGGCGCTGAACATCGAGAAGGCCAAGGCGCAGTACGACATCGACACGGCGGCGCTGCTGCCCAAGCTGTCGGCCAATGTCAGCCAGAGCGCCGCGCGCACCCCGGCCAACATGACCGGCACTGGCGAGGCGGCCATCAACCGCCAGTACAACGGCGGCCTGGCCCTGGCTTCGTATGAGCTGGACTTCTTCGGCAAGCTGCGCAACAGCTCGGAAGCGGGCCTGCAAAGCTATCTCGGCACCGAAGAGGCGCGCCGCTCGCAGCAGATCACGCTGGTGTCGGAAGTGGCCAACGCCTACCTGACGCTGATCGCCGACCAGCAGCGCCTGAAGCTGGCGCAGGAAACGCTGAAGTCGCAGCAAACCACGTATGAGCTGAGCAGGAAGCGCTTCGCTTCCGGCGTCACCTCCGGCGTGGACATGTACGACGCGCAGACCAGCGTGGAATCGGCGCGCAACGATGCCGCCGTCTACACCGCGCAAGTGGCGCTGGACCGCAACGCGCTGACCCTGCTGGTCGGCGCCGCCGTGCCGGACGAGCTGCTGCCGACCGGCGAGCTGGGCGAGGTCACGCAACTGGCCGCCATCCCGGCCGGCCTGCCGTCGGACTTGCTGCAAGCGCGTCCCGACGTGCAGGAAGCCGAGCGCGCGCTGCGCGCCGCCAATGCCGACATCGGCGTGGCGCGCGCGGCCTTCTTCCCCAGCATTTCGCTGACGGCCTCCGGCGGCAGCGCCAGCAGTTCGCTGTCCGGCCTGTTCAAGGCCGGCTCCTCGGCCTGGAGTTTCGTGCCGCAGGTGAACCTGCCCATCTTCGACGCCGGCGTCAACCGCGCCAACCTCGGCATCGCCAAGGCCCAGCGCGACATCTCGGTGGCGCAGTACGAGAAGGCGGTGCAGACGGCATTCCGCGAGGTGGCCGACGCGCTGGCCCAGCGCGGCACGCTGGACGCGCGCCTGACCTCGCAGCAGGCGCTGGTGGACGCGGCAGGAAAGAGCTTCGCCATCAACGAGGCGCGCTACCGCAAGGGCGCCGATTCCTACCTGAGCGCGCTGGTGTCGCAGCGCGCGCTGTACGCGGCCCAGCAGGGCTTGATCACCACCCGCCTGGCCAAGTCCAGCAACGCCGTCACGCTGTACAAGGTGCTGGGCGGCGGCTGGCAGCCGGAATTGCCGCCGGCGCAGGCGCCGCGCGGCTGATCCGCGGCGGCAGGCGTGTTGCGCGCCTGCCGCTTCCCCCGCATGATAAATTGACAAACAGGCAGGCCTTGGCCAAAGTACCGCCTCAGGCAAAATCACCCAAGGAGATGAATGAACGCCCCCGTCAAACGACGCACCGACCCGGAACGGGCGCAGAGCCGGCGCAACCAGGTGCTGCAGGCTGCGGCTGTGTGCTTCGCGCGCAGCGGCTTCCACGGCGCCAGCATGGCCGAGATCTCCAAGGAGGCGGGCATGAGCGCGGGCCACATCTACAACTACTTCGACAGCAAGGATGCCATCATCATGGCCTTCGTGGACCTGGAGTCCGAGCATGTAATGAGCCAGTTGCGCGAATTCGCCAGCCAGGCCGACCCATTGCAATCGATGATCGATGAGGCGCCGCGTCACATCGACCAGAACCTGGACCCGCAGTTTTTCCAGTTGCCGATGGAGATGTGGGCCGAGGCCGCCCGCAATCCCAAGATCGCCGAGGCGCTGCGCGCTTCCGATGCGCGGGCGATGGCGGAATTCCGCCCCATCATCCAGCGCGAGCGCGCGCGGCGCGGACTGGCGGCCGACGAGGCGCTGCTGAACGGGCGCATCGACGCGCTGGTGTCGATGTTCCATGGCCTGCAGGTGCGCGCGCTGCACCGGCCCAACCTGGAGCGCGGCCCGCTGGTCGAAGCCTACCGCGTGGCGCTGCGGGCCTTGCTGCTAAGCTGATTGTTTACCGAGCCGACTTTGTCTCGTATTGTTTCGCGCCGCTGCAGCGTGGCGGCGGCTGTTGTACCATGCATGGTGTTTTTCATCCGCCTACCGGAGCATCATGACTTCCTACGTTATCCCCGCCCATGAAATCGTCGGCCTGCCGGTTGCCGGCACGTCCGAACTGTTCCCCGTGCGCCGCGTCTACTGCGTCGGCCGCAACTACGCCGGCCACGCGCGCGAAATGGGTTCCGATCCCGACCGCGAACCGCCGTTCTTCTTTTGCAAGCCGGGCGATGCCCAGGCCGTGGTGCCGGCCGCGCCCAACCGCGTGCTGGAACTGCCGTATCCGCCGCAGACCAGCAACCTGCACTACGAGTGCGAGCTGGTGGTCGCCATCGGCAAGGGCGGCGCGAATATCGCGGTGGAGGACGCGGCCAGCCATATCTTCGGCTACGCCGTCGGCTTCGACATGACGCGCCGCGACCTGCAGTTCAAGATGCGTGACGCCGGCCGTCCGTGGGAAATCGGCAAGGCCTTCGATTATTCGGCGCCCATCGGCCTGATCACGCGCGCGGAAGATGCGGGCGATATCCACCACGCGGCGATCCAGTTGGACGTGGATGGCGTGACCAGGCAATCGTCCACCATCGCCCACCTGATCTGGTCGATCAGCGAGACCATCGCCAACCTGTCGACGCTGTTCACGCTGGCGCCCGGCGACCTGATTTTCAGCGGCACGCCGGAAGGCGTGGGCGCGGTGGTGCGCGGCCAGGTCCTGGAAGGCAAGGTCAGCGGCCTGGCGCCGATCACCGTCAAATTGGTATAAACCGTTTAGAGCAGGGCGTCGACCGCGGCCAGGCCGGCCAGGGCGCCCATCGCCAGGCCGACGTCGCGGCTGCTGGCGACCTGCGCTTCGCGCGGGTTAATCCGTAGCATGCGGCCATTGTGATGCTGGATCACGCCCTGGCCGAAGTGGCGCACCGAGGGAATCGCCACGCCGGCGCCCAGTTCCACCACCAGCGGCTTGCGCGCCTGCCGCAGCAGGCGGTGCAGGCGCAGCTCCTGCGCCGTCGCGCGCTGCTCGTTCCAGCCGCCGTCGCCGAACATCAGGATATTCGGCCGCGCCAGACCGCCGCAGTGCGGGCAGGTGGGCGCCGGATTCAGCAGCCGGCAGGCGTCCGCGTCCACTTGCGGCGCGAAGTCATCGGCGCTCCAGATGTGCGAGCCGCAGGGTGCCAGGCATTGCAGGTGGTGGATGGAGCCGTGGCATTCGTAGATCCGTTGCGGATCGAAGCCGGCGCGCTGGAACTGGCCGTCGACGTTGCTGGTGAAGACACCGTAGCCGAACGGCATGCGCTCGCCCCATCGCTTGAGCAGGCCGAAGCCGGCATGCGGCAGCGTTTCGCGGTACAGCCGCAAGCGGTGCCCGTAGAAGCCCCAGGCCAGCGCCGGATCGGCATGAAAGGTGGACGGCGAGGCCACGCTGGCAAAGGCCAGGCGCGCCCGGCCGAGCGCGGGATAGGCTCGCCAGAAGCCGTCGTTGCCGCGAAAGTCGGGCAGGCCGGAATCGACGCCCATGCCGGCGCCTGCCGCAATAATGAGCAAATCGGCCTGCCGGACCAGGTCGGCGGCGTGTTCCAGGTGAGCTTGTGTCATGGTCGCTATCTTAACGTGCAAGGCAAACATGACAAATACCTAAACGGGCTGATATAATCTCGGAACAGTCGGGGCGTAGCGCAGCCTGGTAGCGTACTTGCATGGGGTGCAAGGGGTCGTGTGTTCGAATCACACCGTCCCGACCAATCGAATGAAAGAGAAAGCCGGACTTGTCCGGCTTTTTCATTTTCCTCTCCGTGCACGGTGTGCGCACGACATTGTCGCTGTGCGTTGAAGCTACGAGGTGGCAGTGCCCGCAATGCTATACTAAACTTGTTGGCCTTTCGGCAGCGCGGCGCTTCGCATCCCAGTTAAGCAATTGCTTTGTGCTTCAAGATTCCGCTCCTTTTTGACCCATGCCGAAAATTTCGTCTCCCGCTAAGCCTGAGAGTGGTGGCGCTGCCCAGCAGCAGCGTGTGCAGATGGCCGACATTGCCCGCTTGGCCGGGGTCTCCACATCCACTGTCTCGCGTGCACTGGCCGGCAGCAAGCTGATCAGTGAAGAGACGCGCACGCGTGTGATGGAGTTGGCGCGGTCATTAAAGTATTCCATCAATATCGGCGCGCAAAATTTACGGCTCAAACAAAACCGTACCATCGGCGTGGTGATTCCCTACGATTCGACGAAGCGTCAACACATGTCGGATCCCTTTTTTCTGTCCATGCTTGGTAGCTTGGCGGACGCGCTGACGGACCAGGGCTTTGATATGTTGGTCTCTCGTGTGGATGCGAACGAACTCGATGCCGCAGCGACGCCTTTTGATACTGGCCGCGTGATCGGCATTGTGCTGATCGGCCAATGGCGCCACCACGACCAGTTGAATCAGTTGGCGGCCCGTCAGGTTCCTATCGTGGTGTGGGGCGCGCAGTTGCCCCGTCAGCTTTACTGCACGGTAGGCGGCGACAATGTGACCGGGGGAGCATTGGCCGGCACCCATCTGTTGGAGCAGGGCCGCAAAAATATCGCCTTCTTCGGCGACATTCACCTGCCGGAAATCGGTCATCGTTATGACGGCCTGTGTCGGGCGCTGGCGAAGGCGGGGATCGCGCCCGATCCGGCCCTGCTGATTCCCGCCTCCTTCGTTCCCAACGGCGGCGAACTGGCAGTCCACGAACTGATGCGCCGCAATGTCGCGTTCGATGCGGTATTTGCCGGCAGCGACCTGATGGCTATGACTGCAATCAATACCTTCCGTCAGCTCGGCATGGACGTCCCGGGGCGCGTGGCCGTGGTCGGGTATGACGACATTGAACTTTCCAGCTATTCCCATCCTCCGTTGACCACGGTCCGCCAGCCGATACGCGAAGCGGGGCGGGCATTGGTGGCCTCCTTGCTGGCCCTGATCGATGGCGAATCCGTCGCCTCGCAACAATTGGCAACAGAACTCGTCGTTCGCGCCAGCACCTGCTGAATTGCCCCTGCTCGGTCACGCGGCAGCGGTTTGGGGTGTTATGGAATCGAATGCATGAATTTCATCCATTTGTCACCGAGCCAACACAGGGGTTTTCTACAAACCCAATAAATACGCGACTTCTACGGCATTAACGCTAATGCGACAGTTGCTAAAAATTATATGCAATCGATTGCAAAACGGCGGCTGCGGTGGTAGCATGAACTCAGTTGCAAGCTACAGATGGCAACACTGCAGTTGTCATGCATCAGCTTCCAGCCAGGACGGCATCGCCCTTCAAAGGGCACATATCGTTGCACGCAACGCTGTGATTAAAACGGAGTCAATTTGAGGGGACATGCAATGAACCACGCGAAGAAGATGTGGGAAGTGAAGTTGGCTAAAAAGCCATTGGCGGTACTGGTAGGTGCGCTGCTGCAGGCGGCCTATGGCTATGCGCAGGAGGCGCCGGCGGCCGACGGCGCGGCTGCAGTGGATGCAAATAACAAGGGATTGAATCTGGAAACGGTGGTCGTCACCGGCACCTCCAGCAAGACCACCAAGATGCGCTCCAGCATTTCAGTGAGTTCTTTGGACGGCGACCAGTTGCTGGCGAACCAGCCGCAAAACGCGTCGGATTTGCTCAGCACCATTCCCGGGATTTTCGTGCAATCGAGCGGTGGCGGCGGCAATGCCAACGTTTCGGTGCGCGGCCTGCCGATTTCCGCCGGGGGTTCACGCTATGTCCAGTTCCAGGAAGATGGCTTGCCAGTTCTGCTGTTTGGTGACATCGCATTTGGCAACCCGGATGACTTCATGCGTATCGATACTACCGTCGATCACGTCGAGGTGGTACGCGGCGGCACGGGGTCCACGCTGACCACCAATGGTCCTGGCGGCATCATCAACTTGATCACCAAAACCGGCGAAGAGACCGGCGGCAGCGTGGGCGTCACGACCGGGCTTGGCTACCGAGAACAGCGCTTCGACTTCAATTATGGCGGCCATCTTTCGGACAAGACCCGCTATTTCATCGGCGGCTATTACGACAGTGGCGTCGGCCCGCGTAAAGACAGCGCTGCCAGCCTCCAGGGCGGCCAGATCCGCGGCAATATAACGCATGAGTTTGACCAGGGTTATGTGCGGTTGAACTTCAAATACCTCTCTGACCAGCAGCCCATGTACATGCCGGTGCCGGTCGATATCTCGAACGGCAATATCAACACTATCGCCGGGATCGATCCACGCCATTACACTGGCTACTCGGCCAATATGCCGATAGACACGGTGCTGACCAACAATAACACCCTGTCGACCATTCATCTCAACAAGGGCACGGAGGCGCGCAGCGCGGCCGTGGGCCTGGAAACCCACCTCAACATTGGCAGCGGCTGGGTGCTCGACGACAAATTCCGCGCCGCGCAGAACTCCGGCCAATGGGCCGGCTTCTTCCCCGGCAGCAGCGTCGCGGCGGCACCGGCGGACGCCACCTACGCCAATGGCGTCAACCAGGGCAAGGCATATAGCGGCCCGGCATTTACCAACGTCATTTTCGACGTCGACGTCAAGGATCTGGGTTCGACCACCAACGATCTGAAGCTGACGCGCAGCCTCAACAACATCGGCGGCGGCGAGCTGACGTATGGCGCCGGCCTGTTCACCAATACGCAGAAAGTGGACCTGGTTTGGAACTTCAATGCCTATCTGACTTCCGCCAGTTCCTCGCCGGCACCGATCAACAGCGCCATTGCCGGGACGACGGCCTACGGCTTCCAGGGACCGGCGTGGGGCGCGTGCTGCGAGCGTGACTACGCCGCTTCCTACCAGACGACCGCGCCGTACGTCTTTGCCAACTACCGCAACGGCCCGCTCACCGTGGACGCGGGCTTCCGCGAGGACAATCAAAAGGCGTCGGGCTACTACAACATCGCCACCGTGGCCGCGGGCGCGCCGGCCACCACCATGCCGACCTACGCGGCTGCGAATGCCGTCCCTGTCGACTACCGGGTCAGCCACCCGGAATACTCGATCGGCACCAACTACCTGATCAACAGAGACGTCTCGGTGTTTGCCCGCTACAGCCAGGGGGCGTCGTTTAACGCGGACCGGATCATGGCCAATGGCCCGCTGAGCGGAAGCGCATCGATTCCGATCAACACGGTGGATCAGCTCGAAGGCGGCGTCAAGGCGCGCTTTGGCGCCCTCAGCACGTTCGTCACGCTGTTCGATGCCAAGACCTCCGAGTTCAACTACACCAACAACTTCCAGGTGCTTTCCACGAACAAGTACGAAGGCAAGGGCGTCGAGCTGGAATCGGGGTATCGGATCGGCGACTATCACTTCAATCTGGGCTTGACCTACACCGACGCCAAAGTGCTGGCCTCGACCAATCCGGCGCAGGTCGGCCAGCCGGAAAATCGGCAGCCGAAATGGATTTACCTGCTCGGCGGCGGATACGCGGGCGATGCCTTCGATATCGGCGTGAACGTACAAGGTGTGAGCAGCGCGACCGAAACGGACAACACCGCGCCCAACAATCGTCTGCCGGCCTACACCATTGTGACCGGCCACGTCGATTACAAGTTGGCGCCGACCACCGTGGTGTCGCTGGGCGTCTATAACCTGTTCAACAAACTGGCGTACACCGAGCTGGACGGCACCACCAGTGCCCGCGCCCTGAACGGACGCACTGCCAAGCTGTCGCTGAAATATTCCTTCTGATCGGAGACGAGCGCTTGCCGCCAGCGTGTACCGTTGCGGCGAGCGTCAGCGATCATCACATAGGTGAGTCCATGACCTGCGTTAATCATGCCAAAGTCCTCGGCTGCGCGTTCGCTTTGCTGGTGACGATCAGTTCTGCCTGGGCGGACAGCCGCGCCGACATCGAGCACCGCGTGGACAGCTTGCTGAAGGAGATGACGCTGGATAAGGCGGACGTGGTGGTGCCGGGTGTCGGCGAGCGCTGGGACATGAGCGGCGAGGCCAAGAGCCGTAGCGCGCTCGGCCTGCCCGGCGTGCAGGAGGAATTGATCAAGGCGATCGTCGCGACCGGGAAGCCGGTCGTGGTGATGAGTAACGCCGGCAGGCCGCTGGTATTCGCTTGGGTAGCCGACCATGCGCCAGCAATCCTGTACACCTGGTGGTTCAATGGCATGCCGAGCCGGGCGAGTTTGACTTGATGGTTGGCGCCTCTTCTGCCGACATTCGACTGCGGTCCGTTTTTTCCTATGCCCCTTAGTTTTATTAAATGTATCCATTTTGATTTTTCCAGACCGATGACCCAGATGTCCGCTTCTTCTTTAACTCCTCGTCCGTCGTCACTGAGCGCTGCCTTGCCGGCAGCGCTGCAGGCCGAAATGCAACGCAGGTGCGCCAGGCACGAGGGCGTGCTGCGCACACTGCTGGCCGGCCTGTACGGCGACCAGCCCGGCTTCGCGGCCTGGCTGGATGAATTGATGGCCATGCTGGGCGCGCTGCACGCGGCCCGGCCCGCCGCCCTGCGCGCGCTGGACGAACAGCGCGCGGCGCAGCCGGACTGGTTCCTCAGCCAGCGCATGCTGGGCTATTGCGCCTACGTGCAAAACTTCGGCGGCGAGCTCCAGGGCGTGGCCGCGCGCATCCCCTATCTGCAGGAACTGGGCGTCAGCTATCTGCACCTGCTGCCCTTCCTGCGCGCGCGCCAGGGCGAGAATGACGGCGGCTTCGCCGTCTCCGATTTCGACGAGGTGGAGCCCGCGCTGGGCAGCAATGCCGACCTGGAAGCGCTGACCGCGCAGTTGCGCGCGGCCGGCATCAGCCTGTGCTCGGACTTCATCCTCAACCACGTGGCCGACGACCATGCCTGGGCGCGGGCCGCCCAGGCCGGCGATGCGCAGGCGCGCGCCATGTTCCTGGTCTATCCCGACCGCGAGATGCCGGACCGCTATGAACGCACGCTGGGCCAGGTCTTCCCGCAGGTCGCGCCGGGTAATTTCACCCACGTGGAGGCGATGGGCGGCTGGGTGTGGAGCACCTTCTATCCCTACCAGTGGGACCTCAATTACGCCAATCCGGCCGTGTTTGCCGCCATGGCCGCCACCCTGCTGCGGCTGGCCAACCGCGGCATCGAAGTGTTCCGCCTCGATTCCACCGCCTTCCTGTGGAAGCGCGAGGGCACGAACTGCATGAACCAGCCGGAAGCGCACCAGATCCTGCAGGCGCTGCGCGCCATCGTCGACCTCGTGGCGCCGGGCGTGCTGCTGAAGGCCGAGGCCATCGTGCCGACGCGCGAGCTGCCGGCCTACCTGGGCAGCGAGCAGGCGCGCGAATGCCACATCGCCTACCACAGCAGCCTGATGGCGGCCGGCTGGCTGGCGTTGTCGGAACAGGACGCCGGCGTGCTGCGTGAAGTCATCCGCAATACGCCGGCGCTGCCGCCGGCCGCCACCTGGCTCAGCTACGTGCGCTGCCACGACGACATCGGCTGGAACGTGCTGCGCGCGGAAGCGGCGGCCGGCGGTCACGATGCCGCCGCGCGGCTGGCGCGCGCCGCGCGCTTCTATGCCGGCGGCGAGGGCAGTTATGCGCGCGGCGCAGCCTTCCAGAGCAGCGATCCGAACGCGGCGCATGGCAGCAACGGCATGGCCGCCGCGCTGGCCGGGCTGGAAAGCGCCGCCACGGAAGAAGAACGCACGCTGGCCCTGCGCCGCTTGCTGCTGCTGCACGGCCTGGCGTTGAGCTTTGGCGCGCTGCCGGTGCTGTACATGGGCGACGAGCTGGCGATGGAAAACGACTACAGTTACGTCCACCGCCCGCAGCATGCGATGGATAGCCGCTGGCTGCAGCGTCCCGCGTTCGACCCCGCGCGGGAACAGGAACGCAATGACCCCGGCAGCAAGGCGGGGCGGATGTACCAGGGCCTGGCGCGCCTGGTACGCGCGCGTCGCCGGCACGAGGCGCTGGCGGCGCACGCCCCGCGCACCTTGCTGGCCGACGCACCGGACGGCCTGCTGGCGCTGGCGCGCGGCGAGGGCTTCCTGGTGTTGATGAATTTCTCGGGCCAGCCGCAGACCTATGCGCTGCAGGGGGCATGGACCGACTGTCTGGATGGGGGCATACTGGAAGGCGCGGCGACCTTGGCGCCGTATGCGATGTATTGGCTGGAACGTGGAGCGCAAGCATGAACAAACACACTATCGCCGTGTTCGGCGAAGCCCTGGTCGACGACTTCATCAGCGAGCAGGTGGTGGGCGGCGCGCCATTCAACGTGGCGCGCAACCTGGCCGCCTTCGGCGTGGCCACGCTGATGATCACGCGCATCGGCGCCGACAAGAACGGCACGCTGATGCTCGACGAGTTCGCGCGCTTCGGCATGGGCGAGGCCGGCCTGCAGATCGACGAGCGCGAAGCCACCGGCCGCGTGGTGGTCGAGCGCAATGAGCACGGCCACCGCTTCATCATCCTGCCCGACCAGGCCTACGATTACGTGGAGGCCGTGCCGGCGCTGCTGGCCCTGCGCGCGGCGCAGCCGGATGTGATTTATTTCGGCACCATGGCGCAGCGCCACGAACGTTCGCGCGCCACCTTGCGCGCGCTGCTGGACGCCAGCCCGGCGCTGCGCTACCTGGACCTGAACGTGCGCGAAGGGCAGGTCACCGAGCGCATCGCCCATGAGTCGCTGCACCTGGCCGACATCGTCAAGGTCAACGAGGACGAGCTGCGCGACCTGTTCGGCTGGTACACCCACACCCGGCCCGATACCGGTTCGCCGGAAATGACCGACGCCTGCCAGACGCTGATGCGCAGCTTCGGCCTGCGGGGCCTGATCGTCACGCTGGGCGAGCGCGGCGCCATGTACTTCGGCGCCGACGGCGCGGTCACCGCCAACCACGAGTGCCATGCGCCGGCGCGCATCGTCGACACGGTGGGCGCCGGCGACGCCTTCTCCGCGGTGTTCCTGTACGGCCGGGCGCAGGGCTGGCCGCTGGCGCTGACGCTGGCGCGCGCCAATGCCTTTGCCGGCGCCATCTGCGGCGTGTCGGGCGCGGTGCCGGACGATATCGGTTTCTATGCGCGCTGGATCGCCTGCTGGCGCGACGGCGGCGTGCTGCCGGGAGCCGCAGCATGAAGGCGCGGCTGTCGTTCTGGCAGATCGTGAACATGAACATCGGCTTCTTCGGCATCCAGTTCAGTTTCGGCCTGCAGCAGAGCAGCATGAGCCCGATCTACAAATACCTGGGCGCCGACGAGGCCAGCCTGCCCTACCTGTGGCTGGCCGGCCCGATGACCGGCCTGCTGGTGCAACCGCTGATCGGCGCGCTGAGCGACCGCACCGTCACGCGCTGGGGACGGCGCACGCCGTACTTCCTGGTCGGCGCCATCCTGTGCAGCCTGGGCCTGCTGGCCATGCCGTTCAGCGCGACGCTGTGGATGGCCGCCGGCCTGCTGTGGATACTGGATGCGGCCAACAACGTCACCATGGAGCCGTACCGCGCCTTCGTCAGCGACAAGCTGGCGCCGCCGCAGCACTCGCTGGGCTTTCTGACGCAGAGCGCCTTCACCGGGCTGGGGCAGACGCTGGCCTACCTGACGCCCTCGCTGCTGGTGTGGCTGGGCATGGACAAGGATGCCGTCAACAGCCACCACATCCCGCACATCGTCATCGTCGCCTTCCTGATCGGCGCGCTGTTCTCGATCAGTTCCGTGGCGTGGACCTTGAAGACCACGCCGGAAAACCCGCTCAGCGCGGAAGAACTGCAGGCGATCCGCGCCCACCCGGCCGGCTGGCGCCACGCGCTGGGCGACATCGCCGATGCCGTGCGCGAAATGCCGCAGACCATGCGGCAACTGGCCTGGGTCAAGCTGTTCCAGTGGTATGCCATGTTTTGCTATTGGCAGTACATCATGCTGTCGCTGGCCACCACCATCTACGGCACCACCGACCAGACCGCGCCGGGCTTCCGCGACGCCGGCCTGCTGACCGGGCAGGTGGGCGCCTTCTACAACTTCATCGCTTTCGTCGGCGCGCTGGCGCTGGTGCCGTTCACGCGCCGCCACGGGCCGAAGATCACGCACAGCATCTGCCTGGCGCTGGCCGGCGCCGCCATGCTGAGCATCCCGCAGATCCACACGCCGGCGCTGCTGTTCCTGCCCATGGTGGGCATCGGCCTGGCGTGGGCCAGCATGATGGGCAATCCCTACGTGATGCTGGCCGGCTGCATTCCGCCCGCGCGCACCGGCGTCTACATGGGCATCTTCAATATGTTCATCGTGATCCCCATGATCGTCCAGATCTTCACGCTGCCGCTGTACTACCGCAGCCTGCTGGGCGGGAACCCGGAAAACGTGATACGCCTGGCCGGCGTGCTGATGTTGTGCGGTGCGGCGGCGGTGCTGGCGGTGAAAACAAAGAAAGCCGCTCTCCCCGCGGCAGTGCTGTCATAGCCTCAGTTTCCGCGCAGCGGCCACAGCACCGCGTCGAGCAAGTCTTGCGGCTGCCGGCCCGTGTCGATGCCGGTGGGCGGATACTCGGCCGGCGCCGGGGCGCGATAGGTGCCGAAGACCAGGTCGAAGACGGGGAACAGCGCCGCGAAATTGCAATCGAAATGCTGCGGCAGCACGGAGTGGTGGATGCGGTGGAACTGCGGCGAATTGAGCAGGTAGTTGCCGCGGCCGTAGCCGACCCGGATGTTCATGTGCAGGAAGACGTTGTAGTAGCTGAGCAGCGCATAGCCGGCCAGGATGTCCGGCGGCGTCTTGTACACCAGGCCGATCGCCAGGTAAATGGTCAGCATCTTGATGCCATGCTCGGCCCAATAGTGGCGGTTGGTGGTGGAGGCGTTCATGGCGGTGTCGCTGTGGTGCAGCGAGTGCATGGCCCACAGGGCTGGAAAACGGTGTTGGGCGCGGTGGAACAGGTATTCCAGGAAGTCCACCGACAGCGCGTACAGGGCCAAGCTGGCGGCAAATCGCCAGCCGCTGGCGGCCAGCGCTATCCAGCCGCCGCCCAGGGTATTAACGATATAAACCGTTAATACCGATATGACCGGCACGATGGCCGACTGGGCCAGCATATAGACGGCGGTGTAGCCGAGGTTGAAGCGGCTGGCGGCCAGCGGTTGCCGCTGGGCCGGTGCCAAACGCTCGATCGCCAGCCCCGCCAGCACGAGCATCAGGAAAAAGGCCACGCTGATCGCGGCGGCTGCCCATCCCATTCCGGTTTCCTCCGGTCTTAGAGTCCGAATTTCTTCAGCAGGACAGGCAGCAACTGCGCCAGGAAGATGGCGCTGACCAGCTTGCCGATGCGCGTATGCATGGTGTCCATGGCCTGATCATAGGCCGCCCGCTCTTGACCGTCAAATTTCATGGACACAGCGGGCTGCCGGGCTGGTAGCCCAGCGACTCGGCTTTGGCGATGGTGACCGCGCTGGGGAGCGGGAAGCTGATGTCCAGCAGCGGCAGCAGCGGCTGGTAGCCGACCGCGTCGCAGTCGCCGCCGTCCGGCGCGCACACGCGGGCGCGGACGAAGCGGATGCAGCTTGCGCCGTAGGGACTGGCGGCGCAATTGATGCGCGCGCGGGCCGGGCAGGCCGGCATGCTGGCGGCGGGGATGGGCGTCAGGCTCAGGCTGCCGTTGCCGCTGCGCGTCAGCGACAGATAGTCGATGTGGATATGGGCGTCGGTGACCGGGGCGCCCAGCAGCAGGCCGCCGGGGCCGTCGCGCAAAATCGCCGCCTGGCGCACGCTGTCCATCACGGCGGCGTCGCTGAAATCGCTGACGGCGGCCGCGTGGGCCGCGCGGCGCGTGGCTTCCTGCAGGGTGTTCACCAGGTACAGGGCGCGCGCCATTTCCAGCACGAAGAACATCACGGCAAAAAACACCACCACGCACAGCGCGAATTCGGCCACGGTCGCGCCGCGCTGCCGGGCGGCTGGCGGACGCCGGCTCACTGCTGCAACTCCACTGCGCTGGTCAGCGCGGCGGCCGGTGTCGCGCCGGCGAATTCCGCGCTGAGGCTGGTGGTTGTGGCCGGCACGGTCATGAAAAAGCGGCCGATGCCCAGCACGGTCGCGCTGACGATGCTGCCCGCCGCCACCGGGCAGGACAGCAACGCCACGTTGAGCACCCGGCGCTGCGCCAGGCCCGGCTGGTGGGCGGCCGACGGCGCCTGGAAATTGGCGCCCGCCGTTTGCAGGTAAGGCGTGGAGGTCGGCAGCGTCGCCGGGTAGCCGCTGGCGGTCGGCGGCCCCGGCGTGTACAGGCTGGACCAGGCGCTGGCCGCGAACACGCCGTAGCCGTTGGCCGGCTCGGTCGGCGAGGCGGTGTAGGCGGAATAGGGCACGGCGCGCGCAAAGGACCACAGGACGCCGTACTGGGCGGCCGTGTTGGTGGCGTCGCCGGGCAGCGGATCGGCGCGGGTCCACAGCTTGGCGCCGCCGCTGGTCCAACTGGCGGCGGTCTGCACGGCGGGCGCAGGCGTCATCCAGCCGGCGGTGCTGTAGGCCTTGATGTTGCTGTCCGGCGGCGCGCCCTCCGGCGTGCACACGTTGCCGCTGTAATTGTCGAAACGGGCATTGAGCTGCTGGTAGAGCGTCGCCAGCGGAAAGCCGCGCTGCACGGTGATGGTCCCGCCCGTCAGGCGGAGCAGCGGCATACTGCCGGCGCAGACAAACGGCCCCACCACGCCGGTGGCCAGGTCGCCCGCCGTGCCGGGCGTGCCGGGCGGCGCCAGTGGATCGATCAGGAAGTGTTCGGCGGTGACGCCGTTGGGATTCAGCTTCATCAGGTCGTAGCCGACGCCGCGCCGGAAGCCGTATTCCACCAGCTCGTTGTAGCTGGCGTTGCCGCCGACGTTGGCGCGCGAGGCGGCAGCCGTGGCCGACAGCGCGCAGATGGCCAGCGGCGTCACGGCGATGGCCGCGCGCCCGGCCACGGCGCGGGCGGCGGTGTTCACGCTGGCCAGGCTGCCGGCGATGGCGCGGATGAACAGGGTGGACACGGCGCCCAGGTCCGCGCCCAGCGCGCTGGTGTCGACCTTGGCGAACAACATGCCGGCCGGCGCCGCCTGCGCGCCGGCCGCATCGACCCAGCCGGCATCCGGCGTGTCGGCCGCGGCGGCAAAGCGCAACGCCGCGCCGGACCAGACCACCTGCTGCTGGTCGTAGCGGTAATGCAGGCTGGAAGCGGCGCTGGCGGCCGCGTTCACCGCGCCGGTGACGCCGGCCGCCGTGCCATCCAACTGGCGGGCGGCGGCCAGCGCGGTGGCGTCCGCCAGCGTCTGCAGCTCGGCCTTGCGGTTGTAGACCTGGCCCAGGTCCACGGCCAGCCCGATCATGCCCAGCGCGCCCAGCAGCATCAGGGCGAACAGGATGGCGATGACGCCGCGCCGGCGGCGGGAGAGGAGTGTGTGCATAGCGGCCGATTCTATCCAGCAGGAAACACCCGCGGTTGATGTGGCGCAGGCTCCTGACAGAAACTGTCGCAGGCTGTGGCTACTATGGCTGCATTGCCAACCTTATCAGGAGATCACCATGAGCCCCTCCCACGTTCTGCTGTTCGTCGACAATCCCGCCGCCAGCGCCGAGTTCTACGCCGACCTGCTGGACCGCCAGCCGGTGGAAACGTCGCCGACCTTCGCCCTGTTCGTGCTGGAGTCGGGCCTGAAGCTGGGCCTGTGGTCGCGCCACACCGCCGAGCCGCAGGTGCTGGCTTACGGCGGCGCCAGCGAACTGGCGTTCAGCGTCGGCGACCGCAGCGCCGTCAACGACCTGTACGCCGACTGGTCGGCGCGCGGCCTGGCCATCGCCCAGCGGCCGACCGCGGCGGACTTCGGCTATACCTTCGTGGCCCTGGACCGCGATGGCCACCGCCTGCGCGTGCTGGTGCTGGAATGACCATTGACACGCAAAATCAAGCGGTGCTATAGTCGATCGCGAGGTTGGGAACGTTTCCAAAGTCGCGGTCCTGGCTCTCGTCGTTTGTTGTACGAAGTTAGCCGGCGCCCAGGGCGGCGCCGGATTTTTTTGGGAGACCGGATGAGCATCGGCGCGTCACGTATCGCCTGGGCCTGGCTGGCCGTGCTGGCCATGGAGCCGGCAGGGCAGGCCGTCGCCGCCGTCGCCGCACCCAGGGCGGAAGTGATGCACTGGTGGACGTCCAGCAGCGAATCGGCCGCCGTGCGCAAATTTGCCGATGCCTACCGCGCCGCCGGCGGCGCCTGGGCCGATACCGCGGTCGCCGGCGCCGACCAGGCCAAGGCCGTGGCCATCAACCGCATCGTCGGCGGCAATCCGCCCACCGCCGCCCAGTTCAACACCACCAAACAATTCCGCGACCTGATCGACCAGGGCTCGCTCAACAACGTCGACGACATCGCCGTGCGCGACCACTGGGACCAGTTGATGCCGCAGCCGGTGCTGGACGTTATCAAGGTCAAGGGCCATTTCTACGCGGCGCCGGTGGACATCCACATGTCGACCTGGATCTGGTATTCCAAGGCCGCCTTCAGGAAAGCCGGCATCGCCAAAGAGCCGGCCACGCCGGACGAGCTGTTCGCCGCGCTGGACAGGCTGAAGGCCGCCGGCCTGGTCGGCCTGGCCCATGGCGGCCAGCCGTGGCAGGAAAACATCCTGTTCCAGGCCATGCTGGCCAACGTCGGCGGCCGCGAACTGTACCTGCAGGTGCTGCGCGACCGCTCGCCGCAAGCCATCCAGTCCGACGCGTTCAAGAAAGTGCTGCTGGCCTTCAAGCGCCTGCAAAGCTATGTCGACCCCGGTTCGCCCAACCGCAACTGGAACGACGCCACCGCCATGCTCATCAGCGGCAAGGCCGGCGTGCAGATCACGGGCGACTGGGCCAAGGGCGAATTCGCCGCCGCGCATCAGTCGGCCGGCAAGGAGTACGGCTGCATCGCGGGGCTGGGACCGAACGTGCCTTACCTGATACAGGGCGACGCCTTCGTCTTCCCCAAGACCGCCAATGCCGACGCTATGCGCGCGCAGAAGCTGCTGGCCGCCACCATGCTGGCGCCGGGGCCGCAACTGGAGTTCAACAAGCTCAAGGGTTCGCTGCCCATCCTGAGCAACGCGGACACCTCGACGATGGATGTGTGCGCGCAGGCCGGCATGGCCATCATGAAGGAGAAGAAGCGCCCGCTCGGCATGATCGAAGTATTCCTGACGCCGGACCAGAACGGCGCGCTGCAGGACGTGTTGACCACCTATTGGAACTCGCGCATGCCGGTGGAAAAAGTGCAGAAGGAGATCGTCACGGCCCTCCAGGACTGAGGGCGTTTTTTTTTGCAAACATATGGAAACGATTCCAATTTTAAGGGACTCAATGCGGAAAATACGATGGATCATGGTCGTCCTCGGCCTGGCCGGAATGGTGCTGGCCGGCGTAGTCCAGGCGCAGGGCAGCCTGCCCATGCTGCACACGGAAGGCACCCGGTGGCTGACGGCCGATGGCCAGCAGCCGGCGCTACGCGGCGTCAACCTGGGCAATTACCTGGTCCAGGAATTCTGGATGATGGGGCAGGAGAGCAAGGCGGTTGGCGACCAGTGCTCGCTGGAGGCGGTGCTGGACCAGCGCTTCGGCTACGCGGAACGCCAGCGCCTGTACACGCTATTCCGCGACAACTGGATCACGGCGCGCGACTGGGACATGCTGCCGCAGATGCACCTGAACCTGGTGCGCCTGCCCTTCATCTACAGCGTGGTGGAGGACGAGAAAAATCCGCGGCACCTGCGCGCGGACGCGTGGAAGTATTTGGACCAGGCCATCGCCGAAGCGGAAAAGCGCGGCATGTACGTGATCCTCGACCTGCATGGCGCGGTTGGCAGCCAGGGCTGGGAACACCACAGCGGCTGCGCCGGCAGGAACCAGTACTGGGACACTCCCGAATACCAGGAGCGCACCATCTGGCTGTGGCAGCAGATCGCCGCGCGCTACAAGGATCGCGGCGCAGTCGCGGCCTACGGCATCCTCAACGAACCGTGGGGCACCACGCCGGAAAACCTGGCGGCCGTGATGGCCACGCTGTACCAGGCCATACGCGCGGTCGATCCCAACCACGTCATCATCCTGCCGGCCCACAGCAAAGGCATCGCGGCCTACGGCAAACCATCCGAGCATGGCATGCGCAACGTGGCGTTCGAGATCCATCCCTATCCCGGCCATTTCGGCTGGGGCAAGCCGGGACTGCAGGTGCACAAGGACTGGCTGCAATGCTCGGGCGCCGATGACAACGTTTGCAAATGGCAGGCGAGATCGGCGCAAGCCGACACCGCCCTGTTCGTCGGCGAGTTCCAGCCCTGGGCCATGATGGGCGCCGAGCAGGGCGGCCAGGTCATGCGCGCGACCTACGACACCTACGTGGCGCACGGCTGGCCTTCCACCGCCTGGGCCTACAAGCTGGTGAGCCATCGCGGCGGCCAGGGCCAGGGCACCTGGGGCCTGGTCACCAACGCGCGCGGCGCACGCATCCCCCAGCTCGATTTCAACCGGGCTTCGCTGGCTGAAATCGAAAACCTGTTCCGCCTGTTCGGCAGCCTGCCTTACGAGTCGCAGCCCACCGCAGCCAGGTGGATGAACGCGGCCGTGCCGCCCACGCCTTTCGCACAATAAGACCAAGCACATGACCATGATGCCTACCAACCTGCCGCCGACGATCAGGCGTGCCGATTTCGCCAGCGACTTCCTGTGGGGCGTGTCCACCTCGTCCTACCAGATCGAAGGCGCGGCGGCGGAAGACGGCCGCGTGCCCTCGATCTGGGACACTTTCTGCGCCACACCCGGCAAGATACGCGACGGCTCCAGCGGCGCCGTGGCCTGCGACCATTATCACCGCTGGGAGGAAGACCTCGACATCGCCCGCGGCATGGGCCTGAACGCCTACCGCTTCTCGATCGCCTGGCCGCGCATCTTCAACGGCGTGGACGCGGCGCCGAATGCGCGCGGCCTGGCCTTCTATTCGAAGCTAGTGGATGGCATGCTGGCGCGCGGCCTGCAACCGTGGGCCACGCTGTATCACTGGGACTTGCCGCAATACCTGCAGGACCAGGGCGGCTGGGCCAACCGCGCCACCATCGACGCTTACCTGCGATACGTGGACGCCGTGACCCGCTGCCTGGGCGATCGCGTCAAGCACTGGATCACGCACAACGAACCGTGGTGCACAGCCATGCATGGCAACTGGGACGGCATGCACGCACCGGGCAACAAGAGCCTGCCGCTGGCGCTGCAGGTCTGCCACAACGTGCTGGTGTCGCATGGCCGCGCGGTACCGCTGATACGCGCCCATGCGCCGGATGCGCAGGTCGGCATCGCGCTCAGCCTGCACCCGGTGAAGGCCGGCAGCGACAGCGCCGCCGACCGCGCTGCAGTGTCGCGCCACGACGCGCTGCGCAATCGCTGGTTCCTCGACGTGCTGTATGGCCGCGGCTATCCGGCCGAAGCGCTGGCGCTGGTCGGCAACGATGCGCCGCATATCGAAGCGGGCGACCTGGAAGCGATCGCCACGCCCTGCGATTTCCTCGGCGTGAATTACTACTTCCCGGAAGTGGTGGTGGACGCGCCGGAGCGGTATCCGCTGCGCACCCGCGTCATCCATCCACAGGACCGCCAGCGCACCGACTTCGGCTGGGAAGTGTCTCCGGCGGGGCTGGTGGAACTGCTGGAGAGCGTGGCGCGCGATTATCCGGCCGGCGACCTGTACGTGACCGAGAACGGTTCGTCCTACGACGATCAGGTGGATGCGAACGGCGCCGTCAGCGACACGGCGCGCCGCGATTATCTGATCCGCCACCTGGCCGCGCTGCGCGACGCCATCGCGGGCGGCTGCACGGTCAAGGGGTATTTCGCCTGGAGCCTGCTCGACAACTTTGAATGGGCGGAAGGCTATCTGCGCCGCTTCGGCCTGACCTACATCGATTACGCCACCCAACGGCGCACGCTCAAGCAGAGCGGCGCATGGTACGGCGCCTTCGCGCGCGGCGACTGAACACGTCATTCCCGCGAAGGCGGGAATCCATACCCGGCATGGGTTCCCGCTTGCACGGGAACGGCGGCGACACGTTAACTAAGGAGACATCAAATGAACGCAGCACGCAATTCCACCCTGCCGCGCGCCGTCCTGGCCGCCACCCTGGCGCTCGGCGCCAGCGCCATCGCCGCGCCGGCCGCCCAGCCGCTGACCGACTGGCCGCACATCACCAGCGCCGTCAAACAGAGCCCCGCCATGGAAGCGCGCATCAGGCAGATCGTGGCCGGCATGACGCTGGCGCAAAAGATCGGCCAGATGACGCAGGCCGAAATCAAATTCATCACGCCGGAAGAAGTACGCCAGTACTACATCGGCTCCGTGCTGAACGGCGGCGGTAGCTGGCCGCAGGGGAACAAGTACGCCACCGCCGCCGACTGGGTGAAGCTGGCCGACGCCTACTACGATGCCTCGATGAGCACCGACATGAAAGTGCACGTGCCCGTCATCTGGGGCATAGACGCCATGCACGGCAACAGCAATATGTACGGCGCCACGCTGTTCCCGCATAACATAGGCCTGGGCGCGGCGCGCGATCCCAAGCTGATAGGCGCGATGGCGAAGTCGGTCGCCAGGGCGGTGCGCGCCACCGGCATCGACTGGGTGTTCGCGCCGACGCTGGCCGTGGTGCGCGACGACCGCTGGGGGCGCACCTACGAAAGCTTCTCGGAAGACCCGTCCATCGTCAGGGACTATGCCGGCGTCTACGTCCAGGGCCTGCAGGGCAACTTGAAAGGCGACGGCACCGTGGTCGCCACCGCCAAGCATTACCTCGGCGACGGCGGCACCCACGAGGGCAAGGACCGCGGCGAGAACCAGTCCACCATGGCGCAGATGCTCAACATCCACGCCCAGGGCTACTACCCGGCGCTGCGTGCGGGCGTGCAGACAGTGATGGCGTCCTTCAATAGCTGGAACGACGTGCAGGGCGGCGTCAATTACGGCAAGATGCACGGCAGTAAAGCGCTGCTGACCGATGCGTTGAAAAACAAGATGGGCTTCGACGGCCTGGTCGTCAGCGACTGGAATGCGATCACCGAAGTGAACGGCTGCGCGGAAGATAGCTGCGCCGCTTCCATCAACGCCGGCGTCGACATGGTCATGGTGCCGGAGAAGTGGAAGAGCTTCATTGCCAACACCATGGCGCAGGTGGAACGGGGCGAGATTCCGATGTCGCGCATCGACGATGCGGTCATCCGCATCCTGCGCGTGAAGATGCGCGCCAACCTGTTCGACAACCGCAAGCCTTCGCAGAACGCCTACGCCGGCCGGCAGCACGCGCTGACCGACCGCGCACTGGCGCGCAAGGCAGTGCAGGAATCGCTGGTGCTGTTGAAGAATAACGGCGGCGTGCTGCCGCTGGCGCGCGGCAAAAAGATCCTGGTGGTCGGCAAGAGCGCCGACAGCATGGCCAACCAGTCGGGCGGCTGGTCGCTGACCTGGCAGGGCACCGACAACAAGAACAGCGACTACCCGGTCGGCGACACCATCCTGGCCGGCATCCGCGAGGCGGCGGGCGAGGGCAATGTGACCTTCAGCGAAAACGCCGCCGGCGTCGATGTCGCGCAGTTCGACGCGGTGGTGGCGGTGATCGGAGAGACGCCATACGCCGAGGGCGACGGCGACATCGGCCCGGCCGGCACCTTGCGCCTGTCCGGCCGCTATCCGGAAGACCTGGCCGTGTTGCAGGCCGTGTCGGGCAAGGGCAAGCCGGTGGTGACGGTGCTGTTGTCCGGCCGTCCGCTGTACACCAGCGACCTGCTGAACCTGAGCGACAGCTTCGTGGCGGCCTGGCTGCCGGGCACCGAGGGCAAAGGCGTGGCCGATGTCCTGTTCCGCAAGGCGAACGGCAAGGTCAACGCGGACTTCCATGGCAGGCTGTCGTTCTCGTGGCCGAAGTCGGCCTGCCAGTCGCCGCTGAACGTGGGCGATGCGCAGTACGACCCGCTGTTCAAATTCGGCTATGGCCTAACCTACGCCAGCAAGGTCGCGGTCCCGCTGCTGGACGCGAGCTATCCCGAAGGCGGATGCGGCAAGACGACTGCTGTGCCAGTGTACAATCCGACCGACCGCGCGACCTACGGCCTGTATGTGAGCAGCGGCGGCCAGCGCGTGGCCCTGGGCGCGGACCTGAATGCGGTCTTCAATCTGCCAACGGTGAAGGTGGAAACCGCGCAGATCAACACCCAGCAGGATGCCAAGCGCCTGACCTGGAGCGGGCCGGCCAGGCTGGAAGCGCAGGCGGCCAGGGCGATCAGGCTGCCGTCGTTCGCAAGTTCCGACGGCGCGCTGCAATTTGATGTTATCGTGTCGGCTGCGCCGGGCGGTAAGGTTTCCATCGGCATGGAAAACGTGGAGCTGGATGCCAGTTCCGTGTTCCAGCGGCTGGCCGGCAAGGGCAAGCAGACGGTGAAGATACCGTTGTCCTGCTTTGCCGCCAGGGGCTTGCAGTTGGCGGCATTGAGCACGCCGTTCAGCGTCGCGTCGGATGCGCCGCTGGCGGCGACGTTCGCCAACGTCCAGATCGCAGGCGGCGCCGCCAGGGACAAGGATGCGCTGGCGTGCGGCGACTTTAAATAGAAGATGAGTACAACGAGGAGAAAGTAAAAGCATGGAACACTATTCGCAAACTGCGCCGGCGGCGGCCGGGCAGGCGCAGGCGGGCGGCAACACCGGCCCGCTGGTCATCGTCACCATCCTGTTTTTCATGTGGGGCTTGCTCACATCGCTGAACGACGTGCTGATTCCGCACCTGAAGGCGGTCTACACGCTGAGCTATGTGCAGGCGATGCTGGTGCAATTCTGCTTCTTCGGCGCCTACTTCATCGTCTCGCTGCCGGCCGGTGTGCTGATCAAGAAGATCGGCTACCAGCACGGCGCGGTGGCCGGCCTGGCGATCGCGGCGGGCGGCTGCGCGCTGTTCTACCCGGCGGCGACCAGCGGCTACACGCTGTTCCTGATCGCCTTCTTCGTGCTGGCTGGCGGCATCACCGTGCTGCAGGTGGCGGCCAATCCTTACGTGGCGGTGCTGGGCGATGCGCGCACCGCGTCCAGCCGCCTGACCTTGACCCAGGCCTTCAACTCGCTGGGCACCACGGTGGCGCCCACGCTGGGCGGCATCCTGATCCTGGCGGGCGGCGTCCTCAGTTCGTCCGACCTGGCCAAGCTGACGCCGGAGCAGTTGGCGGCATACCACGCCACCCAGGCGGCCAGCGTGCAAGGCCCTTACCTGGCGCTGGCCGGTGCGCTGCTGGTGCTGGCGGTGCTGTTCCTGCTGGCGCGTTTGCCGAAGATCGTCGACGCGGAAGCGGGCGGGGAGCAGGGCGGGTTCGCCGCCGCGCTGAAGCACAAGCCGCTGGCGCTGGGCGCGATTGCGATTTTCCTGTACGTGGGCGGTGAAGTCAGCATCGGCAGCTTCCTGATCAACTTCATGGGCGATCCGCACGTGGCGGGCCTGGCGCCGGCGGATGCGGCGCCGTTCGTCAGCTACTACTGGGGCGGCGCGATGATAGGCCGCTTCATCGGCTTTGCCGTGATGCGCACCGTCAGTCCCGGCAAGGCGCTGGCCTTCAATGCGTCGGCGGTGATCGTGCTGGTGCTGACCGCGATCTTCAGTGGCGGCCACACGGCGATGTATGCGATCCTGGCGGTGGGCCTGTTCAACTCCATCATGTTCCCGACCATCTTCTCGATGGCGCTGAACAAGCTGGGACCGTTGACCGGGCAGGGTTCGGGCGTGCTGTGCATGGCCATCGTCGGCGGCGCGATCGTGCCGTTCGCGCAGGGTCTGCTGGCCGACAACATCAGCCTGCAACTGTCCTTCTTCGTGCCGGCCGCGTGCTACACCTTCATCTTGTACTTCGGCCTGAAGTACGCCAACATGTACAACGAAAAGTAATCCTCGCCTTGTGCACAAAAAGCTCCCCGCGGGGAGTTTTTTGTTTTTCAGGCCAGCGCGCCTATCAGCTTTTGGATGGGCGTCAGCGGTATCAGCGCGCCGGGCTCATCGATTTCCAGCATCACGTCGTTGAATGCGACGGCTCGCAGCGGCTCGATTTCTTCTGCGTCGCTTTGTCTTGCCTCATGCAGGAGGTGCCGGATGGTTTCCGCGTCGAGGTAGTCTGCCTTGGTAATGAGGGCAGCATATTTTCGTAAGTCTGCCTGGAATGCAGCAATCCGTTCAGCCGGTCTGATGGCGAAATTCGCGATGCCGAAAATCGAGAATGCCGCGAGCATCCAGGTTGCCGTGGCAGGCATTTGCGCGGCCACAGCGGCGATTGCACTGCTTCCCGCCAGCATGCTGATGAACGTGAATGTGGTTTGTATGCGGCGATAAAAGCGCACGCTGCGCTGGCAGAAGCGCTGTGCGTACCTCAGCTCTATCTGCAACTGTTCCTTGTCCGGTTCCATCTCATTTCCCTTTCTTTGGCTGAGGCTGCTCCTTCTTGGGCTTGCGCTTCCGGGGCTTGGGTTTCGGAATCGTCCGAGGAGGTACAAAGGATTTGGGCTCAGGGAGTTTCATTGTAGGCCTTTCCATGCATTGTCGATGGGCGCACGAAGCCATCATGCGGGGGCTTTTTGGGCCTGCTTTGCTATGGATCAGGGAAGGCATGCCGCCGGCGCGGGGCCGGCGGCGAGGCGGCTTACAGGAAGCGGTCGATGATTTTCTTGCTGTGCTTGTCCAGCTCGCGCAGGTCGCGGATCAGGTAGTGGATGCCGTGGATGTCGGAAATCAGCAGCGTGTCCACGGTCAGGCGGCGGATGTCTTCTTCGCCGCGCAGCACGAATTCGGTCTCGCCGCGGTCGGTCGCCACCGACCAGGTGCAGGGCGTGGCAAAGCTGGTCACGCTGTTGATGCGCGCAATCTCGGGCATGAATTCGCGCCCCGTCAGTTCTTCGCGCACCAGCGCGCCTGTCGCTGCCGGCAAGTCTTCGATGCGGTCTATCCAGCCCACTTCCTTGCCGTCCGTGCTGACCAGCGAGATGCCGTCTTCCGGCGCCTGCACCGGGAAGGCGCGCACCGGCGATACGCCTTCATGCACCTCGCCTTGCGGCGTGGTCAGCACCAGCCGGCCGTAGGCGTTGCGTGTCAGTTCAAATGTCGTCGTCATCATTCTTCCTTGCTGCCGCGGTCGTCCAGGTCGGTGTCGACATTGCGGGCTTGCGCCTGGTACAGGCGGTAGTAAGCGCCTTTCTGCGCCATCAGTTCATCGTGCGGGCCATCTTCCACCACCACGCCGCGATCCATCACCACCAGGCGATCGGCCTTCTGCAGCGTGGACAGGCGGTGGGCGATGGCGATGGTGGTGCGGCCCTGCACCAGGTTGTCCAGCGCCTTCTGGATTTCCTTCTCGGTCTCCGAGTCCACCGAGGCGGTGGCTTCGTCCAGGATCAGGATCTTGGGATCGATCAGCAGCGCGCGCGCGATCGAGATGCGCTGGCGCTCGCCGCCCGACAGGCCCTGTCCGCGCTCGCCCACCATGGAGTCGTAGCCCTGCGGCAGGCGCAGGATGAATTCGTGCGCGTGCGCGGCGCGCGCGGCGGCGATGATTTCCTCGCGCGTCGCTTCCGGCTTGCCGTAGGCGAGGTTCTCGGCGATGGTGCCGAAGAACAGGAAGGGTTCCTGCAGCACCAGGCCGATGTTGCGGCGATAGTCGGACACGGCGAAGGAACGGATGTCCACGCCGTCCAGCATGATGGCGCCTTCGGCCACGTCGTAGAAGCGGCAGATCAGGTTGACCAGCGTCGACTTGCCGGAACCCGAATGGCCGACCAGGCCCACCATCTGCCCGGCTTTGATGTCGAGGTTGACGCCGCGGTTGACGGCGCGGTTCCCGTAGCGGAAGCCCACTTCGCGCAGCGTGATATTGCCTTCGATCTTGTTCAGCTTGACCGGGTTGGCCGGCTCCGGCACGGACGACACGTGGTCCAGGATGTCGAAGATGCGCTTGGCCGCCGACGCCGATTTCTGCGTCACCGACACGATGCGGCTCATGGAATCCAGGCGGCCGTAGAAGCGGCTCGAATAGGCGATGAACGAGGACAGCACGCCCACCGTGATGTGCCCCTTGGAGACCTGGTAGATGCCGAACACCCAGATCACCAGCAATCCCAGCTCGGTCAGGAAGGAGACGGTGGGCGAGAACAGCGACCACACCTTGTTCAGCTTGTCGTTGACGGCCAGGTTGTGCTTGTTGGCGGTGCGGAAGCGCGACGATTCGCGCGCCTCCTGCGCGAAGGCTTTCACCACGCGGATGCCGGGGATGGTATCGGCCAGCACGTTGGTCACCTCGCCCCACACGCGGTCGATCTTCTCGAAGCCGGTGCGCAGGCGGTCGCGCACGATGTGGATCATCCAGGCGATGAAGGGCAGCGGCAGCAGCGTGAAGATGGCCAGCCAGGGATCGATGGAAAACAGGATCACGCCCGTCATCACGATCATCAGGCAGTCGGACAAAAAGTCCAGCAGGTGCAGCGACAGGAACACGCAGATGCGGTCGCTCTCGGAACCGATGCGCGACATCAGGTCGCCGGTGCGCTTGCCGCCGAAGTATTCCAGCGACAGCCGCAGCAGGTGGTCGTAGGTGGTGGTGCGCAGGTCGGCGCCGATGCGCTCCGAGGCCAGCGCCAGCACGTAGGTCTTGCCCCAGCCCAGCAGCCAGGCCAGCACCGCCGACGCCACCAGGCCCGACATGTACAGCACCACCAGCGAGGAATCGACCGCCTTGCCGTTCTGGTAGGGGATCAGCACGTTGTCCATCAGCGGGATGGTCAGGTAGGGCGGGATCATGTGGGCGCCGGTGGACAGCAGCATCAGCGCGAAGCCCAGTCCCAACTGGCCCTTGTACGGCTTGGCGAAACGCCACAGGCGGAACAGGGTCCAGGTCGACGGCGGCGTGTACACGACCTTGGTGCAGACCGGGCATTCTTCCTGGTCCGGTTCGAGCTGCGCCTTGCAGCTCGGGCAGACGTTCTTGTCCTCGATGACCACCGGCAGGCCGCTGGCGTGGCTGTCGCGGTGCGCCTCGAATTGTTCGATCAGGCGGATGGCGGCCAAGTTCTGGCCCAGCGTGAAGCGCCAGGCGGCCAGCCGGCCCTGGCTGCTGACCAGCTCCATGTGGCCGACGCCGGCGTGGTCGTGGTGCTTCAATTCCAGGTCGTGCGCGAACGGCCAGGCCTGCCATTCCGCCGCGCCCGGCGCGCGCGACAGCAGGCGGCGCGTGGTCACCAGCACCACCCCTTTGGAAAACCGAAGTTGCTGATCCAGGTCAACCTCCAGCGCACTTACAACGTTTTCCCCTTGGGAAAGTTGTGCCTGTACCTCTGAACGCCAGCGGTCGGGCAGTTCGATCAGGCTGGATACGGAGGAAAGTTGTTCTGTTGTCATTGTGTGGCGCACTCCGGCGGGAAAAAATGGTAAAACTTGCACCAGTACTTGCAATAAACGCTTTGCCAGTAGGGTGTTGCTGCTGATATAAGTGCTTATTTACGGTATTCTGTCAGTACTTAAACATTTGACAGAAATCAATAAACCGCGCGATTTGTATAGGCGGCAAGTATAACGCAGAGACAGGTACGGCCAAATGCCATTTGGCGACGAGTGGGGCTTCAGGGGTTAAAATACGGCGCGCGTTAGCCGACGCCGGTAACAAAGATACAAGAAAAGAAACATGACGAAGAAGAAAGACATAGAAGTTCTCCGTGTAACCCATTTGCGCGGCCCGAACATCTGGACTTATCGCCCGGTGATCGAGGCGTGGCTGGATATCGGCGAGCTGGAGAATTTCCCCTCGAATTTGCTGCCCGGCCTGTATGAGCGCCTGACCGCGATCCTGCCGGGCCTGATCGTGCACCGCTGCGGCGTCGGCGAGCACGGCGGCTTCCTCGAGCGCCTGCGCGACGGCACCTATGCCGGCCACATCCTGGAACACGTGGTGCTGGAACTGCAAAACCTGGCCGGCATGAAGACCGGCTTCGGCAAGACGCGCCAGATCGGCGAGAACACCGGCTTGTACAAGATGGCCTTCCGCACCCGCCAGGAGCAGGTGGGCCGCGCCGCGCTGGCCGCCGGCCGCGACCTGCTGATGGCCATGATCGAAGACCGTCCCTACGACATCGAAGCCACCGTGGCCGAGTTGACCGACCTGGCCGAGCGCCTGTGCCTGGGGCCGAGCACCGCCAACATCGTCGATGCCGCCACCGTGCGCAAGATCCCCTTCATCCGTCTCACCGACGGCAACCTGGTGCAACTGGGCCATGGCGCCGCGCAGCGCCGCATCTGGACCGCTGAAACCGAGCAGACCAGCGCCATCGCCGAAGGCATCGCCAGCGACAAGGATTTGACCAAGTCGCTGCTGGCCTCGTGCGGCGTGCCCGTGCCGGAAGGCGAACTGGTGACCAGCGCCGAGCAGGCCTGGGAAGCGGCGCAGGACATCGGCCTGCCGGTGGTGCTCAAGCCCTACGATGGCAACCACGGGCGCGGCGTGTCGCTGAACCTGAGCACCGAAGCCGATATCACGGCAGCCTACGACCTGGCCGTGCGCAAGGGCGGCAGCAAGAGTGTGATCGTCGAGCGCTTCGTCATCGGCGACGAGCACCGCGTGCTGGTGGTGGGCAAGCGCGTGGTCGCCGCCGCGGCCGGCGAATCGCTGTGGGTGACCGGCGACGGCAAGTCCAACATCCGCGAACTGTGCGACGCCCAGATCAACATCGACCCGCGCCGCGGCGAGACCGAGGAATTCCCGCTGGGCCTGGTCAAGCCGCACGAGTCGGGCGAGATCGTGCTGGAACTGCAGCGCCAGAACATGACCCACGAATCGGTGCCGGCCGACGGCCAGAAGGTGCTGATCCAGCCGAACGGCAACGTGGCGGTGGACGTCACCGACAAGGTGCATCCGCAAGTGGCCGCGATGGCCACGCTGGCCGCGCGCGTGGTCGGCCTGGACATCGCCGGCATCGACCTGGTGTGCGCCGACATTGCGCGTCCGCTGGACGAGCAGGGCGGCGCCATCATCGAAGTCAACGCCAGCCCCGGCCTGCTGGCCCACCTCAAGCCGGCCGTGGGCGAGCCGCGCAACGTCGGCGAAGCGATCGTCGACCATTTGTTCGCGGCGGAAGAAACCGGCCGCATTCCGGTGGTCGGCGTGACCGGCCGCCACGGCACCACCATGACCGCGCGCATCATCGCCTGGCTGCTGCAAATCGGCGGCAAGAAGACCGGCCTGGCCTGCGCCGACGGCCTGTACGTCAACGGCCGCCTGCTGCCCAAGGATGGCTTCAGCGACTGGGAAAGCGGCGAGCGCCTGCTGCTGAACAAGAACGTGGAAGCGGGCGTGTTCGAATCGGGCGCGCGCATGATCCTCAGCGAAGGCCTGGCCTACGACAAGTGCGCGGTGGGCGTGGTGACCGACGTTACCGGCTTTGAAGAGCTGGGCGAGTTCTACATCGACAGCAGCGACAAGCTGTACAACGTGATCCGCACCCAGGTCGACGTGGTGCTGCCGAGCGGCGCCGCGGTGTTGAACGCGGCCGATCCGCAAGTGGTGGACATGGCCGACCTGTGCGACGGCGAAGTGATTTTCTACGGCGTGGACGAGCACCTGGACGCGATCGCCGCCCATCGCCAGGATGGCAAGCGCGCGGTATTCCAGCGCAAGGATTGCATCGTCATGTCGTCCGGCCAGGAAGAAGTCTGCAGCCTGCCGCTGTCGCCGCTGGTGCCGCCGGAAGCCGTGCTGGCCGCGATCGCCGCCGGCTGGGCGCTGGGCCTGTCGCCCGAGCTGATCGGCGCGGGCTTGCGCACCTTCGAGGCGGCCCCGAAGCGAACTCACCACTGATACATCACTGAGAGAACAAAAAGATTTATGGAAGTCATACGTACCCGCGCCCTACGCGGCCCGAATCTTTGGAGCCACCACACCGCTGTGGAGGCCATCATCTCGTGCCCGCCTGAAGAACAATCGATCGCGACGCTGCCCGGCTTCGAGCAGCGCCTGCATGCGCGCTTCCCCGCCATCGGCGCTCTGCACCCGACCGGCAACTCCGACGCCGTGCCGCTGGCGCGCGTGCTGGAAGTGGCGGCCCTGAGCCTGCAGGCGCAGGCCGGCTGCCCGGTCACCTTCAGCCGCACCAACGCCACGCTGGAGCCGGGCATCTACCAGACCGTGGTCGAGTACACCGAAGAAGCAGTGGGCCGCCTGGCCGTGACGCTGGCGGAAAACCTGATCAACGCCGCGCTGGCCGACACGCCGTTCGACCTGGCCGGCGCGCTGAACGAGCTGCGCGACCTGGACGAAGATGTGCGCCTGGGACCGAGCACCGGCGCCATCGTCAGCGCTGCCGTGGCGCGCGACATTCCGTTCCGCCGCATGACCGAAGGCTCGATGGTGATGTTCGGCTGGGGCTCCAAGCAGCGCCGCATCCAGGCCGCCGAAATGGACAGCACCGGCGCCATCGGCGAGACCATCGCGCAGGACAAGGAACTGACCAAGAAGCTGTTGCATGCGGCCGGCGTGCCGGTGCCCATCGGCCGCTCGGTGGAAGACGAGGCGGACGCCTGGGCCGCGGCGCAGGAGATCGGCCTGCCGGTGGTGGTCAAACCCAAGGACGGCAACCAGGGCAAGGGCGTCACGGTCAACGTGATGTCGAAGGATCACCTGGAGAAGGCCTACCGCACGGCCAAGGAATTCCGCGATGACGTGATGGTCGAGCGCTACCTGCCGGGCCACGACTACCGCCTGCTCGTGATCGGCAACAAGCTGGTGGCGGCCGCGCGCCGCGATCCGCCGCAAGTGGTGGGCGACGGCGTGCACACCGTGCGCGAGCTGGTCAACATCGTCAACGCCGATCCGCGCCGCGGCTCGGGCCATTCGACCTCGCTGACCAAGATCCGCTTCGACGACATCGCGCTGGCGCGCCTGGCGCTGCAGGACCTCGAAGCGGACTCGGTGCCGGCCAAGGGCCAGCGCGTCATCCTGCGCAACAACGCCAACCTGTCGACCGGCGGCACCGCCACCGACGTCACCGACGACGTGCATCCTGAAGTGGCGGCGCGCGCGGTGGAAGCGGCGCAGATGATCGGCCTGGACCTGTGCGGCGTGGACGTGGTCTGCGACAACGTGCTGGAGCCTATCGAGAACCAGCGTGGCGGCGTGGTGGAAGTGAACGCCGCGCCCGGCCTGCGCATGCACATCGCGCCTTCGTTCGGCAAGGGCCGCGCGGTGGGCGAGGCCATCGTCAACACCATGTTCCCGCCCGGCGAAAACGGCCGCATACCGGTGGTGGCGGTGACCGGCACCAACGGCAAGACCACCACCGTGCGCCTGATCGCGCACCTGCTGACCGCCAGCGGCCTGCGCACCGGCATGACCAATACCGACGGCGTCTACATCGAAGGCCGCCAGACCGACAGCGGCGACTGCAGCGGCCCGCGCAGCGCGCGCAACGTGCTGCTGCATCCCGACGTCGATGCGGCCGTGTTTGAAACCGCGCGCGGTGGCATCCTGCGCGAAGGCCTGGCCTTCGACCGTTGCCAGGTCGCCGTGGTGACCAACATCGGCATGGGCGACCACCTGGGCCTGAACTACATCACCACCGTGGAAGACCTGGCGGTGCTCAAGCGCGTGATCGTGCAGAACGTGTCTGAGAGCGGCTACGCTGTGCTGAACGCGGCCGATGCTATCGTCGCCGGCATGTCGGCCAACTGCCGCGGCAAGGTGATCTTCTTCGCCGCGGAGCGCGGCAATCCCATCATCGCCACCCACATCGCGCAGGGCAGCCGCACGGTGTACGTGGAGAATGGCCACATCATCGCCTACGAAGGCCGCGAGCAGCACCGGATTCCGCTGTCGGAAGTGCCGATCACCCGTAGCGGCACCATCGGCTTCCAGGTCGAGAACGTGATGGCTTCGGTGGCGGCGGCTTGGGGCGTGGGCATCGGTTGGGATGCGATCGGCCTGGGTCTGAAGACCTTCGCCAACGACTCGGACAATGCGCCGGGCCGCTTCAACGTGTTCGACTACAAGGGCGCGACGCTGATCGCCGACTACGGCCACAATCCGGACGCCATCCTGGCGCTGGTGAAGGCGGTGGAAACCATGCCGGCCAAGCGCCGCCTGGTGGTGATTTCCGGCGCGGGCGACCGCCGCGACGAGGACATCACCCAGCAGACCGAGATCCTCGGCCGCGCATTCGACGACGTGATCCTGTACGAAGACGCCTGCCAGCGCGGCCGTGTTGACGGCGAAGTGGTGGCGCTGCTGCGCTCCGGCCTGAACGGCGCCCCGCGCACGTCGCACATCGAAGAGATCTATGGCGAGTTCAAGGCCATCGACACGGCTCTGGCGCGGCTGCAGGAAGGGGACCTGTGCCTGATCCTGATCGACCAGGTTGAAGACGCCCTGGCCCACATCGCCAAGCGCATCAAGGAAGCCTGAGCTTAAGCACCTCTCACATCGGGGGGAGTTCCGGCAAGCGGATACCTGCCCCCGGTGCTATTTCTAATCGTAGTAATCCCGGCCGATGCCGATGTCGATCAGATAGCGGTCACGGCCGAATTTGCTATCACAGCTATCCACGCATTTGATACGAAAGACCATCGCGTATTTTTGGGGGACGATTAATTGGACCTCTTCGGCTCCTGCAATTTCCCTGCCACGTAAGTAGTCGTGTAGTCGCATGCGCCCGGCGGGCGATAAATCAAACCAGCGAGTATGTGTCGCCTGGTCGACTTGCCATCCCTTCTTCATAAACTCGGCCTGCAAAGTTGCCAGCTCTTCCACGGCATCGTTGAACGGCAGCTTTTTTAACATGGGAGAGGTTGCGATGGTCATGACTTTGCGGTCCATATACGTAATGCCGGCGAACGTCGTAGGCGGTAACGTGAAGCCGTATTTCGGATCATTGAAGCGGATGATGACTGAAGGTTTTGTGACGTCTGTCCAACCGAATCCTTCGCGATTATCAAACTGCACTCCTCCGGCTTCGGTGATGGGGTAGCTGGATTCCCGGACCACCTCGTCATAGGGCTGGTCAATTCGAAGAGAAATCACTTTCGGTGACGGGGTGTATAGATACCACGCGATGCCGCCGACGAATAGCGATACAAGTACAGCGCGATAAGAAAGGCGTCGGCTTATCATGGAAGACTTCCTGTGGCGATCTGCTTGAGGGACTCTTCGATCTGAGGACGAACTGCCCCGTGTAACAGCGCATCAAAACTGGCGGCCGCCTTATTCACGAACTCCATACGTTGCGCAGGATCGTACAGCTTCGCCTGCCGTTTTTTAGGAAACCATATGGTTGAATTCCCGCTGTCCGGCTTGCATGCGGCAGACAATGTCAATTGAATCTCCGCCGCGATCCCGGATGGAAAACCTAGCACCCATGAGAATTGGTTGGCGTCCAGGGAAAGCTGCATTGTTTTGTCGTCGTAGATCGCGGGCTGCAGGATATTAAGCTGCTCATGTCGCGCCAAAGCCAAAACACTTTGTGCTATTTGTCCCTTGTTGATCGCTTCAAAAGCGTCGGTTATTTCACGGAAGGGCCTGCCGAACCTTAGCTTTTGGTCGTTGACCGGCCAAATGATGTGGCAGTTGATGATTGAACGCCGCGCCGACAAACACGCAGCCAGCGCGCTCGCACCGCGCAGCATAAAGAATCGATGTAAGGGGTAGATATCCAGGAAGAGAGTGGTGTTCCCCAGTGCCAGTTGCTGGTACATGAACGATGAGCTTAACGACACGATAGATGGCAGCGCGAGATCTGCCGACGTGTCGCCGGGGCTCATGTGCGGGCGCTGTTTGGTGATCTCGATTTCTGTCTCCGACCGCTGAACATTGCCGTTGGCGTGCAGCAGTCCGCAGCCGACCTGTTTCGACGCGAACGCGGCCAAGCCCGCCCATTGGAAGCGATGATCCGCCAGCCATAGCTGGGCGTAGGCCATGTTGATGCGCCGGTTGCGCTGGACCGGATCGGCGATCAGCTTGCCGCCAGGCGCGATCCATTCTTCGGCCTCTTTCTGGCAGCGCAGCCAGACGCTGGCGCAACTGAGCATGGGCACCTCGGTCACACGCTTGACGGTATTGCCGCACAAGGTCTCGCTGCTTTTGCAATCAGCCACAGGCTGGACGTTGCTGTGCATGGCGATCTTGTCCTTGGGCCTGGAGGTGATGACTTGATCGGACATGCTCACTCTCCGTGATAAGGCGCTTCAATGCTGCCGGCTTCGGATGCCAGTGCTTCCGTCTCGCCTTGCGCGTCTGTCTGTCCCTGCACGACGGCGCCGGACGCGAGGGTGATCTTGTAGCGGACGTTGACCAATGGCTCGCCGCTCTGTTCATCCCGCAGCAGGTAGCGGTGTTCGTGTTCGGCGTGGTCGGGCTTTTGCTGCCAGCCGCCGTCTTCGTGCTCGATGAATTGCGCCGGTGCGGCATCGCCGCCGCCTGTGCCGACGCCGCAAACGCCGTTCGCAGTGGAGATCAGTGGACAGCCGCGCGATGTCATGTGGCCGTGATGCGGCGCGTTCTTCCCGTTGGGCAGGGTGCAGTGCGCGTATGCCTGCGCAATGGTGCAATTGAAACGGCAGGCGAGCCTGGCGCCCTCGAAGGCGAAGGGGACGCCTTCATGGCTCACCCGCGCCTCGCCTTCCACCACGATGCCGCCGCATGCCGCTTTGTCGCCCAGCCGTATCCAGCCGATGATGCCCATGTGTGCCTCCGTATCAGGAAGGGGTATTGAACGTCATCCGGGCAAGGTGAATGTTGTGCTGGCTCAATGGAAATATTGCCAATAACTATCAATATCATAGAAATTTATAGTTTTTATTTATAGGTATGGCTGGTTAGAATAGTTCCACACTATCAGCCAATGAGGAGTCATAGTAATGAGCCAGCCACCTATCACCACCGCATCCGGTATCCCCGTCGCAGACGACCAGAACTCGCTGACCGCCGGTCCACGCGGCCCCGTTCTGCTGCAGGACTTCCACCTGATCGAAAAACTCCAGCACTTCAACCGCGAGCGCATCCCCGAGCGCGTGGTGCACGCCAAGGGTTCGGGCGCCTACGGCACCTTCACCGTCACCAGGGACATCACCAGGTACACCAAGGCCAGGCTGTTCGCCGAAGTGGGCAAGCAGACCGCAACCTTCCTGCGCTTCTCGACCGTCGGCGGCGAGAAGGGCAGCGCCGATACCGAGCGCGATCCACGCGGTTTCGCCGTGCGCTTCTACACCGAGGAAGGCAACTGGGACCTGGTCGGCAATAACACGCCGGTGTTCTTCCTCAAGGACGGCATCAAGTTCCCCGACTTCATCCACACGCAAAAGCGCGATCCGCAGACCAATCTGAAATCGCCCACCGCGATGTTCGACTTCTGGAGCCGCACGCCGGAGAGCCTGCACCAGGTCACCACGCTGTTTTCCAGCCGCGGCACGCCGGACGGCTACCGTCACATGCACGGCTTCGGCAGCCATACCTACAGCCTGATTAACGCTGCCGGCGAGCGTGTCTACGTGAAGTGGCACTTCCTCACGCAGCAAGGCATCCGGAATTTATCGGCCGAGGAGGCGACCCGTATCGCCGGCACTGATCCGGACTACGCGCAACGCGACCTGTTCGACGCCATCGCCAAGGGCGACTTCCCGCGCTGGGACGTCAAGATCCAGGTGGCCACCGACGCCGAACTGGCAGCCTGGGAAGCGCGCACCGGCTGGAATCCCTTCGACCTGACCAAGGTCTGGCCGCACAAGGACTTCCCGCTGATCGAGGTCGGCGTGCTGGAACTGAACCGCAACCCGGTCAACTACCACGCCGAGGTGGAGCAGGCCGCGCTGTCGCCGTCCAACGTGGTGCCGGGCATGGGCTACTCGCCGGACAAGATGCTGCAGGCGCGCCTGTTCGCCTACCACGATGCGCAGTTGTACCGCGTCGGCACCAACCACCAGCACCTGCCGGTGAACGCGCCGCGCTGTCCCTTCCACCATCACCAGCGCGACGGCGACATGGCAGGCGCCAACGGCGGCGCGGCGCAGAACTATGATCCGGTGCAGGCCCAGGGCAGCAATCCTTACGGCATGGGGCACGGTGAACCGCCGCTGGCGCTGCAAGGCGCGGCCGGCCGCTACGACGGCCGCGGCAAGGAAGACGATTACACGCAAGCGGGTGACCTGTTCCGCCTGATGCCGGCCGATGAACAGCAAAACCTGTTCAACAACATCGCCGCTCCTTTGAGCCAGGTGAACGCTGAAATCATCGCCCGCCAACTGGCGCACTTCGACCAGGCCGATCCCGCCTACGGCGCCGGCGTGCGTGCGGCGCTGAAGGCGCGCGGCGTGAACATCGGCTGAAGATGGCTTACAATCTCCAGGTTGCAGTGCATCGTGGAGGTCCGATTTGAGCCGCAAACCTGCTTGTCCGCCCAAGCCCCTGCCGGGCCAGATCGTCCTGGTCCTGCAGGGCGGCGGCGCCTTGGGCGCCTACCAGTTGGGCGTGTACCAGGCCATGCACGAAGCCGGCATCGAACCGGACTGGGTGATCGGCACTTCCATCGGCGCCATCAACGGCGCCATCATCGCCGGCAATCCGCCGGAATCGCGGCTGGACAAACTGCGCCAGTTCTGGAGCCGCATGGAGCGCAATGCGCTCGGCTTCTCGGCCATGCCGCGCGCGATCGCCAACGCGGTGACGCTGGGGCAGGGCATCCCAGCCTTCTTCGAACCCAATCTCGCCTCGTGGTGGAATCCCGATGCGCGCGTGGGTGTGGAGCATGCGTCCTTCTACCAGACCACGCCGCTGAAAAATACGCTGGAGGAGCTGGTCGATTTCGATTATCTCAATGCGAAGCACATGCGCTTCACGGTCGGCGCGGTCAACGCCCGCAGCGGCGCCATGCGCTACTTCGACACGCGCAAGGAGGGCTTGTGCGTGACGCATGTGATGGCTTCCGGCGCGCTGCCGCCGGCTTTCCCGGCGGTGCGCATCGACGGCGAGCCTTACTGGGACGGCGGCATCTATTCCAACACGCCGATCGAGGCGGTGCTGGACGACGAGCCGCGCCGCAGTTCGGTGATCTTCTCGGTGCAGGTATGGAATCCCGACGGCAGCGAGCCGGAAAGCGTGCTGGCCGTGCTGGACAAGCATAAGGAGATCCAGTACGCGAGCCGCGCCAGCAATATCGAACAGCAGCGCAAGCTGCACCGCTTGCGCCACGTGATCCGCGAACTGACGCATCATTTGTCCGACAAAGAGCTGGCCACACCGGAAGTGCGCGACCTGGCCGCCTGGGGCTGCGGCACCGACATGCACATCGTGTCGCTGCGCGCGCCGCACATCCACGGCGAAGACCACACCAAGGACATCGACTTCAGCGCGGAAGGCATACGCGCGCGCTGGCAAGCCGGCTACGACGACACCCGGCGCTTCATCACCCTGCACCCGTGGGACGAGCCTATCGATCCTATCGAGGGGATCGCGATCCACGAACTGCCAGAGCACTAGTGCCCAACAGTTCGTAGGGACTAGCCATGTCCGCAGCATGCTGCTCAAGTAATCATCGGTCGCAGCGCGATGTGGATGGATTCGACTCCATGGCCCGGATCGCCCTGCAGATTCTCGCCGCCCGCAAACAGCGCCGAGTCGGCGATGTCGGACTGGTGCAGCCGGAATTCCAGCCGGTAGGCGAAGGCCATCGCGCCGCTGAACTCGCAGGCGAACCTGACGATTTCGCGCGGATGGATGTCGTAGCGCTGCCCTTCCTCCATCCATGGACTGCTGTTGTTATCGTTGCCCAGCACGCGGAAGCGCAGCGCCGAACTGTACACCGGCGGGTCGAGGCGCAACATCAGGCTGGTAAGTGGCGCCTTGGAGCCGCCATGCTGGGCGATCCATTCCTCGGCCTCGGTGATATTGATGGCCGTGCGCTGGATGTCGGGGTTGAGCCGCGTGGTGTATTCCGCCAGGATGGCCGGCCGGTGCAGCTTGCGCCGTACCGGCAATATGCCTTCGAATGCGCGGAAGTCGAAAGCCTGGGCTTCATACGGGTCCAGCGGATACAGCATGCGCGCTTCCGCCGCGCGGTCGATCAGCAGCAGCAGGTGGCCCAGCCGTTCGCTTTGCGCGCTGAGGTCGGCCTTGTCTGGATCGATGAATTGCCCCGTGTGCTCCAGCACGAACTCCAGCGAGCCCTGGATCAGCGTGCCGCGCCGGCGCAGCACGGCCAGGTCTTCGATCTGGTAGCGCGCCTCGCGCAAGTCCAGGTGCACGCCGCGCGGCCAGTTGTCGCAGCACTGCGCGGGCAGAGTGCTGTAGGACAGGATGTTGTCGTCCGCGTGCTGGTCGATCTCGGCCGGGAAGGCGTTGATGAAGTCGATCAGGCGCTGCAGGTTGGCCTGCTTTTCCGCCGCCGTGCTGGACTTGCCGACGTTGAAGTCGGGTAGCGGCCCGTCGTGGCCCGAGGCGTACATGGCCAGCTCGAAGCTGCTGCCGGTCAGCGACTGGCTCATGGATTGCGTCAGGTCCGCCACCGCCGAAAAGCCGCCGCATTGGCCAGAGACCGACACCTTCAGCGTTTCCAGTTCCTGCTCGCTGGAGGTGTTGAACGAGATCAGGATGTTCAATTCGCCGCCGTAAATCACGCTGTCGACAAACTCGTCGCCATGGCTTTCGTAGAAGTGCCGGCGGCTTTGCTGCGCCAGTTCCAGGGCTTCCGGCCGCAGCAGGTAGTGGTTGAGCTGGCGGCCGCCCTTGATGATCCTGACCTTGGCGAGCAGCCACAGCGAGTAGCTGCTGAAATCGTGGCGCCGGTAGAAGTCCACCGAGCCGCCGACGCTGCCTTCCAGCGAAGCGAACGAGACACCCACGTGCAGGCGCAACTCCTGCTGCAATTGCGCTTCGCTGGTGATCAGCCTGAGCGAGGTGGTCATTTCCGTCGTCTGCACCTGCGACGAGATGTCCGCCGAACTGGCCGCCATATAGCCGCGCAGTGCGCCCTGCAGGCTGGAGTGGCCGCGCCCGAGCAGGGCGGGGACGAGGGGGGCACCCGGTTCGGCGGCATTCATCCACAGGCGCTGGATTTCAAATGGGATAGTTTGATCTTGGGGCATGTTGATCTCCGTTGAGGTTTTGGACTGGGAATCCCACCATACGGCCCGGTCAGCGCGGGCGTTTGCGCTGTCTCAATGGTGTCAACTGGTAAAATGACGGGATTGGTATTCACTTAGTATTGGATCAACATGACCATCAAAATCAGCCAGAACTTCGATTCTGGCGCGATCGAAGTCCTGCGGGCGGACAGTGCGGCCACCATCGAGCTGAACCTGCGCAAGGACTCCCACGCGGACATCCACCAGTGGTTCCACTTCCGCGTGCAGGGCGCGCGCGGCCAGAAACTGACCATGCGCTTCCTGAACGCCGGCCTGGCGACCTACGCCAAGGGCTACGAGGATTACCAGGCCGTCGCCAGCTACGACACCGAGAACTGGTTCCGGGTGCCGACCAGCTTCGACGGCGCGGTCATGACGATCAATCACACGCCGGACACGGACAGCATCTACTACGCTTACTTCGAGCCGTATTCCTTCGAGCGCCACCTGCGCCTGCTGGGCGAAGTGGGCGAGCACCCGCTGGCCCGCGTGCACGACCTCGGCAGCACGGTCGACGGCCGCGACATGAACCTGGTCGTGATCGGGCGGCCGGATGCGGAAAAGAAGATCTGGTTCATCGCCCGCCAGCATCCAGGCGAATCCATGGCCGAGTGGTTCATCGAAGGCTTGATCGATACGCTGCTGGACGACGCCAACCCGATCGCCCGCAAGCTGCTGCAGCGCTGCGTGTTCTACATCGTGCCGAACATGAACCCGGACGGCTCGGTGCGCGGCAACCTGCGCACCAACGCCGCCGGCGCCAACCTGAACCGCGAATGGATGACGCCTTCGGTCGAGCGCAGCCCGGAAGTGCTGTACGTGAAGCAGAAGATGCACGAGACCGGCATCGACATGTTCTTCGACATCCACGGCGATGAGGCGCTGCCGTACAACTTCGTGGCCGGCAACGAGATGCTGGAAAACTTCAGCGAGGAACGCCGCCAGAAGCAGCAGGCCTTCATCGACCGCTACAAGGCGGCCTCGCCGGACTTCCAGGACAAGTACGGCTACGCGGCCAGCAAGTACAAGGAAGACATGCTGACGCTGGCGTCGAAGTACATCGGCCATCACTTCGGCTGCCTGGCGCTGACGCTGGAGATGCCGTTCAAGGATAACGCCGACCTGCCCGATCCCAACGTCGGCTGGAACGGCGCGCGCAGCGCGGCGCTGGGCGCGGCCATCCTGCAGCCGATCCTGCTGTCGCTGGACGATTACTGATCGTGGGCGTCGAGATCGAACGCAAGTTCCTGCTGAGCGGGGACGGCTGGATGCAACTGAGCCAGCCGGTGCTGTTCAAGCAGGGTTATCTGTCTTCGCACAAGGAGCGGGTGGTGCGCGTGCGGATCGAGGGGACGCGCGCAGTCCTCACGATCAAGGGCGCCAACCAGGGCGCGGCGCGCGGCGAGTGGGAATACGAGATTCCCGTGGCCGACGCGGCCGAGCTGCTGGACGGCCTGTGCGAGCAGCCGCTGATCGAAAAATACCGCCGCCGTATTCCCTTCGCCGGCAATGTGTGGGAGGTGGACGAGTTCCTCGGCGCGAATGCCGGGCTGGTGGTGGCGGAGATCGAATTGCAGTCGGAAGACCAGCAGTTCGACAAGCCGGACTGGGTCGGCGAGGAAGTCACCAACGATCTGCGCTACCTCAATTCCAACCTGATTAAGAAGCCGTACTCCACTTGGTAATCGCGCCGCTTTGGGCTAATCTGGTTGGATGGACAACGAGGTTGCAGCGCTCAAGGCGCATATTGACGCGATCGTGCCGACGTTAGCGACGAAGGCCGACATTGAAATCCTGCGTGCCGAAATGCACAAGATGTCGGCCGAAGGCTACCGGTGGATGGTGGCTTCGATGGTAGGCATGTTTCTCGGCTTTGGCGGCCTGTATGTGGCTGCAAACAACGCTACCAAGCCGCAAACGCCGAGCCCGCCCGTTGTGGTGCAGCCTCAGCCAGCCCAGTCGGCGCAACAATCTGTTCAGCCCATCGTGATCTACCTGACGCCGCCGGCACAAAAATAAAGCCCCTTGCAGGGGCTTTATTTTTAATGGAAGTGCTCGGTGCCGGTCGGCGCGTCTTCGGGCATTTCGGCATGCGCCAGCTCGCCCTGCGGATCGGCGAACAGCGGGGCGCCGCAATCGTCGCAGAACTCCACCACGTAACGCTCGTTGTGCTTCTTGATGCTGGTGATGCCCGCCGCGTTCAGGTGGGCGATGATTTCTTCCACCGGCGTCAGCGGCTTTTGCTGCGGCGGCAGGCTGCCCAGGCCTTCGGCCGGCGTGCCTTCCTCATCTTCCTGGCCGTACAGCGGCCAGACCACGCCGTAAATCACATCCGGCGACGAACGCTGGGTGAAGGCCACGCGGTATTCGTCCACCTGGCTGTCGGCGTTCTCTTCGCCGAAGCCGGCGATCACCGCGCGCAGGTCGGACGGCTCCACGCCCAGCGTGTGCGTCAGGTAGTGCACTGCCGCGCGTATCGATACCGGGCGGATCAGCTTGTCCGCCTCGCGGCAGGCCATGTAATACGCTTCCGGCAGCAGCAGCTCGACGCCGCAGCCCGGCAGCAGGCGGTTGACGGTCGGCGTGGCCTGCGCGCGCCATTGCTCGACCGCGTTGGCGCGCTCGTTGGCGAAATTGGCCTGGTGCTCAGCCATCTGCCAGCGGAACAGCGGCGCGCCGGCCGGCGCCACCACGGCCACCAGCAGGTAGCGCGTATCGGCCAGGAAGGGCGCCGTCTCCGGCACCTTGACGTCGGCCTTCAGCGCCGTGCCCTTGACCGCGGCCTGGGCCAGCTTGTGCACCTTGCCGTAGGTCTCGACGTGGCTGCGCGGCAGTTGGTCGATCGAGAACAGGTTGGGCGACATGGCCATCTGCGTGCCGTCGGCCAGCAGATGGGCGGAAAAATGGGCCGACAGCGTCTGCAGGATGTCGGATGGGATGGTGCCCGAGGCGATCGCGAAGCGGGTCCAGGCCAGGATGGGCGCGGCCACCAGCAGCACGTCGTACGGCTTGCTGACGCCGTCCGCCGTCTCCAGCGTGAAGGTGCCAGATTCGCTGACCGCTTCCACGCCATCCATCAGCACGTCGTAGGCGTTCAGGTCTTCCTTGAACAGCGCGTTCAGGGTGGCGTCGATGGTGTCCTGGTGACCGGTCTTGAGGAGCTTCTGAAGCTGCGCATCGAGAGTGTGCTCCCAGGCCCGCTCTTCGATGCGGCTGGCCGCCTGCCCGATAGCCTGGGCATAGGTGGCCAGGCGCTGGCTCTCGGCAGACAATTTGTGGGATGAAGCTTTAGATGGGCGACGCATAGCCAATAAGAGTCTCATTAAAAGTGTTTAATCGGAACGGTCATGCAAATGATAACCCTTATGGGATGTATTGTAGCGCAACGCTCGCCCCGAAATATTTTTGCCGGGCCGGGAACGCGCCGGCCGGCGCCATCATCTAATGTCGCATAAGAGCCAACTCAGCAGCCAGGAGACAGGAAGACCAGCCATGCAACCCAATCCGAATTCGCCGCCACGTCCCGACTTGCCCGACGCCGAGCTGGCCCGGCAGGTGATCGCCGGCCAGGCCGGGGCCTTTGAATTGCTGATGCGTCGCCATAACCAGGCGCTGTTCCGCACCGCGCGCAGCATCCTGCGCAACGACAGCGATGCCGAGGAGGTGCTGCAGGAAGCCTATCTGCAGGCTTACCGCGCCATGGCCAGTTACCGCGCCGACGCCCGGCTGGGCACCTGGCTGACCCGCATCGTCATCCACGCCGCCATCGCCCGCGCGCGCCAGGGACAGCGGCGGGCCGAGGTGGTGCCACTGGACGGGCTGGGCGACCTTCCTGCCGAAGCGATGGAAAACACGATGAACCACGACCCCGCGGAATCGGCCGAACGGGCCGCCATGCGCAGCCAGATGCGCCAATTGCTGGAGCAGGCCATCGATCGCCTGCCGGACGCCTTCCGCACCGTCTTCGTGCTGCGCGCGGTGGAGGAAATGAGCGGCGAGGAAGTCGCCGCCTGCCTCGACATCCCCGAAGCGACGGTGCGCAGCCGCTATTTCCGCGCCCGCAGCCTGCTGCGCAGCGCGCTGGCGGCGGAAGTGGACCTGGCGCTGGAATCGGCCTACAGCTTCGACGGCGCGCGCTGCGACCGCATCGTGGCGGGCGTGCTGGCGCAACTGGATTTGTCCGGCAAGCAGTGAGCTTGCCGCGTGTAGTGCCAACCTGGAGAAGAAAAAATGTCTATCCTGATTTCGAACGATGAAGAACTCGCGCTGCCGCGCCGCAGCTTCCTGGGCCAGTCCGGCCTGATGCTGTCGGGCGCCGCGGTGGCGCTGCTGGCCGGGCGCGACGCGCTGGCGGCCAAGGGCGGCGACGGCGCCAACGACGTCAACATCCTGAACACGGCGCTGGGCGCCGAGCTGGAAGCGATCGCCGCCTACCAGTTGGGCGCGGAAAGCGGCCTGCTGCAAAAGCCGGTGCTGGTGCTGGCCACCACCTTCCAGGGCCATCACAAGGAACATGCCGACCTGCTGGCCAAGACGGTGCAGAAACTGGGCGGCAAGCCGGTGACGGCCAAGGCCAAGTACAGCTTCCCCACCGACAAGCTGAAATCGCAGGCCGACGTGCTGCGCTTCGCGGCGTCGCTGGAGCAGGGCGCGGTCAGCGCCTACCTGGGCGCGGTGCCGCTGTTCGGCAACGCCGACCTGGCCAAGGCGGCCGCCAGCATCCTCGGCGACGAAGCCATGCACTGGGCCGTGCTGCGCAACGCGCTGGGCGAAGCGCCCGTGCCCTCGGCCTTCATGGCCTGACGCCGTGCGTGCCCTGACGACGCGCTCGCTGGCCGCGCTCGGCCTGCTGGCCGCAGCCGCGGCGATGGCAACTGCGGCGGTTGCCGCCGCAGCGAAGGCCGGTGCGGCCGGTGCGGATGGCGCGACCGCTGGGGGCGGCGCGACGGCGCCGTCGGCGCAGGTGCAGGCCGGGGAAGCCGTCTATGCGCGCTGCCAGGCCTGCCATGCGCTGGCCTACGACCGCACCGGGCCGCGCCACTGCGACCTGTTCGGCCGACGCGCCGGCAGCGTGCCCGGCTTTGCCTATTCGCCGGCCATGCGCCGTTCCGGCATCGTGTGGGACGCGCGCACCCTGGACCGCTTCCTGGCCGATCCGCCGGGCGTGGTGCCGGGCACCAGCATGACCTATGCCGGCGTCAAGGACGGCAAGGAGAGGGCAGCGCTGATCGCCTACCTGAAGGCGGTCAACGGCACGCCAGCGTGCAAATAAAAAAACGCCGGGCGAACCCGGCGTTTTTGCATGCGGCGCGTGGCGCGATCAAGCAGCCAGCAGTTGACGCAGCACGAATGGCAGGATGCCGCCGTGCTTGTAGTAGTCGACTTCGATCGGGGTGTCGATACGCAGCAGCAGAGGCACTTCCTGGCTGGTGCCGTTTTCACGGTGGATCACCAGGGTGGCCTGTTGCTGAGGCTTGATCTCGCCTTCCAGGCCCTTCAGGTCGAAGGTTTCCTTGCCGGTGATGCCCAGCGATTCCACGCTGTCGTTGCCGATGAACTGCAGCGGCAGCACGCCCATGCCCACCAGGTTGGAACGGTGGATACGCTCGAACGAACGCACGATCACAGCCTTCACGCCCAGCAGTTGGGTGCCTTTGGCCGCCCAGTCGCGCGAGGAGCCGGTGCCGTACTCTTCACCGCCGAACACCATGGTCGGCACGCCGGCGTCGATGTACTTCATCGCCGCGTCGTAGATCGACAGTTGTTCGCCCGATGGCTGGTGGATGGTGATGCCGCCTTCCACTGCCGAGCCGTCGGCCTTCGGCGGGATCATCTTGTTCTTGATGCGCACGTTGGCGAAGGTGCCGCGCATCATGATCTCGTGGTTGCCGCGACGCGAGCCGTAGGAGTTGAAGTCGGCCTTCTGCACGCCGTTCTCCTTCAGCCACTTGCCTGCCGGGCCGTCTTCCTTGATCGAACCGGCCGGCGAGATGTGGTCGGTGGTGATCGAGTCGCCGAACACGCCCAGTGCGCGCGCACCCTTGATGCCGGCTTCGGCCGCCTTCGGCTTCATCTCGAAGCCTTCGAAGAATGGCGGCTCGGCGATGTAGGTCGAAGCAGGCCAGTTGTACACCTGGCCTTCGGTCGAGGACACGTTTTCCCACAGCTTGCCAGGGTTGCCCTTGACGTCGGCGTAGTTGGTCTTGAACACTTTCGAGTTCATCGCGAACTTCATCAGCTTGGCGATCTCTTGCGAGGTCGGCCAGATGTCGCCCAGGTACACGTCCTTGCCATCCTTGCCCTTGCCGACTGGCTCGGTCATCAGGTCGACGGTGACGTTGCCGGCGATGGCGTAGGCCACGACCAGCGGCGGCGAGGCCAGGAAGTTCGAGCGGATGTTCGGGTGAATACGCGCTTCAAAGTTACGGTTACCCGACAGCACAGCCGAAGCGACGATGTCGTTCGAGGTGATGGCGGCGTTCAGCTCAGGGGTCAGGTCGCCGGCGTTACCGATGCAGGTGGTGCAGCCGTAGGCGGTGACGCCGAAGCCCAGCTTTTCCAGGTAGGGCAGCAGGCCGGCGGCGGTCAGGTACTCGGTCACCACGCGCGAGCCAGGGGCCAGCGAGGACTTGATGTGCGGCGCCACGGTCAGGCCGGCTTCCACGGCTTTCTTGGCCAGCAGGCCGGCGGCCAGCAGCACGCTCGGGTTCGAGGTGTTGGTGCACGAGGTGATGGCGGCGATCAGCACGTCGCCGTTCTTCACGTTCACGCCGTTGGTGGTGGTGTAGGTCTTGGTCAGCTCGTCGGCCTTCTTGTTGAAGCCATTCTCCGAGGTCGGCTTGGTGAACAGTTCGGAGAAGGTTTTCTTGACGTTGCCGATTTCGATGCGGTCTTGCGGACGCTTCGGACCGGCCAGCGACGGGGTCACGGTGGTCAGGTCCAGCGATACCACGCGGGTGTAATCGATGTCGCCGGCTTTCGGCACGCCGTACATGCCCTGGGCCTTGAAGTAAGCCTGGAAGGCGGCGATTTCATCCTTGGTGCGGCCGGTGCCTTCGAAGTATTCGATGGTGGCGTCGTCGACCGGGAAGAAGCCCATGGTCGCGCCGTATTCAGGCGCCATGTTGGCGATGGTGGCGCGGTCGGTCACGGACAGGGTCTCGGTGCCTTCGCCGAAGAATTCGACGAACTTGCCGACCACTTTTTCCTTGCGCAGCAGTTCGGTGATGGTCAGCACCAGGTCGGTCGCGGTGCAGCCCTCGCGCAGCACGCCGGTCAGGTTCACGCCGATCACGTCCGGGGTCAGGAAGTAGACCGGCTGGCCCAGCATGCCGGCTTCCGCCTCGATGCCGCCCACGCCCCAGCCGACCACGCCGATACCGTTGATCATGGTGGTGTGCGAGTCGGTGCCGACCAGCGAGTCAGGGTAGTACACGCCGGCGCCATCCTTGTGCACGCCGCGCGCCAGGTATTCCAGGTTGACCTGGTGGACGATGCCGAAGCCAGGCGGCACCACGCCGAAGGTGTCGAAGGCTTGCATGCCCCACTTCATGAACTGGTAGCGCTCGTTGTTGCGCGAGAATTCCAGCTTCATGTTCAGGTCCAGCGCCTTGGGCTCGCGGAAGTGGTCGATGGTGACCGAGTGGTCCACCACCAGGTCCACCGGCACCAGCGGCTCGATCTTCTTGGCGTTCACGCCCATCTTGTAGGCGACGTTGCGCATCGCGGCCAGGTCGGCCAGCAGCGGCACGCCGGTGAAGTCCTGCAGCACCACGCGCGCCACCACGAACGGGATCTCGTCGGTACGGGCAGCGGTCGGGCCCCAGTTGGCCAGTTGCTTGACGTGCTCTTCGGTGACTTTCTTGTCGTCGACGTTACGCAGAACGGATTCCAGCACCACACGGATCGAAACCGGCAGGCGGGAGATTTTGGCGCCCAGGCTCTTTTCCAGTGCAGGCAGGGAGTAGAACTTGGCCTTCTTGCCTGAAATGTTGAATTCCTTAAGCGTATTAAGAGTGTTGCGGGACATGACCTCTCCTTCGTGTGGGTGTCGTCTGTTATTAAAAAAACCGTGCTGCTGCAGGCGCCCCTGCAGGCACGCCCGTTTTGGACTGCGTGTTACTGAAGACTGCTGGTCGTCGGCGTGGCGGCGGTGGCCATGGCCTTCGATTGTTCGGCGTCGCGGCATTCGTTCGCCAACTGGTGGCCCTGCTTGGAATCGAGCAGCATGCCCTTGGCCGGAATGCCGATCCAGACCAGGCCGTACAACTTGTTTTCGAAGCGGTTGGCGCCGGTGGTGGTGCCCACGCGGGTCAGGCGGTGCAGGCGCTTCTTCCAGCGCAGCGCGATGTGCTGGTCGTCGTTGGTGTTGGTGTAAATGGTGATCTTGTTACCCAGTTCGCAGTTGAACTCGGTCACGCTGTCGTCGGTGATCGACGGTTCGTCGGCTTCCGGGTCCGGCGTTTTCGGCGTGGCCGGCTTGGCGGCGGCCTTCTTCTTGGCGGCGGCTTTCTTGACGGTTTTCTTGGCTGGGGCAGCGTCGTCGGCGTAAGCGACGCTGGCCAGGGAGAGCGAGGCCAGGGCGAAGCCACAGGCGGCGAGCAGTTTGGCGATGGACATCAGTTTGCTTCCATAGAGTGAGCGGTTGTAGACCCGTTGAACAGCGGCGCCACCGACTCGGGCAAGGTCAGCCCGGCCAGCCTGGCGCGCTGCAAAACGGTCCAATAGTAGCGATAGCTTGCGCGGTCGTGCAAGCGTCCGTGCTGCGAGATCGGCCCCCACTGCGCGGCCGCGGCTTCGTGCAGGATGGCGGCCGCTTCGTTGATCTCGGACATGCGCGGGGTGAAGGTCTTGATGATGGGCTTGATCTGGTCGGGATGGATGCTCCACATGCGGGTGTAGCCGAATTCGGCGGCCGCGCGCTGGGCATCGTTGGCCGCCACGGCGGCATCCTTGATCTCGGTGGTCACGTTATGCGAAGGCACCTTGCCGTGCGCGTGGCAGGCGGCGGCGATCTCCAGCTTGGCGCGCACCACCAGCGGATGGGTGAACTGGCCCGGCGTGCGCATCGCGCTGGCCGGGATCGCGCCGTAGTGCGAGGAGACGAAGTCCATGATGCCGAACGACAGGCACTGCACCTGGGGCAGGGCGGCGATCTCGTGGACGTCGCGCAGGGCGCCGTGGGTCTCGATCAGCACGTGCACCGGCAAGTCCTTGCGGCCGGCCTTGGCGGCCTGGGCGTGGATTTGCTTGATGGCGGCCTTGGCCTCGGCCACGCTGTGCACCTTGGGCACCACGATGTAGGCCAGGCGCGCGGCGGCGGCGCAGATGATCTCGACGTCCCTGGCGAAATGCGGGCTGGCCGCGTCGTGCACGCGGGCGCCGATGCGCTGGAATTTGTTGTCGCCGGAATTGACCAGTTCGGCCACCAGGCGGGCGTGGGCTTCCTCGTTGCCGGCGCTGGCGCCGTCCTCGCAATCGAGGGTGATGTCGAACAGGGGACCAAGTTCTTGTTGCAGGGCGATCGATTTGCGCATCAGCTTTTCGGCGCCGGCGTAGTGATCGCAGGCCGGCAGCAGCGCCGGTTGCAGATTACCCTGGAATAAAACCTCGGATGGATGCATGCGGGATGACGGAGTAGACAGGGGAGCCGCGCTGCTCTCGGCAGCGCGGCGGGTGCGGCGGATCGGTGGTTTGACCGGTTCCACGTGCAGAACGACGATTATGGCAGCAGGTGCTTGACGCCTTCGCGCTCTTCGGTCAGTTCTTTCAGGGTCAGGTTGATGCGCTCTTGCGAGAAGGCGTCGATTTCCAGGCCTTGAACGATCTTGTATTCGCCGTTTTCGGTGGTCACCGGGAAGCCGAACACGATGCCTTCAGGGATGCCGTACGAACCGTCCGACGGCACGCCCATGGTGGTCCACTTGCCGTTGGTGCCGACGTGCCAGTCGTGCACGTGGTCGATGGCGGCGTTGGCGGCCGAAGCAGCCGACGACAGGCCGCGCGCCTCGATGATGGCGGCGCCGCGCTTGCCGACGGTCGGCAGGAACACGTTGGCGTTCCATTCCTGGTCGTTGATCAGTTCCTTGACCGATTTGCCGTTCACGGTGGCGAAGCGGTAGTCGGCGTACATGGTCGGCGAGTGGTTGCCCCACACGGTCAGCTTCTCGATGTCCTTCACCTGGGTGCCGGTCTTGGCGGCCACTTGCGACAGCGCGCGGTTGTGGTCCAGGCGCAGCATGGCGGTGAAGTTCTTGGCCGGCAGCGAAGGCGCCGATTTCATGGCGATGTAGGCGTTGGTGTTGGCCGGGTTGCCGACCACCAGCACCTTCACGTTGCGCGAAGCCACCTTGTCCAGGGCCTTGCCTTGGGCGGTGAAGATCTGGGCGTTGGCTTCCAGCAGGTCCTTGCGCTCCATGCCTGGGCCGCGTGGGCGGGCGCCCACCAGCACGGCGTAGTCCACGTCCTTGAACGCGGTCAGCGGGTCGGAGTGGGCGGTCATCTCGGCCAGCAGCGGGAACGCGCAGTCGTCGATTTCCATCATGACGCCCTTCAGCGCCTTTTGTGCCTTCTCGTCAGGGATTTCCAGCAGTTGCAGGATGACTGGCTGGTCTTTGCCCAGCATGTCGCCGTTAGCGATGCGGAACAGCAGAGCGTAGCCGATTTGGCCAGCGGCGCCAGTGACGGCAACGCGCAGAGGGGTTTTTGCCATGATGAATCTCCAAGTTGGGAATGAAACGTTCTGGTAGCGCGGCGTATCTCTGGGGGGCTACACCGGCTCCGGGAAACCGTAATAATACTGCAAATTCAGCGCTTATATGGGCATGGATAAGTGCTTGGCACGGGAGTGTAGGCCGGTCCCACTCATCTGTCAATCCTATCTTATGTCTTATATAAGACAGATAAGTCCTTGCGTGTTTTGCTGGACGGCATGGGTCTTTTGTGGTGAAATCTTGGACCATGAGTTCCGCGCCGTCCAATCCGAACAACAACGCTGCCGCCGCAACTGCCGGCGGCGCGGGCGGCTCGTCCCCCACGTTTTCCCCGCTCTACCAGCAAATCAAGGCCCTGATCACCCAGAGCCTGCAGTCCGGCGAATGGAAGCCGGGCGAGCTGATCCCCAGCGAAGTCGAACTGGCCGGCCGCTTCAAGGTCAGCCAGGGGACCGTGCGCAAGGCGATCGACGAACTGGCCGCGGAAAACCTGGTGATGCGCCGGCAGGGCAAGGGCACCTTCGTGTCCACCCACCACGAGGCGCGCGCCCACTTCCGCTTCCTGCGCCTGATGCCCGACGAGGGCGTGCCGCACTACCCCGAGAGCCAGTTCATCGAAGTCAAGCGCCTGCGCGCGCCCGCCGACGTGGCGCGCCTGCTCGACCTGAAGTCCGGGGACGCGGTCATTTACATAAAGCGTGTACAGTCCTTCGACGGCGTGCCCACCATCGTCGAGGAACTCTGGCTGCCGGGCGTGACCTTCAAGGGCCTGACCGCCGAGCGCCTGGAAGAATACAAGGGGCCGATGTACGGCCTGTTCGAGTCGGAATTCGGCACGCGCATGATACGGGCCACCGAGAAGATCCGCGCGGTCTGCGTGGGCGAGGCCGACGCCGCGCTGCTGAAGATCGCCGCCAACACGCCGCTGCTGGAAGCGGAACGGGTGTCGTTCACCTACGGGGACAAGCCGGTCGAGCTGCGCCGCGGCCTGTACCTGACGGAACGCCATCACTACCACAATGAGCTGAATTGAAGGAGACACAGCGTCCGACAGGCGCCGTCACACGCCGGTAGCATTGTTGCGCTGATAATACGTTGAGCTGCGGAAAGCAGCCGCCACCCAGTGTTGTCAAACACTATTTTAGTTATATGTAACAATAGATATTGGTTATGGACGGGGAAATAAGCGAAAATCGCTGTCTCACCAATATTTTTTGTTTTACCTGAGGAGGTCTTGTTATGTCTGAAGCCGTAAGGGAAGCCCCAAAAAAAGAACGGCCGGAGTTCCGTAACATTCATGTTACCGAGCTATCCAACTACCGCATGCCCCTGGCTGCGATCGTATCCATCCTGCACCGTATCAGCGGTTTCCTGGTATTCCTGCTGCTGCCCTTCGTGCTCTATCTCCTGGAGCAAAGCCTCCGTTCCGAGATCTCCTTCGCCTATTTCCAGGGCTTCGTCACCTACCCGCTGGTCAAGCTGATCATCCTGGGCCTGGTGTGGGGCTACATGCAGCACTTCTGCTCGGGCGTGCGCCATCTGATCATGGACCTGCACATCGGCCTGGACAAGCATTCGGCGCGCAAGACCTCCGCCACCGTGCTGGTCGTCAGCCTGACCCTGACCCTGATCGTCGCCCTCAAACTGTTTGGAGTATTCTGAGATGGCCAATAACGCAAACAACAACGTCGGCCCGAAGCGCCGTGTGGTCGGCGCCCACTACGGCATGAAAGACTGGCTGGCGCAGCGCGTCACCGCCGTGGTCATGATCCTGTACACGGCCATCCTGCTGATCACCTTCCTGACCGGCCAGAACTTCAGCTACGAAGGCTGGGCCGGCCTGTTCGCGCAGCAGTGGTTCAAGCTGATCAGCGCGGTCACCCTGCTGGGCCTGTTCTACCACGCCTGGGTAGGCGTCCGTGACATCTGGATGGACTACGTCAAGTCCGTCGGTCTGCGCCTGACCCTGCAAATCGCCACCATCCTGTGGCTGATCGCTTGTGCCGTTTGGTCGGTACAGATACTCTGGAGTGTTTAATCGTGGCAGCTATCAAATCTGCAATCCCATCCCGCCGCTTTGACGCGGTGATCGTCGGCGCCGGCGGCTCCGGCATGCGCGCATCCCTGCAACTGGCGGAAGCCGGTCTGAACGTGGCGGTGCTGTCGAAAGTATTCCCAACCCGCTCGCACACCGTGGCGGCGCAGGGCGGCATTGGCGCCTCGCTGGGCAACATGGCGGAAGACAACTGGTACTGGCACATGTTCGACACCGTCAAGGGTGGCGACTACCTGGGCGACCAGGACGCGATCGAGTTCATGTGCCGCGAAGCGCCGAAAGTCGTCTACGAGCTGGAACACTTCGGCATGCCGTTCGACCGCAACCCCGACGGCACCATCTACCAGCGTCCGTTCGGCGGCCACACCGCCAACTTCGGCGAGAAAGCCGTGCAGCGCGCCTGCGCCGCGGCTGACCGTACCGGCCACGCCCTGCTGCACACCCTGTACCAGCGCAACGTGCGCGCCCGCACCCACTTCTTCGTCGAGTGGATGGCGCTGGACCTGATCCGCGACGCCGAAGGCGACGTGCTGGGCGTGGTGGCCCTGGAAATGGAAACCGGCGAAGTCATGATGCTGGAAGCGAAAACCACCATCTTCGCCACCGGCGGCGCCGGCCGTATCTTCGCCGCGTCGACCAACGCCTTCATCAACACCGGCGACGGCATGGGCATGGCGGCACGCGCCGGCCTGCCGCTGCAGGACATGGAATTCTGGCAGTTCCACCCGACCGGCGTGGCCGGCGCGGGCGTGCTGATCACCGAAGGCGTGCGCGGCGAAGGCGGCATCCTGATCAACTCGGAAGGCGAGCGCTTCATGGAACGCTACGCGCCGACCCTGAAAGACCTGGCGCCGCGCGATTTCGTGTCGCGTTCGATGGACCAGGAAATCAAGGAAGGCCGCGGCTGCGGTCCGAACAAGGACCACGTCATGCTGGACCTGCGCCACATCGGCAAGGAAACCATCGAGAAGCGCCTGCCGTCGATCCTGGAAATCGGCCACAAGTTCGCCAACGTCGACGCGACCAAGGAACCGATCCCTGTCGTGCCGACCATCCACTACCAGATGGGCGGCATCCCGACCAACATCCACGGCCAGGTGGTGACCCCGGCCGGCGACGGCAGCCAGAAAGTGGTCAACGGCCTGTACGCGATCGGCGAATGCGCCTGCGTGTCGGTGCACGGCGCCAACCGCCTGGGCACCAACTCGCTGCTGGACCTGGTGGTGTTCGGCCGCGCGGCTGGCAACCACGTGGTGGCCTCGAACCTGAAAGCCAAGGAAAACAAGCCGCTGCCGAAAGACGCGGCCGACTTCGCGCTGGACCGCCTGAACAAGCTGGAAACCTCGACCGGCGGCGAAAAAGTGCAGGGCGTCGCCAACGACATCCGCACCACCATGCAGAAGTACTGCGGCGTGTTCCGCACCGACGAGGCGCTGAACAAGGGCGTGGAAGAAATCATGAAGCTGGACGAGCGCCGCAAGCACGTCTCCTTCAAGGACAAGTCCAAGGTGTTCAACACCGCCCGCGTGGAAGCGCTGGAGCTGGACAACCTGATCGAAACCGCGAAAGCCACCATCACGTCGGCCGCCGCGCGCAAGGAATCCCGTGGCGCCCACGCCCACAACGATTACCCGCACCGCGACGACGACAACTGGATGAAGCACACGCTGTGGTTCTCGCAAGGCAATCGCCTGGAATACAAGGCAGTCGTGACCAAGCCGCTGACGGTCGACACCTTCAAACCGAAACCACGTACTTTCTAAGGCTATAGAACATGGCACGCACTCTCAAACTGAAAATTTACCGTTACGATCCGGACCAGGACGCCAAGCCGTACATGCAAGACGTGACGGTCGAGCTGAAGGACACCGACAAGATGCTGCTGGACGCCCTGCAGCGCATCAAGTCGGACGTGGACGACTCGCTGGCCCTGCGCCGCTCCTGCCGCGAAGGCGTGTGCGGTTCGGACGCGATGAACATCAATGGCAAGAACGGCTTGGCCTGCACCACCAACCTGAACGAGCTGACCGAGCCTATCGTGCTGCGTCCGCTGCCAGGCCTGCCGGTGATCCGCGACCTGATCGTCGACATGACCCAGTTCTTCAAGCAGTACCATTCGATCAAGCCTTACCTGATCAACGACTCCATCCGTCCTGAAAAGGAACGCCTGCAGTCGCCGACCGAGCGCGAAGAGCTGGACGGTCTGTACGAGTGCATCCTGTGCGCCTGCTGCTCGACCTCCTGCCCGTCGTTCTGGTGGAACCCGGACAAGTTCGTCGGTCCTGCCGGCCTGCTGCAAGCCTACCGCTTCATCGCCGACTCGCGCGACGAAGCCACCGGCGAGCGCCTGGACAACCTGGAAGACCCGTACCGCCTGTTCCGCTGCCACTCGATCATGAACTGCGTCGATGTCTGCCCCAAGGGTCTGAACCCGAACAAGGCCATCGGCAAGATCAAGGAACTGATGGTACGCCGCGCCATCTAAGGCGCACCTTGCGGGCGGCGATCGCGCCGCCCGTTTTAGTATAAAGTAGCACTGCCATGACTGAACCGAACAGCAATGTGCATCAGTCAGACCCGGCCAACCGCGCGCGCCTGCGCTGGCGCGCCCGCCGGGGTCTGCTGGAAAACGACATCATCCTCACCCGTTTTCTGGATGCGCATGAAACCGAATTGACCGACGAGGAAGTGGACGCATTCACGCGGCTCCTCGACTTGTCGGACAATGCCCTGATGGATCTGGTACTGGCCCGTAAAGAGCCGGAAGGCGAAATCGACCTGCCGCACGTGCATGCGCTGCTGCAGCGGTTGCGCCGCGCGTAAGACACACCCAGAATTTTTTTTTATAAGTCGCATCTCTCCAGGAAGGAAGAGTCCATGAACATCTCTGATAACAAAGCTACTCTATCGTTCTCCGATGGCAGCCCGTCGGTGGAATTCCCGATCTACAAAGGCACCGTGGGTCCCGACGTGATCGACATCCGCAAGCTGTACGCGGGCACCGGCAAGTTCACCTACGACCCTGGCTTCATGTCGACCGCCTCGTGCAACTCGTCGATCACCTACATCGACGGCGACAAGGGCGAGCTGCAATACCGCGGCTACCCGATCGAGCAACTGGCCGTCAACGCCGACTTCATGGAATCGTGCTACCTGCTGCTGAACGGCGAACTGCCGAACGCGACGCAGAAAAAGGAATTCGTCGAGACCGTGTCCAAGCACACCATGGTGCACGAGCAGATGCAGTTCTTCTTCCGCGGCTTCCGCCGCGACGCCCACCCGATGTCGGTGCTGGTCGGCACCGTCGGCGCGCTGGCCTCGTTCTACCACGATTCGCTAGACATCAACGATGCCAAGCAGCGCGAAATCTCGGCCATCCGCCTGATCGCCAAGATGCCGACCCTGGTGGCGATGGCGTACAAGTACTCGATCGGCCAGCCGTTCATGTACCCACGCAACGACCTGTCGTACTCGGCCAACTTCATGCGCATGATGTTCGGTAACCCATGCGAAGAGTACAAGGTCAACGACGTGCTGGTGCGCGCCCTGGACCGCATCCTGATCCTGCACGCCGACCACGAGCAGAACGCCTCGACCTCGACCGTGCGTCTGGCCGGTTCCTCGGGCGCCAACCCGTTCGCCTGTATCGCTGCCGGTATCGCCTGCCTGTGGGGTCCTGCCCACGGCGGCGCCAACGAAGCGGCGCTGAACATGCTGAAGGAAATCGGCTCGGTGGAAAACATCCCGGCCTTCATCGCGCAGGTGAAAGACAAGAACTCCGGCGTCAAGCTGATGGGCTTCGGTCACCGCGTGTACAAGAACTTCGACCCGCGCGCCAAGCTGATGCGCGAGACCTGCTACGAAGTGCTGAACGAGCTGGGCCTGCAGGACGACCCGCTGTTCAAGCTGGCGATGGAACTGGAAAAGATCGCCCTGAACGACGAATACTTCGTGTCGCGCAAGCTGTACCCGAACGTCGACTTCTACTCGGGCATCGTGCAGTCGGCGCTGGGCATTCCAGTGTCGCTGTTCACCGGTATCTTCGCGATGGCGCGCACCATCGGCTGGATCGCCCAGTGGAACGAAATGATCGCCGATCCGGAGCAGAAGATCGGCCGTCCACGCCAGTTGTTCGTCGGCGCCACCCAGCGCGACGTGCCGCCGCTGGACAAGCGTTAATCTGCGCTTTCAGGCGGTAATTCAAAGCGGGCTTCGGCCCGCTTTTTACTGTGTAAAGGTGTACGCCATGCCCCGCATTTTGCAGCATCTTTTCTGCGCCGGCGCGATGCTGATGGTATCCGCTTCCTGGGCGGATTGCCGCTACGCTGAAGTGACGGCGCTGCCTTTGCGCATCCAGCCGGATGACGGTGCGCCGGTCATCGATGTGCGGGTCGACAACGAGGTTGTGCCCATGCTGGCCGATACGGGTTACCACAACACGGTACTCACCAAAACCGAAACCGATCGGCAGCAGCTTCCACTGATTCATTCCAAAACACCGGGCAGGCCCGACGTTCTCACGGCGCGGCCCGACGAACTGGTGATCGGATCTATGCATGCGCGCAAGGCTTATTTGACGGTGATCGACTATGCGCCGATGAAGGCCTATAGCGGTATCGTCGGTGGCGATTATCTGTTGCAGGCGGATCTGGAAATTGCGCTGGCCGACAAGATGATGCGCATATTCAAGGCGGATGACTGTTACGGTAAATCGCTGGCTTATTGGGATCCGCAGGCGCAGGAAACTTGGTTAGAACAACCCCGTGGGTTCAGTTCCGCCCTGGTCGATGTAAAACTCAACGGCAGATCCACGCTGGCGATCGTTGACACCGGCGCACCTTACTCGATGGTTTCTCAAAACTTTGCAAGACTGGTGGACGTCTCGGCGGAATCGCCTGACGCGGTGCGCGTCGCCGATTACGTCAAACGAAATGGCGACACTGCGCTCATGTGGAACATCCCTTTCGACAGCTTCTCCATCGGCGGCGAAACTATCGCCCAACCGCGCCTCGCGGTCACGGAGCTGGCCTTGCGGGTGCATAACACACGCGTGCCGGGGATGGTGCTGGGGCGGGATTTCCTCAGCACACACCGCGTGCTGCTGGCGTTTGGACAAAAGCGCATGTATTTCTCATACCTTGGCGGCCAGGTATTCAAGCCGCCTGAATAAGCGCTATTTTCCTGATCAGGCTATCGCGCGAGGGGAGAGCGGTCGGCGCAGCATAGCAAGGACGCGCCATGACACCGGTTTTATTTTTGCTAAGCGTTGCGTGTGCGCCGCAGTGGTGCGGTCGCTCTGGCGTAGCATCGGGGATCGTTTGCTGCTATGGGAGACTTCCGCATGAAAACCTTGTGGTTGAGGGCGTTCTGTAGTCTGGCCTTGCTGTTTGTTTGCCATGCCGCGTCGGCGACGGTGTTCAAGGTGAGCTTCTCCGCCCAGGGCTTCGATGATGCGCCCACCGATCCGGTGAACGGCGCCGTGTGGTTCAGCGCGGCCACGCAGGCCGGGCCCATCGACCGGCTGCTGGGCATAGACCTCAATCTCGGCGGACGCCAGTACACGCTGGCCGACCTGGCCTATTCCAGCGATTACTACACCACCTATTATTACGCCCACCTGGCTTTCGTCGGCGGCAAGCAGGATGGCCCGAACGTGGTCACCAATGGCAACGACGACTTTACGCTGGCCTGGAACATGAAGACCTTGGAGCCGATCGCCTTCTACTACTCGACCGCCGCGCAAGGCCATACCTGGGTCGCCGGGTGGGGCAATGCGCGCATCACCCGCTTTGCCGTCACGGCGGTGCCGGAACCGTCGACCGCGCTCCTGCTGCTGGCGGGGCTGGGCGTGATCGCGGCAGTCCGGCGGCGCCGGGCTGCTCAGCCCTGATTCCCCGACTGGGCGACATCGGCGTGCTTCTTGCGCAGCACCGCATACTGGGCGATCAGGCCCGGCAGCAGCGGATGATCGGCGCGGTCTTCGCGCATGCGCCGCATCAGTCCCGTGCACTCCGCCGCCAGCGCGGCGTCCCAGCCTTTGTCGTTCAGCAGGCGCAAAATGGCGGTCACGGTGACGGCCCACAAGCCGCGGTGATCCGGGTGGCGCCGCAAGGTCTTTTGCAGCACGTCGACGGCATCGCCCTGGGCGCCGCTGCGGCTGAGTTCCGCCGCCTCGCGCACGGCGGCATCCACCGACGCTTCCGGGCTGTCTTCGTAGCGCCGGGCGAAATCCATGCGGTTGGCTTCGCGGCATAGCGCTTCCACCTGGGCTGCGCCGATGCCGCTGGATGGATCGGCGGTCAGCGCATCCAGCAGCGCGACGGCCTGCTCGTCCAGTCCGTTGGCCAGGCAACTGTGCGCCAGGCCCAGCTTGATATTGCTGGACATCCCGGCGGCTTCCGCCAGCTTGCGCATGGCCTTGTCCAGCTCGGCGGCGGCGCCGGCCGCATCGCCTTTCGCTTCCTTGACCATGGCGCTGGCATAGGCCTGGCAGACGTCGGTGCTGGGGCTGCTGCGCAGGGAGCGTTCCAGGTCCCGCACGGTCGCGGCGGCGCCGGCGACATCGCCTTTCCGGGTCAGGGTGCGGACCAGGCTGACGTGGTCGGCCGGATCGCGGAATTCTGAATGGCGGGCCTTGGCCAGCACTTGCTTGAAGGCGCGTTCGGCCGCGTCCACGTCGCCGGTGGCCAGCGCCACGTCGCCCAGCTTGCGCAGCCGGACCACCATGTGCGGCGAGATGGCCACCGCGTCTTCCAGCACCGCCTGGGCTTCCGCATCGCGGCCCGCCTCGCGCAGGATGGCCGCCAGCAGGTCGTAGGCCGCCATGAGTTCGGCGTTCTCCGCGATCAGTTCTCTGAGCAGGGCTTCCGCGTCGCCCAGGCGTCCCTGCTGGCGGATGCTGCGCGCCAGGCCCAGTTGCGCCCAGCCCAGGGGCTTGTGCTGGAGAATGCCGGCGTAAGCTTGCTCGGCCTCGCTGTAGCGCTCCAGGCTGGTCAGCACTTCGGCGCGCAGGCGCGCATATTCCAGGGCGTGGCGCGGCTGGCTGGCTTCCAGTTCCAGGCAGGCGGCGATGGCCTCGCGCGCGCGGCCCTGGCCTATCATCTGGTACACCGGCAAGAAGGTCGCGCGGCGCTGCAGCGCGCGCGTGATGCGCTGGAAGATGACTTCCACCGTGAACGGCTTGAGGATGTAGTCGGTGGGCTGCAATTCCGCCGCGCTGATGACCTTCTTGTACACGCCCTCGGAGGTCAGCATGATGAACACGGCCCACTGCGTGATGATGTGGTGCTGGCGCAGGTCTTCCAGCAATTGCTGGCCGTCCTGGCCGGCCTGGTCGCCGTGGCCGCCGAGGTCGTATTCGCACAGGATGACATCGTAGGAACGCATGCTGAGCTGGCGGATCGCGGTGGCCGCGCTGACCGCGTGGTCGACCTTGGTGATATTGACCTGGGTAAGCATGTTGTGCACGCTGGCGCGCATGCTCTGATTGGGGTCGACAATCAGGACAGACAAATGACTGTAATCGGACATACCTTGCTCTTGGGTTACTGCTGGCCGCCGTGAAATTGTTGTGCCAGTGTCTGCAAGGGTACATCGGATAGCGCCGGGGCGGCTACGCCGGGCGGCAACGGGACGCGCACCGGCTTGCCGCCGGCCTGCGCGGAATGCAGCACATTCGCGCAGGCGTCCGGCGCCGCGTTCCAGATCGGGTCGTCCATGCCTTCAAACACGCGCTTGAGCTGATGGCCCCAGGTGCTGCGTATCATCTGGAAATACTGGTTGCGCTCGTCGATGGTGACGAACTGGCTGACCGCCAGCCTGTCGTTTTCATAGACCAGCAAATCCAGCGGCAGGCCCACCGAGATGTTGGAGCGCAGCGTGGAATCCATGGAAATCAGCGCGCACTTGGCGGCGGCGTCCAGCGTGGTGGCCGGCGTCACCACGCGGTCGATGATGGGCTTGCCGTACTTGGCTTCGCCGATCTGGAAATAGGTGTTCTCGTCGTGCGACTCGATGAAATTGCCGGCCGAGTAGATCTGGAACAGGCGGCAGCGCTCGCCCTTGATCTGGCCGCCGAAAATAATGCTGACGTTGAACTCGATGCCGAACTCGGACAGCGCCTGGGCGTCACGCTCATGGACCTGGCGCACCGCCCGGCCCAGCAGGCGCGCGGCCTCGTACATAGTGGGGGCGTTCCAGATGCTGTGGCCGTCTTCGGTGGTCAGTTCGGACGCCAGTTGGCGGATGGATTGCGAAATCGACAGGTTCCCGGCGGTCATCATCACCATCATGCGGTCGCCGGGAATCTCGAACACGCTCATTTTGCGGAAGGTGCCCACCTGGTCCACGCCGGCGTTGGTGCGCGAGTCGGATAAGAACACCAGCCCGGCATTGAGGCGCATGCCCACACAATAAGTCATTGTTTCAGATTCCGGATAAAGGAAGAGTCATTCTACACCGGCTCACTGCGGGATAATCTGGACGTTCACGCTCAGCGACTCCATGCCGCCGCCGCGCCGCATGCCGCGCACCGGCGCGGCGCCGTCGTAGTCGCGGCCCACCGCCAGGCGGCAGTAGGCGTCGGTCATCAGCCGCGCATGGGTGACGTCGATGCTGACCCAGCCGTGGTAATCGCGGTCGTCGACCCAGGCGTCGACCCAGGCGTGGCTGGCCGCGTGGTCGCTGTTTTCCGGATCGATGTAGCCGGACACGTAGCGCGCCGGGATGCCCTGCGCATGGCAGCAGGCCAGGAACAGGTGGGCGTGGTCCTGGCACACACCCTGGCCCAGCGCCAGCGCGTCGCTGGCCGTGGTGTCCACCGCGGTCGCACCGCTTTGATACCGGACCGCACCAAAGATGTGCTCGGCCAGGGACATCAGGTCGCGCGTCATGGCGCGGCCGTCGGGCAGGCAGGAGGCGGCCAGCTCCTGGATGCCGGGCGTGGCGGCCGTCAGCCGGGTCGGCATGGTGAACACCAGCGGCGACAGGGTGTCGCCGTTGGGCACGCGGCCGCGCTCGGGCGCGGTGGTTTCGACCACGCCGTAGGCGACGATGGACAGCGCCTGGTGCGCCAGGTCCAGCGTCATCATGTGCGACAGGTTGCCGAAGGCGTCGGTGTAGGCGTGCACATGGCCCGGCATGGCGATCTGCCAGGACAGCACGTGCTGCTGCGGCTCGGCGCGCGGGGTCAGGTGCAGTTGCTGGATGGTGTAGGCCAGCGGCGCCGTGTAGGTGTAGCGCGTTTCGTGGCGTATCGTCAGTTGCATGGCGTGGTCTTTCGTTCAGGCTGCCAGCGGCACTAGGAAATCGCGGCTGACGCGGTTGCCCAGTTCGTAGATGTCGGCCAGGAAGGCGGTCAGCGTGTCGTGCAGGCCGGCGGCCAGGATGTCTTCGATCTTGCCGAACTGGAGCTGGGCGCGCAGGCGGCCGGCGAAGCGCTCGGTGTCGGCCGACACATCGTTGCGGACTGCGTGCAGGTTTTGCACCACCTCATCCATGCAGGCCAGCAGCGAGCGCGGCATGTCGCCGCGCAGTATCAGCAGTTCGGCGATGCGCGCCGGCGTGATGATGTCGCGGTAGACCTTGCGGTAAATCTCGAAGCCGGACACCGAGCGCAGCAGCGCGCCCCAGTAATAGAAGTCGCGCTGGCTCATGCCTTCGGCACCGTTGTGCTCGGTGGTGCCGCCGTGGTATTTGACGTCCAGGATGCGGGCCGTGTTGTCGGCCCGTTCCAGGAAGGTGCCGAGGCGGATGAAATGCACGGCCTCGTCGCGCAGCATGGTGCCCAGGGTGACCCCGCGCGACAGGTGGGAACGGTACTTGACCCACTCGAAGAACTTGCTGGGATCGCTTTCCAGCCAGTCGCTCCTGAGGCGCTGCTGCATGTCCAGCCAGGTCTGGTTCTGGATTTCCCACACTTCCGTGGTCAGCGTGCCGCGCACGGCGCGGGCGTTTTCCCGCGCCTGGGTCAGGCAGGCCACGATGGACGAGGGATTGCCGGGATCGCGCACCATGAAGTCGATGACCTCGCGCGCCTCCAGCGCCTGGTATTTCTGGCGGTAGGCGTACTGCAATTCCGAGATGCCCAGCAGGGCGCGCCAGCCCTGGACGCTTTCCTCGTCGGACTGCGGCAGCATGGACGTCTGCACGTTCACGTCCAGCATGCGCGCGGTGTTTTCGGCGCGCTCGGTGTAGCGCGCCATCCAGAACAGGTGGTCGGCGGTGCGGCTCAGCATAGTGTCTCCTTATCGTTCGAGTACCCAGGTATCCTTGGTGCCGCCGCCCTGCGACGAGTTCACCACCAGCGAGCCTTCCTGCAGCGCCACGCGGGTCAGGCCGCCCGGCACCATGGAGGTGGTCTTGCCGGACAGGACGAACGGCCGCAGGTCGATGTGGCGCGGCGCGATGCCGCTGTCGACGTAGGTCGGGCAGGCCGACAGGGCCAGCGTGGGCTGGGCGATGTAGCCGTCCGGGCGGGCGATCAGGCGCTGGCGGAAGTCCTCGATCTGTGCCTTGCTCGCGGCCGGGCCGACCAGCATGCCGTAGCCGCCTGCGCCGTGGACTTCCTTGACCACCAGGTCGGGCAGGTTGGCCAGCGTGTAAGCCAGGTCTTCCTTGCGGCGGCACTGGTAGGTCGGCACGTTGTTCAGCACCGGCTCCTCGGACAGGTAAAAGCGGATCATGTCCGGCACGAAGGGATAGATGGATTTGTCGTCGGCCACGCCGGTGCCGATGGCGTTGGCCAGCGTCACGCGGCCGGCGCGGTACACCGACAGCAGCCCCGGCACGCCCAGCGAGGAATCCGGGCGGAAGGCCAGCGGATCGAGGAAGTCGTCGTCCAGGCGGCGGTAGATCACGTCCACCCGCCGCGGCCCGCGCGTGGTGCGCATGAACACCGTGTTGTCGTTGACGAACAGGTCCTTGCCCTCGACCAGCTCGACGCCCATCTGCTGCGCCAGGAAGGCGTGCTCGAAATACGCCGAGTTGTACATGCCGGGCGTCATGACCACCACGGTGGGATCGTTGACGCCCATGGGCGCCACCGAGCGCAGGTTATCCAGCAGCAGGTCGGGGTAATGGTCGACCGGGGCGATGCGGTTGCGGGCGAACAGTTCCGGGAACAGCCGCATCATCATCTTGCGGTCTTCCAGCATGTAGGACACGCCGGACGGCACGCGCAGGTTATCTTCCAGCACGTAGAACTCGCCCTGGCCGGCGCGCACGATGTCGACGCCGGCGATGTGGGCGTAGATGTCGGAGGCGACGTTAATGCCCTGCATCTCCGGCCGGTACTGGGCGTTGCGGTAAATCTGCTCGGCCGGAATGACCCCGGCCTTGACGATGTTCTGTTCGTGGTAGATGTCGTGGATGAACATGTTCAGCGCGGTCACGCGCTGGGTCAGCCCGGTCTGCAACTGCTGCCATTCGGCCGCCGGGATGATGCGCGGGATGGTGTCGAACGGGATCAGCCGTTCGGTGCCGGCGTCGTCGCCATAGACGGCGAAGGTGATGCCGACGCGGCGGAAGGTGAGGTCGGCCTCGGCCTTCTTGCGTTCTATGATTTCGGCCGACTGGCGCCGCAACCAGTCGCAGAACTCGCGGTAGTGTTCACGTATTTCTGTGCTGGCGGTGTGGGCCAGCCCGTCAGCGGTCATCTCATTGAAGAAATTAGCCATATCGAACATTCCCTGCTGTTGTGTACGATAGGCTTCTATCAAGAAGCGTGCCAATGGGCGTGCACCGGTTTGGCGCACGCCGGGCGGGCGGCTTACTTTTCCTGGTCCAGCAGGGCCTGGATTTCCGCGCGCTCCTTTTTGCTGACGTGGCCGCCGCGCAGGGCGGCCAGCACCAGCGCCTTGCCGGAGCCGGCAAAGGCTTTCTGGATCAAGTCTTTGAGCAGGCTGGTCTGCACCGAGTCCTGTTCCTGCACCGGCGCGTAGACGTGGGCGCGCTGGCTTTCGTCGCGCTTGAGCAAGCCCTTGGTGTGCATGACTTGCAGCACCCGCAGCACGGTGGCGTAGTTGGTGCCGGGCCGCGTTTCCAGCGCCGCGGCGTGCACTTGCCGGGCCGTGGACGGTCCCAGCGCATACAGCAGGCGCAGCATTTCCAGTTCGGCGGCGGTCGGTTTGGGCAGGTTGGCGGTACTCATGGATGTAGAATAATTGATCTAGAATGGCTTGTCTAGCTCTGCCTTGATCGCCTGGAAGCCGGGGCGGGCGGCGCCGTCGTCCTGCAGGCAGGCCGCCTGCAGCGCGCGCAGGCGCGCGGGCGGCCGGTCACAGCGGTCCAGCAGTTCTTCCAGCAGGCAGCCGAAGGCGCGCACTTCCAGCGCCTGCAGGCGCGCGGCCTGCGGCCCGGCCGGGTCGTAGCAGGAGGCCGCGCCGAAGTCGCCCAGCAGCGTGCGGCCCTGGCCACAATGCAGGATGTTGTGACCGTACAGGTCGCCGTGCATGATGCCGTGCGCGTGCAACTGGCTGGCGGCCGAGGCGATGCCGCGCGCGATCGCCAGCGCGGCGTCCAGCGTGCAGCGCTTGCCGTCCTCGTAGACGTCGCGGGTGCAGCTCGCTAGGCTGGGCGGGCCGGCCAAGTTGCGGAAGGCGGGATCGATCAGCGCCATCACCAGGCCATGCGCCTGGTCCGGGTGGCCGTCGACGTGGCCCAGCACGGGGATCAGGTGGGGATGGGCGCCGGCGCTGAGGCAGGCCGCCATTTCGCTGAGCGGCGAGCCGTCGCTGGTCATCGCGCCCTTGAACAGCTTGACGGCCACCGGCGTGGCCGCGCCGTCGGCGCGCCGCCAGTCGGCGCGGTGGATCACGCCGGACGCGCCTTCGCCCAGCTGGCCGCCGAGGCGCAGGGCCGACCAGTCGATGGCGGTGGACGGCGTGTGCGCCAGCGCGGCTTCGCGCCCGGCGCAGAAGGGGTTGCCGGCATAGGCCAGCCAGCTCAGGCGCGGCAGCGCCAGCAGCCAGTCGGGCAGGGCGTCGAGCTGGTTGGCGGCGATGCGCAGCAGTTCCAGCCGGTGCAGTTGCGCCATCGAACCGGGCAGGGCGCGCAGGCGGTTCCCGGCCAACATCAGCTTTTGCAGCAGGGGACGGCGGCCCAGCTCGTCCGGCAGCGCCGCGATCTGGTTATCGGTCAGCACCAGCCAGCGCAGTTGCGGCGGCAGCGCCTCGGCCGGCACGGTGCGGATGCGGTTGGACTTGAAGCCGACCATGCTCAGCCCGGCGCACCGGCCCAGCACCGCGGGCAGTTCGGTGAACCGGTTCTGCGAGCAAAAGACGATGCGCAGCTTGTGCAGCCGGGGCAGGTCGTCCGGCAGCGCGGACAGGGCGCCGTCGCTGAGGTCGAGGATTTCCAGGGTATCGGCCAGCGCGTAGATCTCGCGCGGGAATTCGCTGAGGCCGCGCAGCGACAGGCGTTGGATGCCTGCCAGGGCGCCGCTGCGCAACTGCTCCAGGGTGTGCATGTACGGTGGCGGTGAAGAGGACGGCGCAGTGTATCACTTCGCCGCCCTCTCCGGCTTACCACTTCATTTCGCCCTTGGCCACCTTGGCGCTGATGTCCAGCGCGCTTGGCAGGCCGGCGTCCGGGTACAGCTGCCGCATGCGCGCGATCAGCGCGGCGGCATCGGCCGCCTTGGCGGTTTCATCCCCGAACTTGAGCAGGTAGTCGCGGGTGTAGGCGATGCTGTCCGGCGTCAGCGGCGCCCCGGGCGCGAAGTGGCCGGGCACCACGGTCTGCGGCTTCAGCGCGGCCATGCGGTCCAGCGTCGCCAGCCATTGCTGGCGCGAGGCCGGCGTCTGCGCGTCGGCGGTCCAGACGTGCAGGCGGTTGAACACCGCCACGCCGCCCACCACCGCCTTGATCGACGGGATCCACACATAGTTCGGATCGATGTGCAGGGCCTGGCCTTCCAGCGTGATGGTGTCGCCCTGCAGCGGCTGCGGCATGATGATCGCGTGCGGCGCGTTGTCCTTGAGGATGGGGCCCCAGTAGGCGACCTTGGCGTCCTTCTTGCGCGCGATGCCGGCGATGACAGGCGGCGTGGCGACGATCTTCGCCTCCGGGAAGGCGGCGTGCAGCGCGTCCAGGCCGAAGTAGTAGTCCGGGTCGTCGTGGCTGATGTAGATGGTGGTCAGGCGCTTGCCGCTGGCGCGTATGCGGTCGGCCAGTTGCAGCGCCGCGCCGCGCGAGAATTGCGCGTCGATCAGCACCGCGTCCCTGGCGCCGGCGACCAGCACCGAGGCGACCGGGAAGATGGCCGCTTCGCCGGGATTGAAGACATCCAGCGTCAGCGGGGCGGCGTGGGCGCCGGCCGTGGTGGCGGCGAAGGCGGCGGAGAGCAGGGCGGTTTTGAACATGATGACCTCGTCAAGTGGGAATGTCGCCATCTTAAATTTCCCGATCCGATGGAAAAAGCCGATAATCTGCCCATCTTAATTGCATGAATCGAGCATATGGATCGCATCATCGCGGCGCGGGTCTTCGTCAATATCGCCGAGCGGGGCAGCATGGTGGCCGCGGCCGAGGCCCTGGACATGTCGCGCGCCATGGTCACGCGCTACCTGGCCGAGATGGAAGCCTGGGCCGGCGCCCGCCTGCTGCACCGGAGCACCCGCCGCCTGAGCCTGACCGACGCCGGCGAGCTGACGCTGGCGCGCTGCCGCCGCATGCTGGAGGTGGCCGACGGCGTGCCGGTGGCGGCCGGCGACGATGCCGACACCCCCAGCGGCCTGCTGCGCATCACCTGTTCGCAATCGCTGGCCCAGGCCGAGCTGGCCGACGCCGTCAGCGGCTACCTGCAGCGCTACCCGCGCGCCAAGGTCGACCTGCAGATCAACAACCGCGCCGTCAACCTGATCGAGGAGCGCATCGACTTGGCGCTGCGCATCACCAACGCGCTGGAACCCAACCTGGTGGCGCGCCAGCTGGGGCATTGCGATTCGGTGGTGTGCGCGGCGCCGGCTTACCTGGCGGCCCACGGCACGCCGCGGCAGCCGCAGGACCTGGCCACCCACAACTGTCTGACCTACACCTATTTCGGCAAGAGCCTGTGGCAGTTCACGGATGGCCGCGGCGAGGCGCTGTCGGTGCCGGTCAGCGGCAACCTGTCGGCCAACGAAGACCTGGTGCTGCTGAAGGCGGCGGAGCAGGGCGCCGGCATCGCCCTGCAGCCGCTGTACAGCGCGGCGCCGCTGATCGCGGCCGGCCGCCTGGTGGCGCTGCTGCCGGACTACGCGCCGCGCCGCATGGGCATCTACGGCATCTACACCTCGCGCCAGCACATGACGCCCACGCTGCGGGCGATGCTGGATTTTCTGCTCCGCCGTTTTGGAGAGGAAAAGCTCTTAAAAATATGAAAACATTAAAGCGCAGCCAAGCATTCATGCGCCTTAAGCTACAATTAACGGCAAAAGATTTCCCCGGTTTTGGTCGCACAATTCATTGTTGGGATACAATACCGGTGCTATGCTGAAGGACCCGATTTTAAGCAATGCTGTACTAAGAGCCCTTCCCCCACAACTTGATGTGCAATCCGCTAACCGGTCAGGCCGTGTCGCGGAAGGTTAGATTAACCCGCTAATTCCTCGCGAAGCGCGAAGAAAGGTGAGCAAGAATGATGCAACAATATACGTCCAACTCCTACCTGTTTGGTGGGAACGCACCGTACGTTGAAGAACTGTACGAAGCGTATCTGAACAATCCAGGTTCCGTCCCCGATAACTGGCGCTCCTATTTCGACGCCATGCAGCACGTGCCGGCCGTCGACGGCTCCAACAAGCCGGACGTCGCCCACGCTTCCGTCATCGCCTCCTTCGCCGAGCGCGCTAAAGCTGGTCCGATCCGCACTGTCAGCGCTTCCGGCGACGCCGAAATGGGCCGCAAGCGCGTGGCCGCGACCCAGTTGATCGCCGCTTACCGCTACCTGGGCTCGCGCTGGGCCAACCTGGACCCGCTGCAGCGCCAGGAACGTCCCGCCCTGCCGGAACTGGAACCGAGCTTCTACGGCTTCACCGACGCGGACATGGACACCGTGTTCAACATCAGCAACACCTATTTCGGACCAGAGACCGCGACCCTTCGCGACCTGATCAACTACCTGCGCGACACCTATACCCGTTCGATCGGCGCAGAGTACATGTACATCTCGGACCCGGCCGAAAAGCGCTGGCTGCAGGAACGCCTGGAGTCGATCCGCTCGACCCCGAACTTCAGCGCCGAGAAGAAAAAGCACATCCTGGAGCGCCTGACCGCCGCTGAAGGCCTGGAACGCTACCTCCACACCAAGTACGTCGGCCAGAAGCGCTTCTCGCTGGAAGGCGGCGAGACCTTCATCGCCTCGATCGACGAAATCATCCAGCGCGCCGGCGAAAAAGGCGTGCAGGAGATCGTCATCGGCATGGCCCACCGCGGCCGCCTGAACGTGCTGGTCAACACCCTGGGCAAGGCGCCCAAGGAACTGTTCGAAGAATTCGAAGGCAAGCATGGCGACGACCTGCCGGCCGGCGACGTGAAATACCACCAGGGCTTCTCGTCCGACATCTCGACCACCGGCGGCCCGGTGCACCTGTCGCTGGCGTTCAACCCGTCGCACCTGGAAATCGTCAACCCGGTGGTGGAAGGTTCCGTGAAAGCCCGCATGGATCGCCGCGGCGACCACGCCGGCAAGCAAGTGCTGCCTATCCTGGTGCACGGCGACGCCGCTTTCGCCGGCCAGGGCGTGGTGATGGAAACCCTGAACCTGGCGCAGACCCGCGGCTACGGCACCGGCGGCACGGTGCACATCGTGATCAACAACCAGATCGGCTTCACCACCTCCGACCCGCGCGACGCCCGTTCGACCATCTACTGCTCGGACGTGGTCAAGATGATCGAAGCGCCTGTGCTGCACGTGAACGCCGACGATCCGGAAGCCACCGTGCTGGCCTCGCAGATCGCCATGGACTACCGCGCGCAGTTCGGCAAGGACATCGTGGTCGACATCATCTGCTTCCGCAAACTGGGCCACAACGAGCAGGACACGCCTGCGCTGACCCAGCCGCTGATGTACAAGAAGATCGGCCAACACCCAGGCACCCGCAAGCTGTACGCGGACAAGCTGGTCACCCAGAACGTGATCCCGGCCGACGGCGGCGAGCAGATGCAGTCCGCCTACCGCGACGCCATGGACGCCGGCAAGCACACCGTCGACCCGGTGATCTCCAACTTCAAGAACAAGTTCGCGGTCGACTGGCTGCCGTTCCTGAACAAGAAGTGGACCGACGCCGCCGACACCGCCGTGCCGATGACCGAACTGAAGCGCCTGGCCGGCCGCATCACCACCGTGCCGGAAGGCTTCAAGGTCCACTCGCTGGTGGAAAAAGTGTTGGCCGACCGCGCCACCATGGGCCGCGGCGAAATGAACCTGGACTGGGGCATGGGCGAACACCTGGCCTTCGCGTCGCTGGTATCGTCGGGCTACGCTGTGCGCCTGACCGGCCAGGACGCCGGCCGCGGCACCTTCACCCACCGCCACGCCGTGCTGCACGACCAGAACCGCGAGCGTTGGGACGCCGGCACCTACGTGCCACTGCAGAACATCGCCGAAGGCCAGGCGCCGTTCACCGTGATCGACTCGGTGCTGTCGGAAGAGGCGGTGCTGGGCTTCGAATACGGCTACTCGACCGCCGAGCCGAACACCCTGACCATCTGGGAAGCCCAGTTCGGCGACTTCGTCAACGGCGCCCAGGTGGTGATCGACCAATTCATCAGCTCCGGCGAAGTGAAGTGGGGCCGCGCCTCGGGCCTGGTCATGCTGCTGCCGCACGGTTACGAAGGCCAGGGGCCGGAGCACTCGTCGGCGCGCCCAGAGCGCTTCCTGCAACTGTGCGCCGACAACAACATGCAAGTGGTGCAGCCGACCACCGCCTCGCAGATCTTCCACGTCCTGCGTCGCCAGATGGTGCGCCAGTTCCGCAAGCCGCTGGTCATCATGACGCCGAAGTCGCTGCTGCGTAACAAGGACGCGGGTTCGCCGCTGACCGAACTGGCCAAGGGCGCGTTCCAGACCGTGATCGGCGAAGTCGACGAGAAAATCGACGCCAAGAAGGTCAAGCGCGTCATCGTCTGCTCGGGCAAGGTCTACTACGACCTGGTCAACGCACGCAAGACCCGCGGCCAGACCGATACCGCCATCATCCGTATCGAGCAACTGTATCCGTTCCCGCACAAGGCCTTCGCTGCCGAACTGAAGAAGTTCCCGGCCGCGACCGAAGTGGTGTGGGCGCAGGACGAGCCGCAGAATCAGGGCCCATGGTTCCAGATTCAGCACAACATCTTCGAGAGCATGGAAGCGGGCCAACGCCTGGCGTACGCCGGCCGCCCAGCATCGGCTTCGCCAGCCGTCGGTTACTACGACAAGCACTACGCTCAACAGAAAGAGCTGCTGGAAACCGCCTTCTCGAAGCTGAAAGGCTTCATCCTGACCAAATAAGCATCACCCACACTTGAACGGAGCGCCGCCCTGGCTACGCGGGGCGGCGCCGCAAAAACAAAATATACGGAGTTTTACATGGCACAAATCGAAGTCAAAGTTCCTCAACTGTCGGAATCCGTCGCAGAAGCGACCATGCTGGCCTGGCATAAGAAAGTCGGCGACGCTGTGGCGCGCGACGAAAACCTGATCGACATCGAGACCGACAAAGTGGTTCTGGAACTGCCAGCACCGGCCGCCGGCACCCTGGTACAGATCATCAAGGGCGACGGCAGCACCGTGGTGGCCGACGAAGTCATCGCCATCATCGATACCGAAGGCGGCGCCGCTGTGGCCGCCCCTGCCGCCGCCGCCGCCGCGCCGGCACCTGCCGCCGCCCCGGCCGCCGCCGCGCCTGCCGCCACCGGCGGTTCCAAAGGCGACGTGGCCATGCCGGCCGCCGCCAAGATCCTGTCGGAAAAAGGCCTGAGCGCGTCCGACGTGGCCGGTTCCGGCAAAGACGGCCGCGTGACCAAGGGCGACGCCCTGGCCGCCGGCGCCAAGACCCCGGCCGTTGCACCGCTGGCCGCGCCAGCCGCCAAGCCGGCCCTGCAGCAAGTCGCCGCACCAGTCGGCAACGCCGACCTGGGCGACCGTCCGGAAGAGCGCGTGCCGATGAGCCGCCTGCGCGCCCGTATCGCCGAGCGCCTGATCCAGTCGCAATCGACCAACGCCATCCTGACCACCTTCAACGAAGTCAACATGGCGCCGGTGATGGACCTGCGTAACAAGTACAAGGACAAGTTCGAGAAAGAGCACGGCGTCAAGCTGGGCTTCATGTCCTTCTTCGTCAAGGCCGCCGTGGCCGCGCTGAAGAAGTACCCGATCCTGAACGCTTCAGTCGACGGCAACGACATCGTCTACCACGGCTACTTCGACATCGGTATCGCCGTCGGTTCGCCACGCGGCCTGGTGGTGCCTATCCTGCGCAACGCCGACCAGATGAGCATCGCTGAAATCGAGAAGAAGATCGGCGAATTCGGCGCCAAGGCCAAGGAAGGCAAGCTGACCCTGGACGACCTGACCGGCGGCACCTTCTCGATCTCGAACGGCGGCACCTTCGGCTCCATGCTGTCGACCCCGATCATCAACCCGCCGCAGTCGGCCATCCTGGGCGTGCACGCCACCAAGGACCGCGCCGTGGTGGAAAACGGCCAGATCGTCATCCGTCCGATGAACTACCTGGCGATGTCCTACGACCACCGCATCATCGACGGCCGCGAAGCCGTGCTGGGCCTGGTGGCCATGAAGGAAGCGCTGGAAGATCCTGCACGCCTGCTGCTGGACCTGTAATTCATCGCATGGCCCCGGACCCGCCCGGGTCCGGGGAATTTCTCAGAGGGTCTTGAATGAGCGTCTCGGAAGAAATCAAGCGTTTGCACGAATTGAACCAGGCGGGCGCGCTGTCGGACGACGAGTTCGCGGCCGCCAAAGCCCGTTTGCTGAACAGCGAACCGGCCGGCGCCGGCAACAGCGACATCGCGCGTTTGCGCCGCTCGCGCACCGACCGCTGGCTGGGCGGCGTGTGCGGCGGCCTCGGTCGCGTCAGCGGCGTCGACTCCTGGATCTGGCGCCTGCTGTTCGTGATGTTCGTGTTGACCTTCGGTTTCGGACTGGCGATCTACATTCTGCTGTGGATCTTCGTTCCAGAAGAAGATTGATTGGAAAATAAAAAATGAGCAAACAATTTGACGTAGTGGTTATCGGCGCCGGTCCCGGCGGTTACATCGCTGCCATCCGCGCGGCGCAACTGGGCTTCAACGTGGCCTGCGTGGACGCATGGCAGAACGAAAAGGGCGGCCCGGCCCCGGGCGGCACCTGCACTAACGTCGGCTGCATCCCGTCGAAAGCGCTGCTGCAATCGTCCGAACACTACGAGCACGCCGGCCATGCCTTCAAGGAGCATGGCATCGACGTCGCCGGCCTGTCGCTGAACCTGGGCCAGATGATCAAGCGCAAGGATGGCGTGGTCAAGCAGAACAACGACGGCATCCTCTACCTGTTCAAGAAAAACAAGGTGACCTTCTTCCACGGCCTGGCCTCGTTCGCCGGCCCGGCCACCGCCGAAGGCTACCCGCTGACCATCTCGGCGCCGGCCAACGAGGCGATCAGCGCCAAGCAGGTCATCATCGCCACCGGCTCCAACGCCCGCGCCCTGCCTGGCGCGGAGTTCGACGAACAACTGATCCTGTCGAACACCGGCGCGCTGGATATCGCAGAAGTGCCGAAGAAGCTGGGCGTGATCGGCGCCGGCGTGATCGGCCTGGAAATGGGTTCGGTCTGGCGCCGCCTGGGCGCGGAAGTGACCGTGCTGGAAGGCCTGCCGACCTTCCTGGGCGCCGTGGACGAGCAGATCGCCAAGGAAGCCAGCAAGCTGTTCACCAAGCAGGGCCTGAGCATCAACCTGGGCTGCAAGATCAACAAGGTCAGCAAGGGCGCCAACAGCGTCACCGTGGAATACGACAACGCCAAGGGCGAAGCCAACACCGCCGTGTTCGACAAGCTGATCGTGTCGATCGGCCGCACCCCGAACACCAACGGCCTGGGCGCCGACAAGGTCGGCCTGGCGCTGGACGAGCGCGGCTTCGTGGCGGTCGACGACGACTGCAAGACCAACCTGCCGGGCGTGTGGGCCGTGGGCGACGTGGTGCGCGGCCCGATGCTGGCGCACAAGGCGGAAGAAGAGGGCGTGGCAGTGGCCGAGCGTATCGCCGGCCAGCATGGCCACACCAACTTCAACACCATCCCTTGGGTCATCTACACCTCGCCGGAAATCGCCTGGGTCGGCAAGACCGAGCAGACGCTGAAGGCCGAAGGCGTGGCATACAAGGCCGGCACCTTCCCGTTCCTGGCCAACGGCCGCGCGCGCGCGCTGGGCGATACCTCGGGCATGGTCAAGTTCCTGGCCGACGCGACCACCGACGAAATCCTGGGCGTGCACATCATCGGCCCGATGGCGTCGGAGCTGATCTCGGAAGCGGTGGTGGCGATGGAGTTCAAGGCTTCGGCCGAAGACATCGCGCGCATCTGCCACGCCCACCCATCGCTGTCGGAAGCGACCAAGGAAGCCGCGCTGGCTATCGACAAGCGCACCCTCAACTTCTAAGTTGGGCTAGCGTTTGTTCCAGGGCGGGCCGCATGGCCCGCCGTTTTTGTTTGTGCACACTGAACCATGAACGTCCAAGAGTACTACCAACACGCGCTGGCGCAGCGCAATTACAAGCCTGACGAAGCGCAGTTGCGTGCGATCACCCGTCTGCAGCAATGCTACGACGAGTGGGTCGAGTACAAGTCCCAGCGCTCCAGCACCTTGCGCCGCCTGATCAACCGCCCGGCCGTGCCGAAAGGCGTGTACATGTGGGGCGGGGTGGGGCGCGGCAAGTCGTTTTTGATGGACAGCTTCTACTCGGTGGTGCCGCTGGTGCGCAAGACCCGCCTGCACTTCCACGAATTCATGCGCGACATCCACCGCCAGCTCGACGAGTTGCGCGGCGTGGCCGATCCGCTGGATGAAGTGGCCAGGCGCGTGGCCAAGAAGTACCGGCTGATCTGCTTCGACGAGTTCCACATCTCGGACGTGGCGGACGCCATGATCATGTATAACCTGCTGAGCGCATTGTTCGACAACGGCGTGTCCTTCATCATGACCTCGAACTACGACCCGCAGTTGCTGTACCCGGACGGCCTGCACCGCGACCGCATCCTGCCGACCATCGCCCTGCTGTACGAGAAGCTGGACGTGATGAACATCGACGCCGGCATCGACTACCGCGGCCGCGCGCTGGAGCAGGTCGAGGCGTATTACACGCCGCTCAACGCCACCACCGACAAGGCGCTGCGCGACGCCTACGCGCGCATCGCCGAAACGGCCGACGAGGACCCGGTGGTGCGCATCGAGGCGCGCGAGATCCGCGCGCTGCGCCGCGCCGGCACCATCATCTGGTTCGACTTCAACACCCTGTGCGGCGGCCCGCGCTCGCAGAACGATTACCTGGAAATCGCCAGCCGTTTCCATACCGTGATATTGTCCGGGGTGCCGATGATGTCGGCCGCCATGTCGTCGGAGGCGCGCCGCTTCACCTGGCTGATCGACGTGTTCTACGACCAGGGCGTTAAACTGCTGATGTCGGCCGAAGTGGCGCCGGAAGAGCTGTACACCACCGGCGCCATGGCCAACGAATTCCACCGCACCGTGTCGCGCATCGTCGAGATGCAGTCGCAGGAATATATGAACCGGGAACAGCGCGCGGCGGCGGCGTCGCTGTCTTGAAGGATACGAGTATGAGACCAGGCTTGAAACTGCTGATCGCCCTGACGGCGCTGGCTGGCGCCGCCCAGGCGCAGCAATCCGTGTACACCGCGCCGGCCACCCATTCCGTGGCCGAGGCCGATGCCAAGCTGGCCCAGGTGGCCAAGGCGCGCGCGGCCATCGAGAACGACTACGCCGCCAGCGAGCGCGAATGCAATACCAAGTTCTTCGTGAATAACTGCCTGGACAAGGCCAAGGAAAAGCGCCGCGCCGCGCTGGCCACGCAGCGGGCGATCGAAGTCGAGGCGCAGCATTTCAAGCGCGCCGATTCGGTGGCCAAGCGCGACGCCGACCTGGCCGAGCGCGCCCGCAAGGACGCGGAAGAGCAGGCGCTGCGCGACGCCCAGCCGGCTAAGCCGCCGCACGAGGAAAAGGCGCCGCCGCCGGCGCCGACCGGCATGCGCGTGGCCGAACGCGAAGCCCAGCATGACGCCAAGGTGAAACGCGAGCAGCAGCAGGAAGCCGCCGACGTGGCCAAGCGCGCCGCCAATGTCCAGGCTTACGAGCGCAAGAAGGCCGAGTCCGCGAAGCGCCAGGCCGAAGTCGCGCGCAAGAAGGCCGAGAACGAGGAGAAGGCCAGGAAGGCCGCCGAGCGCGCCGAGGCCGACCGGCAGAAGGCGGAAGCGGCCGCCGCCAGGAAGCAGTAGCCGGTCGTTCCCGCGCAGGCGGGAATCCATGCCGCGCCAGTCAGGCCGGCGGCGTATGGGTTCCCGCCTGCGCGGGAACGACGGCGGGGATCAGACGGCGCGGCGCATCTTTTGCACGGTGTAGGTCGGCACGTCGGCCGGCGGCGCCACCAGCTTGATGATGGCCATCGAGCAGTTGTCGCCCTTGCCCTGGGCCCGTTCGGCGGCCTTGCCGATCAGGCGTTCGGCCGCCTGGCGCGGCGTGTGGCGCGCCACCGCCGCCGCCAGTTCCTCGGGGCGGAACAATTGCCACAGGCCGTCCGAACACAGCATCACCGCATCGCCGGCCTGCAGTCCCGCCTGCGCGCCGCTGGTGACGAAGGGCGGCTTCAGGCTGTTGCCGATGGCGTTTTGCAGCAGGCGCGAGCCGCGGTGTTTCTTGGCCGCGTCCGGCGGCAGCTTGTCCACCGCGACCAGGTGCTCGACATAGGCCTGGTCGTTGGTGCGCATGACGCAGGTCTCGCCGCTGAACAGGTAGATGCGGGCGTCGCCGACGTGCGCCCACACCGCCTGCGCTTGCGGCGTCAGCACCAGCAGCGCCAGCGCGCTTTGCGGTTCGGCCGTGGCCGCGATCGGGTTCATGGTGACCAGGGCATGGGCTTCCTGCACCACCGCGCGCAGCAGTTCCTGCAGGCGGGGCAGGTTGGGCGTGTCGCCGGCGCGGAAGTCGTCGAACAGGTGCTTGGCGGTGAGCAGGGCCTGGTCGGCCGCGACCGGGCTGTGGTTGCCGTCGGCCAGCACGGCCAGCACGTAGCCGGGCGCCTGCGCCGCCGTGTACAGCACCACCCGGTCGTTTTGCTGCGGCCGATTGCCGATGTGCTGGGCGGTGCCGGCTTCGATTTTGTAGGCGCACATAGGCGAGACTGTATCCTGGACTGCGGGTGAGCGATCATTCTGTTGGCGGCAAGGCCGCCGTAGATTAAACTATGCACTCTGTGGCAGTTTGTTTGCAATAGATTTGTTGTTCCGGTGAAACTATTTGGTTGAGAAAAATGACTGATGTAGAAGATATTCAGCGCCGTATCATCGAGCTCGACGTCGAGCACCGCGACCTGGACGCAGTCATTGCCATGCTGACCCTGGACGGCCACCACGACCAACTGCAATTGCGCCGCCTGAAAAAGCGCAAGCTGCAACTGAAAGACCATATCACCCTGCTGAAAATGCAGCTCGTGCCGGACGTCCCGGCCTGAGCCGCGCGCCTCACTCCGATTCCATTTTGACCGACCACCTGCCACCGTCCGCCGACGCCGCGCCCGCCGTCATCGGCGCCACGCCCGACCAGCCGCCCGGCAAGTACGATTCCGAGGTGGAGCGCCTGTTCGGCGCCGGCGGGCCGCTGGGACCGGCCGTGGGCGACTTCCGCCCGCGCCGTTCGCAGACCGAGATGGCCAAGGCCATCGCGTCGGCCATCGCCACCCAGACCACGCTGATCGCCGAGGCCGGCACGGGCACGGGCAAGACCTTCGCCTACCTGGTGCCGGCGCTGCTGTGGGGCGGCAAGACCATCGTATCGACCGGCACCAAGAACCTGCAGGACCAGCTCTTCCTGCGCGACATCCCGGCGGTGCGCAATGCGTTGCAGGCGCCGGTCTCGGTGGCGCTGCTGAAGGGGCGTTCCAACTACGTCTGCCACTACCACCTGGAGCGCACGCTGCAGAACGGCCGCATGACCTCGCGCGACGACGTCGGCTACCTGCGCGAGATTTCGCGCTTCCTGAAGATGACCAAGTCCGGCGACAAGGCCGAACTGGCGCGCGTGCCGGAAAACGCCACGGTGTGGAACCTGGTGACCTCGACCCGCGACAACTGCATGGGCGCGGAGTGCCAGTACTACCAGGATTGCTTCGTCATGAAGGCGCGCAAGGAGGCGCAGCAGGCGGACGTGGTGGTGGTCAACCACCACCTGTTCTTTGCCGACGTGGCGCTGAAGGATTCCGGCGTGGCCGAGCTGCTGCCGTCCGCCAACACCATCATCTTCGACGAGGCGCACCAGTTGCCCGACACCGCCACGCTGTTCTTCGGCGATACGATCTCGACCTCGCAGGTGCTGGAGCTGTGCCGCGACGTGCTGGCCGAAGGCTTGTCCAACGCCCGCGACGGCGCCGACTGGGGCAAGGTGGTGACGGTGGTGGAAAAGGCCACGCGCGACTTGCGCCTGACCTTCCCGCAGGACAGCATCCGCCTGTCGCTGCCGCAGATCGCGCCGTCGAGCGACTTCTTCCCGGCGCTGGACACCCTGAAAACCGAACTGGACGGCATGAACGCCGTGCTGGAGCAGCAGGCCGAACGGGCCGAAACCCTGGAACAGTGCCGCGTGCGCGGGCTGGAACTGGCACAGCGCCTGGCCGCGTGGAAGTTCGATCCCAAGGCCAAGGTGGCCAAGGGCGAGGAAGCCGTGTTCTGGGTCGAAGCCTATGCCTCGTCCCTGCAACTGCACAAGACGCCGCTGTCGATCGCGCCCATCTTCAACGGCCAGCGCGAAGGCGTGCCGCGCAGCTGGATCTTCACCTCGGCCACGCTGGCGGTGAAGAACGACTTCAGCCACTTCGCCGAGCAGATGGGCCTGGGCGAGGAACCCTCGCGCACCTGGCCCAGCCCGTTCAACTACGAAGAGCAGGGCCTGCTGTACGTGCCGACCGGCCTGCCGGACCCCAACTCCATGGGCTACACCGACGCCGTGCTGGACCTGGCGCTGCCGGTGATCGAGGCGGCCGGCGGCAAGACCTTCCTGCTGTGCACCACCTTGCGGGCCGTGAAGCGGGCCGCCGAGCGCCTGCGCGACGAGTTCGAACAGCGCGGCCTGCCGTTCCCCCTGTTCGTCCAGGGCGACCGCGGCCGCACCGAGTTGCTGGACCAGTTCCGCCAGGCCGGCAACGGCGTGCTGATCGGCTCGCAAAGCTTCTGGGAAGGCGTGGACGTGCGCGGCGACGCGCTGTCGCTGGTGATCATCGACAAGCTGCCGTTCGCGCCGCCGGACGACCCGGTGCTGGCCGCCCGCATCGAGGTGATGGAAAAGCAGGGCAAGAACGGCTTCATGCACCACACCCTGCCGGAAGCCATCATCAACCTCAAGCAGGGCGCCGGCCGATTGATCCGCGACGAGAAGGACCGCGGGGTGCTGATGCTGTGCGACCCGCGCGTGATTTCCAAGCCGTACGGCCGCCGCATCTGGCAAAGCTTGCCTGCGTTCAAGCGCACGCGCGAGCAGGCGGTGGTGATCGACTTCTTCCACAACAAGAATTCCGGTCAGTAACTACCCCGTTTCGCCCCCTGCACCTTTGTGCTGCCTCAAGGCGCCTGCTTGACCAGTGATTAGAGTTGGCTAAGCGCCGTCCCGCCATGGGGCGGAAAGGGAGGCTGACATGACTATCCGCCACAGTTGTTTTTTCAGCTACGCGCATGGCCAGCACGCATACATGAGCAGGTTCAAGGACGAGCTGGCCGACGCCCTGAAATGCTACCTGGAACCCCATCTCGACCACGAGAACGAATTGTTTGTCGATAGCGAGCAGCTCGGCGGCGGCGACGACCTGGACCAGAAAATCGCCAGGGCGCTGTGCGAAAGCGCCTGCATGGTACTCATCTACACCCCCAAATACGAAGCGCACGCCTACACCCGGCGGGAATTCGCCGCGATGCAGTTGATCGAGAGCGAGCGCAAACTGTGGTATCCGCTGCCCAGCCATCTCATCATTCCAGTCATCATGACCCGTCACCCGGGCGGCTTGCCGCCGCAAATCGCGGGACCGGGCATGTACGTGGATTTTTCCCGCTACACGCTGGCCAGCGGAGACTTGAAATCCAATCCGGATTTCTTGCCTGACATTGAAAAAATCGTCAGGCGCATTGCCGAGCACTACCACCATTTAAAACGATGCACGCCGCCGGGACACGATTGCAGCCGCTTCGTGCTGCCTGACGTCCCGCCGGAATGGCGCGCCATTCCTCCTCCACATTTTCCACGCTAAGGGTCTGCCATGGAACATATCTCCCTGTCCTTGCCGCCGCTGGGCGCCAGCGGCGAAGTTGTCACCTTCTATTCCTACAAGGGCGGCACCGGCCGCACGATGGCGCTGTCCAATATCGCGCTGCTGCTGGCGCGCCGCCACAACGCCACCACGCCGGTGCTGATGATCGACTGGGACCTGGAAGCGCCCGGCCTGCATCATTATTTTCCCCACCACGAGGAAGGCCCCGGGGTGCTGGAGCTGTTCGAGGCTTGCCGCGAACAGCTCCAGCAGCGGCGGGGCGATCCGGCCGGCGCCGATGACGCGGCGCTGGCGCACGAGGTGCTGGACGCGGTCGGCTGGGAGCAATACGTGCACCGCGTGGACCAGGGCAGCCAGTTGTACCTGATGCGCGCCGGCCGCTTCGACGACAGCTATGCCGAGCGGCTGGCCGCGATGCGCTGGGACGCGCTGTTCGACCGGTGCCCGGCCCTGTTCCGCTGCTTTGCCGACCGGATGGCGCGCTTCTTCCGCCACGTGCTGGTCGATTCGCGCACCGGCCGCACCGACAGCGCCGGCATCTGCGCGACCCTGCTGCCGCGCAAGCTGGTGGTGGTGTTCACGCCCAACCGCCAGAGCCTGGAAGGCGTGCAGCAACTGGTCACCCGCGCCACCACCTACCGCCAGAGCCACGAGGATGAACAGCGGCCGCTGCTGGTGTATCCGCTGCCCTCGCGCATCGAGATGAGCGACAGCGAGCAGCGCGCCCAGTGGCGGCGCGGCGACGCCCAGCAGGGCATCCTCGGCTACCAGCCCATCTTCGAGGACTTGCTGCGCGAGTGCTATGGCATGCAGCACCTGTCGCTGGACAGTTATTTCGACGAGGTGCAATTGCAGCAGACCCGCACCTTCGCCTACGGCGAACAACTGGCGGTGCGCATCGACCAGGGCGGCGACCGCTTCTCGCTGACCCGCACCTTCGAAGCCTTGCTGGACTGGCTGGAGCCCGGCTACTTCCCCTGGCAATCCAGCCGCGAAATCCATTTGCTGAAATCCATCGCCGAGGCGCGGCAGGCGCGGGAAGAGGGCGTGGCGCGGGCGCTGTCCCAGCCGCTGGCGCGCGACCTCAACCTGCTGGGCGAGCTGTACCGGCGCGAGGGCAAGCTGCGGCAAGCCTGTGCCTGTTTCGAGGAAAGCCTGTCGCTGCGCGCGCGTGGCCTGGGCGACGACCACACCGACACGCTGGCCAGCAAGTCCAACCTGGCCGACGCCATGCGCCGCCAGGGCCAGTTGGACGAAGCCCAGTTCCTCGAAGAGTGCGTGCTGGAGTCGCGCGAGCGCCTGCAGGGGGCCGAGCATCCGGACACCCTGGCCGCGCGCGCCAGCCTGGCCACCACGCTGGCGGCCCAGGGCCGGGTCGCCGAGGCGCTGGCCCTGTACGACCTCGTGCTGGCGGCCTATCTGCGCCAGCCGGGGCCGGACCATCCGCTGACCCTGTCCAGCCGGGCCGCGCGCGCCGACCTGCTGTTCCAGTTGGGCGAGCTGGAGCAGGCGCGGACGGCGCAGCAGCAGGTGCTGGCCAGCCGCCAGCGCCTGCTGGGCGCCGAGCACGTCGACACCTTGCAGACCAAGACGGCGCTGGCGCGCACCCTGCTGCGGCTGCACGAGCTGGACGCGGCGCGCCGCCTGCTGGACGGCGTGCTGCAAGCCCAGCGCCACCGGCTGGGGCAAGACCATCCGGCCACCCGGGTGGCGGCCGAGCAACTGGCCGAAGTCCAGCTCCGCATGGGCGCGCAAACCGTGGTGTCCGAGCTACATCAGGATGGCGCCATGGACGACTACGGCGACGCTTTGCCGCACCCGCCCCGCGCCCGCCCGGCCAACCAGGTCTGGCCCCATGCCGACCACGACCTGGTTGGCCTGGACGGACAGGCGGTCAACGGCCGGGCCGGGCCGCGCTGACGTAAATTTATCGGGCCCGGAGGCCGCAGCCACGCGCAGTCTCGTCATTGCTTCAGGTAAAATCTCCCTTATGAGAATCCTGATCAGCAATGACGACGGCTACTTGGCGCCGGGCATCAACGCCCTGGCCCGGGCGCTAGCCCCCATCGCGGACATCGTGGTGGTGGCGCCCGAGAGCAACCGCTCCGGCGCCTCCAATTCCCTGTCGCTGGACCGGCCGCTGTCGGTGCAGCAGGGCTCGAATGGTTTTTATTTTGTCAACGGCACCCCGACCGACTGCGTGCACATCGCCCTGACCGGCCTGCTGGACTACCAGCCCGACCTGGTGGTGTCCGGCATCAACAACGGCCCCAACATGGGCGACGACACGCTGTACTCGGGCACGGTGGCGGCCGCCACTGAAGGTTATCTGTTTGGCATTCCGTCGATCGCCTTTTCCCAGGGCAGCCACGGCTGGGAACATATCGAGGACGCCGCCCGTCACGCGCGCGACATCATCGAGCGCTACTATGAAACCTTGCCGCGCCCCTATCTGTTGAACGTCAACATCCCCAACCTGCCGTATGCGCAACTGGGCAAGGTGGTGGCCACCCGGCTGGGAAAGCGCCACCAGTCCGAGCCGGTCATCAAGGCCCAGGATCCGCGCGGCAAGGATATTTACTGGATCGGCCCGCCGGGCGCGTGCAAGGATGCGGGGGAGGGCACGGATTTCCATGCCTGCTCCCACGGCCGCACCTCCATCACCCCGCTGCAGATCGATCTGACCCATAAAACCCAACTCGATGCACTGGCAAAGGGCCTGGCATGACCGAAAAAAACCGTACCTTTCCTTTGCCGCTGTCCTCGGTAGTAGACAAGGGGGCCAGGAAGGCAACGGTCTTCGCGCCGGTGGCAACGCCGCAAACGGCCACCCAGAACGCGGCGCGCTATGCGCCGCCGGCCCCGCGGCCCGCCGCGCCGGCCACGCCGTCCGGCTATGCGGCCGAACGCACCCATCCGGCCCCGGTCGCCAGCCGGCCGCTGGTGTCGGACGCCGTGCGCCGCGCCATGGTGCAGCGCGTGGCCAAGCAGGGCGTGCAGGACCAGGTGGTGCTGAACGCGCTGGACACCGTGCCGCGCCACATGTTCATGGACGAGGGCCTGGCGCCGCAAGCCTATGTCGACGCCTCGCTGCCGATCGGCCACCACCAGACCATCTCCCAGCCCTACATCGTGGCGCGCATGATCGAGGTGATGCGCAACGGCGGCCAGCTCAAGCGCGTGCTGGAAATCGGCACCGGCTGCGGCTACCAGGCGGCCGTGCTGTCGCTGGTGGCGCAGGAAGTGTATTCGATCGAGCGCATCAAGCCGCTGCACGAGCTGGCCAAGGCCAACCTGCGGCCGCTGCGCGTGCCGAACCTGCGCCTGCACTACGGAGATGGTATGCTTGGGCTGCCGCAAGCGGCCCCGTTTGACGGTATCATCCTGGCCGCGGCCGGGCTGGAAGTGCCGCAGGCCCTGCTGGATCAACTGGCCATCGGCGGCCGGCTGGTGGCGCCGGTGGGCGCCCGCCACCAGCACCTGGAACTGATCACGCGCGTCGGCAAGAGCGAATGGACCAGCACCACGCTGGAAGACTGCCATTTCGTGCCGCTGCGCCCGGGCGTGGTTTGACGCCCGCACCACTACACAATGAAGATGAGAATGACGAATAAAAGTAATGTGCTCGCCCTGAGCTTCACGCTGGCGTTACTGAGCGCCTGCAGCAACACTCCCCTTGCCCCGGTTGTCGACCGCACCGTCCCGCCTCCCGTCAAGACTGCCACGCCGAGCGAAACGGCGCAGGTGGCGCGCGACGAGCGCGGCCTGTACACGGTCAAGAAAGGCGACACCCTGATCCGCATCGCGCTGGAGTTCGGCCAGAACTACCGCGACCTGGTGACCTGGAATAACCTGGCCAACCCGAACGACATCAAGGTCGACCAGGTGCTGCGCGTGCTGCCGCCGGAAAGCGGCGCCGCCGGCGGCAGCGGCGTGGAAACCGCCGCCGTGACGATGCCGCCGTCGGACAAAGCCACCACCCCGCCGCCGGCGCCGGTGGTGCGCAAGAGCGGTCCGAAAGGCGAGAAGAAACCGTATTCCGACGCCACCCTGGCCGAGCTGCAGCGTCCCGACAACGGCAAGGACGTGGCCGCCGCCGCGCCAGCGCCGGCCCCGGCGCCAGCCGCGCCCGCCACCGCGCCGCGCGCGCCCGTCACGCCGCCGGTCGCCGCCGCCCCGGCCGCGCCCGCGCCATCGGCGGAAGAGCAGCAGATCAGTTGGATGTGGCCGGCCGACGGCAAGGTCATCGCCACCTTCGACGAAGGCAAGAACAAGGGCGTGGACATCGCTGGCAAGGCGGGCCAGCCGGTGCTGGCGTCGGCCGCAGGAAAGGTCATGTATGCTGGCAGCGGCATCCGCGGATATGGTAATCTCGTTATTGTGAAGCACAGTAACAGCTATTTGTCGGCCTATGCCCACAACCGCGCCATCCTGGTCAAGGAAGGGCAGAGCGTGAACAAGGGACAGCAGATAGCCGAAATGGGTGATTCGGACACCGACTCCGTCAAGCTGCACTTCGAGATCAGGCAGCAGGGCAAGCCGGTGGACCCGTCGCGATTCCTGCCTAACCGTTAGCAGAGCCATGACGCATACGCCGCACGATCCGCTGGATGAAGACTCGCTCCCGGAAGACTTCCCGGACGATGCGGCCGACGATGCAGTCGTCGACGGCGAGGCCCCCGCGCACCTGGCCGACGCCAGCACCGTGCTGGAAAGCGTCGACGAACTGAAAAAAGTGCTGGCGGCCGAACTGTCGACCGACACCACCCAGCACTACCTGAACCAGATCGGCACCCGCCCGCTGCTGACCGCGCAGCAGGAAGTCCATTACGCCACCCTGGCCAAGGCCGGCGACTTCGCCGCGCGCCAGACCATGATCGAGCATAACCTGCGGCTGGTGGTGTCGATCGCCAAGCACTACATCAACCGCGGCGTGGTCCTGCTGGACATGATCGAAGAGGGCAACATCGGCCTGATGCGCGCCATCGACAAGTTCGAGCCCGAGCGCGGCTTCCGCTTTTCGACCTACGCCACCTGGTGGATACGCCAGAGCATAGAGCGCGCCATCATGAACCAGGCGCGCACGGTGCGCCTGCCAGTGCACATGGTGCGCGAACTGAACCAGATCCTGCGCGGCAAATACCACCTCGAAGCCCAGCACCACAACGGCAAGGATGCCACCGCCGAGGACATCGCCGAACTGGTCGGCCGCCCAGTGGAAGAGGTGCAGGACATCCTGGCGCTGTCCGAGCACGCCACCTCGCTGGATGCGCCGCTGGACAACGATCCCCAGTCCTCGCTGATGGACATGCTGCCCGGCGACAGCGAGGAAAGCCCCGACGCCCGCGCCGAGCACCACGAAATGACCATCCTGGTGCGCGACTGGCTGACCAAGCTGCCGGACAAGCAGCGCATCGTCATCATGCGCCGCTTCGGCCTCGACAACGACGATCCCGCCACGCTGGAAACCCTGGCCGAGGAAATGGGCGTCACCCGCGAGCGCGTGCGCCAGATCCAGCAGGAAGCGCTGGTCAAGCTCAAGCGCGCCATGGCCGCGCGCGGCGTGGTGCGCGACTCCCTGCTGTAATCCGGCCGTCATTCCCGCGCACGCGGGAATCCCTGCCGAGCATCTTGTCACGCGCGCCATGATGCCGGCGCTCGGCGGAATGACGGGATGCGCGCCCGTTCTGGTATCATGTCGCCCCTGCGCATCCTGGCGCGGCTGCGCCTTTCTCTTTCCAACATTGAACGCTATGCAAGACAACATCATCGACATCAAATCGCTCGACATGGACGCCCGCGGCGTCGGCCACCTGCAGGACAATGAAGACGGCACGCCGGGCAAAGTGGTGTTCGTGGAAGGCGCCTTGCCGGGAGAGCGCGTCAGCTTCGAAACCTTCAAGAAGAAAAAGAACTGGGAAGCCGCCAGGATGACCGCGCTGCACCGCGAATCGTCGATGCGCGTGCAGCCCAAGTGCGTGCACTTCGATTACTGCGGCGGCTGCTCCATGCAGCACATCGAGCCGAGCGCCCAGGTGGCGATCAAGCAGCGCGTCCTGGAAGACAACCTGTGGCACATCGGTAAAGTCAGCGCCGACAACATCATGCGCCCCATGTACGGCCCGACCTGGGGCTACCGCTACCGCGCGCGCCTGTCGGTGCGCTGGGTGGAAAAGAAGGGTACGGTGCTGGTCGGCTTCAAGGAAAAGAAATCGATCTACGTGGCCGACATCCAGAGCTGCCAGATCCTGCCCAGGCACGTGTCGGACATGATGATGCCGCTGCGCGCGCTGGTCGGCTCGCTGTCGCTGTACAACCAGATCCCGCAGATCGAACTGGCGATCGGCGAAGACGTCACCGCCCTGGTCCTGCGCATCATGGACGCGCTGACCGCCGACGACGAAGCCAAGATCAAGGCCTTCGCCGACCAGTACAAGGTGCAGTTCTGGCTGCAGACCAAGGGGCCGGAAACGGCCGCGCCGTTCTATCCGCTGGAGCCGCAACTGCACTACCTGCTGCCGGAGTTCGGCGTGCGCATGCCGTTCAAGCCGGTCGACTTCACCCAGGTGAACCACCACATCAACCGGGTGCTGGTGCACAAGGCCCTGCGCCTGCTGGACGTGCAGCCGGACGACCGCGTGGCCGACCTGTTCTGCGGCCTCGGCAACTTCACGCTGCCGCTGGCGACGCTGGCGCGCGAAGTGGTGGGCATCGAAGGCAGCCCGGCGCTGACCGAGCGCTCGCTGGCCAACGCCAAGGCCAACGGCCTGGATGGCAAGACCACCTTCTACAACCGCAACCTGTTCGAGATCAAGCCGGACGACTTGGTCGCGCTGGGCAAATTCGACCGCATGCTGATCGACCCGCCGCGCGACGGCGCGATGGAACTGGCGCTGGCGCTGGGCGAACTGCGCCAGACCAACCCGGCCTTCCTGCCCAAGCGTATCGTCTACGTCTCGTGCAGCCCGTCGACGCTGGCGCGCGACGCCAACGTGCTGGTCAACGTGGCCGGCTACAAGCTCGATAAGGCCGGCGTGGTGAACATGTTCCCGCACACCTCGCACGTCGAGTCCATGGCCGTGTTCGACCTGGCCTGATTATTTTTTTCTTAACCTTATTGACTTTGCAGGAGGCGTGCGCAACACTGGCCTGATCACTCATCAGCGTCGGAGTTGGCATGCGCCTGCTGTCTCGCCTCATCGGCATCGCCGCGTTCTGCGGCTTGCCACTGGCCGTTCTGGCCCAAACCACCATTACTTCGTTTTCCCCGACTGGCACCGTCAAGGGCGTGCGCCAGGTGGTCGCCCATTTCAGCGGCCAGATGGTCCCGCTGGGCGACATGCGCCTGGCCGATCCCTTCCAGGTCGATTGTCCGCAAGAGGGCAAGGGCCGCTGGATAGACGGCGAAAACTGGAGCTACGATTTTCCGCATGACCTGCCGGCCGGCGTGGCCTGCCGCTTCACGCTCAAGGACGAGGTGCGGGACATCGGCGGCAAGCCGCTGGCGGGCGAGCGCAGCTACGCCTTCGATACCGGCGGCCCGGCCGTCGTCGCAGCCTTGCCGCACGAAGGCGCGCAATCCATCGACGAGAACCAGGTCTTCGTGCTGGGCCTGGACGCCCCGGCCAGCGATGCCACAGTGCGGGAGCACGCCTGGTGCCGCGCCGACGGCATCAATGAAAAGATCGCCGTGCGCGTGCTGGCCGGCGCCGAACGCCAGCAGGTGCTGGACTTGCGCAAGTCCTTCGCCCAGCGCTACCTGTCGCTGTACTTCAAGGCGCGCGGCGTGACCTGGCGCGCCACCGCCGCGGTCAACAATAAAAAGCTGGAGCGCCTGCCGCTGGTGGTGCTGCAATGCCAGCGCACCTTGCCGGCCGGGGCGCCGATGTCGCTGGTGTGGGGCGCCGGCGTCCAAGCCGACAGCGGCATCGCCACCGCGCAAGACCAGGCGCTGGCCTATAAGACCCGGCCGGACTTCACGGCCCGCTTTAGCTGCGAACGCTTGTCGGCCGACGCCGGCTGCGTGCCTTTCCTGCCGCTGAACGTGCAGTTCTCCGCGCCGGTCAAGCGCAGCGACGCCATGGGGGCGAAGATCACCGGGCCGGGCGGCTTAGTCTTCGCGCCCGCGCCGGACAAGTCGGAAGCGCGCGACGATTATGTCAACAGCCTGAGTTTCAAAGGCCCGTTCCCGGAGAAGGCCAGGCTGTCGCTGTCGCTGCCCAGGTTGCAGGACGATGCCGGCCGGCCGTTGCTGAACCAGGCGCGCTTCCCGATGGCGGTGCGCACCGATGCGCAGCCGCCGCTGGTCAAGTTCCCGGCGCGCTTCGGCATCATCGAAGCGAAGGGCGACAAGCTGTTACCGGTCACCGTGCGCAATGTGGAAGCGCGCGTGCGCGCGGCCAAAGTCGATGGCGCATCGCTGCGCGTCAACGATGGCGCGGCCACGCCGGAGCAGCAGGACCGGCAGATCATCGCATGGATGGAGCGCATCAGTTCGCGCTACAACCCGGAGCCGGAGCAGCAGTACGCGAACACGCTGAAAACGCAGTTGCTGAACGCGGGTGCCGGCAAGGTGGAACGGTTCGCCATGCCCAAGCCGGGCGGCGGCAAGGCCTTCGAAGTGGTTGGCATCCCGTTGCGCAAGCCGGGCTTTTACGTGGTGGAACTGACCAGCCCGCGGCTGGGCCGCGGGCTGGGGCTGGACGGCCCGGCCTACGTCAACACGGCCGCGCTGGTGACCAATATGGTGGCCCACTTCAAGCATGGGGATACCTCGTCGCTGGTGTGGGTGACCTCGCTGGATAAAGGCCAGCCGGTGCCGCAGGCCCAGGTGGCCGTGCGCGACTGCGAGGGCAAGACTGTGTGGCAGGGCGCGACCGACGCCAACGGCGTGGCCAGCATCCGCCAGGAGCTGCCGGAGCCGCGCTGCAAAAATATGCGCGGCTATTACTTCGTCAGCGCGCGCCAGGGCGGCGACCTGACCTTCACGCTGTCGACCTGGGACCAGGGCATCGAAACCTGGCGCTTCAACCTGCCGACCGAAGGCCATGGCGCCGATAGCGTGATCGCCACCACGGTATTCGACCGCACGCTGCTGCGCGCCGGCGAAACGGTGCACATGAAGCACTTCCTGCGCCGTCACGTCGAGCAGGGCATCGCGCTGGCGCAGGCCGACCGCAAGAACAAGGCCGATACCCTGTACATCCTGCACGAAGGCAGCGAGCAGAAATACGAGCTGCCGCTGAAGTGGCAGGCCAACGGCACGGCCGAAGACGAGTGGCAAATTCCGGCCGACGCCCGGCAGGGCTGGTACACGCTGATGCTGGGCGGCCGCACGGCGGGCCGCTTCCGCGTCGAGCAGTTCCGCGTGCCGACCATGAAAGCGGTGATGCAGGGGCCGAAGCAGGCGGCGATCCAGGCGTCCTCGGTGGACCTCGACGTGCAGCTCAGCTACCTGTCCGGCGGCGGCGCCGGCGATGCGCCGGTCCAGTTGCGCACGGTGGTGGAAGACAAGCAGGTGGACTTCGAGGACTATCCCGATTTCAGCTTCAGCACGGGCGACGTCAAGACCGGCTCCGAGAAAAACGACGCCATCTTCGATGACGACGAGGGCATGTTCGACGGCGAGGACGGCAACCCGGCCAGCGAAACCGGGACGCGCTCCGGTCAGACCGGCGTGCGCACGCGCAGCCTGGTGCTGGACAAGGCCGGCGGCGCGCGTATCGCGCTGGACCAGCTACCGGCCGTGCAGACACCGCACGAAGTGCTGGCCGAGATGACCTACCAGGACGCCAACGGCGAGACGCTGTCGGCCTCCACCCGCATTCCGCTGTGGCCGTCGGCCTATGTGATCGGCATCCAGCCCGACGGCTGGGTGATGAGCAAGGACGCCCTCAAGTTCACGGTCGCGGTGCTGGACCTGCAGGGCAAGCCGGTGGCCGATGCGCCGGTGTCGGTGGACTTCTTCCAGCGCGAATACTACTCGCACCGTCGCCGTTTGATCGGCGGCTTTTACGCCTACGAGAACAATAGCGCGGTGAAGCCGCTGGGCGGTGCCTGCGAAGGCCGGACCGATGGCAAAGGACTGCTGATCTGCCAGGTCAAGGCGCCAGCGTCGGGCAATCTGATCCTGCGCGCGAAAACCCAGGACAGCCAGCAGCGCGTGGCCGTCACCAACCGCGAGACCTGGGTGGCGGACGGCGCCGACTGGTGGTTCCGCGCCACCGACAACGACCGCATCGACCTGCTGCCCGAGAAAAAGCGCTACGAGGCGGGCGAGACGGCCAGCTTCCAGTTGCGCATGCCGTTCCGCGAGGCCACCGTGCTGGTGACGGTGGAGCGCGAAGGCATCCTCGACACCTACGTGCGCACCCTCTCCGGCAGCGCGCCGGTGTTCACCATCCCGGTGAAAAAACAGTATGCGCCGAATGTGTACGTGTCGGCGCTGGCGGTGCGCGGCCGCGTCGACGGCGCGCAGCCCACCGCGCTGGTCGACCTGGGCAAGCCGGCCTACAAGCTGGGCATCGCGCCGCTGCGTGTGGGCTGGTCGGCCAATGAGCTGAAGGTGCAGGTCAAGGCCGACAAGCCGGTGTACAAGGTGCGCGAGAAGGCGAACGTGGCGGTGAAGGTCACGCGCGCCGATGGCTCGGCGCCGCCGGCCGGCGCGGAAGTGGCGCTGGCCGCGGTCGACGTCGGCCTGCTGGAGCTGATGCCCAACGCCAGTTGGGAACTGCTGGAAGCGATGATGGAACGCCGCAGCCTGCGCGTCGAAACGGCCACCGCGCAGATGCAGGTGGTCGGCAAGCGCCACTTCGGCCGCAAGGCGGTGCCGGCCGGTGGCGGCGGCGGCAAGGGGGCGGGGCGCGAACTGTTCGACACGCTGCTGTTCTGGAAAGCGCGCGTGACGCTGGACGCCAACGGCGAGGCCACGGTGCAGGTGCCGATCAACGATTCCCTGAGCGCATTCCGCATCGTCGCCATCGCCAATGCCGACGCGGATTTGTTCGGCAGCGGCCACACCGAGGTGCGCAGCTCGCAGGACCTGATGCTGTTGTCGGGTCTGCCGTCGCTGGTGCGCGAAGGCGACCGCCTGCGCGCGGGCTTCACGCTGCGTAACACCAGCGATGCGCCGCTCAAGGTCGCGCTGGAGGCCAACGCCGGCGGCAAGGCGCTGGCGCCGCAGCAGGTGTCGCTGGCGCCGGGCCAGGCGCAGGAAATCGGCTGGGATTACCAGGTGCCGATGTCGGTGACCACGCTGGCCTGGGATGTCAGCGCCAGCGTGGCGGGCGGCGGCGTGGGCGACCGCATCAAGGTCAGGCAGAAGGTGGTGCCGGCGGTGCCGGTGTCGGTGATGCAGGCGACCCTGCTGCAACTGGATAAAAAACAGGACATGCAGGTCAGGCTGCCGGACGACGCCATCCCCGGCCGCGGCGGCGTGCAGGTGCAGTACAGCCCCCGGCTGGGCGGCGACCTGCCGGGCGTGCGCGACTACATGCAGGCCTATCCCTACCGCTGCTTCGAGCAGGTTGCGTCGCGCGCCGTCGCGCTGCATGACGAGAAGCTGTGGGCGGCGGCCATGGACACCCTGCCTGCGCATCTCGATGGCGACGGCCTGCTCAAATACTTCCCGCCCATGCTGGAGGGCAGTGACACGCTGACCGCTTACGTGCTGTCGCTGGCGGCCGAAGCCGGGTACGAGATCCCGCAGTGGCTGAAGGAGCGCATGGAATCGGGCCTGCGCGGTTTCGTCGAGGGCAGGGTGGTGCGCTACTCGGCGCTGCCGACTTCCGACCTGGCCGTGCGCAAGATCGCCGCGCTGGAAGCGCTGTCGCATGGCGCGCCGGTGCAGCCGGGCTACCTCGATTCCTTCAGCATCCAGCCCAATCTGTGGCCGACGTCGGCCGTCATCGACTGGTATTTGGTCCTGCAGCGCTCTCCCGACCTGCCGATGCGGGCGGCGCGTTTGCAGGAGGCCGGACAAATCCTGCGCGCGCGCCTGAACATGCAGGGCACCACCATGACCTTCTCGACCGAGCGTACCGACGGCTGGTGGTGGCTGATGTCGTCCGCCGACAGCAACGCCAACCGCCTGCTGCTGGCCATGGCCGACAATCCGGCGTGGCAGAAAGACATCGGCCGCCTGGCGCGCGGCGCGCTGGGACGCCAGCAGAAGGGCCGCTGGGGCACGACCGTGGCCAACGCCTGGGGCGTGCTGGCCATCGACAAATTCTCGCGCCTGCACGAAAGCGTGACGGTGGCCGGCAGCGCGGCCGCCGCGCTGGGCGGCACGACCCGGAGCGTGGCCTTCGACGCCCAGCCGGCCGGCGGCGCCGTCATGCTGCCGTGGCCGCGCGGCGGCAGCGGCCAGTTGGAACTGAGCCACGCCGGCGCAGGCAAGCCCTGGGCCATCGTGCAGATGCAGATGGCGCTGCCGCTGAAGGCGCCGCTGTCCAGCGGCTACCGCATCGCCAAGACCATCACGCCGGTGGAACAGAAGGTCAGGGGCGCCTGGTCGCGCGGCGATGTCTACCGCGTGCACCTGGACCTGGAAGCGCAGTCCGACATGACCTGGGTGGTGGTGGACGATCCCATCCCGGCCAGCGCCTCGGTGCTGGGCACGGGGCTGGGGAAGGATTCGCAAATCCTCAGCAGCGGCGAGCAGCGCAGCGGCTGGGCCTATCCGGCGTTTGAAGAACGCACCTTCGAAGGCTTCCACGCTTTCTACGCCTTCGTCCCGAAAGGGAAGTGGAGCGTGGAGTACACCGTGCGGCTGAATAACCCGGGCACCTTCAACCTGCCGCCGACGCGGGTGGAAGCGATGTACGCGCCGGAGATGTTCGGCGCCGCCCCCAACGCCGCCGTCACCGTGAAATGAGACTGCTCGCCTGTACCGTGCTGGCGCTGGCCAGCGCCGCTGCCCACGCCGTGCCGACCTTCGACCAGGTCAGGGCCGGCTACCGCAGCTCGGATGCGCAACTGCTGGACCGGCATGGCGTGCCGGTGCAGTCGCTGCGCATCGACATGACGGTGCGCCGCCTGCCGTGGGTGGCGCTGGACGATATCTCGCCCGCGTTACCGGCCGCGGTGCTGGAGGCCGAAGACCAGCGCTTCTACGAGCACCATGGCGTGGACTGGAGCGCGGCCGCCAAGGCGGCGTGGGACAACCTGTTCCGCAGCCGTCCGCGCGGCGCCTCCACCATTACCATGCAACTGGCGGCGCTGCTCGATCCGACCCTGCAGCCCTCGGCCAAAGGGCGCAGTTGGGGGCAGAAATGGGACCAGGTGCAGGCGGCGCGCGAGCTGGACGCCGGCTGGTCCAAGCAGCAGATCATGGAAGCCTATCTGAACCTGGTGTCCTACCGCGGCGAGCTGCAGGGCGTGGGGGCGGCGGCGCACGGCCTGTTCGGCAAGGCGCCGTCGGGGCTGGACTTGAACGAAGCGGTGATACTGGCCAGCCTGCTGCGCGGGCCGGAAGCCGGCAAGAACCTGGTGGCGCAGCGCGCCTGCGGGCTGGCGCACGAGCTGCGCCTGCCGTCCACCTGCAGCGAGATCCAGTTGCGCGTGATCGTGGCGATGAGCCGCCCGCAACTGGCGTCGTCCCTGCCGCCGGCGCCGCAGGTGGCGCAGCAGTTGCTGACCCAGGGCGGCAAGGCGGTGCGCAGTACCCTGGATGCGGACTTGCAGCGCTACGCGCAGAACGCGCTGCGCCGGCAACTGGCCGCGCTGGACGGGCGGAATGTCAATGATGGCGCTATCATCGTGCTGGACAACGCCAGCGGCGAAATCCTGGCCTATGTCGGCAATGCCGGCGTCGGCAATGTGGACGGCGTGGCCGCGCTGCGCCAGGCCGGTTCCACGCTCAAGCCCTTCCTGTACGAACTGGCGCTGGAGCGCCGGCAGATCACGGCCGCCTCGCTGATGGACGACTCGGCCATCGACATCTCCACCCCGTCCGGCATGTACGCGCCGCAGAATTACGACAAGGATTTCAAGGGCTATGTCAGCGTGCGCACCAGCCTGGCCAGTTCGCTCAACGTGCCGGCCGTGCGCACCCTGATGATGACGGGGCTGGAGCGCTTTCACGAGCGCCTGCGCGACGTCGGCCTGGCCAGCCTGACCCAGCCCGCCGACTACTACGGCTATTCGCTGGCGCTGGGATCGGCCGAAGTCTCGCTGCTGGAATTGAGCAACGCCTACCGCACGCTGGCCAACGGCGGCGTGTATGGCGGCGTCACGCTGCGCCCGCAGCAGCACCCGGCCACGCGCCGCGTGCTGGACCCGCGCGCCAGCTTCATCGTCGGCGACATCCTGGCTGACCGCGCCGCCCGCAGCGTCACCTTCGGCCTGAAGAACGAGCTGGCCACCACGTTCTGGAGCGCGGTCAAGACCGGCACCAGCAAGGACATGCGCGACAACTGGTGCGTGGGCTATTCGGACAGGTACACGGTCGGGGTCTGGGTCGGCAACTTCAACGGCGCCTCGATGTGGGACGTGTCCGGCGTCAGCGGCGCGGCGCCGGTGTGGCGCGACGTGATGGACTATCTGCACCACGGCCGTCCCAGCCGCGCGCCGCAGCCGCCGGCCGGGGTGGTGCGCCAGCAGGTCGCCTACCAGCCGGAACTGGAGGCGGCGCGCGGCGAGTGGTTCGTCGCCGGCACCGAAACGCCGCTGGTCACGCTGGTGCAGGACAACCGCCGCACGCCGCGGATACTGTATCCGGGCGAGGCCAGCACCATCGCGCTCGATCCCGATATCCCGGACGCCATCCAGCGCGTGTTTTTCCAGGCCCAGGGGGGCCGCGGCCTGACCTGGCAACTGGACGGGGTTGCCCTCAGCCAGGCCACCGCCGATTACGCCTGGCGCCCGGTACCCGGCCAGCACCAGTTGGCGCTGGTGGACGAGCGGGCGCAGACCGTCGCCGTCACCCACTTCCAGGTGCGTGGTAGCGCACATCAGTAAATTGGCTGCCCAGGCACTTCTTTCTGTTGTGCGGCTGTAACAAAGTGTAGCGGCGGCGCCGCGGCTTGCCCCGCCGGAGCGGGGCTTTTTTTTTCATTAGTGGATGATCAACAGCGCCGCTTCACTCTGGAGCGGCTCAATACGATATCCATATTGGCATCAACCGATCCAAAAAAGTTATTGGTCCGAGAAAATCGGCTCTGTTACGTTTTGTAACGCGACTATGATTGCGCAACCATAAATTTCCAAAAAATGGTAGCAAACCATGGAAAAGCATAAATAATCCATAACGGAGGAGACTTTGAAGAAATATTTGCACTTCCCCTCGCGCGGCCACCTGGTATCCAAAGGGGGGCTCGCCATGACCATGATTGCGGGCCTCATTTCGAGCGCCTATGCGCAAACCGACACCGACCAGAAAAAAGACAGCAAGGACGACAAGCCGGTGCCCACCGTGGTGACCGTGAGCGGCTTCCGCAGCTCGCTGGCCTTGTCGGCCAACGAAAAGCGCGAGAACAACGGCTTGACCGACACCGTGTTCGCCGAGGACATGGGTAAATTCCCCGACCCTAACATCGCCGATGCGCTGTCGCGCGTGCCGGGTGTGCAGGTCGGCCGCGCCGAGATCGACGGCGAAGGCATGACCATTTCCATCCGCGGCATGGGCGCCAACTTCACCCGCGTGCTGTTGAACGGCGCGCCGATGGCCTCGGCCAATGCCGGTAGCTGGGGCGGCAGCATCAGCGCCAACCGCGAAGTGGACATGGACTTCCTGCCGGCCGAACTGTTCCGCAGCGCGACCGTGTACAAGAGCCAGCAGGCGGACATCATCGAGGGCGGCATCGCCGGCACGGTGGACATGCGCAGCGTGCGCCCGTTCGACAAGAGCGGCTTCCGCTCGGCTTTCACCGCCAGCGGCAACTACCGCGACAAGGACGGCAAGTGGGGCAACACCGGGTCGGCCCTGGTCAGCAATACCTGGAACACCAGCTTCGGCAAGGTCGGTGCGCTGTTCGGCTTTGCCTGGGGCGACACCAAGTACCACACCGACGTGTTCCAGACCGTGGACATGCGTAACTTCTCGCTCAACGCCAACCAGAAGAACGCCAGCGACCCGGCCTCGCTGCCGGGCGGTTACTTCAACACGCCGGCCAAGGTGCCGGCCGGGATCCCGGTCAGCTCGCTGCCGTCGTACGCGCAAAGCCTGCTGGGGCCGTCCAACGTGGGCGCGCCGATCGACCGCGCCATGCTGCTGGCCCTGAACCCCGGCGCCACCCTGCAGCAGATCGACAACGGCCTGATGGGCCGCCTGCCGCGCTACCTGGTGTACTCGGGCGAACGCAAGCGCCGCAGCGAAACCCTGGCCTTCCAGTGGAAGCCGAACGACGACTGGGACGTCTACCTCGACACCCTGTTCGCGCAGAAGGCCAACACCATGCAGCAGGAAGACATGAACGTCGGCATGCGCAACAACACGCCCATCCCGGTCGGCATGACCTTCGACCGCAGCGACTGCTCGGCCTATTGCACGGTCACCTCGGCCACGCTGGCCGACACCTTCTGGTCGCTGGAATTCCGGCCCATGCACGAGAACACCCACTTCATCAGCCTCAATCCGGGCTTCGAATGGCGCCCGACCGACAAGCTGAGCGTCGACGGCCACGTCAACTACACCAGCAGCGCCTTCTACCGCGACATGCCGTCGGTGCTGGTGGCCACCAGGTCCGCGCCCACCGTCGTCAACTACAGCAACAATGTGCCGGGCCAGATCCCCAACCTGACCAGTAACGTCAACATCAACGACCCGAGCATCTTCGGCTGGTACCAGGGCGGCAACAACCTGTCCGGCGTGCGCATGGACCTTTACCAGCGCAACAACACCACCAAGGGCACGCGCTTCAACGTCAACTGGGGCGACGACGACTTTTCCATCAAGGCCGGCGGCACCTACGACGACATCGAGCGCCGTTACAGCGAATACACCAACGCCGACGCCTGGTTGAACTACACCTGCGCCAACAACGTCAGCTATCCGTTCATGGCGCCCAACAGCCCCTACAAGAATGCCGGCGGTTGCGACGGCACTTCCACGCCGGGCGCATCGGCGACCTCGGTGTACCCGGGCTGGGGCACGGGCGCGACGGCCGGCATCAGCACGCCGCTGACCTTCCTGGGCTCGGCCGTCACCAATGCCGACCTGTCCAAGTACGTGCACCCGAGCGGCCACGGCTTCATCACCATCGACTGGGCCAAGTTTGCCAAGGACACCAACTACCAGTACTTCAGCGACCACGTGACCGACGTGCCGGGCAGCGGCGGCTACCTGCGCGAGAAGGTCGGCGGTTTCTATGTCGAGACCAACGGCCGCGTGCCGGTGTTCAGCCACACCCTGCGCTACAACGCCGGCGTGCGCTATGCGGAAACCGAACAGACCATCGGCGCGCCGTCCAGCGTGGCCGATCCGCGCAACGCCCAGCAGAACCTGGCCGACGGCGGCCGCTACCTGAACCAGATGGTGTGGAAGTACGAGACGACCAAGTACCACAACGTGCTGCCGTCGTTTAACCTGTCGTACAACATCACCAAGGACTTGATCGCGCGCGTGTCCGGCTCCAAGTCCATGACCCGCGCCAACCCGGCCGACCTGCACCAGACCCAGTTGACCATCGGCGACCAGGGCGTGAACGCGGGCAGCGTGACCAATCCCAACCTGAAGCCGTTCAAGGCCAACAACCTGGACCTGGGCCTGGAGTACTACACCAGCCGCGAAGGCTATGTGGCGCTGTCCGGCTTCGCCAAGGACCTGATCAGCCGTCCGGGCCAGCGCATCATCGATTACACGCTGGCGCAACTGGACCAGATCTATGGCACGGTCGGCCTGACCCAGGCCCAGCAGCAGGCGGTGGATGCCGCCGGCGGCCGCGACCAGAAGCACGTCCTGATCACCGAGCCGTACAACATCGACAGCAAGCTCAAGGTGCGCGGCCTGGAATTCACCTGGCAGCAGCCGCTGGACATGCTGCCGGTGAAAGGCTTCGGCTTCACCGGCAACTTCACCTACACCAAGCAGACCGACGAGGTGAACGGCGCGCCGCCGGTGGCCGGCGTGCCGCCGCGGACCAACAACCTGACCCTGTACTACGAGCGTGACGGCATCAACCTGCGCGTGGCCCACCAGTACACCTCGACCATGGTGACCAATACCGGCACCGGCCTGGCGTCGGGCGTGTATGCCTATTCCACCTCGCGCGCGCAGACCGACCTGTCGGCCGGCCTGAACCTGCAGAAGTTGTTCGGCTTCCGCTACAACACGGACCTGACGCTGAGCGTCTGGAACCTGAACAATGCGAAGAGCCAGACCTACACGCAGTTCACCAACGCGGTCTACGACCAGAACATCCCTGGTCGCAGCTACACCATGTCGATGCGCGTAGCCTTCTGATGTTGGGCGGCCGCCCGCGGGCGGCGACCAACTCCTCAGTCCCCGCCGCAGCGGCGGGGACCTTGACACGCTCTGCTTGCAGGGCGTTTTTTTATGGGCGAAAAAAAAGCCGGCGCGCAGCCGGCTTTCGGGGAAGGGCAAGGCTTAGTCGCGGTTGCCGCCGAAGATGCCCAGCAGCGACAGCAGGTTGACGAAGATGTTGTAGATGTCCAGGTAGATGTTCAGGGTGGCGCGGATGTAATTGGTTTCGCCGCCGTTGATGATCTGCTGCACGTCAAACAGGATGTAGGCCGAGAAGATCGCGATGGCGATCACCGAGATCACGATGGCCAGCGCCGGGATGCCCAGGAAGATGTTGGCCACCGAGGCCAGCAGCAGCACGATCACGCCGGCAAACAGCCAGGTCGCCAGGCCCGAGAAATCGCGCTTGGACACGGTGGCCACCGTGGCCAGCGTGGCGAACACGGCCGCCGTGCCGCCAAACGCGGTCATGATCAGGAAGCCGCCGTTGGAGAAGCCGAGGATGCGCGAGAGCAGCGGCGTCAGCCACAGGCCCATGAAGAAGGTGAAGCCCAGCAGCAGGGCCACGCCCACGCCGGAATCCTTGTTGCGCTCGATGCCCCAGATGAAGCCGAAGGCGATGGCCAGGAACAGCAATGCCATCAGCCCGCCGCCCATGGGCAGGTGCAGGGACACGCCCAGCACGGCGCCGAAGATGGTCGGGACCATGGACAACGCCAGCAGCCAGTAAGTGTTACGCAGCACATTGTGCTGGACCAGCCTGCGGCTGCCCGACAGGTCGTAGGTGTTTTGCATGTTGTTCATAAGTGCCTCCAATCAATAAACATGGTACTGCTTTGTCAAAAGCATAGCACGCGGACTCCAAAAAGCGCAAAAAGATGCCTAAATTGCACTTAATCCGCCCTTAAACCGCTTTCGCCGAAGAATTAATAGCCGTCTTACCAGCTTATCTACGGCGTTTTTCGGTATATAGGGTGTTCTATGGTAAAATCAAAGGTTGATTGGATTATCAATTCTCGTTTTAAACCTTTCTTTTTATTGGAGTTTTTTAAATGGCAATCGAACGCACCCTGTCGATCATCAAACCTGACGCAGTTGCAAAAAACGTGATCGGCCAAATCTACACCCGCTTCGAGAACGCGGGCCTGAAGATCGTTGCTGCCCAAATGAAGCAACTGTCGCGCGCCGATGCTGAAGGTTTCTACGCTGCCCACAAAGAGCGCGGCTTCTTCAAGGATCTGGTGGACTTCATGGTTTCCGGTCCAGTCATGATCCAGGTGCTGGAAGGCGAAAACGCCGTCCTGAAAAACCGTGAACTGATGGGCGCCACCGATCCGAAGAAGGCCGAGAAGGGCACCATCCGCGCCGACTTCGCTGACTCGATCGACGCCAACGCCGTGCACGGCTCGGACGCGGTGGAAGCCGCCGCTGTTGAAATCGCTTATTTCTTCGGCAAGTAATTTGATGTAAGGATTCCGTTCCCGCACCGCGGTGCGGAAACGGAATAAATGATTAGTACTGTTTTGAACCACACTATGAACGCATCCCTGACCAACTTGCTGGATTTCGATCCCGCGCAACTCACCGCCTATTGCGCCGAGTTGGGGGAGAAGCCGTTCCGCGCCAAGCAACTGCAGCGCTGGATCCATCAATTCGGCGCGTCGGATTTCGACGCCATGACGGACCTGGCCAAGTCGCTGCGCGACAAACTGAAAACCCGCGCCGAGATCAAGGCGCCGGCCATCATCAGCGACCACACCTCGGCTGACGGCACCCGCAAATGGCTGGTGGACGTCGGCAACGGCAACGCGGTGGAAACCGTGTACATCCCGGAAGAGACCCGCGGCACGCTGTGCATCTCGACCCAGGCCGGCTGCGCCGTCAACTGCCGTTTCTGCTCGACCGGCAAGCAGGGCTTCTCGCGCAACCTGACCGTGGGCGAAATCATCGGCCAGTTGTGGATGGCCGAATTCGAACTGCGCCGCACCAAGGGCATCGAGCCCGGCCCCAAAGGCGAACGCCAGATCACCAACGTGGTCATGATGGGCATGGGCGAGCCGCTGCTGAATTTCGAGCCCACCGTCACCGCGCTGAAGATGATGTTGGACGATAACGCCTATGGCTTGTCGCGCCGCCGCGTGACCCTGTCCACCTCGGGCGTGGTGCCGATGATCGACAAGCTGTCGCAGGAAGTGCCGGTGGCGCTGGCGGTGTCGCTGCACGCCTCCAACGACGAACTGCGCAACGGCCTGATCCCGCTGAACAAGAAATACCCGCTGCGCGAGCTGCTGGCGTCTTGCAAGCGCTACCTGGAATTCGCCCCGCGCGATTTCATCACCTTCGAATACTGCATGCTGGACGGCGTCAACGACAGCGACGAGCATGCGCGCGAACTGGTGGCGCTGGTCCAGCATCCCGAATACGGGGTGAACTGCAAATTCAACCTGATTCCGTTCAACCCCTTCCCGGAATCGGGCCTGCTGCGTTCCAAGAATCCGCGCATCAAGGCCTTCTCGCAGATCCTGCTGGATGCCGGCATCGTCACCACCATCCGCAAGACCCGCGGCGACGACATCGACGCCGCCTGCGGCCAGTTGGCGGGCGAGGTGCAGGACCGCACCCGCGTCCAGCAGCGCATGGAGAAGATGGCCGAATACCAGAACAAGTTCGGCGCCAACTTCGGCAAGATCGTGGAGATACGTTCCTGATGACCTTCCTGGCGCAGCGTAGCCGGCTCAGTCTCGCCGCCGTGTGCGCGGCCGTGGCGCTGGCCGGTTGCGCCTCGTCGGAACCGGCCGCCAGCGGCAAGGCCGACCTGGCCACCATGTCGGACATGACGGCCGCGCAGCGCAAGGTCGACATCCGCATGCAGCTCGCGGTCGGCTACTACGAGCAGGGCAAGTATGCCTACGCGCTGGACGAAGCCAAGCTGGCGCTGGCGGCCGACCCCAATTATGCGGACGCCTACGGCATGCGCGGCCTGATTTACGCGGCCATGGGCGAGACCGCGCTGGCCGAGGACAATTTCGTCCGCGCGCGCAAGCTGGCGCCGAACAACCCGGACCTGGCCAACAACTATGGTTCCTTCCTATGCCAGCAGGGCCGCGTGAAGGAAGCGCTGCCGCTGTTCGACGCGGCGCTGGGCAACCGCAGCTACAGTTCACCGGCCAGCGCCGCGAACAATGCGGGCGCCTGCGCATTGAAGGTCAAGGATTACGCCAGCGCGGAGCGTTATCTGCTGCAAGCCTTGCAGTTGACGCCCGACCTGCCGGCCACCAACGCCAATCTGGCGAAGGTTTATTTTGAAAAGCGCGACTACGTGCGCGCCGGTTTCTTTGTAAACCGCTTGAACAAGGTGGCAAAGATGGAGAGTCTGACGGCCGATGTGCTGTGGCTCGCGATTAAGGTGCAGCATAAGCTGGGCGACAAGGATGCGGAGGCCGCGTGGGTGACGCAGCTACGGCGCCACCATCCGGGTTCGGCTGAATATGCTGCTTATCAACGTGGGGCGTTTGATGAGTGAAACAGGGGTACCAATGAATTCTGAGTGGGCAGAACCGCCGAAGGAGCAGGGCAGTACTGGTGGCGCTGCCGCGACGCCCGGCGCGCTGCTGGCCGCCCAGCGCGAAGCGATGGGCTGGACGGTGGAGCAGATCGCCGACCAGCTCAAGCTGGCCGTGCGCCAGGTGAAGGCGGTGGAAGCCGGCGATTACGACGCGCTGCCCAACATGGCGGTGACGCGCGGCTTCGTGCGCGCCTACGCCAAGGTATTGAAGATGGACGCCACCCCGCTGGTGGCCATGATCGAAGTGGCCGCACCGCCCAGCCCCGAGGTGGTCGTGCCGCGCAAGGATTTGTCGGCCTCGTTTTCTGAATCGCGCTTCCCGTCGATGACCCAGCGTTCGTCCGGCCCCGCCGGTTGGATGATCGGCCTGGGTGTGTTGGTGGTGCTGGCTGCGGCCGGCGCGTACGCGTACCAAAGCGGCCTGATTCCGGCCAGCCTGTTCGAGCGCAAGGAGGCAGCGACCGAAGCGGCCAAGCCGGCCGACGCCATCGATACCACGCTGGTGAAGCCTGGCCAGGACAGCACGCCGCCGCTGCAAACGGCCAGCGTGCCGCTGGTGTCGGTGCCGCCGCAAGGCGAGCAGGCCGCCGCGCCGGCAGGCGATGCCGCCGCACCGGCCGCTGCCGCGCCAGCCGCGAATGTTCCCGCTGCGCCGTCCGCCACTGCGCCCGCGCCGACCACCACCGCGGCGGTAGCGCCGGCAGCGGCGACGCCGGCAGGGACCACGCCGGCGGCTCCGGCACCGGCGTTGCCGGCCCCGGCCGCCAAGCCTGCCGCGAACGGGGCCACCGCAGCTCCCGCCGCGACGGCGGCCGCTGCTGCCCCCGCCGCGCAGCCTGCGGCGACCGGCACGGGACACCAGTTGGTGCTGAAGCTGAACGAGGATTCGTGGGTGGAGATACGCCGCCCCGGCACGACCCCGCTGATTTCGCGCCTGGTCAAGGCGGGCAGCACCGAGACCTTCGACATCAAGGACCCGGCGCTGCTGATCATCGGTAAGCCGGGCGGCGTGGAAGCCACGCTGGGCGGCCAGCCGCTGCCGCTGCCGCCCATCCCGGGCGGCACGATCTCGCGCGTAAACATCAAGTAAAGATTCAGTAGGTAGAACCATCATGACGCAAACTGCTATTCCTTCCGGGCCATCGGAACGCCGCGCCAGCCGCCGCGTGCTGATCCAGCACGGCGAGCGCAAAATCTGGGTTGGCGGCGACGCCCCGGTGGTGGTGCAGTCGATGACCAACACCGACACCGCCAACGTGATCGAGACCGCCATCCAGATCAAGGAACTGGCGCGCGCCGGTTCGGAGCTGGTGCGCCTGACGGTGGACCGCCCGGAAGCCGCCGCAGCGGTTCCCTACATCCGCGAACAACTGGACAAGATGGAGATCGACGTGCCGCTGGTCGGCGATTTCCACTACAACGGCCATACGCTGCTGAACGATTACCCGGACTGCGCCAAGGCGCTGTCCAAGTACCGCATCAATCCGGGCAACGTGGGCAAGGGCGCCAAGCGCGACACCCAGTTTGCGCAGATGATCGAAGTGGCCGCGCGCCACGACAAGCCGGTGCGCATCGGCGTCAATTGGGGCAGCCTGGACCAGGCGCTGCTGGCGCGCATCATGGATGAAAACGCCGTGCGCGAAAATCCCTGGACCGCGCAGCAGGTGATGTATGAAGCGCTGATCACCTCGGCCATCGAAAACGCCGTGCGCGCGGAGGAACTGGGCCTGGGCCGCGACAAGATCATCCTGTCGTGCAAAGTCTCGGGCGTGCAGGACTTGATCGCCGTGTACCGCGAACTGTCCAGGCGCTGCGACTACCCGCTGCACCTGGGCCTGACCGAGGCCGGCATGGGCAGCAAGGGCATCGTCGCCTCGACCGCCGCGCTGTCGGTGCTGCTGCAGGAAGGCATAGGCGACACCATCCGCATTTCGCTGACCCCGGAACCGGGCGGCGACCGCACCAGGGAAGTGGTGGTGGGCCAGGAGATTTTGCAGACCATGGGCCTGCGCAAATTCACGCCCATGGTGATCGCCTGCCCAGGCTGCGGCCGCACCACCTCGACCACTTTCCAGGAACTGGCCGACAACATCCAGAGCTTCCTGCGCGAGCAGATGCCGGAGTGGAAAAAGCTCTACCCGGGCGTGGAAGCGATGAACGTGGCGGTGATGGGCTGCATCGTCAACGGTCCCGGCGAATCCAAGCACGCCAACATCGGCATCAGCCTGCCGGGCACGGGCGAATCGCCGGCCGCGCCGGTGTTCGTTGACGGCACCAAGGTGGCGACCCTGCGCGGCGAGCGCATCGTCGACGAGTTCCAGGAAATCGTACTGAACTACGTGAAGAAGAACTACTCCGTCGTTCCCGCGTAGGCGGGAATCCATACTCAGCATGGATTCCCGCTTGCGCGGGAATGACTAGCGAAAGATAGAAATGTCTGAAAACAAAAAAACTGAAAAAATCGTCGCCGTCAAAGGCATGAACGACATCCTGCCCGGCGACTCGCACTTGTGGCAGTTGTTTGAAAACACCGCGCAATCGGTGGTGCAGAGCTATGGCTTCCAGCAGATCCGCACGCCCATCGTCGAAGACACCTCGCTGTTCGCGCGCGCCATCGGCGCGGTGACCGACATCGTGGAAAAGGAGATGTACTCCTTCGAGGACGCCATGAACGGCGACAAGCTGACGCTGCGCCCGGAAGGCACGGCCGGCGCCGTGCGCGCCGTGATCGAGCATAACCTGGTCTACGACGGTCCGAAGCGCCTGTGGTACACCGGCCCGATGTTCCGCCACGAGCGTCCGCAGCGCGGCCGCTATCGCCAGTTCTACCAGTTCGGCTGCGAAGCGGTCGGCTTCACCGGCCCGGACGTGGACGCGGAACTGATCATGCTGTGCCGCCGCCTGTGGGACGACCTGGGCCTGCCGGAAATCCGCCTGGAACTGAATTCCATCGGCGACGCCGAGGAGCGCGCGCGCCACCGCGTCGACCTGATCGCCTACCTGGAAAAGCACGAGGACATCCTCGACGCCGAAGCCAAGCGCCGCCTGCACAGCAACCCGCTGCGCATCCTGGACACCAAGAACCCCGCCATGCAGGAGATGGTCAACGGCGCGCCCAAGCTGCTGGACTACCTGGGCGAGGAATCGCTGGCCCACTTCAACGGCCTGCGCAAGATCCTGGACCATAACAACATCCAGTACGTGATCAACCCGCGCCTGGTGCGCGGCCTCGATTACTACAACCGCACCGTGTTCGAATGGGTGACCGATGCGCTGGGTTCGCAGGGCACCGTGTGCGCCGGCGGCCGCTACGATCCGCTGATCGCCTCCTTCGGCGGCAAGCCGACGCCTGCCGTCGGTTTCGCCATGGGCATCGAACGCCTGCTGGAACTGATGAAGGAAGCGGGCGAGCCGGAAGCGCCGAACCAGTGCGACGTCTACCTGGTGCACCAGGGCGAGGGCGCGCAACTGCAAGCCTTCGTGCTGGGCGAGCGCCTGCGCGACGCCGGCCTGGACGTGATCATGCACGGCTCCACCCCGGCCGGCGCCGGCAGCTTCAAGTCGCAGATGAAGAAGGCCGACGGCGCGGGCGCCGCTTACGCCGTCATCCTCGGCGAGGACGAAGTGGCGAACAAGACCGCCGCCGTCAAAGCCATGCGCGCGGCGGAAGGCGAACAGCAGCAAACCACCGTGCCGTTCGACCAGGTGGTCGACTTCGTGGTCGACCAGATCACCGGCAGCGGCGACCATCACCATCATGTGCACGACGAGCACTGCAATCACTAATCATTAACCATAACGGCAGACGAACATGGCATACGATCTTGAAGAACAAGAACAACTGGCATCCCTCAAAGCGTGGTGGGAAAAGTACGGCAATTCGACGACCTGGGTGCTGATCGCAGCCCTGGCCGCGTATTCGGGCTGGAACGGCTGGAACTACTACCAGCGCAACCAGGCAGCGCAGGCATCGGCGCTGTACGAAGAGCTGCAGAACGCGGTCGAGGCCAAGGACAACGCCAAGGTGCTGCGCGCGGCCGGCGACATGGAATCCAGGTTTTCCGGCACCGCCTACGCGCCGATGGCTGCGCTGGTCGCCGCCAAGAGCAGCTTCGACGCCAACGACCTGAAGTCGGCCAAGGCCCAGCTCCAATGGGCGGCCGAGCATGGCAGCGACGAGTTCAAGGCGGTGGCCAAGGTGCGCCTGGCCGGCGTGCTGCTGGACGAGAAGGCCTACGATGATGCGCTGAAGGCGCTGGCCGGTGAAGTGCCTGCGCAGTTCGCCGGCGCCGTGGCCGACCGCAAGGGCGACATCCTGGCCGCGCAGAACAAGGTGCAGGAAGCCCGCGCCGCCTACAAGGCCGCGCTGGACGCCACCGACCAGAAGAACCCTGGCCGCAAGCTGATTGAGCTGAAGCTGGAAGCCCTCGGCGGCGCCGCAGCCTGATTGGCCGTCGTTCCCGCGCAAGCGGGAATCCATGATGAGTATAGGCTCCCGCCTGCGCGGGAGCGACGAGACAAGGTTTATAAATTATGCGTATGACGGTAAAAGTAGTGGCAGCAGGTGTGTTTGCGATGTTGGCCGGTTGTTCCTTGTTCGGGTCCAAAGAAACCAAGAACCAGCCGGCCCCGCTGGTGGAACTGAAGAACCCATCGCTGGTGCCGAAGACGGTGTGGAAGTACTCGGTCGGCAAGGCCGGCGCCTCGGTGTTCACGCCGGTGCTGGCGGGCGACAGCGTGTACGTGGCCGATGCCGACGGCGCGCTGGTGCGCCTGAACGCGGCCACCGGCAAGGAAGTCTGGCGCGTCAAGACCGGCACCGACCTGACCGCGGGCGTGGGCACCGACGGCGACGTGGTGGTGGTCGGCGGCGTCAAGGGCCAGATCCTGGCTTACGACACCAACGGCAAGCAGTTGTGGAAGACCGACGCATCGAGCGAGGTGCTGTCCTCGCCGGTGGCCGGCGGCGGCATGGTGGTGGTGCGCAGCGTCGACAACATCATCACCGGCTACGACGAAAAAACCGGCGCCAAGAAATGGAACGTGACCCGCACCGTGCCGGCCCTGACCCTGCGCAACGCGCCGGGCATGGTCATCAGCGGTCCCAACGTCTACGTCGGCCAGCCCGGCGGCAAGCTGCTGGCGCTGACCCTGGCCAACGGCCTGCAGCGCTTCGAGGTGGCGGTGGGCGAACCGCGCGGCGCCACCGAGCTGGAACGCGTGACCGACATCGCCGGCACGCCGGTGGTGTTCGACAAGGACGTCTGCACCGTGTCCTACCAGGGCCGCGTGGCCTGCTTCGACGCCACCACCGGCGCGCCGCACTGGAGCAAGGCCGTCTCGTCCGACCGCGGCGTGGCGGTAGACCAGCGTTTCGTTTTCGTCTCGGACGAGAATGGCGCCGTGGCGGCCTACAGCCGCGACAACGGCGCCAACGCCTGGAAGAACGACAAACTGGCCTACCGCGCGCTGTCGACCCCCGTGTCGTACGGCCGCACGGTGGCAGTGGGCGACTACCAGGGATACATCCACTTCCTGTCGCGGGAAGATGGTTCGTTTATAGGTCGTGTGGCGACCGACGGCAGCCCTATCCAGGCTGATCCCGTCGTCGCCGGCACGAATTTGATTTTCCAAACCCAGAATGGGACTGTGACCGCACTGTCGGTCGAATAATAAAAGCATGAAGCCGGTAATCGCACTTGTGGGTCGACCCAATGTAGGGAAATCGACCTTGTTCAATCGTCTGACCCGCTCGCGCGATGCGCTGGTGGCGGACCTCCCTGGCCTGACGCGTGACCGTCACTACGGTGAGGGCCGCGTCGGCGAACGTCCTTTCCTCGTCATCGACACCGGCGGCTTCGAGCCGGTGGCCAAGGAAGGCATCCTGCACCAGATGGCCAAGCAGACCAAGCAGGCCGTGGCCGAAGCCGACGTCGTCATCTTCCTGGTCGACGGCCGCCAGGGCCTGACCCCGCACGACAAGACCATCACCGACTTCCTGCGCAAGAGCGGCCGGCCGGTGATCCTGGTGGTGAACAAGGCCGAGGGCATGCGCTACAACGCCGTGGTAGCGGACTTTTACGAACTGGGCCTGGGCGAGCCGGCCGTCATCTCGTCCGCCCACGGCGACGGCGTGCACGACCTGGTGGCGCTGGCGTTGGACACGGCCTTCGAGCAGCGTCCGGAAGATCCGGAAGAACTGGAAAAGCAGGACCGCGGCATCAAGATCGCGCTGGTCGGCCGTCCCAACGTCGGCAAGTCCACGCTGATCAACACCCTGGTCGGCGAAGAGCGCGTGATCGCCTTCGACATGCCGGGCACCACGCGCGACTCGATCGAGATCCCGTTCGAGCGCGACGGCAAGCAGTACACGCTGATCGACACGGCCGGCATCCGCCGCCGCGGCAAGGTGTTTGAAGCGATCGAGAAGTTCTCGGTGGTGAAGACCCTGCAATCGATCTCGGAAGCCAACGTGGTGGTGCTGATGCTGGACGCCCAGCAGGACATCTCCGAACAGGACGCCCACATCGCCGGCTTCGTGCTGGAGACGGGCAGGGCGCTGGTCATCGCCGTCAACAAGTGGGATGGCCTGGACAGCGGCCGCCGCGACGAGATCAAGATCGACATCGACCGCAAGCTGGACTTCCTGTCCTTCGCCAAGATGCACTTCATCTCGGCGCTGAAGGCGCAGGGCATAGGCCCGCTGATGAAATCGCTGGACCAGGCGTACGCGGCCGCCTTCGCCGACCTGTCCACGCCCAAGCTGACCCGCGCGCTGATCGAGGCGGTGGAAAAGCAGGAACCCAAGCGCAAGGGCGGCACCCGTCCGAAGCTGCGTTACGCCCACCAGGGCGGCATGAATCCGCCGGTGATCGTGATCCACGGCAATTCGCTGGACGCCATCAGCGAGCCGTACAAGCGCTACCTGGAAAAGCACTTCCGGGACACCTTCAGCCTGGTCGGCACGCCGCTGCGCATCGAACTGCGCACCGGCAAAAACCCGTTTGCAAAAAATCAGGAAAAATAAGGCGGTTTTTTTGCAGGAACACCCTGCAAAAAGTGCAAAAACAAGGTACAGTGGCTTAGAAGCACCATTCTCCGCGTGGCGGACGGTGTTTCGGCGAAAAAATGTTGACTTTTCGCCGGGCCGCGTACTTGAAATCAAGCGTTCCGCCTCCACTTCCAACACAACAACATAAAATGGAGCTGTTATGAGCAACAAAGGGCAACTGTTACAAGACCCATTCCTCAATGCACTGCGCAAAGAGCACGTTCCTGTTTCGATCTACCTGGTCAACGGCATCAAGCTGCAAGGCCATATCGAATCCTTCGACCAATACGTGGTACTGCTGCGTAACACCGTGACCCAGATGGTGTACAAGCATGCCATTTCCACCGTGGTACCGGCCCGCGCCGTCAACCTCAATATTGATTCCGACTCGGAATAAGCGGTGCCCCACCGCTTCTTCCTTCAACGCCTGACCGTCGTATGCGTGCAGCTTTAGTAGGTATCGATTTCGGTCAGGGCGACTTCGCCGCCAGTATCGAGGAACTCCAGCTACTGGCCCGTTCGGCGGGCGCCGAGCCGGTGACCACCATCACCGCCAGGCGCTCCGCTCCGGACGCCGCCTATTTCGTCGGCAGCGGCAAGGCCGACGAAATCGGCCAGGCCGTGTTGGCCGAGCGCGTCGAAATCGTCATTTTCAATCACGCCCTGTCGCCTGCCCAGCAGCGCAACCTGGAAAAGCGCCTGAACATCCGGGTGCTGGACCGCACCAGCCTGATCCTCGACATCTTCGCCCAGCGCGCCAAGAGCCACGAGGGCAAGCTGCAGGTCGAGCTGGCCCAGTTGCAGCACCTGGCCACCCGCCTGATACGCGGCTGGACCCACCTGGAACGGCAAAAGGGCGGTATCGGCCTGCGCGGTCCCGGCGAAACCCAGTTGGAGACCGACCGCCGCCTGATCGGCGAGCGCGTCAAGATGCTGCGCTCGCGCCTGGCCAAGCTGCGCAAGCAGCACGAGACCCAGCGCCGCTCGCGCAACCGCGCGCAGACCTTCTCCATTTCCCTGGTCGGCTACACCAACGCCGGCAAGTCGACGCTGTTCAACGCCGTCACCAAGGCCGGCGTGTATGCGGCCGACCAGTTGTTCGCCACGCTGGACACCACCTCGCGCCGCGTCTACATGGGCGGGGAAGTGGGCAACGTGGTGCTGTCCGATACGGTGGGCTTCGTGCGCGAACTGCCGCACCAGTTGGTGGCGGCCTTCCGCGCCACGCTGGAAGAGACCATCCATGCCGACCTGCTGCTGCACGTGGTCGACGCTTCCTCGCCGGTGCGCATGGAGCAGATCGAGCAGGTCAACCTGGTGCTGCAGGAAATCGGCGCCGACCATATTCCGCAGATTTTAGTGTGGAATAAGATTGATGCGGCGGGGCTGGAGCCCTCGGTGGAGCGGGATGAATATGATAAGATTTCCCGCGTCTTCCTCAGCGCGCGCACCGGGCAGGGACTGGATCTGCTGCGCGAGGCCATCATCGAATGGGCCAAGGCCGCGCCTGGCGCGCGCCTGAACGCAGTGGACGGCGCCGAAGAAGCAGAAGAAGAATCAGAAGAAGCAGAGAGCAGTTCCCCCTACACTCACGTTGGATCACACTGATGCGTGTCTCCTCAATTATGAAACGACTCGGCCTGAAGCTGAATGAAGGCAGGAAGCCCGGCGAGGGCCCGCCCGACATGGAGCAGCTATGGCGCGACTTCAATCAGCGCCTCAATAATTTCTTCGGCCAGGGCAAGCGCCCCGACAACAACGGCGGCGACGGCGGCCCGCGCCCGGACATGAGCGGCGGCATGCGCGCCACCGCCGGCGCGATCGGCGCGGTGGTCGTGCTGATCTGGCTGGCCAGCGGTTCCTTCATCGTGCAGGAAGGCCAGACCGGCGTGGTCTACACCTTCGGCAAGGTCAGCCACACCACCGGCTCCGGCTTCAACTGGCGCTGGCCGTATCCGTTCCAGAGCGAGGAAACGGTCAAGGTATCGCAGATGCGCGTGGTGGAAATCGGCTACCGCGGCAATATCAAGAACAAGCAGGCGCGCGAATCGCTGATGCTGACCGATGACGAGAACATCATCGACATCCAGTTCGCCGTGCAGTTCAAGCTCAAGGACCCCGTGGCCTGGCTGATGAACAACCGCGACGAGGAAGACACCGTGCGCCAGGTCGCCGAGACCGCGATCCGCGAGGTGGTCGGCAAGAACAAGATGGACTTCGTGCTGTACGAAGGCCGCGACAAGGTGGCCTTCGAAACCCAGCAGTTGATGCAGCAGATCCTGGACCGCTACGCCTCCGGCGTGTTGATCTCGACCGTGACCCTGCAGGCCGTGCAGCCGCCGGAGCAGGTGCAGGGCGCCTTCGACGACGCCGTCAAGGCCGGCCAGGACCGCGAGCGCCAGAAGAACGAAGGCCAGGCCTACGCCAACGACGTGATCCCGCGCGCCCACGGCGACGCCTCGCGTTTGACGCAGGAGGCCGAAGCCTACCGCTCGATGGTGGTGGAGAACGCCACCGGCAATGCCTCGCGCTTCAAGCAGGTGCTGGTCGAGTACCAGAAGGCGCCGGGCGTGACGCGCGACCGCATGTACCTGGAAACCATGCAGCAGATCTTCTCCAGCGCCTCCAAGGTGCTGGTGGACGCCAAGTCCGGCAGCAACCTGCTGTACCTGCCGCTGGATAAGCTGATCGCCCAGGCCGCGGCCAGCGATGCGGCCGCCGCAGCGGCGCGCGCCGCCGCGCAGGCGGCCCAGTCGCCGCAATCGCAGCAGCCGGCGGCCAACGCCACGCTGCCGTCCGACCTGATGCCGTCGGTGGAAATCAACCGCCAGCGCGATCTGCGTTCGCGCGACTCCTTACGTGAACGGGAGAGCCGTTAATGAATCGCATAGCCAGTACCGTTGTCTTCGGATTCATCGCCTTGCTGGTGCTGTTCTCGACCATGTTCGTGGTCGACCAGCGCCGCTACGCGATCGTGTTCGCGCTCGGCCAGATCAAGGAAGTGATACGCGAGCCGGGGCTGCACTTCAAGCTGCCGCCGCCGTTCCAGAACGTGGTCTATCTCGACAACCGCATCATGACCATCGAAACGCCGGATGCGGAACGCTTCATCACGGCCGAGAAGATGAACATCCTGGTCGACAGCTTCGTCAAGTGGCGCATCGGCCGCGGCGAAGGCCAGCCCAAGCTGTACTACGTCACCTTCAACGGCGACGAAAGCCGCGCGCGCGACCGCATGTCGCAGATCGTCAAGGCGGCGCTGAACGAGGAAATCACCAAGCGCACCGTGTCGGAAGTGATTTCCGGCCAGCGCGGCAAGGTGATGGAGGGCATACGCGCCAAGGTGGTGGCGGAAGCGACCCAGATCGGCGTCGAGATCATCGACGTGCGCCTGAAGCGGGTCGAATACGTTGAGCAGATCAACAACTCGGTCTACGAGCGCATGAAGGCCGAGCGCATGCGCGTGGCCAACGAGCTGCGTTCGACCGGCGCGGCGGAATCGGAAAAAATCCGCGCCGACGCCGACCGCCAGCGCGCCGTGATCCTGGCCGAAGCCTACCGCGACGCGCAGGAAATCCGCGGCGAGGGCGACGCCAAGGCGTCCGCCATCTATGCGGAAGCCTTCGGCAAGAACCCCGAGTTCTACAAGTTCTATCGCAGCCTGGAGGCCTACCGCGCCACCTTCAAGAATCACGGCGACGTGATGGTGATGGATTCCAGCTCGGACTTCTTCAAGTACTTCAAGAGTCCGGGCGCGGGCAGCGCCGGCCCGGCGCCGGCCAGGAAGTAAGCCGCGCCGCTCCCGCGCAAGCGGGAGCGGCATCGCCACTTTTTCCCCTCTTTCAACGCTTTTTCGCGTAAAATGCCAGGTTCGGCCGTCTGCTTGGCGTGATCACGCCTGCGCGCCGCATTGTTTATTACTTAATTATTCCGTCCCATGCCGAATTGGCTACTGCCCGAGAATATCGCCGACGTATTGCCGTCGGAAGCACGCAAGATTGAAGAGCTGCGTCGCCTGATGCTGGATAACTTCCGCCTGTACGGCTACGAGCTGGTGATGCCGCCCATGCTGGAGTACCTGGAGTCGCTGCTGGCCGGCGCCGGCGTCGACACCGACCTGCGCACCTTCAAGCTGGTCGACCAGCTCTCCGGCCGCATGCTCGGCCTGCGCCCCGACATGACCACCCAGGTGGCGCGCATCGACGCCCACCTGCTGAACCGCGCCTCGGTCACGCGCCTGTGCTACGCCGGCAGCGTGCTGCACACCCGTCCCTCGGGCTTGCACGCCACCCGCGAGCCGCTGCAGATCGGCGCCGAGATGTACGGCCACGCCGGCCTGGAAGCCGACGCGGAAATCCAGGAACTGGCGCTGGCCTCGCTGGCCCTGGCCGGCTTCGACAACGTGCGCCTGGACCTGACCCACGTCGGCGTGCTGCACGCGCTGCTGGACAGCGACCCGGCCGCCAAAAAAGATGAAGCGCAGTTGTACGCCGCGCTGCGCGCCAAGGACGTGCCGGACCTGCAGGTCCTGACCAGGGATTACAGCCCGGCCGTGCGCGACGCGCTGCAGGCCCTGCCCAGCCTGTACGGCGACATCGACGTACTGAAGAAGGCGCGCGCCGTGCTGCCCGACCTGCCGGGCATCGCCAAGGCGCTGGCCGAACTGGCCGCGCTGGCCGCATCGGCCATGGACCGCGCCCAGGTGGCGGTGGACCTGGCCGACCTGCGCGGCTACCAGTACGAGAGCGGCGCCATGTTCGCGCTGTATGTCTCCGGCCTGCCGAACGCGGTGGCGCGCGGCGGCCGTTACGATCACGTCGGCGAAGCCTTCGGCCGGGCGCGTCCCGCCACCGGCTTTTCGCTCGACCTGCGCGAACTGGCGCGGCTGCTGCCGACCGCGGAGCGCAAGCATTCGATCCGCGCGCCGTGGGGCAATGCGCCGGAACTGAAGGAAAAAATCGCCGAACTGCGCAAGTCCGGCGAAGTGGTCATCCAGAGTATGCCTGGTCAGAACCACGAACTGGACGAGTTCGAGTGCGATCGCGCGCTGGTCCTCGACGAGAACGGTAGTAACTGGATTCTTAAAAACTTAGGTTGAATGATGTCTATGAAAAACGCAAAAAACGTCGTCGTCATCGGTACCCAGTGGGGCGATGAAGGCAAAGGCAAAATCGTCGACTGGCTGACCGATCACGCGCAAGGCGTGGTGCGCTTCCAGGGTGGCCATAACGCCGGCCACACGCTGGTCATCGGCGGCGTGAAGACTGCGCTGCAACTGATCCCGTCGGGCATCATGCGCCCCGGCGTGGCCTGCTACATCGGCAACGGCGTGGTGGTCTCGGTGCCGGACGTGCTGCGCGAAATCGACAAGCTGGAAGCCGTGGGCGTGGAAGTCGCCTCGCGCCTGAAAGTGTCGGACGCCGCACCGGTGATCCTGCCTTACCACTCGGCGCTGGACCTGGCCCGTGAAGCCGCCCGCGGCGAAGCCAAGATCGGCACCACCGGCAAGGGCATCGGCCCCGCGTACGAAGACAAGGTCGCCCGCCGCGCCATCCGCGTCGCCGACCTGCTGAACGAAAAGCGCTTCTCGGAAAAGCTGAAAGAGAACCTGGACTTCCACAACTTCGTGCTGGAGAACTATCTCAAGGCGCCGAAGGTGGATTACCAGAAGACCCTGGACGACGCGCTGGCCTACGTGCCGCGCCTGCGCCCCATGGTCACCGACGTGTCGAGCGCCCTGTACAAGGCGCACAAGGCCGGCGCCAACCTGCTGTTCGAAGGCGCGCAAGGCTCGCTGCTGGACGTCGACCACGGCACCTACCCCTTCGTCACCTCATCGAACTGCGTGGCCGGTAACGCCGCCGCCGGCGCCGGCGTCGGCCCGAGCATGCTGCACTACGTCATGGGCATCACCAAGGCCTACACCACCCGCGTGGGTTCCGGCCCGTTCCCGTCGGAGCTGCCGACCGACCAGGGCGTCGGCCACCACCTGGCGCAAGTGGGCCACGAGTTCGGCACCGTGACGGGCCGCGCCCGCCGCTGCGGCTGGTTCGACGCCGCGCTGCTGCGCCGCTCGGTCCAGATCAACGGCGTGACCGGCATGTGCATCACCAAGCTGGACGTGCTGGACGGCCTGGAAACCCTGAAGCTGTGCACCGGCTACACCATCGACGGCGAGCCGGTCGACATCTTCCCGTCGGGCGCCGAGGAAGCCGCGCGCTGCGTGCCGGTGTACGAAGAAATGCCGGGCTGGAAGGAGAGCACCGTGGGCGCCAAGTCCATGGAGGCGCTGCCTGCCACCGCGCGCGCTTACATCAAGCGCATCGAAGAGTTGGTCGGCGTGCCGGTCGACATGGTTTCGACCGGTCCCGATCGTGAAGAGACGATCGTGCTGCGTCATCCATTCGCATAATCAAGGAAGAACATGAGCACCCCTAAATCCGACGACAAACACCTCTGGGTTTCCTGGGACGAGTACCATCGCCTGATCGAGCGCCTGGCGCTCAAGGTGCATGAATCGGGCTGGAAGTTCGACCAGGTCCTGTGCCTGGCACGCGGCGGCGTGCGCCCCGGCGACATGTTCTCGCGTATCTTCGACGTGCCGCTGGCGATCCTGTCGACCAGCTCCTACCGCGCCGAGAAGGGCACCGTGCAGGGCGACCTGGACATCGCCAAGTACATGACCATGACCCGCGGCCCGCTGGCCGGCAAGATCCTGCTGATCGACGACCTGGCCGATTCCGGCGTCACCCTGATGAAGGTGGTCGAGCACCTGAAGGCCAACTTCGAAGGCGTCACCGAAGTGAAGACCGCGGTGATCTGGACCAAGGGCAGCTCGGCCTTCAAGCCGGACTACCAGATGCAGGAACTGCCGCACAACCCCTGGATCCACCAGCCGTTCGAAGACTACGACGGCATCCGCCCGCACCAGTTGGCGGCGTGGATCAAGAAAGGCGAGACGGCTGAATAAGCCGCTGCAACAAGGGGAGCTGCGGCTCCCTTTTTTCTTTCAGAGAGATTATGACCCAGGACTTCTTCCAGACGTTCATCCTGCTGTTGCTGGTGACTGACCCCTTCGGCAACGTGCCGCTGTTCGCCAGCGTGCTGAACCCGGTGCCGGTGTCGCGCCGGCCGCGCATCGTGGTGCGCGAATGCGCGATCGCCTTTGTGCTGCTGCTGATCTTCATGTTCTTCGGCCGTCACTTCCTCAGCGCGCTGCACCTGTCTGAAGTCTCGCTGCGCATCGGCGGCGCGGTGATCCTGCTGCTGATTTCCATCCGCATGATCTTCCCCCACCCGGACGGCGTGCTGGGGCGCGCCGAGGGCGGCGAGCCCTTCATCGTGCCGCTGGCGATACCGGCGCTGGCTGGGCCATCCGCGCTGGCCACGGTGCTGCTGTTCTCGCGCGAGAGCACGGGCGAAGTGCTGGTGCACGTGGCCGCGCTGGCCGCGGTCGGCGTGGTGTGGCTGGCGGTCTTCCTCAGCGCCGAGCGCTTGCAGAAGGTGCTGGGACCGCAGGTGATGACCGCCTTCGAGCGCCTGATGGGCCTGATCCTGACCGCCATGTCGGTCGAGATGCTGCTGGGCGGCATACGCGAATTCGTCAAAACCCTGTAAATACGGCACGCCGTGCTTGACACGGCGCGCATGCCGGCCTATATTTAGATAAACATCTAATTAGATGGTTGCCTAATGAACGCCACCAACAACGCCTTCAAAGCCATTGCCGATCCGGCCCGCCGCGAAATCCTGCGCCTGCTGCGCCATGGCGAAATGACGGCCGGCGACCTGTCCGGGCACTTCGACATGAGCAAGCCCACCATGTCGCACCACTTTGCCGTGCTGGCCGAAGCCGACCTGATTTCCCGCCGCCGCGAAGGCCAGACCATCTGGTACAGCCTGAACACCACCGTGCTGCAGGACGTGATGGCATGGATGATGGATCTCACCGATACCCATAGCAAAGGGAGAAAGAAATGAGGAAGTCGAATGTCGCGGTCTGCCTGCTGCTGATTGCTCTTGCCTGCGCCGCCGCGCTGTACTACTGGCCGCAACTGCCGCTGCGCGTGCCGACGCACTGGAATATCGATGGCCAGCCCGACGCCTGGGGCGCCCCCATCGCCTTGCTGCTGCTCGGGCCGGGCGCGATGACGCTGGCGCTGCTGATGGGCTTTGTGCTGCCGTGGCTGTCGCCGCGCGGCTTCGACGTCAAGCGCTTCGAGCCGGCGTTCAATTACATCGTGACGCTGATCGTCGGCCTGTTCGGCTACATCTACGCCATCCAGTTGGCGGCGTCGCTGAATGCGGCGCTGTCGTTCGGCAGCATGCTGATGGGCGGCGTCTGCCTGCTGCTGGTCCTGCTGGGCAACCAGATGGGCAAGGTGCGCCGCAACTTCTACATCGGCATCCGCACGCCGTGGACCCTGGCCAGCGAGCGCGTATGGGAAGCCACCCACCGCCTGTCGGCCAAGCTGATGGTGGCCAGCGGCCTGCTCGGGCTGCTCGCCATCTGGACCGGCGCCGGGCATGCCGTGGTGGTGGCGCTGAGCATGGGCTGGGCCGTGGTGGCGGTGCCATACTCTCTGCTGTATTACAAGCGTCTGGAGAAGACGCATCAACTCGAATCGAACTAATTGGAGAACGCCTATGCGTATCAAGTTCCTGTTGTCGTTGTTACTGTTGCCGCTGGCGGTAGGCGCGGCTGAGCATCCGGTGTCGCTGGACGTGGGCGGCGGCACGCTGTACGGCACCGAGCTGCTGCCGGATGGTGTGCCGGCGGGCGCCAGGGTGCCGGTGGTGGTGCTGCATGCCGGCTCCGGCCCCACCGACCGCGATGGCAACAGCAAGCTGCTGCCGGGGCCGAACGATTCGCTGCGCATGCTGGCCGAAGGCCTGGCCCGGCACGGCATCGCCTCGGTCCGCTACGACAAGCGCGCGATCGGCTCCAGCGCGCTGCCGGTGTGGAAGGAAGAGAACCTGCGCTTCGACGATTACATCGGCGACGCGGTCGCCTGGCTGCGCAAGCTGCGCGCCGACGGGCGCTTCTCGAAAGTGGTGATGGCGGGGCACAGCGAGGGCGCGCAGATCGCGGAGGAAGCCTGCGCGCTGGGCGGTGCCGATGGCTGCGTGCTGATCGCCGGCGCCGGCCATCCGCTGGACGAAATTTTGCGCGAGCAGTTGAGGGAACAGTTGCCGCCGCCGCTGATGATGGAAAGCGATCGCATCCTGGCCTCGCTCAAGGCGGGCAAGCCGGTGGACCGGGTGCCTCCGCCGCTGATGTCGCTGTACCACGCGTCGGTGCAGCCCTACCTGATCTCCGTGTTCCAGCACGATCCGCGCACGGCCATCGCCGCGTTGAAGATGCCGGTGCTGATCGTGCAGGGCACGTCGGACATCCAGGTGAAGGAAGATGAAGCGAAGACCCTGGCCGCCGCCGCGCCCGGCGCCAGGCTGGTGATCGTCGACGGCATGAACCATGTGCTGAAAATGGTCGGCACCGACGACGCCCTGCAGCAGAAGTCCTACGCCAGCCCGGACCTGCCGGTCGCGCCCCAATTGATCGACGCCGTCAGCAGCTTCGTCGACGGGCGCTGAACAGAAAAGCCGCTTGAGCTTGATGCAAGCTCAAGCGTCACGACACTAACTTCCTACACTGCCTCTGTCGATTTATGCCAGAGGCAGTGTCATGACGAATCCGCGCAGAATCTGATTGCATTGCGGCGGAACTTACCTATTCGTCCTTGGTCAAGACTTACGAGATGGTATTTCACGACATACTGGCGCAGACCAGATCGGAAGAGATCCACTGAAGCAGGTTCGCCGGCTGGAACATGCGGAGATCATTCTTAATCATCACGAAGTGATACGCCAGTTTTCGGCGCAATATCAACGAGACGGAGGTACCTTTACTCTGTTATTGCTGGAGCGACGGTATCTTTACGAGGATGATCGTTTTTTTCTCCCACGAGAAGAGCGGCGTCGGGCTGAATTGATGATCCTGGAAGATGATGAATTACTGATCGGCTTGAATCATTACGCAATAAAGCTGGCCAGGATGATGGAGCTGCTGGACTTGGTGATCGCCCAGAGCGACAGGGTGCGCCGATTGTTCGGCACACCCGCCTGACATCAGGCGATGTTGTCCGCACCGGGGGCGCCGAACAGTTGCTGCTTGAGGTGATGTAGCTGGTCGCGCACCTGGGCGGCTTTTTCGAACTCCAGGTTTTTCGCGTGATCGAGCATGGCTTTCTCCAGGCGCTTGATCTCCTTGCTGATCTGCTTCTCGCTCATGGCTTCGTACTTGGCCGTCTCCTGTGCCACCTGCAGTTCTTCCTTCGCTTCCTGCGCGCTGTAGACGCCGTCGATCATGTCCTTGATGATCTTCTGCACGCCGCGCGGCGTGATGCCGTTGGCCTCGTTGAAGGCGATCTGCTTGGCGCGGCGGCGCTCGGTCTCGCCGATCGCGCGCTCCATCGAATCGGTCATGCGGTCCGCGTAGAGCAGGGCGACGCCGTTCAGGTTACGCGCCGCGCGGCCGATGGTCTGGATCAGCGAACGCTCCGATCGCAGGAAGCCTTCCTTGTCGGCGTCCAGGATGGCCACCAGCGACACTTCGGGCAAGTCCAGGCCCTCGCGCAGCAGGTTGATCCCGACCAGCACGTCGAAGGTGCCGATGCGCAGGTCGCGCAGCAGCTCCACGCGCTCCACCGTTTCGATATCGCTGTGCAGGTAGCGCACCTTGATGCCGTGGTCGGCCAGGTATTCGGTCAGTTGCTCCGACATGCGCTTGGTCAGCGTGGTTACCAGCACGCGCTCGTTCTTGGCGATGCGGTCGGTGATCTCGGACATCAGGTCGTCCACCTGCGAAATCGCCGGACGCACGATCACTTGCGGGTCCACCAGGCCGGTCGGGCGCACCACCTGTTCCACCACCTGGTCCGCGTGGGTCTTCTCGTACTCGGCCGGGGTGGCGGATACGAAGATCATCTGCCGCATCTTCTGCTCGAACTCCTCGAACTTCAGCGGGCGGTTGTCGAGCGCGGACGGCAGGCGGAAGCCGTAGTCCACCAGGTTGGTCTTGCGCGAACGGTCGCCGTTGTACATGGCGCTGAGCTGGCCGATCAATACGTGCGACTCGTCCATGAACATGATGGCGTCCTTGGGCAGATAGTCGACCAGCGTCGGCGGCGGCTCGCCCGGCTTGGCGCCGCTCAGGTGGCGCGAGTAATTCTCGATGCCCTTGGTGAAGCCGATTTCGGCCAGCATCTCCAGGTCGAAGCGGGTGCGCTGTTCCAGGCGCTGTTCTTCCACCAGCTTGCCTTCCTTACGGAAGAATTCCAGCCGCTCGCGCAGCTCGGCCTTGATGGTCTCGATCGCGTTCAGCACGGTGGAGCGCGGCGTCACATAGTGCGAGCCGGGATAGACCGTGAAGCGCGGGATCTTCTGCTTGACGCGGCCGGTCAGCGGATCGAACAGTTGGATCGATTCCAGTTCGTCGTCCCACAGCTCCAGGCGCACCGCCAGCTCCGCATTCTCGGCCGGGAAGACGTCGAGCGTGTCGCCGCGCACGCGGAAGGTGCCGCGGCCGAAGTCCATCTCGTTGCGCGTGTACTGCATCTGGATCAGGCGCGCGATGATGTCGCGCTGCGAGACGCGGTCCTTCTGGCGCAAGGTCAGAATCATCTGGTGGTATTCGTTCGGATTACCGATACCGTAGATGGCCGACACGGTCGCCACGATCACCACGTCGCGCCGTTCCATCAGCGATTTGGTGCACGACAGGCGCATCTGCTCGATGTGCTCATTGATGGACGAATCCTTTTCAATGAACAGGTCGCGCTGCGGCACATAGGCTTCCGGCTGGTAGTAATCGTAGTAGGACACGAAGTACTCGACCGCGTTCTCCGGGAAGAACTCGCGGAACTCCGAGTACAACTGCGCGGCCAGCGTCTTGTTGGGCGCGAACACGATGGCGGGGCGGCCCTGGCGCGCGATCACGTTGGCCATGGTGTAGGTCTTGCCCGAGCCGGTCACGCCCAGCAGGGTCTGGAAGAACAGGCCGTCGTTCAAGCCTTCGCACAACTGGTCGATGGCGGCGGGCTGGTCGCCGGCGGGCGGGAAGGGTTGGTGCAGGCGGAACGGCGAGCCGGGGTAAGTGATCACCGTCGCTTTTGAATTTTCTACTGCTGAGATATCAGCCATCTTGTCAGACCTTTGATAAAATAACGGCCTGCCAGCGGCCTGAGTAAGAGTTGTTGAGGGCGCTGTCTATACATCTGCTGCGAACCGCTTCCAATCGAATCCAATCTTATCATGACGAATCCTAGCCTGTTCAGCGCCATCGAGATGGCGCCACGCGACCCTATCCTGGGCATCACCGAAGCCTTTAACGCCGACGTCAACCAGAACAAAATCAATCTGGGTGTCGGCGTTTATTATGACGACAACGGTAAGGTGCCGCTGCTATCGTGCGTGCAGAAAGCGGAAGACATCCTGATCGCCGCGCCGGCCCCGCGCACCTACCTGCCGATCGAAGGCCTGGCTGCCTACGACAAGGCGGTGCAGGAGCTGGTATTTGGCGCCGACAGCGCGGTAATTCAAGAGAAGCGCGCCGTTACCGTGCAAGCCATCGGCGGCACCGGCGCCCTGAAGATCGGCGCCGACTTCCTGAAGCGCTTCGCGCCGGACGCTGAAGTCTACATCAGCGACCCAAGCTGGGAAAACCACCGCGCCCTGTTTGAAAGCGCCGGTTTCAAAGTCAACAACTACAGCTACTTCGACGCGGCCACCCACGGCGTGAACTTCGCCGGCATGATCGCCGACATCAAGGCCATGCCGCGCGGCTCCATCGTGCTGCTGCACGCCTGCTGCCACAACCCGACCGGCGCCGACCTGACCTCGGCCCAGTGGACCGAAGTGATCGCCGCCATCACCGCCGGCGGCCTGGTGCCGTTCCTGGACATGGCATACCAGGGCTTCGGCGCGGGCATCGCGGAAGACGGCGCCGTGGTGCGCCGCTTCGCCGACGCCGGCGGCCCGCTGCTGGTATCGAACTCGTTCTCCAAGTCGTTCTCGCTGTACGGCGAGCGCGTGGGCGCGCTGAGCGTGGTGGCTGCCACCGCTGAAGAAGCGGCCCGCCTGATGTCGCAACTGAAGCGCGTGGTGCGCACCAACTACTCCAACCCGCCGGTCCACGGCGGCAAGGTGGTGTCGACCGTGCTGACCACGCCGGAACTGCGTCAACTGTGGGAAGACGAACTGGCCGGCATGCGCGTGCGTATCAAGGAAATGCGCGAAGCCTTCGTGACCAAGCTGGCCGCCAAGGGCCACGACTTTGCCTTCGTGCGCGATCAGGTGGGCATGTTCTCGTACTCGGGCCTGAGCAAGGCGCAAGTGGAGAAGCTGCGCGAGCAGTCGATCTACGCGGTGGATACCGGCCGTATCTGCGTGGCCGCCCTGAATTCGCGCAACATCGACATCGTCGTTGACGCGATCGCCAAAGTCATCTAAAATCTTGCTTCTTCGGGTTGAGCCGCCAGGCTTGGCCCGGCAGGCAGCAAACGTACTGTAAAATTGTTCCTTGCTGGAGCGAAAGAAACAGTATAAAATACTGCCTCTAATCCCTGATAGCTCAGTCGGTAGAGCGACGGACTGTTAATCCGCAGGTCCCTGGTTCGAGTCCAGGTCGGGGAGCCAGAATACTGAAAAGCCCAGCCTTCACCGGCTGGGCTTTTTGCTTTGCGCTTGCGGTTAGTGGGCGTCCAGGTTGACGGTGACACCGCTTTCCACCATGGTGCCTTGCATGCGGGTGAGCGTAGGAATGCCCGCGGCCGTGATGGTAAAAGTAATGCTGGTCGTGCTCTGCGGCGTGCTGGTCAGACCGTAATCCGTCGTGATCATCTGGAAGTTGATGCTGTTGGCATCGCTGCCCGCGGTGGTGACGTACGACATTTTTGCCACATCGACCAGGGTGCGCTTCGTGCTGTCGGCATAGCAATTCATGGTGACGATGTCGCCGCTCTGGCCGGCCACCGCGGTGACCGGGTAAACAGGCGTGCCAGCGGCTACGCAATAACTGCCGTCATCGGTGGAGCCGATCGGCGCGTATTGCATGTTGAGATACAGCGGACTATTCATGGTCAGCGGTTGTGACTGCCCATTGATCGAGATCGTGGCATTGAAGGATTCGGTCGACTTCAGCGCAGCGGCACCCTCAAAGGTGGCGTTGGTGGCGCCGCCCACCGTGTAAGTCAGCGAGCCGCTCAAGGGATAGCTGGCGGAGCCATAGGTGGCGGTCCCGCCGATGACCAGGTTGGCCTGCATGCCGTGCGTGAACGCATATGTCAGCGCTTGTTGGATGGGGAAGCCGCTGACTGCCGGGTTGTAGCCGGCGGTCGAATTTGGAGCGCTGCCGCCACCGCCGCCACATGCGGACAGGGTTGCTGCCAGGGTGGCAGCGATCGCCATTGGAGCGAGCCGTTTTGCTAATTTCACTATGTTTGCCTCGGTGCGAAAAAAATGGACTGCAAGAATAGCAGTTCGATAGTGTTCGAAATCTATTCAAATGTCGCCGCGCAAACGGATATTGCGACGAATCATTTACCAAATTGGTAATTTTCATAATTGCGGCCTCCTAGGCGAATCTGCAGAATGCTCCACGACAATTGCCCATGGAGAGCTGCATGCACACCAGACGGATCGATTCCCAGGCCACGCCAAGCCAGTCTGACGACGGGAACTCGCGCCGCAGCTTTCTCAAGGCTGGCGCCGTCGTTGCGGGCGGGCTCACGCTAGGGTTCTTCATTCCCGCCGCCACCCGTCTGGCGCGTGCCGATGACAAGGCTGCGCCGTCCGCGCCCAATGCTTTCCTGCGCGTGGCGCCGGATAACAGCGTCACCGTGATGGTCAACCGTCTGGAATTTGGCCAAGGCGTGCAGACCGCGTTGCCGATGCTGATTGCCGAGGAACTCGACGCCGACTGGTCGCGGATGCGCGCCGAGCTGGCGCCGGCCGCGGACGTCTACAAGGACACGGCTTTCGGGCTGCAGATGACCGGCGGCTCCATCTCGGTAGCGCACTCGTTCACCCAGTACCGCGAGATCGGCGCGCGCGCCCGCGCGATGCTGATCGCCGCCGCGGCCGACCAGTGGCAGGTCTTGCCCGAGCAGTGCACCACCAGTGTAGGCATGGTGCTCGGGCCGTCCGGCCAGAAAGCCAGCTACGGCTCACTGGCCGACGCGGCCGTGCAGCAGCCGGTGCCGGCCACCGTCAAGCTCAAGGACGCCAAGGATTTCCGCTACATCGGCAAGCCGGTCCAGCGCCTGGACGCGCGCGCCAAGTGCAACGGCCAGCAGCAATTCGGCATGGACTTCACCTTGCCGGATGCGAAAGTGGCGGTGGTCGCCCGTCCGCCCGTGTTTGGCGCCAGGGTACGCGCTGTCGACGCCACTCGCGCCAGGGCCATCATGGGCGTGATCGACGTGCTCGAAGTGGCGACGGACGGCGGCGGGCGCGGCGTGGCGGTGATCGCGCAAGGCTATTGGGCCGCGAAGACCGGTCGCGACGCGCTGACCATCGACTGGGATACCAGCGCCGTCGAAAAGGTCGATTCAACGCAGCAGGTAGCGCACTTTCGCGCGCTTGCCAAGACCAGCGGCCTGGCGGCCCGGACGGCCGACGTCGGCAAGTTGGCCTCGGCGCCGAAGGCGATCTCGGCGGTCTATGAATTCCCTTACCTGGCGCACGCGCCGATGGAGCCGCTGAACTGCGTGGTCGACCTCACGGCCGATCGCTGTACGGTATGGGCCGGCTCGCAGTTCCAGACCGTCGATCACGCCGCCATCGCCGCCACTGCCGGACTCAAGCCGGAGCAGGTCACCCTGAACACGATGACGGCCGGCGGCGCTTTCGGCCGCCGCGGCGTGCCCAGCTCGGACTACCTGGTCGAAGCCGTCAACATCGCCAAGGCCTATGGACGCGGTCCGTTGAAAGTGATCTGGAGCCGCGAAGACGATATCCAGGGCGGCTATTACCGCCCGTCCTGCGTCCACAAGGTCGATATCGGACTGGATGCCGGGGGCGGCATTCTGGCCTGGGACCATGTGATCGCGGGCCAGCCCATCAGCACCGGCACGCTGTTTGAAGCGGCCCTGGTCAGAAATGGCGTCGATACTTCCATGATCGAGGGGATAGGCGAAACGTACGACCTGCCGCTGAACCTGTCGGTACATAACATCAAGGCCAACGTGCCGGTGCTGTGGTGGCGCGGGGCCGGCTCTACCCATACGGCGTTTGTCGTCGAAACGCTGCTGGACGAAGCGGCCCATGCGGCCAAGGTCGACCCGGTCGCGTACCGCCGCAAGCTGCTGAGTGGAAAAGACGGACGCCATCTGGCCGCGCTCGAACTGGCGGTGGCGAGGTCGGGCTACGGCACCAAGAAACTGCCCAAGGGGCATGGCTGGGGCGTGGCTGTGCATGGACTGTCCGGCGGCGTCGTGGCCTACGTGGCCGAAGCATCGGTCGAAAATGGCATGCCGAAGCTGCGCAAGGTGACGGCCGCGATTGACTGCGGCATGGCGGTCAACCCGCTGACGGTTGAAGCGCAGATTCAGGGCGCGGTGTTGATGGCGCTCGGCACCACCTTGCCGGGGGCGGCCATCACGCTCAAGGACGGCGTCGTCGAGCAGCGCAATTTTGGCGACTATACGGTGGCGCGCATGCCCGACATGCCGCATGTGGATGTGTGGATCGTGCCGTCGGACCGGGCGCCGACAGGCATGGGAGAGGCCGGGCTGCCACCGTTGGCGCCGGCTTTTGCCAACGCCATTTTCAGCGTTACCGGCAAGCGGCTGCGCAAGCTGCCGTTCGATCTCAGCGCGGCTTGAGTACCCAAGGACTTGTAAACGATGACAAACCATGTTGACTGACGCAGCAGTACAGACACTACGGCCGCGCCGTGAATTCGCGGCCACCCACCCGGCCGATGGCGCGCTCTTTCTCATCTATATCGCGCTGATCTGGATCGGCATGCTGCTCGGCTTCGGCGGTGAGATCGCGCGCCATATCAAGAACAACGATCCGCCTTATCCGATGATCCTGCATGTGCACTCCGCCGTGTTCGTCACCTGGCTGTTGGCGTTCACTACGCAGATTTTGTTGGTCCGCGCGGGGAAACCGGCGCTGCACCGGCGCCTGGGCGTGGCGATGGCCTTCGGCGTCGGCGTGCTGGCTGTCGTCGGTCCGCTGACGGCCTACACGATACACAACCTGAACTTCGGCACGCCGCGCAGCGACCCGGCATTTTTCAGTGTGCAGTTGGGTGACGTGATCGGCTTTGTCGGCCTGAGCGTGGCGGCCATCGTGCTGCGCAAGCAGGTGGCCGCGCACAAGCGCCTGATGCTGCTGGCGATCCTTCAATTGAGTACGGCGGGCTTCTCGCGCTGGCTGGGCGGCGCGATCGGCGCGGCTTACCCGTTCGGCTACTGGGGCCAGAGTTTCTGGGCGACCTTCCTGATCCTGCACCTGACGAACGACGTGCTCGCGCTCGGTATCGGCGCCTACGATCTGCTGACCCGCGGGCGTCTGCACCCCGCTTACGTGGCGGGACTGGTCTGGAGTTTCGGCTGGCAAGTCACGCACGTCAGCCTGTACCTGTGGCCAGCCTGGCTGCCGGTGGCCAAGATGTTATTGGGGCATTGAGATTCAATCGTAGCGCGGCTATGCCTTGCGCGCGATGATGCGACGTATGGTTTTACCCGATGAAGCGCTGGTCACCTGCTCGTCCAGGAGAACGACGGCGCCGGCCAGCGCGTCGAGGACCAGGCCGGGATCAAACGCGGCGTACAGCCGCCCATGGTTATCGCGCCGATCGCTGCCCTCGGTGACGCGCCAGCTCAGGTACAGGGTACCGCCGGGTTCCAGGAGATCCAACAGCTTGCGCACAGAAGGTTGAATGCGTTCGGCCGCCAAGTGCATGATGACGGTTTCGCACAGCACGTTGGCAAAGCTGCCGTCCGGGGCGCCCGCCAGTTCGGGCAGCGCTGCCGCATGGAACTCGGCTGCGGGATAGCGCTGTGCGGCCTCTGCCAGCAAGCCTGTTGACGGCTCGTAGCCCACGGCCGGGTAGCCATGGGCGGACAGCCAGGCGGTATCGCGTCCGCTGCCACAACCGATGTCCGCCGTGCGTCCTGGGCGGAAGTAGCTGCGGATGAGTGCGTGCAGGTCGGTCGCTGGCGGCTGCTCATGCCAGTCCTGGGCAAACGCGGCGGCATGCTGATCGTAGGCGCTAAGGGTCTTGGTATCCATGGTGTGCGGTGCAGTTGGTGAGATTTATCGTGCCATGCCAGCGTTATCAGGGCAATACCGGGTTGAGCATTCCGCAACGAAACGAACAGCGGGCCAATGCGTAGCATGACTAAAATTCAAGCATGACCAGGCGTACTGAATTTGCCACTGCCGAGAAAGTTTCATTGGCGCTTTTAACCCGGGCGGCGTTTGGCCGGGATGCCGGCCTGCGCTACGCGCGGCTGGCGGGCTTGCCCATTGCCCTGGTCGTGGAAGTGTTCGCCAGAGTCCCGGTGCACGCGCGCAAGGAAGTCCAGGGTATCCATATGCCCAGGGATCGGCGCCAGGCCAGCCGGGGGTAGCACCACGTCTGCTGTATCTTTTGCCATTGTTGCGCGATATAGTTGCGGTTCCACCAACACTACTTGAGGGAACTATGCGCAATTTTTGCAGTCTGGGACTATCCGTCCTGATCCTGGCCGCGCAGGCGAGCGCTCAATCAGCCGAACCTGTCGACGCCACCACCATCAACCGTATTGCTGACGAGGGCTTTAACCACGGCCAGGTGGTCAGCCTGGCCAGCCACCTCACCGACCAGATCGGCGGCCGCATGACCAATTCGCCAGCCATGCGCCAGGCGGAAGCGTGGACCCAGCAGATGTTCAAAAGCTGGGGCTTGAAGAACGTGCACCCGGAAGCCTTCGACTTCGGCCGCGGCTGGTGGATCGAAGCGGCGCACAGCCGCATGGTGGCGCCGCGCCCGCTGGCGCTGACCTCGATTCCCGTCGCCTGGACGCCGGCCACCAACGGCCCGGTGACCGCGCCCATCGTGGTCGCTCCCATCCGCCACGCGCGCGACCTGGCGCAGTGGAAGGGCAAGCTTCAGGGCAAGATCGTGCTGATCAGTTATCCGGACGATCCTGCGGACGACACCACCGCGCCATTCCGCCGCTACGATGACGCCGAGCTGGGCAAGATGGCCAGCTATGACATACCGCATTTCGACCCGGACGCCAAGCCCGATTTCTACAAGCGCTCGTTTGAACTGCCGCGCGAAATCGACCGCTTCATGGCGGCCGAAGGTGCCGTCGCGCTGGTCAAGATGTCGTACCGTAATCAGGGCCTGGTGCAGGGCGAAGGCTACACCTACCAGAAAGGCGCGACGCCGGCGCTGCCGGAAATCGAGATGGCGGCGGAAGACTATCGCCGCCTGGCGCGGCTGGCCAAGCAGGGCGAGGTCAAGCTGGAAATCGACAGCCGCATCCACTTCGAAGACAAGGACATGAACGGCTATAACATCCTGGCCGAGATTCCCGGCACGGATCCGAAAGCCGGCTACGTGATGGCCGGCGCGCACCTCGATAGCTGGGTCGCGGCCGACGGCGCGACCGACAACGGCGCCGGCTCGGTGGTGGTGATGGAAGCGGCGCGCATCCTCTCCAGCCTGGGCGTGAAACCCAAGCGCACGATACGCTTTGCCCTGTGGGCGGGCGAGGAGCAGGGCCTGATCGGCTCCAACAGCTACATCGAGCACCACCTGGCCACGCGCCCCACGCCCAGCGATCCGGCCCAGGCGGCGCAGCCCAAGTTCATGTGGGATACCTATCCGATCACGCCGCTGGCGGGCTTCGACGAACTCGCGGCCTACTTCAACCTCGACAATGGTTCGGGCAAGATACGCGGCATCTACGCCGAGGGCAATTTCGCCGCCGTGCCCATCCTGCGCAACTGGCTGGCGCCGTTTGACGGCATGGGCGCGAACAAGGTGGTGGACAAGAAGACCGGCGGCACCGACCACCAGATGATGGCGGCCATGGGCTTGCCGGCCTTCCAGTTCATCCAGGACCCGCTGGACTACGGCAGCCGCGTGCACCACTCCAACCTGGACACCTTCGATCATCTGCGCCCCGACGACCTGCGCCAGGCGGCGGTGATCATGGCGACGGTACTGCTGCAAGCGGCGCAGGCCGACAAGCCCATGCCGCACAATGCATTGCCGCGTCAGCCGGGCGTCACCAACCCGTTCCAGTATCGCGATCCGAATAAGGACTGAGTTCGGCGGCGTGATGCGGAGAGGAGGCCAGGCGCAGCTTGGTGCGGTTGCGTTCCTGGTCCGGCGCACTTTTCGCGTTCACGCTTTTCACCGCCTGCAGCAGGGCATCGACCTGTCCCTGCATGGAAGCCGCCGTGGCAATCGCGTGCTTGACCAGCTCGTTGGTTTGCCGCGGCGCCTGCGCCAGTGTGCTGGTGACGCTGGCGAGTTGCGCCATGCCCGCGGACAGCGACTGGTTGTCGGCATCCATCCTGGCCATCATTTCCGACACTTGCCGGGTCTTGCCGACGATCTGCATCATCGTCTCCGCCGCGTTGCCGACCTGCCGGGTGCCAACACTGATCTTGTCGACCGACGCTTCAATCAGCATGCGGATTTCCTTGGCGGACGCGGCCGCGCGTTGGGCCAGCGTGCGCACCTCGCCGGCCACCACGGCAAAGCCGCGCCCATGTTCCCCGGCGCGCGCAGCTTCCACTGCGGCATTCAGCGCCAGGATGTTGGTCTGGAAGGCGATGCCGTCGATGGTGGCGCTGATGTCGCTGATCTGATTGGCCGCCGCCTTGATTTCGTCCATGGAGGCCGAGACATCGGCCATCACCGCGCCGCCTTGCGCCGCGATGGCCGAGGCGTCGCTGGCGTAGCCGCTGGCCTGGATGGCGTGCTCCGTGTTGCGGTTGGAGAGGTCGAGCGAATTCTGCACGGCGGACGTGGCCTGCTTGTGGCCCTGCAGTTGTTCTTCGGTGCTGGCTTCCAGGTGGGTGTTGTCCTGGACTAGCGTCTGTATCTCCGCAATCAGGCTGGTCGTGCTTTGCGTGATGGTATGCATGGCTTGCGCCACATGATCGAGCGATGTTTTCAGCAATTTGCCGGCCGGGGAGTTGGGCGCGAAGCGCGACACGTCCAGGTCCAGTTGGCCATTGTTGCGCTCCAGGTGGTAGATGATGTCGTACACCTCGATGCCGCCGTTCAGGGAGGCGCGCATCTGCACGGCCAGCAGCACTTCGATGCCGGTCTGGATCACCACGTAAGTCGCATGCAGGATGATGGACATGAAGTCGGGATGGGGCGTGCAAAAGATATTGAACTGCAGGGCCTGCAAGCGGTCGAACGCGACGTGATGGACCGCCACCAATCCCGCGGCCAGCACCAGCGGCCGCCAGTCCCGGTACACCAGCAGCAGGCCCAGCAAGGTGAACACGCCGAAGTGGAATTCCAGCCGTCCATGCGCGGTCTGGATGTGCAGCGCAACCATGCAGACGTTGGCAGCGGTCAGCACCAGGCTCGACAGCATGGTGGCGGGCAGGAAGAAGAATGCCAGGCTGCCAATCAGCAGGAACACGGCAGCGCCCATCAGGGCCAGCGACAGTTCATTGAATTGCCAGCCGATGGCAACAGCGGCCAGCGCGGAAACGATGAGGGTGCCGTACATGGCACGGTCGCCGTTCAGGGCGACGAGGCGGGAAGTGTTATGCATACATTCCTTAGAAAAGTGTCCATTGAGAAAGGTAGCAAATCGGCAAAGTAACACGGTTTCCCGGCATCGATAATCGATTACTTTCACTCCCGGCCGGTTGATGGATGAATGCAACACTTGCAATAAAGAAGCCCGCAAAGCTGATCTCCAGCTCTACGGGCTTCTTGCAGCTTGCGGGCGGGGCTTACTTGCCGTACGGGTCGATGGTCTTGATGCGGCCGTCTTCGTCGTAGTGCAGCTCCGTCACTTTCACCGAGCGCAGGTGGGTGATGCCTTTCGACAGGCTGCTGTCGTGGTAGTACAGGAACCAGCGGCCCTGGAATTCCACGATCGAGTGGTGGGTGGTCCAGCCGATCACCGGGGTCAGGATCTTGCCCTGGTAAGTGAACGGGCCGTAAGGGTTGTCGCCCACCGCGTAGCACAGGAAGTGGGTATTGCCGGTCGAGTAGGAGAAGTAGTACTTGCCCTTGTACTTGTGCATCCACGGGCCTTCGAAGTAGCGGCGGTCGTGGTCGCCGGCCAGCAGCGGCTTGCCGTTTTCATCGTGGATGACGACGTCGCGCGGAGCTTCGGCAAAGTGCTTCATGTCGGCCGACAGGCGCGCCACACGGGCGGTCAGCGCGGGCTGGTCGTCCGCTGGTTCTTCATTGGCGGCGGCGTAGGTGTTGTTGCGGTACTTCTGCAACTGGCCGCCCCAGATGCCGCCGAAGTACATGTAGTGCTCGCCCTGGTCTGCGAAGACCGCCGGATCGATCGAGTAGCTGCCTTCGATGGCGGTGGGCTCGGGCGTGAACGGGCCTTGCGGCTTGTCGCCCACGGCCACGCCGATCTGGAAAATGCCGTCGGCGCGCTTGGCCGGGAAGTACAGGTAGTACTTGCCGTCCTTGTACGCGGCATCCGGCGCCCACATCTGGCGCTCGGCCCATGGCACATCCTTCACGTGCAGGGCGACACCATTGTCGACCGCCACGCCGTCCGGGCTGTCCATCGACAGCACGTGGTAGTCCTCCATGCCGAAGTGGTCGCCGTTGTCGTTGAACGGGATGCCAGCCTCGATGTCGTGCGATGGGTAGATATAAATCTTGCCGTCGAAGACATGGGCCGAGGGATCGGCGGTGTAGATGTGCGTTACCAGCGGCTGTGAGATGGCGCGTTGCAGGGCCAGTTCTTCGGCCGGAGTCAGTTGTTCGGACATGGTGTGCCTTATGCGGTGAGTTGAGCGCGGCGCGTCTGCAGATCTTCTTCGATCTTGCGTTCGGTCGCCTTGTTGATTTCGTAGAAGTACAGCAGGCCCACGCCGATCAGGAACGGCAGCGAGGCGTACACGCTGATCGACAGGCGGATGCCTTCAGCCACGGTCTGCGGCTGCACCGCCTGCGTGCCGTCGTAGCCGTAGGTCGACAGCAGGGCCGCGACCAGCGCGCCGCCGATGCTGAGGCCTGCCTTGAGGCCGAAGATCATGGCCGAGAACAGCAGGGCGGTGGCGCGGCGGTTGTTCTTCCATTCAGAGTAGTCGGCAACGTCGGCGATCATGGCCCACAGCAGCGGGATGGTGATGCCGTAGAAGAAGCCATGCAGCACCTGGGCGCCGAACACCAGGCCGATCGCTTCGGGCGAGAAGAGGTAGAAGGCCAGCATGAACAGGGTGGAGGCGAACAGCGCGGCGCCGTACACGTCGCGCTTGCCGTAGCGGTCGGCCAGCGGCTTGGAGAAGCCGATGCCGACGATCATGCAGATGATGCCAGCGCCGTTGAACAGGCTGAAGGCCGAGGTGGCGGGATCTTCCGGCCACTGGAACTTGGTCAGGCCGATACCGTTGAGCGCGGCGTTCAGGTGGCCGATGAAGCCGATGAAGCCGATGTCTTTCAGGAAGGCGGCCAGCGCCGCTTCGTGCAGGTAATTCTTGAAATAGTAGATGTACAGGCCGCCTTTCAGGGCCAGCGTGACGAAGACCAGGATGGTCAGCAGCAGCATCACTACCCAGGGCTTGTTGCGCAGCAGGTCGGCGATGTCCTGGCCGACGCTGGAGCGCTGGTCGGCGGTGGGCACAATGCGCTCGCGGGTGGTGGCGAAGGCGACCAGGAAGCACAGGGTGCCGGCGATGGCGAAGATGATCATGGTGTTGCGGAAGCCTTCCACCTTGTCGCCGCCGCCCAGAATCAGCACCAGCGGCAGCAGCAGCACCTGGATGATGAGTTGCGCCACCATCACTGCCACGAAGCGGTAGGCCGACAGGCTGTTACGCTCCTGCATGCTGCCGGTCAGCACGCCGCTCAGGGCCGAGTAGGGCAGGTTGTTGGCCGAGTAGATCAGCAGCAGCGCGATATAGGTCAGCGTGGCGTAGATGATCTTGCCGTTGTCGCCCAGGTCGGGCGTGCTGAAGGCCAGGATGGCGATCAGGCCGAACGGCACCGAGGTCCACAGCAGCCAGGGGCGGAACTTGCCCCAGCGGGTGGTGGTGCGGTCGGCCAGCAGGCCCATGATGGGATTGAAGCAGGCGCCGGTCAGGCCGCCGATGAAGATGATGGTCGCCGCCGCGTTGGCCGAAATCTTGAAGACGTCGGTGTAGAAAAAGGCGATGAAGGTCAGCAGTGTCTGGAAGATCAGGTTGGCGGCCAGGTCGCCCAGGCTGTAGCCGATCTTTTCCACGACCGAAAGTTTGCCCGAGGGGCTAAGAGTGGTTTGGCTCATCGTGTCTCGTTTATCGTTGTGGGGCCGGGTTGCCACGGCGGTTCTCATGGTATTTACCATAAGTTTTATGCGAAATGAATAGCGCAACCATTTCATTGTCACGTTTCCCGCCGGGTGCGTCAAGCACAGGCTGGACTGACTGGCATAAAAAAATTCGCCAAATCGAAAATCTACAGCTATAATTCTGGCCTCAATTCCCTGATAGCTCAGTCGGTAGAGCGACGGACTGTTAATCCGCAGGTCCCTGGTTCGAGTCCAGGTCGGGGAGCCAGAATACTGTAGCATGTCAAGAACCCAGCCCTAACCCGGTTGGGTTTTTGCGTTTCAGGGGGCCGTTTATTTGCGCATAGTGGCCCGAGGTGAGGCCGTTGGGGCGAAGGGGATGAGCTGCCCCTAAGGCTGGGCTCGCGTGGCGCAGGCGGGCACTCTGTGGGAGGCGTTGATGGCTGGCCGGGGTGCGAGTCCAGAGCGACCGAATTCATGTTAGATTCCCTGCATCCATCGTTTCGAGAGGTGTCCGTTGAAAGTAGTCCCACCGTGTTGATTTGCAGCGAAATCTGACCCACTTCGCCGCATAATTTGCAAACGAATCTGACCCACGTTTAAGACACAATCCTGCTCACGACATTGAGCGGGGAATTGGAGTGATCGACGTGGCATTACTA
>Ga0209455_1000127_pt1 | contig 162518 bp, 139 predicted proteins | sample AraplaCol_mCL_r2_FD_184275 | JGI IMG/M metagenome (GOLD analysis project Ga0209455, IMG submission 184275) | Arabidopsis root microbial communities from North Carolina, USA - plate scrape CL_Col_mCL_r2 (SPAdes) (version 2) | ecosystem: Host-associated > Plants > Roots > Endosphere | place...
GCCGGCGCCGTCGGCGCCGAGATCGAAGTGGTGCCGGTCGAAGTCGCCAAGGCAATCTCGGAGCGCACCTCGCTGATCATGCTGTCGATGGGGGCAGGCACCGGCTGCGACGCGCAATATCTGTTCGCCGACGACATTCTCGGCCAGAACCGGGGCCACATGCCGCGCCACTCCAAGGTCTACCGCAACTTCGCCGCCGAATATGACCGGCTGCAGGCGGAGCGGGTGGCGGCCTTCTCCGAATATGTCGCCGACGTCAACAGCGGCGCCTATCCCGAGGACAGGCACATCGTGCACATGGATCCGGCCGAACTCAGCCTGTTCATGAAAAGAGTAGACGCAGAGAGCTGATTATTCGGCTTCCTTGCCGACCGTCGCAGCGCCTTGCCACGCGCCATCGGCGAGCATGGCGTGGAGCACCTCGGCGTCGGCCCCCAGCGGCCGGTCGTCTTTCAGCATCGATACATGCGCGCGCACCGCCGCATAGATCGCGCCAGTGCGCGGCGCCAGCGTCAATCCTTCACGCAGGTCGACAGCCTGGGCGGCGGCCATCAATTCGAAGGCGATCAGCCGCCGCCACATCGCGATCATTCCGGCGCATTTCGAAACGGCGAGGGGCGACTGGGTCGCATGGTCCTCGACGCCTTCCGAAACCGGCAGGAAGTCGAGCATCACCGGATTGGCCTTGTGGCGGATGGCGGCCAGGATCGATGTCGCCGTCTTCTGCAGCGGCACGAAACCGGCCGAGGCGCCGCCGATGGGCGACAGATATCTGGTCAGGCCGTTGCGGCCCGTGCCGGTGAGCTGGATGAAGCGGGCGACGCTCGCGGCGGCGCATTGCGCGATGGCCAGGCTGAGCGTCTCGAAGGCGAGCGAGAGTGAGGCCGTGTGGAAATTGCCGGTCGACATCACCAGTTCGTCGTCGCCGATCACCAGCGGGTTGTCGGCGGCTGCGTTGAGTTCGATCTCGACGGCACGCTTTGCCTGGGCGATCGCCTCGATAAGCGCGCCATGGATCGACGGCATGCAGCGGATCGACAGGGGATCCTGAATGGTGGTCGGCGCCGGCATCTCGTCGCGGGCGAGAAGGTCGTGCAAGGCCTTTGCCGCCTCCTGCTGTCCGGCGGCCGGCCGCGCCATCTGCAGGCGCGGATCGAGGATGGTGCGGTTGGCGCCAAAACCTTCCATGGTCAGCGCGCCGGCCTGCTGCTGCTGGGCCAGCGCCGACAGCGCATCCGTCACCACCAGCGCACCGCTGCCGGCGGAGACCGCCGAGGCGTTGATCAGCGACAGCCCGTCTTTCGGCGCCAGGCTGATCGGGGCGAGGCGGGCCATCATCAGCGCCTTGGCAGCCGGCATGCGCCGGCCCTGGTAATCGGCTTCGCCTTCGCCGATCAGCAGGCGGGCAAGCGCGGTCATCAGCACGAGGTCGCCGGCGCCGATCGAGCCGAGCGACGGCATCACGGGATGGACACCGGCATTGAGCGCGTCGACCAGAGCGACGAACACGGCGGGCGACAGGCCGGAGCCGCCGGCCGACAGCATCGAGGCGCGGGCGACCATGGTGGCCCGCACGGCCTCGACCGGCAGGGTTTCTCCGACCGCACCGCTGCGTCCCTCCAGCAACTGACGCTGGAAGGCGCTGGCGTCACCTTCGACCGTCGTGCCGAGATTGGCGCCGAGCCCGGTGTTCAGGCCATAGATCTGCTGGCCGGAGGCGGCGGCCTGGTCCAGCACCTTCCGCGCCTTTTCCAGCCTGCCGATGATTTCGGGTCCGATCTCCACCCTGCGCGCCTGGCGAGCGACGGTGGCGACATCACCGACACTGACGCCGGCTCCGGCGAGGACGAGCGCGCTCATGCGAAACGCAGCCTTTGGCCGATGCCTTTTTCTCCAGCCTTGGCGAGCATTGCCTTGCCCAGCGCAATGTCGGAGAGCGACAGGCCGCGATGCCAGAACAGGATGGTCTCGTCGTCGCTTTCACGCCCAGGTTTGAGACCGGCGGCGATCTGGCCGAGTTCGGCATGCAGCGTCTTTTCGCTGAGCCGTCCGGTCTCGACATGGGCGCGCAGCGAGCCGAATTTGCCGCCCTTGCACTGGCCCCAGTCGTCGACGACCATCTTCCGCATGATGTCGGTCAGCGACAGTTCCACCGCGCTCATCGTGCCATAGGGCACGACCAGCGCACCGGGCTTGATCCATTCGGTCTTGAGCAGCGGTTGCGGCTCGGGCAGCCGGGAGGCCTCGACGACGATGTCGGCGCCCGTGACGCAGCTCTCCCAGTCGTCGACCGCCGTGACCGTCTTGCCGAGATCGGCGGAGAGTTTTGCGGCGAAACCGTCGCGGCTTTCCGGTCGGCGGGAATGGACGCGGATCTCGTCGAAATCGAAGAGATGGTCGAGCAGCCGTACGTTCCAATAGGCGGTGCCGCGCGCGCCGATATGGGCGAGCACTTTGGAATTCTTCCTTGCCAGATGCTTGGCGCCGATGGCGGTGACGGCGCCGGTGCGCATGTCGGTGATGACGGTGGCGTCGAGAATGGCGCGGGGCGTGCCCGTGCGCGGATCGAACAGATTGAGGATGCCGAATTCCGAGGGCAGGCCGTGCAGATAGTTGTCGACATAGTCGCCGACGATTTTCACGCCCGCCGTGTCGAGCGGCGCCACATAGCCGCGCAGCACGTTGAAGTGACCGTGGAAGGATGGATCCGGTTCGAGATGGACGCGCGGCTCGATCACCGTCTGGCCCTTGCCCTGGGCCACCAGGCCCGCTTCGACCGCGGCGATGATTTCGCCATCGGTCATGGCGAGCGCTTCGATGTCGAGGGCATTGAGATAGTCGATATAGATGGGCTTCATTTACGCGCGCACTTTCCTCGGTCGCCCCGTCCATCCCATAGCAGGCCGCGAGGTGACACGAAAGTTTGTTGCGCCGTGTCTGGACGTTGCCGGCTAAATGCTGTTCAAACCGGACCGATATGACTGCCCTTCCCGAGACTGAAGCCTTACCCGAAACGGCCACCAATGCGCGGCGCGTGGCGCTGATCGTCGCCATCGCCTTCTTCATGCAACTGCTGGATTCGACGATCATCTCGACCTCGCTGCCGCAGATGGGTCAGTCCTTCGGCGTGCCGGCGGTGGCGATGAGCATCGGCATCACCGTCTACATGCTGACCATGGCGGTGTTCGTGCCGCTGTCGGGCTGGCTCGCCGATCGTTTCGGCGCGCGCAACATCTTCCTGGTTGCGATCGCGCTGTTCACTCTGGCCTCGCTCGCCTGCGGCTTCTCTGAGAATCTCACTCAGTTTGTCGCTGCTCGCGCCGTGCAGGGACTGGGCAGCGCGCTGATGACGCCGGTGGGCCGCATTCTCGTCCTGCGCAATGCGTCGAAATCCGAACTGCTCAACGCCACCGCTCTGATCACCTGGCCGGCGCTGTTCGCGCCGGTGGTCGGGCCGGTGCTCGGCGGCTTCATCACCACCACTCTGTCCTGGCACTGGAATTTCTTCATCAACATCCCGCTCGGGCTGGTCGGGCTGGCGCTGGTCGCCCGCTTCATCGCGGGCGATCGCGAGGCCGATCCCAAGCCGCTCGATTGGCCCGGGTTTTTCCTGACGTCGCTCGGGCTCGCCTGCCTGCTTTACGGCCTCGAGCGCATCGCGCATCCCGAGGACGGCATGCTGCCGACCATAGCGCTGATCGCGGCGGGCATCGTCATCGGCTGGCTGGCGGTACGGCATCTCAGGCGCGCGCCGCATCCGCTGCTCGACCTCTCCTCGTTCAAGGTGCTGACCTTCGCCATCTCGACGCTCGCAGCCGGCACCATCTTCCGGGTGGCGATCAACGCCACGCCGTTCCTGCTGCCGCTTTTGTTCCAGCTTGGTTTCGGCCTGTCGCCTGTCGATGCCGGTCTGATGATCCTGGCCTATTTCCTCGGCAATCTCGGCATGAAGACGGTGACGACGCCAACGCTGCGGCGTTTCGGTTTCCGCCCGGTGATGGTGGTCAACGGCATCATCGCCTCGGCCTCGATCATGGCTTGCGGGGTGATCTCGCCCCAGACGCCGCAGGCCCTGGTGGTGGCGCTGATGCTGATCGCCGGCCTGTCGCGCTCGATGCAGTTCACCGCGCTCAACACATTGGCTTTCGCCGATATCGACGCGGCGCAGCGCAGCTCGGCGGCGACGCTGTCCTCGATGCTGCAGCAGGTGGCGATGCTGTTCGGCGTTGCCGTGGCGGCGGCGATCCTCAATCTGTCGCAGATCGCCAGGGCGCAACCGTCGCTCGACCTCGTCGATTTTCGAATCGCCTTTTTCGTGATCGGCGCCATCGGGCTGGTGGCAGCGCTGCGTTTTCTCGTGCTGCCGCCCGCTGCCGGCGCCGAAGTTTCCGGCCACGCGCCAGGGAACTGAAAATCGGATTTTCTCACCCGATGCGAAGATAAATTCCGCTCTGTGCTTTCGTCTCGACGCTGCGCTTTCGCGGCTGGCGGCATTGGCGCAATCGATTGCCAAAAATGCAGAAGTTTCCGGGCATTGCGCCAGTTTTGGCAATCGATGCGTCCACTCGGCGAATATCGCTCCAAGCCCATGTTCTGAACGCGGATTCATTTGACGAACCGGCGTTGAGCCGATTAGCTTTTGCTTCGGGATGGCAGCGCTGCCATCGGGGCAAATGCAGACATGAACGCGAACGGCTGGCTAAATCTCAGGAGCCTGAATCAGGAAGGCATTGTCTTTGCCATCGCGGTGGTGCTGTTCGTTGCAGCGGCCATAGGCCTGCCGGGCTTCGTCGACCCCAACAACCTCGTCGCCATCGTCAGGTCCGTGTCGGTGCTGGGCATATTGGCGCTCGGCATGGCGGTCGTCATCATCGGCCGTGGCATTGATCTGTCGGCCGTGGCGATCATGGCGATGTCGGTCGCCTGGTATCTGCAACTGCTCAACACCGGCACGTCGGACGGGCTGGCCTTCGCCTATGTACTATCGGGCGTGCTCGCCATCGGGCTGCTCAACGGCTTTCTCGTCGCCTATGCCGACGTGCCGGCGATTTTCGTGACGCTGGCGACCGGCTCCTTCGTCTTCGGCTATGTGCGCTCGCAATTGATCACGCAGGACGCGGTGCCGGTGCCGCAGGGCCATTGGGTCGAACTGCTCGGCGGCCTGCGCTTCCTCGATATTCCGATCGAGGTGTTCGTCTTCGCCGGCCTGGCTTTCCTGTTCTTCCTGTTCCTGCGCTACACCAAATGGGGGCGCTACATCTATTTCGCCGGCGACAATCCGGTCGCCGCCCGCAACATCGGCATTCCGGTGCGGCCGATGCTGGTGCTGCGCTACGTGCTCTCGGCATTCGTGGCGCTGATCGCCGGCCTGCTGACGGCGGCCAGCCTGCATTCGATCAACACCCGAATCGTCAACTCGACGCTGCTCTACGACATCGTGCTGGTGGCGGTGATCGGCGGCATCGGCCTGTCGGGCGGCAGGGGCGGGGTGCGCAACGTGCTGGTTGGCGCGGCGCTGATCGGCATCCTGCTCAACGCCATGACCATCATCGACATTCCGCTGCTCTACCAAAACCTGATCAAGGCGGCGATCCTGCTCGGTGCCATCATCGTCGATGGCATCATCAATCCGCGCGACGAACAGACCGCGCAGCAGGGCGACATTTAGGGCAGATGGGCTGGCCCATCTGCTCGGGGTACCCGGCGCGATCGCGACGATCGGCCGGCAATGAAACCGAACCAGAGGACGTGACATGAGACTGATCAAGACACTTATGGCCGCCGCAACGGCGCTCGCCGTTACCGCCTTCGTGGCGCCGACCTTCGCCGCCGACGATCCGGGCCCGGCGGCCTACGCACAGGCGCTCAAGGGCAAGCGCGTCATGCTGGTGCCGCTGGCGATGGGCTTCGACCTGGCGCAGGGCTGGGCGCACTATCTGAAGAAGGAGGTCGAAGCCTGGGGCGGCACGTTCGAGACGCGCGATCCGAACTGGGTGGTCGATGCCGGCGCGCAGGCGATCACCGACGCCATCTCATCGGACACCAGGCCCGACGTGCTGATCATCCACGCACCGGACCTCAACTCCTATTCCAAGCTGATGAAGAAGGCGCAGGCCGCCGGCACCTATGTGCTTCTGGTCGACAATCCCGCCAACTTCCCGGCCGACGCCTTTGTCGGCAGCGACTGGGACCGGCTCGGCCAGCTCGAGGCCGAAGCGGCGATCAAGGGCTGCGGTGAAAACTCGTCGAAGAAGATCGGCCTGGTGCAGGGCGACCAGGCGAATTCTTCCAGCCTCTACCAGTATGCCGGCATCATGAAGGTGCTGGACAAGCATCCCGACTTCAAGGTGGTGGCCAAGCCCGACTCCAACTGGGACGCGACGACCTCGCGCAATGTGACGACGACGATGCTGCAGCAGAACCCGGACATCTGCTCGATCATCGATTTCTGGGACGGTGACGCTACCGGCGCATCCGCCGCGATCCGCGACGCCAAGCTCGACGGCAAAGTGTTCCTGGTCACCACCGGCGGCGGTGAAAAGGCGGCCGATTGCGACAAGCTGGCCGACGGCACCTACGGCGCGGTGGTGATGACCGAGCTTGCCCGCCAGTCGGGCGACATGAACGCCATCATCAAGTTCCTGCTGCAGAGCGGCCAGCCGGCCGGCACCTCGCACACCTACATCTACACGCTGGAGAAGGCGACGACCAAGGCCGACCTCAAGCCCGACAGCTGCTGGGATTTGAAGGCGCTGCAGGCCGAAGCGGCGGCGAAATAAGCCACGCCGTTGAACAGACTCCACGAGGTGGCCGGATCAGTTCGGCCACCTCTTTCTCTTGAGCAGCGGCAGCCAATGTCCTTTCGCGAACGCCTCCAATCCTGGCGCTACAATCTCGTGCCCGACCATCTGGTCGGCGAGATCCTGACCAAACGCTGGACCGACAACGCCATTCCCTTCCTGGCGCTGGTGGTGACATTGGCGACCTTCGGCTCGATCATTCCGGGCTTCTTCAAGCTGAACGCGCTGCAGGAATCGACCCGTCAGCTCGGCGAATTCTCCATGGTCGTCACCGGCATGACGGTGGTGATGCTGGGTGGCGGCATCGATCTGTCGGTGGGCTCGATCTTCGCGCTGTCCTGTTTCTCCGCCGTCTATGTCTTCTTCATCCTCGAACAGTCGATCTGGCTGGCCCTGGCGGCCTCGCTCGCAACCGGGCTGATCTTCGGCGCCATCAACGGTTACCTCGTCGGCTACCTCCGGCTGCGCGCCTTTCTCACCACGCTGGTCACCTTCATCTTCGGCCGGGCACTGTTCGACATCCTCGTCACCACCTATGCCGCCGACGTGCAGCTTTCGACCGCCACTTCGGACGTGCTCGACTTCATCGGCGACAGCACCTTCTGGGGCCTCTCCGTCTCGGTGTGGCTGGCCATCATCCTGGCCATCGTCACCCATATCGCGCTGACGCGCTCGCGGCCGGGATGGCATGTGCTGGCGGTCGGCGGCTCCCGGCGCTCGGCGCACAATGCCGGCATCCGCGTGCGCCGCACCGTGTTCATGACCTATGTCTTCTCCGGCTTCTGCGCCTCGATCGGCGGTTTTCTCATCGCTTGCCGGCTGAGCGGGGCAGGGCCGGGCACCGGCCTCAACCTCGAAATCATGGCGCTGACGGCCGCCGTGGTCGGCGGCGTCAGCCTGGGCGGCGGGCGCGGCTCGGTGATCAAGGGGCTGATGGGCGCCATCATCGTCCTGACCATGACCAACGGACTGATCCGGCTGGGCTACGGCACCGGCACCAACCAGATGGTGCTCGGCATCATGCTCGCGGTGGCGGTGACCATCGACATCCGCTGGCTGAAGAACCGTCACAAGGTGCTCAACGAAGTCTATGTCGCGCCGGTCTATCTCAAGATGGGCGAGACGCAGTCGGCGGTGCCGGGCTCCGGCACGCCTTACGAACTCGACAACCGGCTGTCGGCGGCCGATCATATCGGGCTCGGCGAACTGGAAGGGCCGGAGGACGTCATCCTCGACCGCGACGACCATCTCTATTGCGGCACCCGCCACGGCGAGATCGTCCGCTTCTTCGCGCCCGATTATGTGAAGTCGGAAGTCTTTGCCCATATTGGCGGCTTCCCGCTGGGGCTGGCCTTCGACAAATCGGGCAATCTGATCAGCTGTGTCGGCGCCATGGGGCTTTATTCCGTGTCGCCGGATCGCGAGGTCAAGCGGCTCTCGGCCGAGACCGCGCGCTCCTGGACCTCAATCGTCGACGATGCGCGGCTGCGCGATCCCAATGACTGCGACATCGCACCCGATGGGCGCATCTATTTCACCGACTCGACCAAGCGCTATGACGCGCATGACTGGGCGCTGGATTCGATCGAGAACCGCGCCACCGGCCGGCTGCTGGTCTACGACCCCAGGGACGGCTCGACCAAGACGCTGCTCGACGGCTACCGCTACACCAACGGCGTGTGCATGGCGCATGACGGCAAGTCGCTGTTCTTCGCCGAAAGCTGGGCCTGCCGCGTGCATCGCTACTGGCTGGAAGGACCGAAGACCGGCACCGCCGAATGCGTCATCCGCGACATGCCGGGCTATCCCGACAACATCAACCGGGCTTCCGACGGCAATTACTGGATGGCGTGGCTCGGCATGCGCACGCCAAGCTTCGACCTGTCGTTGCGCCATCCCGACATGCGCAAGCGCATGACGCGCCGGCTGCCGCAGGACGAATGGCTGTTCCCCAACATCAACACCGGCGGCGTCGTGAAATTCAACGAGAAGGGCGGCATCGTCGAGGCGCTGGGCGACCTCTCCGGCGGCGCGCATCCGATGGTCACCTCGATGCGCGAGCACAAGGGCCATCTCTTCGTCGGCGGCATCCTCAACAACCGCGTCGGCCGCTACAAGATCTCGGGCGCCGACCCGAATTGGACCAGCCCCGCTTCGTATTGGGGAGCAAAGCCATGATCCTCGATCCGATCCTGGATATGTTTCGCGGCAAGGCGATGACGATCCCGCCGCTGGACGGCGCCTTCCGGCCCAACACGCGGCTGGATGAGGCGCCGGCCTTCGCGGAGTTGAGCGAGCCGGACAATTTGCTGGCGGACGGGGATCGGCTGCTCGCGTCCAGCGGCAACGCCGTCTATTCGCTTGCCGCCGGAGCCGAGCCCAAGGTTGTCGAAACCTTTCCGTCGCCGATCACGGCGCTGGCGCTGTCGCCATCGGGCGAGCTGACTGTGGCGCTCGAAAGCGGCAAGCTGCTGATATCAGGCAAGGAGGCTTCGCTGCCGGCTGATATCAGCTGCATCACCGCGCTTGCCTATGCCGAAGACGGCACGCTGTGGCTGGCCAACGGGTCGGCCGAGCACGCGCCGTCGCAATGGGCGGCCGATCTGATGAAGAAGGGTGCGTCCGGTTCGCTTTGGAAACGCGACGCGACGGGCGGCGAATTCCGCAAGGTGGCCGGCGCTCTCGCTTTCCCCTATGGGCTCCATCCTCTCGGCGGGGACGTGCTGGTCAGCGAGAGCTGGCGCCATCAGCTTATCCGCTTCGAGGGCACGACCGGCAGCCGTTCGACGGTGCTGACGCACTTGCCCGGCTATCCCGCGCGGCTGTCGCCGGCCGGTGATGGCGGCGCCTGGCTGGCGCTGTTCGCGCCGCGCAACCGGCTGATCGAATTCGTTTTGCAGGAGACGCACTACCGCCAGGACATGATCGACCAGGTGCCGCCGGCCTACTGGATCGCGCCGGCGCTCGCCTCCAACCGCAGCTTCCTCGAACCGCTGCAATGCGGCGGTATCAGAACCATGGGCATCCACAAGCCGTGGTCGCCCAGCCGCTCCTACGGGCTGGTGGTCAGGCTCGACGCAAAGATGCAGCCGCAATTCAGCCTGCACAGCCGCGCCAACGGCACGCGTCACGGCATCTGCAGCGTGGCGGAAAAGGACGGCCGGCTGTTCGTCGCCTCCAAGGGCGGCGACTGTGTGCTCGACGCGGGAGGTTTTTGATGGAACCGATCGTTCGCCTGGAAAACGTCACCAAAAACTATCGCGGCGTGCCGGCGGTCAAGAATGTCAGCTTCGACTTGCGCAAGGGCGAGATCCACGCGCTGCTCGGCGAGAACGGCGCCGGCAAATCGACGCTGACCAAGATCATCGCAGGGGTGGTCGACGCCACCTCGGGCAAGATGTTTCACAAGGGCCAGGAGATCGCCTACGCCTCGCCGCATGCGGCGCTTGAAGCCGGCATTGCCATGGTGTTCCAGGAAACCAGCCTGGTGCCGTCGATGACGGTGGCGCAGAACCTTTATCTCGGCACTGAAAAATTCCTCAACCGGCTGCGCGGCACGTATATTTCAGCACAGCAATTCCTGCAGTCGCTGAATTTCCCGGTCGACCCCAATGCCATGGTGGCGACACTGGGAGCCGCCAAGCGGCAGATGGTGGAGATCGCGCGCGCGGTGCACCACAATGCCGAGATCATCATTTTCGACGAGCCGACGGCGACGCTGACGCCGGAAGAAAAGCGCCACTTCTTCGCACTGATCCGCCGGCTGAAGGCGAGCGGCGTGTCCATCGTCTTCATCAGCCACGCGCTGGAAGAGGCGCTTGCCATTGCCGACCGCATCACCATCTTGCGCGATGGCGAACTGGTGATCACCGACGATACGTCGGCCTTCGACCGCGACAAGATCGTCGCCGCCATGGTCGGGCGCACGCTGTCCGGCCAGATCTACCGTCAGCGCGACGAGGGCAGGCTGCGCAAGGCAGGCAAGAAGGTGCTGTCGGTGCAGGACATTTCGATGAGCAATGTCGTGCGCAACAATTCCTTCTCGATCTTCGAGGGCCAGATCACCGGCGTGTTCGGGCTGATCGGCTCCGGCCGCACCGAGACCTTCAAGATCGTCTCGGGCATCTACAAGCGCGATTTTCTGCGCGGCGGCGCGATCGAGCTCGACGATAGGCCCGTGCGTTATCTCGTGCCCAGCGAAGCGGTGGCCGACGGCATCGTTTACGTCACCGAGGACCGCAAGAGCGAAGGCATTTTCGAGACGATGGGCATTGCCGAGAACCTGTTCGGCGGGCTGCTCGCCGCAGGCCGAGAAAAGGCCTGGGTGATCAACCAGCAGGAGATGCGGCAGCTGTCGGCTGAATGGACCAAGACGCTCAACATCAAGGCGATCAACGACAATGCCCGCGTGGTCGAACTGTCCGGCGGCAATCAGCAGAAGGTGGTGATCGGCAAAGGGCTGGTGCAGCAGCCGCGCATCGTCATCTTCGACGAGCCGACACGCGGCGTCGATGTCGGTGCCATCGCCGAAATCCACCAGATCATCAACCGGCTCGCCGATGAGGGGCTCGCCGTCGTGGTTATTTCCTCCTACCTGCCGGAGATCATGAACCTGTCGGACCGGATTCTGGTGTGCCGGCAAGGGCGTATCGTCGAGGAGTTTTCGCCAGCCGAGGCCACGGAGGAGAAGATCATGTACGCGGCGGTGCATTAGATTCAGGTGAGGCCGGCCTGCAAACGACGGCTTCCTGCGCTTCCGGTGCTCACGTACTTTAAGTACGCTCCGCTCCGGTTCTCGGAACCCGCCGTTTTCGACTCGGCCTGACCTGAATCTCCACGCCAGCGCTGGAAAAGTGAATCGGGCGAGTGGATTGGCGACGATTGCTCAAGACCTGATTCAATCCACACGAAAGGACCACACCATGGCCACCACAAAACTCCTCAGCGATGCCGAGGTCGAAAAAATCCCGGCGGTTAAGGCCGTGTTCGACGATATCAGGGCGACGCGCAAATCCGACTTCGTCAACAATTTCTGGCGCGGGCTGGCCAATGATCCGGTGTCGTTGAAACGGGTGTGGGAGCAGTTGAAGGTGGTGATGGTGGCGGACAGCGCCATCGATCCGCTGACCAAGGAAATGATCTACATCGCCGTCTCGACCGCCAATGGCTGCTCCTACTGCGTCCATTCGCACACGGCGGCGGCGCGGGCCAAGGGCATGACCGACGCGCAGCATGGCGAGCTGGTGTCGATCATCGGGCTCGCCGGCCAGACCAACCATCTGGTGACGGCGATGCAGATCCCGGTCGATCCGCAATTCGAGGTGAAGTGAGCATAATTTCCAGCTACCCGTCACAAGATTGTGAGCGCGGCCAATGTGTCGCGCAACGACGGTAAACGGCTGAAATCTTTCCGGTTTCTGCATTATGGCGTGTGCCTCCAGCGCTCTTTGACGACCGTGGCCCGCAATTGCACGGTTTATCCCCGCCGCTGTTAAGGAAGTGACATGGAACGGCACTAAGGAAGCCCCCATGCGATGCCGCTTGCCTGGGGGCGCGGCTCGCATGGTGGAGCCGGCATGAGAATCGTTCAGATCACAGACACACATTTCAGTCCGACCAAGCCGCACTTCAACGGCAATTGGGCGCCGCTCGCCGCCTGGATCGAGCAGAGCGGCGCCGACCTTGTCGTCCACACCGGCGACCTCAGCGTCGACGGGGCCGACAAGGACGACGACATCGCCTTCTGCATGGATCTGATGCGGGAAATCTCCGCGCCGATGCTGCTGGTGCCCGGCAATCACGATGTCGGCCATCTGCCGGGCTCGCTGCAGCCGGTCAATGCCGGACGCCTCGAGCGCTGGCGCCGGCTGGTCGGCCCCGATTACTGGATGGAGGACGCCGGCAGCTGGCGCCTCATCGGGCTCGACAGCCTGCTGATGGGCTTTGACGATGCCGAGGACGAGGCGCAGTTCGACTGGCTGCGCACTGCACTGGAAAGCCGCGGCGGCCGGCGTGTCGCCCTCTTTGCCCACAAGCCGTTGTTTATCGACCAGCCCGGCGAGGGCGATACCGGCTACTGGAGTGTCAGGCCGGCGCAGCGCCAGCGCCTCTACGACCTGATCGCCGCCCACGATGTCGCGCTGTTCGCAAGCGGCCACCTGCATCGGGCATGGCAAGGCACGTACGAGAGCACGTCACTGGTATGGGGTCCGTCGGCGGCCTTCGTGGTCGGCGACATGGAGCGCGACATGCCGGGCGAGCGACTGCTTGGCGCCGTTATCCACCAATTCGGCGACACGGTCGCCAGCGAGATCGTCGCCATACCCGGCATGACGGCTTACGTCCTCGATGACGTGGTGGCCGAGGTCTATCCGCACGAGGCGCACAAGGTTCGAAAGCGGGTGGCGTCATGAGCGCGCTGTCGCTTCGCGGCCTGAAGAAATCCTTCGGCGGCAACGCCATTCTGAACGGCGTGAGCCTCGATGTCGAAGCCGGCGAATTCATCGCGCTCGTCGGCCCCTCCGGATGCGGCAAGAGCACCTTGCTGCGCATCCTGGCCGGGCTCGACAATGCCGACAGCGGCGAGATTCTTGTCGGCGGCAAGGACATATCGTCGGTTGCCGCTGCCGACCGCAACATCGCCATGGTGTTCCAGTCCTACGCGCTCTACCCGCATCTGACGGCTGGCCAGAACATCGCCGTGCCGCTTGCCATGAAGCGGCTGAGCCGGTCGCAGCGCCTGCCGCTGGTCGGCTCGCTGCTGCCCGGCCAGAGGGAAATCCGCACCGGCATCGCGCGCGATGTCCGCGAGATGGCGGGTCTGCTCAAGATCGACCATCTGCTCGACCGCAAGCCGGGGCAGATGTCGGGCGGCCAGCGCCAGCGCGTGGCGCTGGCGCGCGCCATGGTGCGCCAGCCCTCGATCTTCCTCATGGACGAGCCGCTCTCCAACCTTGATGCCAATCTGCGCGTCCATGCGCGCGGCGAGATCGTCGAACTGCATCGCCGCGCCGGCGTGCCGACGCTCTATGTGACGCACGACCAGGCCGAGGCGCTTTCGATGGCCGACCGGGTGGCGGTGATGATCGGCGGCAATCTGCTGCAGCTCGCAGCACCCGAGGTGATCTACAACGATCCCGCCCATGTCGAGGTCGCGCGTTTCGTCGGCCAGCCGCGGATCAACATCATCCAGGCGCAGGCCGAAAACGGCCGTGTCGGCTTCGAAGGCATCCGGCTGGCCTTGCTGGAGAAGGTGGCGAACGGCCCGGTCAGCCTCGGCATCCGGCCGGAATTCGTGAAACTGTCTCCCAGCGGCCGGAGCGGCCTTGCCGGGAGGATCGAACGCCTCGAATTCCTCGGCTCGGAAGTCATTGCCCATTGCCGCCTCGACACCTCCGGCTACAGCGTCGTCGCCAAGCTGGCGCCGCATGAGGCGAGGGACCTGATCGCCGGAATGAAGGTGGGTGTCGTCCTGACCCCTGAACAGGCGATGGTCTTCGGGCCGGAGGGAAAGCGGCTGCGCATCGCGGATATGGCGGGCGCACGGCAGGAGCCGGCCTATGTCTAGCGTCGCCCTGGCGGGCAATGTCGCGAGCGCCGCGGCACGGCGTGCGCGCAGCGAGGACCGGACCGCCTGGCTGCTGGCGGCGCCTGCTATCGTGCTGTTGCTGCTGTTCGTGCTGTTGCCGGTGGCTGCCGTCATCTTTCTCGGCTTCACCGATTTCGAGCTCGGCTACGGCAAGTTTCGCTTCGTCGGCTTCGAGAACTACGCGCATCTCCTGAACGACCGCACCTTCCGCCGGTCGCTGTGGAACACCTCGGTCTATACGGCCGTCGTCGCGCCGGTCTCGATCGTGCTTGGCCTCGGCGTTGCCCTGCTGATCGAAGGCGAGGGGCGGGCGCGCGGCTTTTTCCGCACCGTCTATTTCCTGCCGGTCGCCTCGCTGATCGTCGCCATGGCGACTGTCTGGCAATACATCTTCCACCCGACGATCGGGCCGCTCAACGCGTTGCTTTCGCTTGTCGGCGTTCCCGGCCCGAACTGGCTTGGCGCATCGAACACCGTGCTCTACAGCCTGTCGATCATAGGCATCTGGCAGTCGGTCGGCTTCAACATGGTGCTGTTCCTGGCGGGGCTGACGGCAATTCCGCGCGAGCTCTATGCCGCCGCTCACGTCGACGGCGCGAAATCGGCGCTCGACCGGTTCTTCCTGGTCACCTGGCCGATGCTCGGGCCGACGACGCTGTTCGTCGTCACCATCAGCATCACCAATGCGGTGAAGGTCTTCGAAACGGTGAAGATGCTGACCGATGGCGGCCCCAACAAGGCCTCCGAAGTGCTGCTTTTCACCATCTACCAGGAGGGTTTCGTCTACCTGCGCGTCGGCTATGCCTCGGCGATGACGGTCGTCTTCCTGGCGATACTGGTCGTGCTGATGCTCCTGCAATACCGCGTGCTCGACCGGCGGGTGCACTACACATGACGAGCATCCCGGCCGGCCGCATCATCCGCTTCGCGCTGCTTTCGTTCGGCGCGCTGATGATCCTTGCGCCCTACATCTTCATGATCTCGACGGCGGGCAAGACGCAGAGCGACATCTTCACCTCGTCGTTGGCGCTCATCCCGCAGCATTTCTACTTCGCGGAAAACTTCGCCAAGGCGTTTGCCAAGGTGCCGATGGCGACGCTGCTGTGGAACGGCGTCATCGTCTGCGGCCTGATCTTCTTCTTCCAGGTCGTGGTCGCGATTCCTTGCGCCTATGCGATGGCCAATCTGAAGTTCCGCGCCGCGCGGCTGATGATGGTGCTGGTCATGCTCGGCCTGCTGGTGCCGATCCACGCAACGGCGCTGCCGCTCTATGTCGCCTTCGACAGGATGTCGCTCTTGAACAGCTACACCTCGCTCGTCGCGCCCTTCACCATATCGGTGTTCGCGATCTTCATGTTCCTGCAGTTCTTCCGCGCCATGCCCGACGACCTGCTGCACGCGGCAAGGCTCGACGGCATGTCCGAACTCGGCATCGTCGCGCGCGTCATCGTGCCCAATGCGTGGCCGGCGGTCACCGCCTTCGCGATCTTTTCCGTCGTCGCGCACTGGAACGACCTCTACTGGCCGCTGATCGTCGTCAGCAAGCAGGCCTATGCCACGCCGCCGCTCGGCCTGATGTATTTCCGCGCCGCCGAGGCCGGCGACGACTATGGCGCGCTGATGGCCGCCACGCTGATCATCACCCTTCCTCTCGTCGCCGCCTTCCTGCTCGCGCAGAAGCGCTTCGTCGAGGGCATCACCATGACCGGCCTCAAAGGCTGAATTTGCCAACAACTGACTGGGCCAACAAGGAGCACGAACGATGAAGCATTTCTCCAGGATTTTTGCCGCGGCGGCGGTATCGCTGGCGGCGGCCCTTCCGGCCTATGCCGAGACGACGTTGACGGTTCACTACCCGATGCCCGGCTTCTTCAAGAACGTGATGGACACGATCTCGAAGAAGTTCATGGAGGAAAATCCCGATATCAAGATCCAGTTCGCCAGCCCGTCGGCGACCTATGAAGAAGGCATCCAGACCATTCTTCGCCAGGCCGGCACCGACGAGATGCCCGACATCACCTTCATCGGCCTCAACCGCCTGCGCATGCTCAACGAGCGTGACGTCGCCGTCGATCTCGGCCCGCTGGTCAAGAAGGAAGGCAACATGGCGGAGCTAGGCTTCTCCGACACGATCCTGAAGCTCGCGCAGGTCAACGGCAAGCAGGTGGGCCTCGCCTTCGCCACCTCCAACCCAATCATGTATTACAATGCCGACCTGGTGAAGGCGGCTGGCGGCGATCCGGATAATCCGCCCAAGACCTGGGACGAGGTCATCGCGCTCGGCGGCAAGATCAAGGCCCTCGGCAATGGCGTCGACGGCATCGACTTCCGCTGGCAGGGCGACGACTGGATGTTCTCGGCGCTGCTGTTCGGCGCCGGCGGCAAGATGCTGAACGAGGACGAAAGCAAGGTCGCCTTCAATGGGCCGGAAGGCGAGAAGGCGGTGGAGATCCTCGAGCGCATGGTGAAAGAGGGCGGCATGCCGGTCTTCACCAAGCCGGCGGGCGAACAGGCTTTCGCGGCCGGCAAGGTCGGTTTCGAATTCCAGACCACCGGTGCGCTGGTCAACACCATCAAGAATGTCGGCGACAAGTTCACGCTGCGCACGGCCAAGATCCCGCTGATCGATCCGGTCAACGGCCATCTGCCGACCGGCGGCAACGCCGTGGTCATCCTGACCAAGGACGCGGCCAAGCAGGAGGCTGCCTGGAAGTTCGCGAAATTCGCCGCCGGCCCCTATGGCGCCTCCGTCGTCGTGCCCGGCACCGGCTATGTTCCCAACAACGAGCTGGCGGCGAAATCGCCGGACTATCTCGGCGATTTCTACAAGAAGAACCCGCTGTTCCAGGCCGGGCTCAGCCAGATGCCGCTGATGGTTCCGTGGTATGCCTTCCCGGGCACCAATGGAGTCAAGGTCACGCAGACGATCGTCGACAATCTGTCGCGCGTCGTCGACCAGTCGGCCTCGCCCAAGGAAGCGCTCAATGACGCGGCCAACGACGTCGAAGGCATGCTGCCGACGCAGTAACGGTTTCCCAGCCGCCGCGCCATTGGCGCGGCGGCGGCCCCGGCAATCAAACCGGCCGATACACCCGCTCCGCCGTATCCCAGAAGATATCGGCCTCGGCGGCCGCGCCGTGCCTAGCCACCGCATCGCGATGCGCCTTGATCAGTTCAGCGTGGCTGGTCCAGAGCTTCTCGATCGGGAAGTTCGAGCCGAACATCAGATGGTCCGCGCCCAGAATGTCGATGGCATTGTCGACGATATAGGCGATCAGCGCCGGGTCGTTGCGATGGACGAAAGTACCGAGACCGGAGAGCTTGGCGTAGAGATTGGGCGCGGCCGACAGCGTGCGCAGGCCTTCCTTCCAGGCCTCCGTGGTTTCCGGCTCCATGCCCGTCAGCATGCCGGCATGGGTCAGGATGAAATTGGTCTGCGGATTCTCGCCGACCAGCGTCAGCCCATCCTTCATCTGGGCAGGGAAAAGCTGCAGGTCGAACGACAGGCCGTAATCCTTTAGCCTCGCGACATTGGCCCGCACCTTGGGGTCGATGACCTGATCGGCCGAAGCGGCGAAACGGAAGGCCGGCGTCTCGTGCCAGTGCAATTGCATGCGCACGCCGCGCAGCAGCCTGTATTGCATCAGCCGCTCGATCTGCGGCCTGACATCGTCGACCGTCATGTCGGCATAGCCGACGATGGCGTGCGGCCAGCCGGTCTCGTTGGCGGTCTTCTGCAGGAAGGCGACCTCCTTCTCGAAATCCGCCTTCGCCCAGTTGGTCTGGACATAGACGGCCTTCTCGACGCCTGATCCCTTCTGGTCCCCGAGGAATTCGCCGATCGGATAGTCGCGGCGGATCGGCTCATAGGGGCCGAAGATGCGCGGCACCATGGGCCCGACCAGCCAGGGCTGGTCCTTCTGGCGCCAGATGTGGAAATGCGCGTCGATGGCTTTCTGCATCACGATACCCTTTTCCAGATGGTCTCGGCCGCGGGGGCAGGGCGGGCCAGCGACAGGATGAAACCGGTGAGGCTGGCCAGCGACGAGCCGTCGATGAGATCGTCGAGGTCAGGCAAGATGGCGCGCAGCGCCGCCGTTGCCGGCCGGAAGCGCGGGTCGCCGGCCAAAGGCGTGGCCAGCGACAGCCGGAAGGCGCGGGCGCTGAGCCGCCGCATCGCGGTCTCCAGTTCGGCATGGTCGCCACGCTCCAGCGCATCCGACAGGATCACGACCGCCGCACCGCGCGCGAAGGACGAGAAGCGCGGCACGGAGAGAAAGGCGAGCAGCGTCGGCCCCATGCGGGTGCCGCCGTCCCAGTCGTCGACCTGGGCCGCCGCGCGGGCCAGCGCCTGATCGCGGTCGCGGATGCGCAGGGCCGAGGTGATGCGGGTGAGCCGCGTGCCGAAGGTGAAGATCTCGGCGCGGTCGGCGCCTTGCACGGCGGCATGCGCCAGCTTGAGATAGTCCTCCGTGTGCAGCTTCATCGAGCCGGAGACGTCGATCAAGAGCAGCAGCTTGCGCGGCACGGTCTGGCGGCGGCGCAGCAGCGGCGAGGGCACGTCGCCATCGGCGCTGACGATTTCGCGCAGCGAGCGGCGCAGGTCGAGCTTGCCGCGCGAGGGGGTGCGCACGGTGCGGAAGGAGCGGCGGGCGGGCAAAGCGGAGGAGAGCTTGCGGCGGAAGGCGGTCAGGCTGTCGTCGTCGCGCTGGAAGTCGCGGCTGCTCAACTGTTCCAGTGCGGAGGAGAGTTCGCCGCCTTCCTGGCGGTGCTCTGCCTCGATCCGCTTGTCGTCGGCGCCGCCATCATCCTTGATGCGGGTTTCCTCGTCGGCGTCGGCTTCGATGACGGCCGAGGTGCTGCCATAGAAATGGCTCTGGAAATGCGCTTCGAATTCGTCGCGGCGGTCGGGTGGCGGTGCCAGTGTGGCAAGCGCGGCCTCGCGGATGTCGGCCATCGAGCGGGGGCCGAGCAAGGTCACGGCCTGCATGAAAGCTGAGATTTGCTCGGATGCGACGGCAAAGCCGTAGCGGCGCAGCAGGCGGCCGAAACCGAGCAGGGGCACTGCGGCGCGCGGCAGGCTTTCCTGTCTCCGTTGGCGCTGCCCCTCATCCGCCCCTACGGGGCACCTTCTCCCCGTGAACGGGAAGAAGGGATTGTCGAAGTCCCGCGTCACCCCAGCGCCTCCTCGACAATCCGGCCGAGTTCGGGCGCGATGTAGGACAGATCCTCCTCGTCCTTGATCAATACGCCGATGGCGCGGCGGAAGGCTTCCGGCCAAGGGCTGCCGCCTTTTTCCAGGATGGTCGCGGCATTGGCCCATTCTACGGCCTCGGCGATGCCGGGCGGCTTGGCGAGCGGCCGGGCGCGGATGGTCTGCACGGCTGTCGCCACGGCGCGCGCGGTGGCCTGCGCCACATTGCCGGCACGCAGCATGATGATGGCCGCCTCGCGCTCGGCATCAGGGTAGCCGATCCAGTGGTAGACGCAGCGCCGGCGCAGCGCTTCGGCGAGTTCGCGGGTGCGATTGGAGGTCAGGATGACGATCGGTTGCGCGGCGGCGCGAATGGTGCCGCGCTCCGGAATGCTGATCTGGAAGTCGGAGAGGAACTCGAGAAGCAACGCCTCGAATTCATGGTCGGAGCGGTCGATCTCATCGACCAGCAGCACGCGCTGCTCCGGTGCCCGCAAAACCTGCAGGAGCGGGCGGGCGATCAAAAAACGGTCGTCATAGATGTCGATCTCATGCTCGCCGGCATGACGGATGGCGAGCAGCTGGCGCTGGTAGTTCCATTCGTACAGCGCATGCGCGGCATCGATGCCCTCATAGCATTGCAGCCGCACCAGATCGCGGCCGAGCAGCTCGGCGATCGCCTTGGCCGCCTCGGTCTTGCCGACGCCCGGCGCGCCTTCGAGCAGCAGCGGCTTGCCCAGGCGGATTGCCAGGAAGATGGCCGTGGCCAGGCTGTCGTCGGCCAGGTAGCGCGAGGCGGCAAGCTGCTGCGCCACCGCCTCCGGCGAGGTCGCGACAGTCTCGGCGTTGACCTCGGGCATGTCAGTTCGCCGCTTGTGCCTTGAGCGCGCGCAGGATGCGTTCCGGCGTGATCGGCAGCGTGTCGATACGCACGCCGACCGCGTCGAAGACGGCATTGGCGACCGCCGGTATCTGCGGATTGGCGCACATTTCGCCCGGCCCCTTGGCGCCGTAGGGACCATCCGCCGAAGGTCGCTCCAGGACGATGATCTCGGTCTCGGCAAGATCGCCGGGACCGGGCATCAGATATTGGTTGAAGTCGGTGCCGCCATGGTCGCGGTTGGGGTAGTAGGGCTCGGTGGTCTCGTAGAGCGCGTGGCTGATGCCCATCCAGGAGCCGCCGACCAGCTGCTGCTCGACCATTTTGGGGTTCAGCGCACGGCCGATCTCGAAGACGTTCTTCACCGTCAGCACGGTGACCTCGCCGGTCTCGTCGTCGACCTCGACTTCGGCCACGGTGCAGGCGTGGGCGTAGCAGGTCGACGGCTTCATCGCGCCGGTCTCCTTCTCCGGATAGGAGCGTGGGATCAGGAACATGCCACGCCCGGAGATCGAGCGGCCGCGCTTGAAATGCGCCGACAGCGCGACATCGAAGATCGAGATCGATTTCTGCGGCGCGCCCTTGACCAGAATGTTGCCCTGGCCGTCAGTCTCGAGGTCGGAGGCGTTCACCTCCAGTTCTTCTGCGGCCACTTCCAGCATCACCTGGCGCGCTTCCCTGGCGGCCTGGATGACGGCGTTGCCGGCGCGGTGCGTGCCGCGCGAGGCGAATGTGCCCATGCAGTGCGGGCCGGTATCGGTGTCGGCGGTATCGACGACGACGCGGTCGGTCGGCACGCCGATCGTCTCGGCGCAGATCTGCGCCATGATCTGCTTCATGCCCTGGCCGAGATCGACTGATGACAGGGTGACCATGAAATTGCCGGTCGGTGTCGAGTGCACCAGCGCCTGGGTCGGGTCGCCGCCGAGGTTCATGCCGGTGGGGTAGTTGATCGCGGCCACGCCGCGTCCACGCCGGATCGCCATATCAGGCTCCCTTCCTGTAGGAGGACATCGCCATGTATTTTTCCGCCACCGGCCAGTTGGCGGCGCGCGAGGCTTCCTGCATGCACTCGATGAGCGCCGCCCCTTCGGTGGGCTGGCGATGCGCCTTCATGTCGCCGTCGCGATAGGCGTTGACGAAGCGGAATTCGAGCGGGTCCATGCCGATCAGCCGCGCCAGCTTGTCCATCTGCACCTCCAGCGCGAAGTCGCCGATGGTCACGCCGAAGCCGCGCATGGCCGAGGACGGCGTGCGGTTGGTGTAGACGCAGTAGGTGTCGATCCAGACGTTCGGGATGGTGTAGGGGCCGGGATAGTGCCCGGCACCCTTCTGCGCGCCATAGGGCGAGTGGCGCGAATAGGCGCCGGCATCCGTATAGCCGGTGACTTTTCGGGCGACGATGCGGCCGTCCTTCATCACGCCGTCCTTGATGACGACCTTTTCGGCGGCGCGGGGCGACGAGATCTGCATCTCCTCCTCGCGGCTGTAGACAAAACAGACTGGCCGTCCGGTTAGCTTGGCGCCTAGGATGGCGATCGGCTCGACGATGACGTCGACCTTGCCGCCAAAGCCGCCGCCGACCGTGCCGCCGACGAAATGCAGTTTCGAGCCCGGCATCTGCAGGATGATGGAGGTGTTGTCGAGCGTGAAGAACATCGCCTGCGTGTTGGTGTAGCAGGTGAAGCGGTCATTGCCTTCGGGCGCCACCACGCAGCCGGTGGTCTCGGTCGGCGCATGCTCGATCGGCGAGGACTGGTAGCTCTGCTCCAGGATGTGGTCGGCACCGGCGAAGCCCGCCTCGACATCGCCGAAGCGCACCTTGCGGCATTCGCCGCTGTCATAGAGGTAGTAGTTCTGGCCGTGATATTCGTTGACCAGCGGCGCGCCGGGCTTCAGCGCTTCCTCCATGTCGAAGACGGCCGGCAGCACCTCGTAGTCGACCTTGACCTTGGCGGCGGCCTCCTGCGCGGCGCGCTCGGTCTCGGCCAGCACCGCCACCACGGCCTCGCCCTTCCAGCGCACCTTGCCGTCGGCCAGCACCGTCTCGTCCTCGGGACCGATCTGGATCAGGATCAGGATGGTGTAGACGTTGTGCGGCACGTCCTTGGCGGTCAGCACCTTGACGACACCCGGATGTTTCTCCGCCTGCGATGTGTCGATCGAGCGGATGCGGGCGTGGTGGTGCGGGCTGCGCACCATCTTCAGGTGCAGCATGCCGGGAAAGCTGCGGTCGGCGAAAAAGGCGGTCTTGCCGGTGACATGGCCGGGCGAATCCGAACGGGGCCGGGGCTGGCCGATTTCGTGTAGATCGTCCTTGCGGACATCGGCGAAGTAGTTCTTGCGCAGTTCCATTCTTTTGCCCCTCAGAGCATGATGCCGAAAAGTGTGAAGCGGTTTTCGGACGACATCATGCTCTATCTCTTTGATTTAGAGCCGGATTCAGATTTCAGGTCGAACAGACCTGAAATCATCCGGCTCTAGGCCGCGTTCTGCGAATTGGCGCGGGCCGCCGTGAGCACCGCCTGGATGATCGGCTCGTAGCCCGTGCAGCGGCAGATGTTGCCCGACAGCGCCTCCACCACCTCGTCGCGGCTGGGGTTGGGCGTGTGGTCGAGCAGCACCTTGGCGGCCATGATCATGCCCGGCGTGCAGAAACCGCATTGCGTGGCGAAAGTGTCGAGGAAAGCGCGCTGCAGCGGATGCAGGACGCCGCCTTCGGCGAGGCCCGATGTCGTGGTGATGGCGGCGCCATTGCAGGTTTCGGCCAGCGTCAGGCAAGACAGCCTGAGTTCGCCGTCTATGATGACAGAGCAGGCGCCGCATGTGCCTTGGTGGCAGCCGCCTTTCGGCGAGGTGTCGCCGATCTTGTCGCGCAGGGCGTTGAGCAGCGTCGAACCGCTCTCGACGAATTCGGCTTTTTCGGAGCCGTTGAGAGTGAATTGAACCGGGACCTTCGCCATGTTTCCTCCTTGCGCGCCTGCCCGACGGATCGGACAGGCGCGCGCCCCCCAACAGGTGATTTCAGGCCAGCAGCAGCCTGCCGAGATGGACCGGCAGGACTTCAGCGCGGTACCAGGCGCTGGCGATCGGATCGGTGATCGGCGCGGTGCCCTCGGTGGCGGCGGCCAGTGCCGCCGCGATGCCGTTCTGGTCGAGTTTCTTTCCCTCGAGCTCCTTTTCCGCCGCCTTGGCACGCATTGGCCGGTCGGCCATGCAGCCAAGCGCGATCCGCGCCGAGGACACGGTTCCGTCGGCGGCCTGTTCCAGAACGGCCGCGATGCTGAGCACCGAAACACCCTTGGGCTTGACCCGCGACACTTTCAGGAAATGGAAGCCGTCGGCCTTTGGCAGCGTGAAACGGACTGAACTGACGATGGCACGGCTATCGTCCCGCTTGGCCAGGAAAGCCTCGATCGGCAATTCGCCATCCTCGGTATCGACGGTGGCGTCGAGCGCCAGCAAGGCCACGGCGAAATCGCCATAGGGCGCCGGCGCGAACAGATTGCCGCCAATGGTCGCCATGTTGCGGATCGCCGGACCGCCGACGGCGCGCGCGGCCTTGGCGAGCGCGCCGAGGTCCGGATGACCGGCTATCGCAGCCATCGTCACCGAAGCGCCGATGCGGGCCTTGCCGCCGGCGACTGCGATGGCCGACAGGGCCGGGTCGGTCGACCTGATCAGGCCGGAGACCGAAACATCGCCTTCATTGGCGGCGCGGACCACGAGCGTACCGCCGCCGAGATAGCGGGTGCCGGCCGCCTTCAGCGCCGCATTGGCGTCCTTCACGGTCGGGAAAGTCTGGAGGGCAAGCGCCATGGAACGCTCCTGTTCTCAGTCCTGGCCGGAGAAATGGCTCTTCAGAGCGTTGAAGCCGCCCTGGAAGACGTTGGCGCCCATGCCGGCGGCGATCTTGTCTGCCTCTTCGGGGGCCGCATCGAAGCTGGCGGTCCATTCGGCATAGGTGCGGTCACCATCGGTGACGCGGCGCAATTGCAGCGTCGCCTTGTGGTTGGTCAGCGGCTGCGGCGTCTCCAGGATGGAATAGCTGACGAGGAAGTTGTCATCGGAGAAGTCGAGCAGTTTTTCGCGCAGCCGCGCGCCGGTGACCAGCTCGAAATTGCGCACGCAGCCGATCGTCGAGGCGTTCTTGCCGTCCTCGATATGGCTTTCGACCATGCGCGGATGCCAGCATGGCAGGCCGTTGAAGTCGCGTATGCGCGCCCAGACCTTTTCGACCGGCGCGTCGATGACGCTGGAGATGGTGACTTTTGCCATGGCACGTTCCCTTGCGAATGCGACAGTCGGGCAAGGGTAGGGCGGTGGCCCGGGCGACGCTTATCAATGCGTCTCATGCGCGTATCAAGGAGTCTGAAAATAGAGGGAGTCTGAAAATACAGGCCCGGCAGGCCGGCTCAGGCATTCGCCCGCGCGGCCTCGCGATAGAGCGTCGGCGGCACGCCGACATGGTCGCGGAAGAAGCGCGAGAAATTGCCTTGCGTGGTGAAGCCGAGACTGCAGGCGACCGAGATCAGCGGCTCCTGCGACCACTGCAACTGCCGCACCGCTTCCTCCATGCGCAGCGTGTTCCAGTAGACGTTGGGCGTCAGATTGGTCTGTTCCTTGAACAGGGCGAAGAAATGCGGCCGCGACAGGCCGACGCTGCGCGCCACATCGTCGAAGGAAATGCGCTCGCAGACATTGGCCTTCATCAGCTGGATGGCCTTGCGGACGCGGAAATCCTGCATGGTGTTGATGCGGGTGCGCGCCTCCTGCGGCGCCGACGCATCGGCGGCATCGAGCACCGAATCGATGAAGCGCTCGATCTCGTAATTGGCGACGTCGTCGATGCTTTCATTGTCGGTCAGGTGATCGAGCAGGCTGGCGGCGGCCTGGTGCAGCCAGGGCTCCAGCGTGATCGCGGCCTGGGCAAACAGCGGCGCGGAGGAGGGCAAGTCGCGCCGGCGGCGCGCCCAGTCGGGATCGATGTAGAAGGCGAGAAACAGACCGGGCGTCCCGTTTTGCGACAGGACGTGACTGTGCGGCTGGAAGGAATTGATGCCGGCGGCGGTGCAGGGTCCGAGCCGCACCGTCTCGCGGCCGATGGTCATCTCGCCGGCGGTGCCTTCGAGCCAGATGATGAGATGCGCCTCGACATGGGCATGGGTGACGAAGTCGCTCGCGACATTCAGGACAGAAACATGTCCGAACCGGCCCCAGTAGAGCCTGATCGCTTCCGTCATGGGTATATCCTCCCGCAGACGACTGGCCTCCCTTCGTCTGCATCGAGGATTGTGCGGCCGGTTTCCGGTTTCCGTCAAGACACGGGCTGTTGGCCCGGGTCGGTGGCGGCTCGCTCCGGCTGATTTTCAGACTGAGCGATAGGAACCGGAACGAACAGCGCCTGGCACTGTCCTTCTCCCTTGTCGTGGGAGAAGGACCCGCACTTGAACGTCAGTCGCTGCGCCGGAAATTGCGGATGCGGTCGAACAGCACCGCCAGCAGGATGGCGCCGCCGATGAAGGTACCTTGCCAGAAGGCATTGATGCCGAGCAGGCCAAGGCTGTTGCGGATCACCTCGATGAGGGCCGCGCCGACAATGGCGCCGAAGGCGGTGCCGACACCGCCGGCCAGGTTGGCGCCGCCGATGACGGTGGCGGCGATGACCTGCAGTTCCATGCCGGTGCCGAGATTGGTGGTGACGGCGCCGAGCCATCCGGTCTGGATGATGCCGGCAATGCCCGCCGACAGCGCCGAGATCATGTAGACGGCGACCTTGATCTGCTTCACGGGGACGCCGGTCAGCGTTGCCGCGTGCTCGTTGCCGCCAATGGCGAAGATGTGCCGGCCGAACTTGGTCCAGCGCAGGATGAAGCCGGTGATCAGCGCCAGCAGGATCATGTAGAGCACCGGATTGGCGATGCCGAACAGCCAGGCGCCGCCGCCGAGCGCCAGCAGCTTGTCGTGGTCCGGGCCGAACTGGAAGACGACGGTGTTGTTGGAGGCGACCATGGCCAGGCTGCGGGCGATCGACAACATGCCGAGCGTCACCACGAAGGGTGGAAAGCCGAGATAGGCGGTCAGGATGCCGTTGAAGGCGCCGATGGCAAGCGCGGTGGCGATCGAGGCCAGGATGCCGATTTCGATCGAGTAGCCGGCATGCATGGTGACGGCCAGCACCATCGACGACAGGCACAGCACGGAGCCGACCGACAGATCGATGCCGCCGGTGATGATGACGAAGGTCATGCCGAGCGCGACGATGGCGACAAAGGTGATGTTGCGGGTGATGTTGTAGAGGTTCTTCGACGTTGCGAAGGCGTCGGTGGCGAACGACAGGAAAATGCAGGCGAGGATGACGGCGATCACCACCCAGAAGGTCTGGGTGGAGAACAGCCGCGAGAAGAAACTGTGCTGCTTCTGTGCGATCGTCTGGTCAAGGGTGACTGCCATTATCGACCTTTCCTGCCGGCTGCGATCCGCGCCAGCCTGGTGAAATTAGCCGCGCTTACGAGACCTGCTCGATGGCGCCGGTGATGAGCCCGGTGACTTCCTCGGGCGAGCTCGATGCGATTGCCTTGTCGGCGACCTTGCGTCCCCGGCGCATTACGATGACGCGGTCGGCGACGTCGAACACATCAGGCATGCGGTGGCTGATCAGCACCACCGCGATGCCCTGGTCGCGCAGATGGCGGATCAGGTTGAGCACTTCGGCGACCTGCCGCACCGAGATCGCCGCGGTCGGTTCGTCCATCAGCACGATCTTGGCCTGGGACAGCATGGTGCGGGCGATCGCCACCGCCTGTCGCTGGCCGCCAGACATCTGCTTGACGAGATCGCGCGGGCGGGTCTCGGACTTCAATTCGGCAAAGAGCTGGCCGGCGCGCTTGTACATGGCGGCATAGTCGAGGATGCGGAATGGGCCGATGCCGCGCCGCAGCTCGCGGCCGAGATAGACATTGGCTGCGGCCGTCAGATTGTTGCAGAGCGCAAGATCCTGATGGACGATCTCGATCCCATGCTGGCGGGCTTCCGCTGGCTTGTTCAGGATCAATTCCTTCCCGTCCATGCGCATGGTGCCATGGCTGGCGTGGAAATTGCCGGCGATCATCTTGACCAGCGTCGACTTGCCCGCGCCATTGTCGCCCATCAGGCCGACGACCTGACCGGGTTCGATCGACAGCGACACGTCATTGACCGCCTGGATGGCGCCGAAATGCTTCGAGATATTGGTGAGTTCGAGAACCGCCACCAGCCTATAGCCTCCCAATGCCTTGCTGCCAGCCTGCTCCGGGTCGCAGCGTTTACATCGTGCTCCCCATTCCTCCCGGAAGCAACGTTGACCGGCATTTACGCGAATGCCCGAGCGGGCGTCAATTGTCGGATCGACAAGAAACAGGTATTTGTCAGACGAATAGCGAAATACGGTTTCGAAAAATCCGTTTTGTAGGACAAATAGCGATTGACGTTGGCGCCGCGCCGTTATTAGCTGACGGTCGGAGAAAGATACTTGGTCCCAGGCCGCCGTCGCGGCGGGATCGCGGGAGGTTATCGGCCGCTCCGGCACGTTGCCGGTCCGGTCGCATCTGAAAATGCTTATCGGCCTTGTCTGGCGGCACGAGCGTTGGCTCTGCCTTCTCGCATCCGGTCGATTTGTGTGGCGGGCACGCCGTGTCCGTCTGTTTCCAAGGGAGGACTGACATGAGGAAAACAGTATTGCTCGCCGCCGTCGCCGCCATGGCGCTGGGCGCCGGGCCGGCTTTGGCCAAGAAGCAGCTCGTCATCGTGGTGAAGGGTCTCGACAATCCGTTCTTCGAAGCCATCCACCAGGGCTGCGAGAAATGGAACAAGGAGAATGCCAGCTCGGAATACGAGTGCTTCTACACCGGTCCGGCGTCGACTTCCGACGAGGCCGGCGAGGCACAGATCGTCCAGGATATGCTGAGCAAGCCCGACACCGTGGCGATGGCGATTTCGCCGTCCAACGCGCCGCTGATCGCGCAGACGATCAAGACCGCCAATCCGTCGATCCCGATCATGACCGTCGACGCCGATCTTGCGAAGGCGGACGCCGCGCTGCGCAAGACCTATCTCGGCACGGACAACTACCTGATGGGCAAGAAGATCGGCGAGTACATCAAGAAGGCCAAGCCGAAGGGCGGCACGATCTGCACGATCGAAGGCAATCCCGCGGCCGACAACATCCTGCGCCGCGCGCAAGGCTTGCGCGACGCTCTGACGGGCAAGGAAGGCCTCGCGGCTCTTGCCGGCGAAGGCGGCTGGACCGAAGTCGCCGGTTGCCCGGTGTTCACCAATGACGACGGCGCCAAGGGCGTTCAGGCGATGACCGACATCCTCGCCGCCAACCCCAAGCTCGACGCCTTCGGCATCATGGGCGGCTGGCCGCTGTTCGGCGCGCCGCAGCCTTATCGTGACCTGATCGGACCGCTGAAGGACCGGCTGGCCAAGAACGACTTCGTCATCGGCGCCGCCGACACGATCGGCGACGAAGTGGCGATCGCCAGGGATGGCCTGGTCACCGCGCTGGTCGGCCAGCGGCCCTTTGAAATGGGCTACAAGGCGCCGTCGGTGATGATCGACCTGATCACGGGCAAGAAGGTCGACGATCCGGTCTTCACCGGCCTCGACGAGTGCACCAAGGACACGGTCGACACCTGCATCCAGAAATAGGTCTTTCGATCCGGGGCGCTCGGCAACGGGCGCCCCGTCAATTCCTGAGCGAGACGCCGTGGCGAGGGGCAACAGGCTCCGGCCTTGACGCGTCCGTGGTTCGGATTTTTCGGTGACGGGATCGGCGTGCCAAAGGGTTCGGAGTATCTCCGGGCGACAGGCGGCCGACCTATTGGAACGTGGATGCCCCAGGACAAGGCAAAGAAGCAAGCCAGCCGGGCCAAGGCGCTAGCCAGCCGCGATCCGGCGGTCGTGCGCAGGGCTGATGCGGCGCACTTTCCGGGGTCCAGCGTTCATGCCTCGCTCGCCAGCGAGATTGGCCTGCGCATCGTGCGCGGCGACTATCCGCCCGGCAGCATCCTGCCCAACGAGGCCAAATGGGCCGAGACGTTCAATGTCAGCCGCTCGGCGGTGCGCGAGGCGATCAAGATGCTGATGGCCAAGAGCCTTCTGGCATCACGTCCCAAGATCGGCAGCTGGGTCGAACCGAAGGAGCGCTGGAACCTGCTCGACCGCGACGTGCTTGCCTGGTACGCGACGGCACCCGACCGGGAGACCTTCCTGCGCACCGTGCAGGAGTTTCGCCACATCATCGAACCGCAAGCATCCGCCTTTGCCGCCATGCGGCGCAGCGACGAGCAGATGGCCGAGATCAGCCTGGCCTGCCGCGAGATGGGGGAGGCTGCGAACCTGCCGGAACGCATCCGAGCCGACACACGCTTCCACCTCGCCATCCTGCGGGCCTCGGGCAACGATCTTCTGGTGCCGCTCGGCGTGCTGATCGAGTCCGCGCTCGACCATCTCTTCGTTTTCACGACACGCCAGGTCAGCGACCAGAACCGGGCGCAGAAACTGCACGAGGCGATCGAGAAGAACATCCGCCTGCAGCGGCCGGCGGCGGCCCGCAACGCCGTGCACAAGCTGCTCGCCGACACCGACGAGGGGATCGGAAGCCGGCGGCGGTAGCCGTCTGGCCTTTTGAGCCTTAAATCGTCTGCTTCTTGCCATCCTTGGTCGGCATAAGGTCGACGCCGTTGACCTTGGCGATATGCGTCGCCAGCATCGGCACGAACTGCTCGGCCGGGCCGGCGGCATGGGCGCCGGCGAAGGAGTTCTTGGTGGCGTTGCCGAGCGGGTTGGCGATGCCAGCGGCCCCCGCCATCGATTCCAGATAGGTCAGGTCCTTGAAGGCGTTGGCGATGGTGAACTTGTGGGCGTCGCGGTCGCCTTCCAGCGTCCAGCGCATGAAGGTCTGGTAGAAGCCGCAATCCATGCGGCCGTTGCGGATTACGCTGTCGAAACGCGGCGGCGAGATGCCGACCTTTTCGGCCAGGGCCAGCGCCTCGGAATAAATGGCGGCGTAACCCAGCGAGATGAAATTGTTGAGCAGCTTCATGCGGTGGCCGTCGCCGGTATCGCCGATATGGACGATGCGGCCGGCCCAGGTCTCGATCACCGGCTTGACCCTGGCGAAGACGGCATCGGGTGCCCCGACCATGGCGTCGAGCGTGCCTTCCCAGGCTTCCTTCGGCGTGCGGCTCAGCGGCGCGTCGACATAGTCGATGCCAAGCGCCTTGAGTTCGGCCGCAAGCGCCACGGTCGAGACCGGGTCCGAGGTCGAACAATCGACGACGACCGAGCCTTTCTTCAAGCCCTCCTTGAGGCCGCCGGGGCCACGGATGATGGCTTCCACCTCGCGCGAACCGGTGACGCAGATGAAGACGATATCGGACGCCGCTGCCACATCACGCGAGGTCGATGCCTCCTTGGCGCCGCGGCCAAGGAGGTCCTCCGCCGGCTTGCGGTTCTTGCGGCCAAGGAATGTCAGGGGATAGCCCTTGTCGACGATGTTCTTGGCAATGCCGTGCCCCATCAGGCCAAGGCCGATGAAGCCGATCGTCTCGCGTGCGGCGGAGGTGTTCATGTCGTCTGTCCTATCCCGGATTATCGATAATTGCGCCGCTGTTTTAGCCCTATGCGGTTGCAGAAAGCAATATTGTCTGACAATAGACGGTAATTCCAGAGCCTGTATGGAGACCACAATGACGAAGCGGATCATGTTCACCGGCGGCAGCGGCAAGGCTGGGCGTCATGTCGTGCAATATCTTGTCGAACAGGGCTGCCAGGTGCTCAACATCGACACCAAGCCGCTCGACAATCCCAAGGTGCGCACGCTGATCACCGACATCACCGATAGCGGGCAGGTGTTCAACGCGCTGTCGAGCTATATGGGCCTGCACGAATTCGACCCGTCGCTGCGCCCGCAGCCGGTGGATGCGGTGGTGCATTTCGCCGCCATCCCGCGCATCATGATCACGCCCGACAATGAAGTGTTCCGCATCAACGCTATGGGCACCTACAATGTCATCGAGGCCGCGGTGAAGCTCGGCATCCGCAAGGTGATCGTCGCCTCCTCGGAGACGACCTACGGCCTGGTGTTCGCCAACGAGCCGCGCGACCCCAAATATTTCCCGCTCGACGAGCAGTATGACGTCGACCCGATGGACAGCTATGCGCTGTCCAAGGTCGTCAACGAGAAGACGGCGCGAGCCTTCGCGCAGCGCAACGGCACCGATATCTATGCATTTCGCATCGGCAATGTCATCGAGCCGCATGAGTATTCGCTGTTCCCGAAATGGTTCGCCGATCCGGGTTTCCGCAAGCGCATCGCCTGGAGCTATGTCGACGCGCGCGATCTCGGCCAGATCACGCTGCGCGCCATCGAAAAGGATGGGCTCGGCTACCAGGTGTTCAACGCCGCCAATGACGACACCTCGTCCGACCTGCCGACGGCCGAACTCCTGAAACGATTCTATCCCAACGTGCCGGTCAAGGCCGAACTCGGCGTGTACGAGACGTTGCTGTCGAACCGCAAGGCGCGCGACATGCTAGGCTTCCGTCCGGAGCACAGCTGGCGCAAATATGTCAAAACCGCCTGATTAAGCAGGCAAACGGGGTTGGGCTGTGTATAGCGACGTGCTTTGCGGCCCAACCGCCCGGTGGTGCTTGACAGCTTCCACAAACCGGCCTTTCTGAAGCCTATGCGGGACGCAAAGCCGAACAAGGAAAAAACGCCGAAAAAGCCGGCATCCGCCGAACGCCCCTCCGGTGTTCGCCGGCCCGACGCGGCGCGTATTCCCGGCGCCAGCGTGCACACGTCGCTGGCCAGCGAAATTGGCCTGCGGATCGTGCGTGGCGACTACCCGCCCGGCACCATCCTGCCCAACGAGGCGAAATGGTCGGAAACCTTCAGCGTCAGCCGCTCGGCGGTGCGCGAGGCGATCAAGATGCTGATGGCCAAGAGCCTCCTGGCATCACGCCCCAAGATCGGCAGCTGGGTGGAGCCGAAGGAGCGCTGGAACCTGCTCGACCGCGACGTGCTCGCCTGGTACGCGACATCCCCCGACCGCGAGGTGTTCCTGAAGAATGTGCAGGAATTCCGCCACATCATCGAGCCGGAAGCCACCGCCTTCGCCGCCATGCGGCGGACCGACGAACAGATGGCCGAGATCAGCCAGGCCTGCCGCGAGATGGGGGAGGCGGTCAGCCTGCAGGAACGCACGCGCGCCGACACACGCTTCCACCTCGCCATCCTGCGGGCCTCCGGCAACGACCTTCTGGTGCCGCTCGGCGTGCTGATCGAATCCGCGTTCGACCATCTCTTCACCTTCACCACGCGGGCGGTCGACGACCTCAACCACGTGCAGAAGCTGCACGAGGCGATCGAGAAGAACATCCGGCTGCAACGCCCGGACGCGGCGCGCGCCGCGGTGCGGAAATTGCTTGCCAACACCGACCACGTGATCAAGTCGCGCTAGGCGCTAATTCTCCTTCTCGCGGCCGAAGGCCACGCGCAATTCGTCCTTGGCGCGCTCAAGAACTCGCCTGCGCGCGGCGGGCAGGTTCTTGCCGGCGCGGTTGATGTAGAAATTCAGCATCGACATGGCGGATTGGAACGGTTCGGCCTTGCGGCGATGGCTGTGTTCGGCCGACCGCTTGAGCGAGGCGGCGATCTTCCTGGCATCGTCGGATTCGAAGATGTGCTCCTCGAGATCCATGGCGTCGCTGTGCTCGGTCACCTCGGCCGACCATTTTTGCCTGGCAGGGGGCATGGCAAAGACTCCTTATGCGGGCTTGATGACCGGAAACTCCAGACATTGGCGTCGGTTCCCGCCCTCCTGGCCGCTCTGGAGCCACGGATTTGCCAGTTGTGGCGCTGCTGTGCGCTCGGAATGTGCCGATAGTGGTGCAAACGACAGCCGGTTTTCGCGACCGTCGACAGGAAACGCCTTTGACCCGAACCGACTTGAGCCGGCCAAGCCCCGGCATCGACAGCTCCTATGCCTGGATGCGGCTGGCCATCTCGATGGTGCTGGCGACGATCGGTGCGGTCGGCATGTGGGCGGTCGTCGTTGTGCTGCCCGCGGTGCAAGCCGAGTTCGGCGTCGACCGCGCCGCTGCATCCATGCCCTACACCGCGACCATGGTGGGCTTCGCCGCCGGCAATGTGCTGGTCGGCCGCGCCATCGACCGCATGGGCTATTGGATTCCGGCGCTGATTTCTTCCGTGGCGCTCTCGGCCGGCCTGCTGCTTGCCGCACTGTCGACCTCGATCCTGCAATTCACCCTTGCGCAAGGGTTGCTGATCGGTGTCGGCACGTCGGTGATCTTCGGGCCGCTGATCGCCGACATCTCGCACTGGTTCAACCGCCGGCGCGGCGTCGCCGTCACGGCGGCGGCGGCCGGCAACTATCTCGCTGGCGCGCTCTGGCCGACCATCATGCCGACGCTGATCAAGGCGGAAGGCTGGCGCTTCACCTATGCGGCCATCGGCATCTTCTGCCTGGTCACCATGGTGCCGCTGGTGCTGATGCTGCGGCGTGGTGCTCCGGAGGCCGCGGCCGCTGGCTCGCCGGGAAGCCGTTCGGTGCAGCCGATGCCCATGTCGCCGGCGGCGTTGCAGGTGCTGCTGGTTATCGCCGGCCTCGGCTGCTGCGTGGCGATGTCGATGCCGCAGGTGCACATCGTCGCCTATTGCATGGATCTGGGCTACGGCATCGCGCATGGCGCCGACATGCTGTCGATCATGATGGCTGCGGGCGTCGTCAGCCGGCTTGCCTCGGGCTTCATCGCCGATCGCATCGGCGGCGCGAAGACGCTGCTTATCGGTTCGGTGCTGCAATGCCTGTCGCTGCTGTTCTACATCCCTTTCGACGGGCTCGCCTCGCTCTATGTCGTGTCGTTGGTGTTCGGTCTGTCGCAAGGCGGCATCGTGCCTTGCTATGCGATCATCGTGCGCGAGTACCTGCCGGCGAAGGAAGCCGGCCAGCGTATCGGCATCGTCATGATGGCGACGATCTTCGGCATGGCGATCGGCGGCTGGATGTCGGGCTGGATCTACGACTTGACCGGTTCCTACGCCGTGGCCTTCCTCAATGGCATCGCCTGGAATTTGCTGAACATCGTCGCGATCGGGCTGTTCATGTGGAAGGCAAGGCAAAGAGCCGTCGTGGCGGCCTGAGGCGCTTCGGCTTGACAATGGGCAAGGGCTGCGCGACCCCAGAGGCCAAGGGTTGCGGCAACAGGCCGGTGAGATGGCGATGATCGTATTGCGGGCGCGCTTCGGCGGCCATATGCGCGGGCGATGGCCTTGATCAAGCCGCGCTCGCGCCGGGGCGGCGGCCGCCCGACCATAGCGGATGTCGCGCGCAAGGCCGGCGTCGGCGCCATCACCGTGTCGCGTGCGCTGCGCGAGCCAGAGCGCGTCTCGGAAGAATTGCGCCGACAGATCCAGGCCGCCGTCGACGAGCTCGGCTATGTGCCGGACCCCAATGCGCGGGCGCTGGCTTCGGCGCGTGCCGAGGTGTTCGGCGTGCTGGTGCCGTCGCTCACCAACAACGTCTTCGCCGAAGTGGTGCGCGGCATCTATGACAGCCTGTCGGACAGCCCGTTCCGCATCCAACTCGGCAACACCCACTATTCCGGCCTCGAGGAGGAGCGGCTCTTACAACTTTTCGGCTCGCAGCGGCCGGCAGCCCTGATCGTCGCCGGCATCGACCAGACGCCAACGTCCAGAAAACTGCTCGAAAGTGCCGGCTGCCCGGTGGTGCAGGTGATGGAGACCGGGCCTGATCCTGTCGACATGATGGTCGGCTTCTCGCATCTCGACGGCGGCAGGACGGCGACCGAGCACCTGATCGAAATGGGGTATCGGCGCATCGGCTTCATCGGCGCACGCATGGACCCGCGCTCGCAGCGGCGCCTCGCCGGCTACCGCGCGGCGATGGAGAAGGCCGGGCTGTTCGACCCCCGCCTGATCACCACCACGCCGCTGCTGTCCAGCGTGCCGCTCGGCCGGGAACTGTTCCGCGATGCCCTGGCCAAGGTGCCGACGCTCGACGGCGTGTTCTGCAACAATGACGACATCGCGCTCGGCGTGCTGTTCGAGTGCCATCGCGCCGCGATCGACGTGCCGAAGACCATCGGCATCGTTGGTTTCAACGACCTCGACATGATGCAGGTGGCGTTTCCCTCGATCACCAGCATCCGCACCTACCGCTACGAAATCGGCAGGCGGGCGGTCGCCATGGCGCTGGCGGCGATCGCCGGCGACCGGCCAGAGCAGCGGGTCGTCGATCTCGGCTTCGAGCTCAAGCGCCGCGAGAGCACAGCCCGCTGAACACGCTTTTAAGAACGCGCTCAAATGGCGCTTTACACTGCGTAATGGTAGCGCTACCATTTTCCTGAACGAATTCCTCCTCCGAGGCGCCAGGCTTGTTTATTATACATAAGCAACAGCTCACGCTTGTTTATTATGTATAATATGATAGTTTTTCTTCGGTGGATGGGGACGGCAAGGGGAGGGGGCGCGAAGGTCGTTGGCACCTGGAAAGCGTGACTGGGCAAGGCGGGAGGGCCTGCCGGAAACGCGGGAATTGCATGAAACTGAACCAACAAATCAGAACTGCAATCGGGAGGATTATCGATGATCAAGTCACTCGTCGGTGGCATCGTTGCCGCCAGTGCATTCGTTATGCTGAGCTCGTCGGCGATTGCCGCAGGCCCCGAAATCGTCAAGGGTCCGGCTGCCGAGCCTGACTGTTTCGCGCCCTGGGCCGCTGATACGCAATTCTTCAAGTTCCCCAAGAAGGCCGGGCCGTATCGCATCGCGCTCGCCAACGGCTATATCGCGAACACCTGGCGCATCCAGATGGTGCAGACCGCGAAGGCCTACGCGGCACAGAAGGACGTCGCCGCGAAGCTGAAGGAATTCAAGGTCGTCTCGACCGGCGAAGATGTCCCGGCGCAGATTTCGGCGATCAACAACTTCATCGATTCCGGTTATGACGCCATCGTTGTCAACGCGCAGAACCCGACCGCGTTCGGGCCAGTGATCAAGCGCGCCAAGGAAGCCGGCGTCGTGCTGGTTGCCTTCGACAACATCCTCGACACCAAGGACGCCATCAACGTCAATGTCGACCAGAAGGGTCTTGGCGAGCTGTGGGGCAAATGGCTGGTCTCCCATGTGCCGAACGGCGGCAAGGTGCTCGAGGTGCGCGGCGTTGCCGGAACATCGGTCGACACCGACCGCCACAATGGCATCCACGAGGTTCTCGATGCCTCCGGCAAGAAATGGGCCGTCACCGAGGTCGTCGGCAAGTGGGATGACGGCGTTGCGCAGAAGGCTTCGGCCGATGCGATCGCCACCAACGGCCCCTTCGACGGCGTCACCGGGCAGGGCGGTGACACCGGCATAGTGCAGGCGATGATCGATGCCAAGCATCCCTTCGTGCCGTTCGGCGGCGAGACCGAGAACGGCTTCCGCAAATTCTGCGCGGCCCACGCGGCCGACGGGTTGAAATGCTCGTCCGCCGGTACCGGCCCCGCACAGGTGGCGGTTGCCATCAAGACGGCGATCGCAGCGCTTGAAGGCAATGTCGTCCCGCAGTCGATCAAGCTGCCGCTTGCCATCGTCGAGGATCCGAACTTCAAGGCTGGGCAGGATTTCTTCCCCGACCAGTCCGACAATTTCTTCGTCGGCAATTCCTTCCCGACCTGCGGCATCAATTTCACCGCGCAGGAAATCATGGGGCAGACCAAGGCGGACCAGTAAGCTGCACTCCCGGCGCCGTGGGATTTCCCACGGCGCCGGTCACTTGACATGCTGGTGATCAAAGCGCCCCGGGAGGGCCGATGGACAGTGCGGTTCCGCTCTTCCAGATGGAAGGCATATCCAAGCGTTATGGTGGCGTGCGAGCCCTGGAAAAGGCGGAGCTTGTCGTCACATCCGGCAGCATCCACGCCATCCTTGGCGAAAACGGCGCCGGCAAGTCGACACTGATCAAGGTCATGGCCGGTGTCGTGGCGCCCGATGAGGGCCGCATGACGATGGATGGCCGGGAGGTGACCTTCCTGTCGCCGGCCGCCGCCAACCAGGCAGGCATCGTCTGCATCTTCCAGGAGCTGTCGCTGGTTCCAGATCTCAGCGTCGCCGACAACATCGTCATTTCCGATCCGCCCAAACGCTTCGGCATGATCGACCGCAAGGCGCAACGTCGCATCGCGGAGGAAGCCCTTGCCCGCGCGGGCGCGGCCGATATCCATCCGCTGGCGCTGGTCAAGGACCTGCCACTGTCACGCCGGCAGATGGTCGAGATCGCCAAGGCGCTGGCCAGAAAACCGCGCATTCTCATTCTCGACGAGGCGACCTCGGCGCTGACGGCGGCGGATGTCTCGAAGATTTTTAGCGTCCTGAAGCGGCTGCGCTCGGAAGGGCTGGCGCTGCTCTACATCTCGCACCGCATGAACGAGATCGCCGAACTTGCCGATCAGTGCACGGTGTTCCGCAACGGCCGCAATGTCGCCAGCTACAAGGCCGGCTCGAAGAGTGACAATGAGGTGGTCGAGCTGATGATCGGCCGCGAATACAGCCACATCTTTCCGGCCAAGCCGGCGGCCGTGCCAGCTGCAGCCGCGCCCAGGCTTGAAGCCCGCAAGCTCTCGTGGACCGACCGGCTGCACAACATCTCGCTGACCGTCAGGGCAGGCGAGGTGGTTGGCCTCGGCGGTCTTGACGGCCAGGGCCAGCGCGAATTGCTGCTTGCCTTCTTCGGCGTGCTACGCGGCCTTTCCGGCGAGGTGCTGATCGACGGCAAGCCGGTGGCGATCCGCAGTCCCTCGGCGGCCCGCGAGGACGGCATCGGCATGGCGCTCATTCCCGAAGACCGCAAGACCGAAGGACTGATGCTGCCTATGACGGTGCGCGAGAACCTGTCCTTCGCCGCGCTCGACCGGCTGTCCAAGGGCGGCATCATCGACCGCGCCGCCGAGCAGCGGCTGATCGACGACATGGTCGGCCTGCTCGCGATCAAGACGGCGGGTCTCGATATCCCGGTCGGCGCGCTGTCGGGCGGCAATCAGCAAAAGGTTGTCATCGCCAAATGGCTGATGCGCCAGCCGCGCATCATCCTGCTCAACGATCCGACGCGGGGCATCGATGTCGGCACCAAGCAGGAGCTTTACCAGCTGATGCGCAAGCTGGCGGACGCCGGGGCCGCGATCCTGTTCTATTCGACCGACTATGACGAGCTGATCGGCTGCTGCGACCGCGTGCTGGTGCTCTATGACGGCGCGGTCAAGCGCGAACTGGTCGGCGCCGAGATCACCGAGCGGGCGCTGATAGCGAGCGCGCTCAACATCCATGGCGAGGAGAGCCCGGTGGGCCTGGGAGCACGTGCGTGAAGGATTGGCGCTACTGGCTGGCGGAGCAGCGCGGGACGCTGCTGGCGCTCGGCATCTTCATCGTCATGTTCATCATCTACACCTCGAACCATCCGGCCGGCTTCACCGCCAATGTCGTGCAGACGGCGGCGAACAAGGGGGTCTTGCTCGCCTTCGTCGCCATGGCGCAGACGCTGGTGGTGATCACCGCCGGCATCGACCTGTCCGTCGGCATGATCTTTCTCCTCACCAATTGCCTGGCCTCCTGGCTGGTGGTGGGCACGCCCATGCAGACGACGCTCGGCGTCATCGCCGTGCTGGCGGTCGGTCTCCTGTGCGGCGCCATCAACGGCGCCATCGTCATCTACGGCCGGTTGCAGCCGATCGTCGCCACCATCGCCACCGGCGCCGTCTTTTACGGCATCGGCCTTCTGCTCCGGCCCTTCCCGGGCGGTTCGGTCAATGAGGACCTGGCCGACGCGATGACCGGACGCGTCTTCGACGTGGTGCCGGCGAGCCTCGTCGCGCTGTTCGCCATCGTGCTGGTGATCTGGGTGCCGTTCAGCCGCTCGGTGCTTGGCCGCGCTGCCTACGCGGCGGGATCATCGGAGACGGCGGCCTATATGTCGGGCGTGCCGATCAGGCGCGGCAAGTTCGCCGCTTACACGCTGGCCGGGCTGCTGGCCGCGATCGGCGGGCTGTTCCTCACCTTCTTCACCTATACGGGCGACGCGGCCTATGCCAGCGGCAACGCCTACACGCTGTTCTCGATCGCCGCCGTGGTGCTGGGCGGTGTCTCGCTGTTCGGCGGCAAGGGCAGCGCCATCGGCGCCATCTTCGGCGCGCTCGCCTTCCGCACCATCGGCGACCTCCTGTTCGTGTTCGATTTCGATCCGCTCTGGCAGCCGCTGTTCCAGGGCGTTATCCTGCTGATCGCGGTCAGCCTCGGCGCCTTCGCCCTGTTTCGGGTCCGCAACCGGCTGGAGTGGTTCCTGTGAGCGAAACGACGCTAGGCGGCATTGCCGGCCGCATGCCGAAATTCATCCGCCGCGCCGATCCGGCGGTGCTGACCGCATTCGCCTGCATCGTGCTGTTGCTGTTCCTCGGCAGCCTCTATTCAAGAAGCTTCCTGTCGCCTGAATACCTGCTGCAGCAGTTGAAGGTGGCCTCGTTCCTCGGCGTCATCGCCACCGGCATGATGCTGGTCATCCTGCTTGGCCAGATCGACCTGTCGGTGCCGTGGTCCGTGGCGGCGGGCGCGATGATGGCCTGCGCGGCGGCCGCCTACGGTCCGGCCGGAGTGGTGTTGGCCATTCCGTTCGGCATCTTCTGCGGCGTGCTGATCGGCATCGTCAACGGCATCGGCGTCGCCTATCTGCGCATTCCCTCGATGATCATCACGCTCGCCACCAACGCCGTCGCGCAAGGTCTGATGGTGGTCTACACCGGCGGCTTCTCGCCCCAGGATTCGGCCACGGGCGCCATGCGCTACCTCGCCACCGGCTTTGCCATTCCGGGCGTGCCCAACGCCGTCATCATCTGGGCGCTGATCGGGGCGGCGATGGTCTTCGTGCTGACCCGCACCGGCTTTGGCCGCACCGTCTACGGCATCGGCAACCGCGAGCGCGCCGCCTATCTCTCCGGCATCGACACAAGGCGCGTGGTGATGATCGCCTTCGCCGTCTCCGGCGGGCTCTCGGCCTTTGGCGGCGTGCTTTTGGCCGGCTATGCCTCGAAGGCGGCGCAGTCGATGGGCGATGCCTATCTCTTGCCGTCGATCGCAGCCGTGGTGCTCGGCGGAACCTCGATCCTGGGCGGGCGCGGGTCCTATCTCGGCACCGTCGCCGGCGTCATCCTGATCACGCTTCTGCAGTCCATCCTGTCGGTCATGCAGATGCCGGAGGCGGGGCGGCAGATCATCTATGGCGTCGTCATCGTCGCCATGCTGCTGCTTTACGGCCGCGCGCCGGCAAGTCGCTAGGGCAATTCCAGGAAAAGTGTGAGCGGTTTTCTGTCAGGTGTTGCGTCAAATCTGAATCCGCCACCAAATCAAGGAGATAGAGCATGATGTCGTCCGAAAGCCGCTTCACACTTTTCGGCATCATGCTCTAGCCGTGGACGAAGAAGCAGCACAGGCGCCGACGGGCGCTGCCGGTCCGGTGCCTCCGGCTGTCGTGGTGATGGGCGTTGCCGGTTGCGGCAAGTCGGCTGTCGGCATCGCCCTGGCGGAGGCGCTGGATGCCGTCTTCATCGAAGGCGACAGGCTGCATCCGCCGGAGAACGTGGCGCGCATGGCGAGCGGCGAGCCGCTCACCGACCAGTTGCGCGAGGGCTGGCTCGACGCCATCGGCGAGCGCATCGCGGCGTCGGTCGGCGAAGGGCAGGGCGTGGTCGCGGCCTGCTCGGCGCTGAAGCGCGGTTATCGCGAACGCCTGCGCGGTTTTTGCCCCGACATCGTCTTCCTCTATCTGGAGATCGACCCGGCGACGGCGCGGCGGCGCGTCGCCAGCCGCAAGGGCCATTTCATGCCGGCAAGCCTGGTCGACAGCCAGTTCGCCATTCTGGAGCCGCCGGGCAGCGATGAGCGGGCGCTGACAATCGACGCGACGCGTGCCGTCGCCGATGTCGTTGCCGACGCGATGCACCTGCGGGCCAATTCATGAGCCGGTATCGTCGCCTGTCATGGCATTGTCCGAGGCTTCCGTCAGCCTTCGGCTGCTGGACCAGATCAGCATCTGTTCGGGAAACAGTTTCAGCGCTTCGAGCAGCCGGTCGCGCTTGAGCAGAATATAGCGTGCCTGCAGCACCATGTCCTTGGCTCCGTCCCGTCCGATCTCCGCCTCGGCCGGCAACAGTTCCGGGCTGACGACGGCCCGGTATTCTCGGAAGGGGACGGTCTCGAAGGTCGACATGGCAAACAGCGCTGCTCCGCCCCTTGCGGCGAAATTCGCCGGCGCCGAGGCAAGATGCGTCCAGCCGCTTTCGCCGATCGCGACCTCGGTGAAGGTCGTGCCCGCGTGGATGGTGTTGGTCATCAGCACCACGCCATTGCGCTTCAGGATCTTCTGGATGCGGATGGTGACCTGATAGGCGTCGTCGCGATCGAAGACGATGCGGCTCTTGAGGTAGCGGTTCTCGACCTTGACCAGCGGCGGGTTCAGGAACCGCAGGCCGAACATCGATTCCGAGACGCCGTGGGAGTTGACACTCACCTGATGCGCCTCGATGCCCGCCTCGTGCAGGGCGCGCTTGCCGAAGATGGTCTGGGATGTGAACTGGTCGCACCACACGATGGCGCCGTGGCCGCGCAGCAACGCTGCCCGCAGTCCTTCCTGTCCCTCCAGCCGGATAGTCGGGGACCAGCGGAAGCCGGCAAGGTGCGCGGCAAGCTGCAGCCGGCGGCGGTGGCGCGCCGCAAGCAACGCCTCGAACAGGCCGCGCGCGTCGATGCCGGCGCCAAGCACGGCGCGCGTTGCCGCGGCGTAGGCTGGAAATTGCTTGCGCATATGGCGGTTCAGGCGGAGCCTGGACATCCGATCGCAGATCGCCGCCCACCAGCGCACCGGCACCGAAGCCGCGACCACGAGATAGAATGCGGCAAGCAGGCTTTCGCGCAGATCCTGGTTCGAGAACCGGCGCGTCCTGCCGGGGTGGACCGGCTTGCGGCTGAAGAAGCGCACATGCTCGGCCCGCTCGGGAACGAGGATGTCGGCGATGATTTCACTGCGGAAGGTGGCCGCGGATGGCGGCTTGTGGTTGCGGGATTTTGCGAACCACGACAGCCTCATCGGTCCAGCCTGTTGTCCAAGACCGCTTTACTGCGTTGGCATGGACCGCGCAACCTTGCGGCGCCGATCGCCACTCGAAGGCTCAGATTTGCGAGGACAGCTCGACCGGGAAATCGTCGTTATCGGCATCGCGCATGGCGGCGAGGCTTCTGTTGTCGAGCACCTCGGCGATTGCCTGGCGTACCTCGAGCATCATGTGCCGGACCTGGCAGGTCGCCTCGTCGCAATCCTCGCAGCGCTGGTACTGCGTGCGGCTGGCGCAGGGGATCGGCGCCAGCGGCCCGTCCAGCACGCGCACGACATGGCCGATCTTGATCTCGGAGGCAGGCCGGGCAAGCCGATAGCCGCCTTCCTTGCCCTTGCGGCTCTGGACGAAGCCGGCATTGCGCAACTCGCCCAGGATGGCGTCGAGGAACTTCTTCGGGATGTTGTTGGCGACCGCGATGTCGTTGACGAAGGCCAGTTGGCCAACCGGCAGGCCGGAAAGATGCACGAGGGCCTTGAGGCCGTATTTGCCTTTTTTTGTCAGCATGCCCTAGTCAACCCGTTGAAGCCCCAACCACCTCGCATCTGGCGGCTGTTTGTGTGCAAATAATGACGGTTTCGCCGCGCGATGGCATTTCGCGACAACAAAACGCCAAATGGCACGTTAGGCACAAACGCGTTGATTGTTTGTAACGTTTTGCAGGGATGGCGCCGTATTCGCCATGACTGATGGCAAAAAAACGAAGAAAGCCGGCGAGTTGCCGGCTTCCTTCGTCTGTTCAATTTATGCCGTGGCCGTCAGCGGCTGCCATAGGCCTGGTCGAGCAGACCGCCGGCAGCAAAATGCTCTTTCTGGATCTTGTCCCAGCCGCCGAAGACGTCTTCCACCGTCAGCAGGCGTACCTCGGGGAAATCAGCCTTGTATTTGGCGGCGACGGCCGCGTCACGCACCCGGTTGCCGTTCTGGGCGAGGATGTCCTGGCCTTCGGGCGTGTAGAGGAAATCGAGATAGGTCTTGGCCAGATCGCGCGTGCCGTGCTGGTCGGCGACCTTGTCGACGATCGCCACCGGGAATTCGGCGAGCAGGCTGACCGAGGGCGTGACCTGTTCGAACTTGTCGTCGCCATACTCCTTGCGGATGCCGCGCGTCTCGGATTCGAAGGTGATCAGCACGTCGCCGATCTCGCGCTGCACGAAGGTGGTGGTCGCGGCGCGCCCGCCCGTGTCGAAGATCGGCACGTTGTTGAACAGCTTGGTGATGAACTCCTTCACCTTGGCATCGTCGCCCTTGAACGCTTCCTTGGCGTAGGCGGTGGCCGCCAGATAGGTGTAGCGGGCGTTGCCCGACGTCTTCGGGTTGGGGAAGATCACCTGCACGTCGTCGCGCACCAGATCGTTCCAGTCCTTGATGTGCTTGGGATTGCCCGCGCGGACGAGGAACGAAGGCAGCGAATAGAAGGGCGAGGCATTGTCGGGAAAGTCCTTCTGCCAGTCGGCGGAGACGAGCCCTTTCTTGACCAGGAAATCGACATCGGTGACCTGGTTGAAGGTGACGACATCGGCGCCAAGGCCCTCGGCGATGGCGCGCGCCTGCGCCGAGGTGCCGGCATGCGACTGGTCGACGGTGACGCCCGGATGCCCGGCGATGAAGGCCTTGTTGACCTGGACGAACAGTTCGCGGCCGACGTCATAGGAGGCGTTGAGCAGTTTGTCGGCCGACCAGGCTTGGGAGGATGCGAGGAACAGGCCGGCAACAGTGGCGACGCCGAGGAAAAATCGCTTCATGAAAAAGGCTCCGGATGCAATGCGTTATGCCCCGACCATAGCCGTGGCGCAGGGGACGGGGCGAGGCATAGGTGATAGTTCCGCGACCTTGCCGCGAGAAAAGATGTGGCCAACACGATGGGTCCTTAGAATTCTTTTCCAGAGGGCATTCGCTTCGGCCCCCGTTTTTGTTCCTTGTCCGCGGTGGATCGGCCAAGCTGCTCGAGCGGGTCGAGGATCTGCTGGCCGAGATCCCTGTCTTGCCACTCGACGTGCCGGTGAATGCCGAGTACGGCGCGCTTCGCGCCGAGTTGGAGTCTGTCGGCCAATCCATTGGCCACAATGACCTTTTTATTGCCGCTCACGACTGTGTATTGGGCACCACGCTGGTGACGGCCAACATTGGGGAGTTCACACGGATGGGCAAGCTGAAGGTCGAGAACTGGCTGGAATAGCGCCTGTCCCGAAGATCAGGCCGCCGGAAACAGCTTCCAGCGCCCCGGACGGAACGCCACCCGGCTCTTCTGCGCCGCGGGATGGCCGACGGGCAACTCGATCTCGACCCGCTGGCGCTCGCCTCCAATCTCGAGTTCGACCCGGCGTGTGCCGGCGACGCGGCGGCTGGCAGCCACCGTGCCGGCGATGCAGCCGCTGCAGCCGTCGAGCAGTTCGACATCGTGCGGGCGGAAGTAGAGCGTCGCCTCGCCCTCGGGCGCGTGCGGCGCCGACAGGCCGATCGGGCGGTCGGCGAGCCAGACCTCGCCATTCTCGACCTTGACGGGAAGCGAGCTCGATTCACCGATGAAGCCATAGACGAACGGCGAGTTCGGCGTGTCGTAGATGTCGTCGGCGGTGCCGACCTGCTCGATGCGGCCCTGGCTCATCACCACGACGCGGTCGGCGAGTTCCAGCGCCTCTTCCTGGTCGTGGGTGACGAAGACGGTGGTGTGGCCGGTGCGATCATGGATTTCGCGCAGCCAGCGGCGCAGTTCGCGGCGCACCTGCGCATCGAGCGCGCCGAACGGCTCGTCAAGCAAAAGCACCTTGGGTTCGATCGCCATGGCGCGCGCGAGCGCGACACGCTGGCGCTGGCCGCCCGAGAGCTGCGCCGGATAACGCTTCTCCAGCCCTGAAAGCTGGACGAGGTCGAGAAGCTCGGAAGCGCGGCGGCGGATTTCCTGCGCTGGCGGCCGCGAGGATCCGTGCCGGACCTTCAGGCCGAAGCCGATATTATCGGCCACCGTCATGTGCCGGAACAGCGCATAGTGCTGGAAGACGAAGCCGACGTTGCGCTCCTGGATCGACTTCTGCGAGGCGTCCTCGTCGCCGAAGAAGATTTTTCCACGGGTCGGCCGCTCCAGCCCGGCGATCAGCCTGAGCAGCGTGGTCTTGCCGGAGCCCGACGGCCCCAGCAAGGCGATCAGTTCGCCCGACTTGATGTCGAGCGACACGTCGTGGAGCGCCGGAAACCGCTCGAACTCCTTGCGCACGTTGGCAACGCGAACTTCCATTTACAAAACCTTTTTTGGTGGATGCATGTCGTTGTCCCAAAACCGGTAGCCGCTTTTGGGCGACATGCATCTAATGCCCGCGCGTCGCGGCGAGTTCGGCGCCGTAGCGCATCTCGAGCAGTGTTTTCAAGACCAGCGTGACGAGCGCCAGTCCGGCAAGCAGTGAAGCGACGGCAAAGGCGCCGACGGCATTGTACTCGTTGTAGAGGATTTCGACATGCAGCGGCATGGTGTTGGTCAGGCCGCGTATATGGCCCGACACCACCGACACCGCGCCGAATTCGCCCATGGCGCGCGCGTTGCACAGAAGCACGCCGTAGAGCAGGCCCCATTTGACGTTGGGCAGCGTCACATACCAGAAGGTCTGCCAGCCATTGGCGCCGAGGGAGAGGGCGGCCTCCTCATCGCCATTGCCCTGTTCCTGCATCAGCGGGATCAGTTCGCGGGCGACGAAGGGGAAGGTGACGAAGACAGTGGCCAGCACAATGCCCGGCACGGCAAACAGGATCTGGATGCCATGTGCCTTCAGCCACTCGCCGAGCAATCCTTGCGCTCCGAACAGCAGCACGTAGACCAGGCCCGAGATGACCGGCGAGACCGAGAAGGGCAGGTCGATCAGCGTGGTGAGAAACGCCTTGCCCTTGAACTCGAACTTGGCGATCGCCCAGGCGGCGGAGATGCCGAAGACGACGTTTAGCGGCACCGAGATCGCCGCGACAAGCAGCGTCAGGCGGATGGCCGAGCGCGCGTCCGGCTCGCCCAGTGCCTGCGTATAGGCACCGATGCCTTTTGCCAGCGCTTCATGGAAGACGATGATCAGCGGCAAAAGCAGGAAGACGCCGAGGAAAACGAAAGCGATCGCCATCAGCACGGCTTGCGCGGGACGGCTTTCGGTCACCGCCGCCGAGCGGCTCTCATGGTAGGGTTCATAGGATTTGATTTCGGGATCAGCCATAGCGCTTGCGGCTCCATGTCTGCACGAGATTGACGACCAGAAGCATGAGGAACGACAGAGCCAGCATGATCGCCGCGATCGCGGTCGCCGCCGGGTAGTTGTATTCCTCCAGCCGGATGACGATCAGAAGCGGCGCGATCTCGGATTTGTAGGGCAGGTTCCCGGCGATGAAGATGACCGAGCCGTATTCGCCGACGCCGCGCGCGAAGGCCAGCGAGAAGCCGGTGATGATGGCTGGTGCCAGGCCCGGAAACAGCACGCGGGTGATGATCTGGAAGCGGCTGGCGCCAAGCGTGGCGGCGGCTTCCTCCACCTCCTTGTCGATCTCTTCCATGATCGGCTGCACGGTGCGCACGACGAAGGGAAGGCCGATGAAGACAAGTGCCACGACGATGCCGAGCGGCGTGTAGGCGACCTTGATGCCGAGCGGCATCAGCAATTTGCCGATCCAGCCGTTCGGCGCATAGAGCGTGGTGAGCGCAATGCCGGCCACCGCCGTCGGCAGCGCGAAGGGCAGGTCGACCATGGCGTCGACGATGCGGCGGCCGGGAAAGCGGTAGCGCACCAGCACCCAGGCGACCAGCGTGCCGAAGACGACATTGACGGCGGCCGCGAGGAAGGCGGTGCCGAAGCTGATTTCCAGCGCATTGATGGTGCGGCGGTCGCCGGCGATCGCCCAGAAGTCAGCCCAGCCAAGCGAGGCCGAGCGCCAGATCAGCCCGGACAGCGGAATGAGGATGATGAGGGTGAGGTAGGCAAGCGAGAAGCCGAGCGTCAATCCGAAACCCGGAATGACACTCGGCTGCCTGAATCGCCACCCCGCCTGCGCGGGTGCTGTTGTCATGGAGTTCTGGATCGTCCCTTCTTACTCAACCAGATTGTCGCTGAAGAAGCCCATAAACGGGCTTCTTCGGGCACTGCCCAACCTCACTGGGCCGGCTTGTAGATCTGGTCGAATATACCACCATCGCCGAAATGATAAGGCTGCGCCTTCTTCCAGCCGCCGAAAAGCGGATCGTCGATGGAGATCAGCTTGATGTCGGGGGTCTTGGGCAGATCCGCCGGCGCCACCAGTTCGGGCTTGGCCGGACGATAGTGGTTCTTGGCGATGATCGTCTGGCCTTCCTTGGAATAGAGCCAGCCGAGATAGGCTTCCGCCACTTTGCGCGTGCCCTTGGCATCGACATTGGCGTCGACGATCGCCACCGGTGGCTCGGCCAGGATCGATGTCGGCGGATAGACGATCTCGAAATTGTCGGCGCCGAATTCGTCGAGTGCCAGATAGGCATCGTTTTCCCAGCCGATCAGCACGTCGCCGATGCCCTTTTGCGCGAAGGTGACGGTCGAGCCGCGCGCGCCGGTGTCGAGAACCGGGGCATTGGCGTAGAGCTTGCCGACGAATTCCTTGGTCTTGGCTTCGTCGCCGCCATCATGGGCGTTGGCGTAGGCCCAGGCGGCCAGATAGTTCCAGCGGGCGCCACCTGAAGTCTTCGGATTGGGGGTGATCACCTGGGTGCCGTCCTTGACCAGGTCGCTCCAGTCGTGGATGCCCTTGGGGTTGCCCTTGCGCACCAGGAAGATGATGGTCGAGGTGTAAGGCGCTGAATTGTTTTCGAATTTCTTGCGCCAGTCAGGATTGATCTTCTTCGATTTGGAGACGATGGCGTTGATGTCGCCCTCAAGTGCCAGCGTCACCACATCGGCGTCGAGGCCGTCGATCACGGCGCGGGCCTGGGCGCCCGATCCGCCATGCGACTGCTGGATGGTCACCGTCTCGCCGGTCTCGGCCTTCCAATGCGCGGCGAAGGCCTCGTCATAGGCCTTGTAGAGTTCCCGCGTCGGATCGTAGGAGACGTTGAGGATGGTGGTGTCGGCAAACGCGAAACCGAGCGTACCGAACTGGACAGATGTGGCGACCAGTGCGCCGAGCAGTTTCCGGAAATGAGGTTTGGTCATTTCTGCCTCCGTTGAACCCGCGCCAAATCTAGCGAACTGATAGAAATTAGATGCATCGAATGTTGCCTTTTTTGCCCTCCTGAAGAAAATCTTCGACGGTCTTCCGCTGTGTGGAGAAATATTTTCCCGCCGTAGCCCTGCGCGGACTCAGGTCCTATCTAGAGATATGTCATGCTGCGGCAAGGTCGTTTGGGGTCGGCCCGGTATATTACTCGGCGCTCACCGGGAAATCGAAGCGCTGGGTGAGAAAGGGCTCGTGCCTGAGCGTGAAGTGCCACCACTCGCGGGCATAGTTCTTGAAGCCGCCGGCAAGCATGGCACTGACGAGCAGCTTTCGGTTTGCTGTAGCTTTATTGCCGAGCGGGCGGTGCGCCGTCTCGCTCGTCGGGTCGAAACAGTCGAAACCGGTACCGAAGTCGAGTGTGCCGGCATCGATGGCGCCGCAGGCCGGTTTGACGACGGATTGGCCGTCGGCCCGCGCAATCGCGACATCGACGGTCGAGCCGCGCGAATGGGTCGACAGTTCGCCGACATAGCCCTTGGCGATGAGGTCGCCTCGCCGGACCCTGGGATACCATTGCGGATCGGGCGGCCCGCCATTTCGTGTCCATTCGCCCATGTCGGCGACGGCGCGGGCGGGGCGGTAGCAGTCGAAGACGACCAGTGTCAGGCCTTTGGCGGCGATTGCCTGCTGGACGCCGGCAAGAGCTTGCGCCGCCTGCAAGGTGAGAACGCAGACCGGTGTGTCGTAGCCATTCACCTTGCGGTGCAGGAAATTGCCCGTGCCGGCGTAGCGGATATCCTGGCGGATCGACGGGGCGATATCGGCGAGGCGGACGAAGCCGGCGGGGAGGGGGTCGGCATGTGCCGGCAGAACGGTAGCGACGACCGTCAGCGCGTAAAAGCCAACGCGCAGAATCGCCTGGCGCACTCTATTCAACGAACACTTTCACGCTCGCCGCTCGCCCGGCCGCGTCGATCACGGTCAGCGTCGAGTAGCCGGCACCGTCCGGTTGCCAGGTCGCGGTGCGGCGGCGGTCGAGGCCAACCAGCGGCTTGCCGTTCGCAAGCCAGCGGAACGGGGCACGGCCGCCCTGTAGTTTCAACACCAGCGGCGTGGCCTCGGCGGAATTGGTGGCAAGGTCGACGCGGGCGCCGTCCGGCGGGAAGATGATCGTCGGCGCGGGCTCGGTCGGCGTCGCCTGCACCAGGCCATCGGCGCCGGCGCCGAAGCGGGCGAGCGTCACCGGCAGGTCCTCGCGCTTGGGGGTGAAGGCGCCGGGCGGCTTGCCCGGCAGCGGCACGGTAGCCAGGCCCGAGCGGACAAAGCCCTCGAACAGGATGGGGGCGGCCGAGACATAGCCGGAAAGGCCCGGCACGGCGCTGGCATCGGGACGTCCGACCCAGACGCCCAGCACGTAGCGGCCGTCGAAGCCGACCGACCACGCGTCGCGGTAGCCGTAGGACGTGCCGGTCTTATAGGCGATGCCGCGCTGCAAGGCGCCTTCGGGCGGCTTGACCCCCGACAGGATGTCGATGATCTGCCAGTTCGCCTGGTCGTTGAGGATGGTGGCGGTGGTGCGCTCGGCGTTGGCCGGCTCGGTGCCGTCATGCAGCGTGTGCGCCTTGCCGCCATTGGCGAGCCCAGTATAGAGCTGGACCAGGTCGCGCAGCGTGACGCCGACGCCGCCGAGGCCGATGGCCAGGCCCGGCGCCTCGTTGACCGGCAGGATCGGGTTGACGCCGGCCTGCCGGAAGCGCGCGGTCAGCCGCGCCGGACCGACCGCGTCGAGCACGCGGATCGCCGGCACGTTGAGCGACAGCTGCAGGGCCTGGCGGACGCTGACATCGCCCTGGTAGCCCATGTCGAAATTCTTGGGCCGGTAGCCGCCGAAATCGACCGGGCTGTCCTCGATCAGCGTTTCTTGCGCCACCAGCCCCTGTTCGAAGGCGAGGCCATAGATGAACGGCTTCAGCGTCGAGCCGGGCGAACGCACGATCTTGGTCATGTCGATCCAGCCCGAGCGGCTGGCGTCGAAGAAATTGGCCGAGCCGACTTCGCCCAGAATGTCGCCGGTGCGGGAATCGGCCAGCACCATGGCGACGGAGAGGCGAGGTCCAAGCCTGGTGGCGGCATCGCGCGCCACCTGTTCCAGCCCTTCCTGGACGCTTTTGCGGATCGTCAGCTTGAGCGGCTGGCCGGGAACGGCTCTGGGCAGCATCGCATAGGCGGCATGCGGGGCAAGCGCCGGCAGAGTGCGGCGCAGGCCCGACACGTCGTCAAGGGCGGCGCGCGCGGCCTCGCGTTCGCCGATCAGGCCCGAGGAGACCATGCGGGTCAGCACGCGGTCGCGGGCGGCGTGGGCGATTGCGAGGTTGCGGTCGGGCCGGCGCTTTTCCGGCAACTGAGGCAGCGCCACGAGCAGGGCGGCTTCCGAGACGGTGAGCCGCTTCGGCTCCTTTCCGAAATAGGCGAGCGAAGCGGCGCGCACGCCTTCCAGATTGCCGCCATAGGGCGCAAGGGTGAGATAGCGCTCGAGGATTTCTTTCTTCGACAGCCGGCGCTCGATCTGGATGGCGCGCAGCATCTGCTTGATCTTGGAGCCGAGGCTGCGGCTTTCGCGTGGCTCGATCAGACGGGCGAGCTGCATCGAAAGCGTCGAGCCGCCGGAGACGATGTGGCCGCTGGTGATGAGCTGGCCGGCGGCGCGGCCAAGTGCCAGGACGTCGACGCCCTGATGATCCCAGAAGCGCTTGTCCTCATAGGTGACCAGCATGTCGACGAACTGCTTGTCGACCTGGTCGAGCCGTGTTTCGAGCCGCCAATAGCCGTCCGGCGTGGCAAAGGCGCGCAACAGCTGGCCATCGCGGTCCTGGACTTCGGTCGAGACGCTGAGCTCCGCCGGCAACGGCGGCGGGAAGGCTCGGTCGAGCTCCCAGAGAGCGGCGACCGATAGAGCCAAGAGGCCTACGCAGGAAGCTCCGGTTATGGCGGCGCGGCGGAGGAGCTTTCTTGAAAGCATGGCGCTGCCCCTCATCCGGCTGCCGCCGCCTTCTCCCCGTATAGTGACGGGGAGAAGGAGGTTGTCATTGGCGCCATCGCCATTTGCATGATCGCCACCACAGGCACCTTACGGCGCCTTGATTTCCATCATGCCGGTGGCGGTGCGGGCCGAGTATTGCGGCCGGTACATGTCTTCCACCGTTGCCGCCGGATGGGCGTAGGTACCCGGCGTCACGGCGCGCACGACATAGGCGAGCGTCAGATTGTGGTCGTGGTCGCCATCGGCCGGGTTGAACGCCGCGACGAAACGGTCGTCGCGGAATTCGAGATGGGCGGCGTCGGTCTGCGCCAGCCAGGAGAAGTTCGTCAACTGGGCGCTGGAGACCAGGCCGGGATTGTCGATCTCGAAGCCGGCCGGCAACAGGTCGGTGACCAGCAGGCGCGATGGCCAGCTGTTCTGCTCGGCGACCTTGAGAACGACGACATAGCGTTCGTTCTGGGTAGCCTCCGTCACATTGGCTTCGGTGCCGTCGAGCTTGTAGTAGGTGCGGCTGATGGTGAAGCCGTCACCGCCGGCCGGCAGGGGCTGGATCGGCGACGCCACGGTGGTGACGACGGCCTGCAGCGGGGTCTTGCCGGTGTTGGCGATTTCGAGCGGGCTGTCGACCAATTCGGAGCCGTTGACCTGGTTGGAATAGCCGCCCGAATGCGGCGCGCCATTGACGGAGAGCGTGATCGAGTCATTGCCCTCCTTCAGCGCGCGGGCCGCCAGCAGCATCCAGGAATCGTCCTGGGTGCTGGTCCAGCGGGCTTCGGCGCGTTGCCTGGTCACCAGCTTGATCAACTCCGGCACGACCGAGGAGACCGGCTTCGATTCCGCCGCCAGCGACAGCATCGCCGCGCCATCACGCAAGGCCGAGCCGTAGTCGGAGCGGTACCAGTCGTAGTCGGAGCTCGATTTGGCGAGCTGCAGCGCCGTCTTGAACGTCGCTTCCGAACGCTGGGTGTCGCCGTAGAGCGCAAGGCTCGCCGCCAGCTGGGCAACGGCCATCGGGCTCGTGAAGGCTTCGAGCTGGGTGTCGGCATAGTAGCGCAGATCGCCGATCGAGGCCTTCTTGTTGCGGGCCAGGACGTAGAGGGCGTAGGCGATCTCGCTGCCGCGGTCCTGTACGCTCTGGTCGTAGCCGAGCGAGTTCTGCAGATTGCTCAGCGCCTGGTTCATGGCCTGCGCCGGCACCTCGTATTTCTGCTCCCGCGCCCTGGTCAGGAACTCGCTGACATAGGCGTCGAGCCACAGATCGCCGGAGCCCGGACCCCACAGGCCGAAGCTGCCGCTCGAGGACTGGTAGCTCAGCACCTTGTAGATGGCATCCTGGATGCGGCCATGCAGCTCGGGGTCGCTTTCCATGCCGATGCCCGAGGCCATCTCGTTGACATAGAGAAGCGGCATGGCGCGGCTGGTGGTCTGCTCGGCGCAACCATAGGGGTAGCGGTCGAGCGTCATGAGGAGCGAGGGCACGTCGAAGGCAGCCGCCTGCGAAACGCCGACGCTGACGGAAGCGCCTTCCAGCAGGCTTGCCGCAAGCAGCTCCTTGTCGACGCGCAGCGCGCCGCCATTGCCCTTGAGGTCAACCACAAGGCGCGTGGTGACCGGCAATTGCGCCGGGCGCACCGGCACGTAGAGCGTCTGCTCGACCTTGGTGCCGTCGGCGTGTGCCAGCTTGATGGTGAGCGAGGCATTGCCCGGCGTCTTGGCGATCAGCGGCACGGTCAGCGTCTGGCGCTTGCCCTGGGCGAGCGTCAGCTTCTGGGGCAGGGGCTTGTCGCCCGTCGACAGGTCGCCTGTCGTGTCGATCGAGAAGGCATAGTCGCCGGCCGGGCCGTCGGTGTCGGCCACGTCGAGCCGCATCACGGCGTTGTCGCCGGGCGCCAGGAAGCGCGGCAGGCCGGCGGTGATGACTATGGGGTCGCGCACGATGACGTCCGACGTGGCATGGCCGACCGCTTCCTTGGTCCAGGCGACGGCCATGACGCGCACGGTGCCGTTGAACTGCGGGATGTCGAAGTCGATCCGTGCCTTGCCGTCCGCGTCGAGCTGGACGGGGCCGGAGAAGAAGGCGACCAGCTTTTCGGTGGGCGGGCTGCCTTGCGTCTGCATGTTGGCGCCGTCACCGCCGGTCCTGAGCTTGCCGGTGGTGCCGAGCGAGCCGTCGATCAGCCGGCCGTAGATGTCGCGGATCTCCATGCCAAGCATGCGCTGGCCGAAGAACCAGTTCTCCGGGTCCGGCGCCTTGTAGTTGGTCAGATTGAGGATGCCGACATCGACGGCGGCGACCATGACATAGGCGTTGGTGCCCGGCTGCACGCCGGCCACGGAAACCGGGATCGACAGCTGCTGGCGCGGCATCGTCTTGTCCGGCGGCGTCAGCGTGACCGCGAGCTTCTTGGCGCCCGGATCGACCTTCAGCCATTTCACGCCGATTGCGCGGGCCGGCATGCGCGTTTCCTGCGCGTCGCCGGGCCGGAACAGGGTTGCCGTGACATAGGCGCCGGCGCCCCAATCGTCATCGACCGGGATGTCGACGGTGCTGCCGCCGGCCGGCACGGTGGCCGTGATGGTCTTCAACAGCTTGTCGGAACCGATATTGATCAGAAGTTCGCCGGCAAAATGCGGCGAAACCTTCAGCTTGGCCACTTCGCCCGCGGCATAATTGTCCTTGTCGAGAGCGATTTCCAGGCCGTCAGGCGTTTCCGTGGTGGTCGAGGCGACATACCAGCCGGCGTCGAACTCATAACTGGTCGCCGGACCCTCGGGGTCTGATGTTTCGACCTCGAGCCGGTACTGGCCCCAGTCGACCGGCGCGGAGACGGTGGCGTCGCCGTCGGCGCCGAGGTCGATCTGGCCATTGGCGATCGACTTGGTGAAGGTCACCGGTTCGTAGCTCCACGAATTGTTGGAGCGGTACCATTGGTAATTGCGTTCGACCTTGACCAGCGTCCACTGCGCGCCTTTCAGCGCCTCGCGCTTGCCATCGGGAGCGACGGCGATCAGGCTGAACTTGGCCGTGCCGCCCTGCGGCACCTCACCATCGGCGAAGTCCGGACGGATGCCGATCATATGGTTTTGGGGGCGGATACCGATGTTGAGCGAGCGCTCGATGGCGCGGCCGCCGGTTTCGCGCATGCGCACCGTCACCTTGCCATTGACCAGCTTGGTGGTCGAGGGCAACTGGTCGACGGTGACAGGGAAGGTCGCCTTGCCGTCATCGCCAACCACCGGCAGGTTGGTCAGCGGCGTGACCGTGGGCTCCGCCGACTGCTCGTCGGCGAGGCCGAAGGAGAAGTTGGGGAAGCGGTCCCAGTCGCGTGCCGTCGACAGCGTCAGTTCGCCTTCCAGCGCCAGGCCCGCCGCCGGCGCGCCATAGAGGAAGCGGCCGTCAATGTTGATGTTGGCGGTTTCGCCGCGCTCGATTTCCTGCTTGTCGGCCTTCATGTCGAATTCGATGCGATCCGGCACGAAATCCTCGACCAGGAACATCTGGCTGGCGACCGCCGGCTGCTTCGGATCGGTGTGGATCGACACCGACCAGGTGCCGCGCATGGCGTTGGGTTCGAGCGGCAGGTCGACGGCATGGCCGCCGGCCGAAGCGCCGTCGCTGACGATGCGGCGGTCCTCGACGCCGTCGGGGCGCGAGAAGATGAAGGTCAGCGGCAGATTCTCGACCGCCTTGGCGGCGCCATCGCGGGCAAGGGCGGCGACATGGACATCCTCGCCGGCGCGGTAGATGCCGCGTTCGGTCCAGGCATAGACGTCGAGTGCGCCCGGCGCCGCGCGCCCGGTGACGCCGCGGTCCGACAGGTCGAAGCCGGCCTTGGACATGTCGAGGAAGACGAAATCATTGTCGCCCTGCTTGGCCATGAGCACGGCCGGAACCATGCCGCCGTCGCCGCGCGTCAGGCCAGGATTGAAGACGGCATGGCCATCGGCATCCGATGTCGCGGTGCCGAGAATCTCGTTGTTACGGGCAACCAGCGTCAGTTCGGCGCCGGCGATCGGCTTGGCCGAGCCCAGCGAACGGGCAAAGACGTTGAGCCCGTCCTGGCCGGTATAGGTCGACAGGCCGATGTCGGAGACGACGAACCACTGCGTGGCCAGCGAATTGTAGTCATCGCCCTTGCCATTGACGGCCTGGGCGGTCAGCACATAGACGCCGGGCTTGCGCTGCGGCAGCGCCTCGTCGACCGGGAAGGAGGTGGTGACCTCCTTGTTGAGGTCGTTGGCGATGTCGAGCTGGCCCTGCCAGACCGGCGCGCCCATCTGCTCGGAAATGTTGGAAATGTCATAGCTGTCGAGCTGGTGCAGGAACTGGTAGCCCGACAGAAGCTGCGCCAGCGAACGGTCGCCGATGCGATAGAGCTTCATCTCGGCGGCGTTCATGTTGACGGTGACGACCGGAATGCCGCGGCGCGCGCCGGCCGGCAGGACGAAGCTGTCGCCGGTGAAGCGGGCGGAGGGCGCGCGGTCCTGCACATAGATCGACAGCACCACGGGAGCGGCGGTCACTTCGCCGATGGCCGCCGGCAGGCCGGCGCGGAAGGTGACGTCATAATGCTGGCCGTGTTCGAGGCCTTCGACGCAGATCTGCTTGTCCTTGGCCTCGACGCCCTTCGGCGGCGCGTTGTCGACGGTGACGAACTGCGCGTAGTCGACGCCGGTCTTGACCAGTTCCTCGGAGAATTGCGCGCAGATGCGCGGCGCGCTGGTGTCGGCATCGACGCTGTGGTCGACGACACGGAAACCCTTGCGGGCCTTGAGATCGGCATAGTCGGCCTGTACGGCCGGCGACGTCACGAGTGCGAGGCTCGCCTCATAGGCCTGCAGCGCCGGGCGGTAGAGATCGCGCTTGTCGAGGCCGGCACCAAGCAGCGCCAGCACGTCCGCGCGCGTCTTGGTGGTGCGCAAGAGCTTATAGGCGTTGAAGGCGGCCGAAGTGGCGTTCATCGGCAAGGTGGACGCTTCGGAGGTGTTGGCGGCGGGCTGCACGGCCAGCGTTTCACGCGCCAGATTGAGCCAGAGCTGGCCATCGTCAGGCATCACCGAGACCGCGGCCTCGTATTTCTGCATGGCGGAGCGATGATCGCCGGTCAGCACGGCCTGTTCGGCCGAGCTGATCAGGGCCGCCATGCCTTCGGTCGGCTTGTCAAAAGCCGGGCCAAGCAGCCTGTTGCGGTACTGCTGGGCCTGGTCGGCCATCCAGTTGGGGAAGAAGGCGAGCTCCGGCGGCGCGCCGATATCGGGATCGCTGTCAATCCTGACGACCTTGCCGGCGACCGCGCCGTTGAACGGCTTCAGCTGATTATAGTCGGATTTGAGAAAGCACCATTTGGCCTTGGTGTTGTAGGTGAAGGCGCGGCAGGCCGGATCGCCAAGGCATGTCGTCTTGCACTGGTCGAGGGTGACATTCTGGTCGGATCTGAGATCAAAGCCGAAATAGTCGGAATTGTCCGTCGTTGCGATTCGCCGGGCCTCGGCCGCCTGCGCGACGCTGCTCCAGGCGAAGAAGAGAAGGATCAGGATCGACAGACCACGAGCCGCGCGCATTGCCATTACACCCTCCAGACAATTGCAGACGTCCAGGCATGTTCAAGCTTCAGTCAAGCTTGTCAACACAGGACGCGGCAGGGTTCCGCCTGCCAACGGTTTCCTTTCCGGCCGATGACCGGTAGTACCTCCATAGGACAGGGGATCACGCATTCTTGCGGCGACGCAAAAGGTGTGAATTCCAAGCCCGTCCTATTTCAGACAATTGGATTGTGGCCCCTTTACGAGCGCTTCAGAACTTCATTCCAATTTTAGTTTTGTAACCTAGGTTGTCTTAATGCCGGCGCATGAAGAGCAGATGTCAGGAGGGACCGCGCCAGGGCGCGTGCTTCCGCGCGCCCTGCTTTTGGCGTTGATGTGCGCGACCGCGCTGGTCGCCGAATCACGGCCTGCGGCGGCTTTCGAGCTTTTCGGCATCAAGCTGTGGGGATCGTCCAATGACGAGGACGCCGATATTGTCGATCCGCTGCGCTATGCCGTGACCATCACGGCGCCCGATGCCGACAAGGATCTGGTCAAGAAGCTCGAAAACGCCTCGGCGCTGAAGGGCGACGAAGGGCGGCCAGTCTCCGGTTCGCTCGGATTGATGGCCAAGGCGCGCAGCGACCGTGAACAACTGGTCGCCGCCCTTTATGCCGATGCCCGCTACGAAGGCGTGGTCACCGTCACCATCGACGGCAAGCCGCTCGATGAACTGCCGCCGGACGCCGAATTCAAGGGTCCGCAGCCGATTCCGGTGGCGATCACCATCTCCGCCGGCCCCAAATTCACTTTGGGCAATATCAAGCTGGAGGGCGACGCGGCGGGACTGATGAGCGCCGATTACGGCCTGATATCGGGCGGCGACGCCGGGTCGGGCGCGGTGCTCAAGGCCGAGGCGCTGATCGTGCGGACGCTGAAGGAGCAGGGCAGGCCGCTGGCCAAGGTCACCGACCGGCAGATCGTCGCCGACCACGCGACCTCGACGCTCGACGTGACGCTGACGGTCGCGGCCGGGCCGGTCGCCGGCTATGGCGCGACGACGGTGGAGGGCACCGAGAAGGTCGACCGCGATTTCACCGAATACATGACGGGCTTGAAGCGCGGCAAGCAGTACTCGCCGCAGGAGATCAGCGACGCGCGCGACAGGCTGCTGGCGCTGGAAGTCTTCAACAGCGTCACCTTCAAGGAAGCCGACAAGCTCGATGCCGACGGCAACATCCCGATCGGCGTCCAGGTCAGCGAGCGCAAGCCGCGCTATTTCGGCCTGGGCGGCACCTTTTCGAACACGGAAGGGCTGGGCCTGGAAGGCTATTGGGGGCACCGCAACCTGTTTGGTCACGCGGAAAAGCTGCGCATCGACGGCGCCATCAGCGGCATCGGCAGCAACAACCTGTCCGATCTGAACTACAATGCCGGCATCATGTTCGAGAAACCCGGCGTGATCGGGCCGGCGTCGAAGTTCTTCGCCAGCGTCAAGACGGTGCTCGAGCATCCGGATGCGTATGACCATTTCTCGGTCAAGGGCAGCACCGGCCTGTCCTACGAACTGGACAAGAAGCAGACCGTGTCGGCGGAAGTGGCCCTCGATTATTCCAGGGTCACGGATGTGTTCGGCAAACACACCTACCTCATCGCCAGCGTTCCGCTGCAATATGTCTATGACAACAGGGATAGCAGGCTGAACCCGACCAGGGGCTTCCGGGTGCTGGCCTATGCCGAACCGAGCTACGACATCATGAGCGGTGCCGCCTTCCTCAAGCTGAAGGGCGAGGGATCGGCCTATCAGTCGCTCGACACGGCCTCGAAATTCGTGCTGGCCGAGCGCGTCGCCGTCGGCTCGATCGTCGGCACCGGGCTGCAGAACGTTCCGGCCGACCGGCGTTTTTACTCCGGCGGTGGCGGTTCGGTGCGTGGCTATGCCTACCAAGGCATCGGCCCGAAAGACTTCACCGGCCAGCCGATCGGCGGCCTGTCCTTCTTCGAGACCTCGGTCGAAATGCGCATAGCCGTCACCGATACGATCGGTATCGTGCCGTTCGTCGATGCCGGCACGGTCTCGACCAAGTCGATGCCCAACTTCTCCGACGTCAAGGTCGGCGCCGGCGTCGGCCTGCGTTACGTCACGCCGTTCGGGCCGCTGCGCATCGACGCGGCCGTGCCGCTCAACCGCGATCCCGGCGATCCGCACTTTGGCATCTATGCCGGCATCGGGCAGGCGTTCTGAAATGAAGACGGTCTGGCGCATCCTTCGCATTGCTTTTTACACGCTGCTGATCGTGGTCGCGGGCGCGATCGGCGCACTGGTTGTGCTGACCAAGACAGAGCGCGGACGCGACAATCTCGCCGGCATCATTTCGCGGCTGGCCTCGAGCGACGACCGCAAGGTCACCGTCAGCGGCATTGACGGCATCTGGTCGGGCGCACTCAGCGTCGACCATGTCGTGCTGGAAGACCGCGAAGGCGCCTGGCTGGTGGCGCGAAAGGTGGCCGTCGACTGGTCGCCCCTTTCGCTTTTGTCGAAAAGTTTTAGCGCCGACCGCATCGCGGCCGGACGCATCGAACTGGCACGCCTGCCGGTGGCCGGCACGCAGCCGCCGGCGCAGGCCGGCACGACGACGCTGCCGGTTTCCATCGATATCAGAAAGATCGACCTGCCGGAGATCGCGCTTGGCCAGCAACTGGCCGGCAGCGGCATCGCCGAACTCGCCGCCAAGGGGATGCTCAAGGCCGATGCGGCGCCGCTCGCGGTCGAGACGGTGCTCAACGTCACCCGCCATGACGGCAAACAAGGCAATGTCGACGCCAAGATCCACTTTGCGCCTGCCGACAACAGGCTCGACCTCGACCTCAAGGCTTCGGAGCCGGCCGGGGGCATCATCGCCAATCTGCTCAAGCTGCCCGATACGCCGCCGGTCGAAATAGCGGTCTCGGGCACGGGGCCGCTTGCCAACTGGAACGGCATCGCCACATTCATGGTCGATGGCAAGATCGTCACGCAGCTGACGGGCCGTCATCAACTTACCGACAAGGGCAATCACGTCGAGGCCAAGGGCGACGGCGAGTTCGCGCCCTTCCTGCCGCAAAATCTGCGGCCGCTGTTTACGGGAAAGACCAGCTTCGACGTCGCCGGCACCACGACCTCGGCGGGCGGCGTCAGTATCGACCGGGCCAGCATCGAAAGCGACGCCATCCACGGCACCGCGACCGGCATTGCCGATCCGGCTGGCGCCAGCGACCTGTCGGTTGAAATCGCCGCCAAAAGCGCGCCGGTGCAGATCACCGTGGGAAATGCGGCGCAACCGATCACCGTTGCGATCAGGAATGCCACCGCCCGCGCCTTCGGCGACGGTAGGGCGCCGATCGTCGACATCGGTGCCTCGCTGGCCTCCGTTGTGGCGGGCGGCACCCAGCTCAACGACATTTCGGCACAGATCCATTCCGACGGCTTCGATATCCAGAACCGTGCCGGGCCGTTTTCCGTCAAGCTGACCGCGGGCGGGCTGAAGACCGACGTGGCGACGCTGGCGCCCCTGATCACCGGCAAGGTCGATGTCGACCTCGCCGGATCGCTGAGCAAGGACGCCATCGCCATCGACCAGGGCACGCTGCGTTCCGATGCGTTGAACGCCTCGCTGACGATGACGGTGGCGCTGGCGGATCTGTCGATGCAGCTCAAGATGAATGCCGATGCCGTGTCGACCGCCTTGCCGCCGCAGATCAGTTCGGTGCTCGGCGAGCGGGTGAAGTTCTCGGCCGCCGCCACGCGCGACCCGCAAGGGGCCTTCGCCGCCAATTCGATCTCGCTGACCTCCGGCTCGCTCAGCGCCAGCGGCACCGCCAGCGCGCAAGGCAGCGACATCCAGGCCGACATCAAGGGTACGCTGGGCGATGTTTCGGTGCTGTCGCCGATGGTCGGCGTGCCGGTCGCCGGCGGCGTCAATTTCGCCCTGTCGGCAAGCGGCGCCAGGACGGCACCGGATTTCACCGTCTCCGCCGACAGCGACAGCCTGACGGCCTCGGGTCGCACGGTGAAGGCGATCAAGCTGACGGCAAGCGGCAAGGCCGACATAGCAAGCCCCTCGGCCGATGTTTCGCTGACCGGGTCGGTCAACGACCAGCCGCTCGATATCAAGGCGGCGCTGGTGACCAGCGAGGGCAAACGCTCGATCAACGGTTTCCTGGTCTCGCTCGGCGACAACAAGGTTTCCGGCGACCTGGCGCTCGATGACAAGTTCATGCCGCTCGGCACGCTGACGCTCGCCGCACCGGCAATCGATCAACTGGCGGCACTCGCCGGCCAGGCCGTGACCGGCGACATCAACGGCACCATCCTGTTTGCCAAGGACGGCGACGCGCCATCCGTCACCGTCGATGCCAAGAGCACCTCGATCGCGCGCGGCGAGGTGACGGCCAAGACCATCGCCGTCAACGCGCTGATCGCCAATTATCTCAAGGCGCCGGCGATCTCGGGCACCATCAAGGCCGACAGCGTCACCTCGGGCGCCACCGAAATCAGCGGCATCGGCGTCGACCTCAAGCGCGACGGCGACTGGACCAATTTCACCGGCGGCGCCACCATCGCGGGCATTCCGGCGACCGCCGCCGGCCGGGTCAAGATCGCTGAGGGCACCACCAGCGTCGAGATCGCCTCCGGCGAAGCCACGGTTCGCGGCATCAAGGCGGCAATCGCTGAACCCTCGACCCTGACCATCGCCAATGGCACGACCAGCATCGAGAAGCTGGCGCTTGATGTTGGCGGCGGTGCGGTGACGCTGTCTGGCAGCGCCGGCCAGACGCTCGATCTCGCGGCACAGTTCTCCGCGCTGCCGGCGGCCCTGGCCAATGATTTTGCCCCCGGGCTCGATGCGGTGGGCACGCTCGGCGGCGCCGCGCAAGTGACCGGAACACCGGCTGCCCCGGAAGTTCGGTTCAACGCACAGCTTGCCGGCGTCGAGACCAGCCAGACCCGCCAGGCCGGGCTCGGGCCGCTCGCGGTCGATGCGGCCGGCACCTACACCCTGGCCGGCGGCGTCGCCCTCGACCATGCGACGCTGTCCGGCGACAAGATTTCCGGTACGGCCTCCGGCACCATCAATCCGAATGGCGCCAGCGATTTTGCGCTGGATCTCACCTCATCCGGCCCCAGCCTGCCGCTGACGGTCGGCAGCGCCGCGAGCCCGGTGAAGATCGAGATCCGGTCCTTGTCGGCGAAGGCGGCGGGCGAGAGCACGCGCGCCCGCCTGGACGTCTCCGCGATCCTGCCGTCAGTTACCACCAGCCCGGCGAAGGTGGACGGGCTTGTCCTGGCCCTGCACTCGGATGCGTTCGATCTCAAGAACCGCGCCGGGCCGGTTACCGGCACGGTGTCGGTGGACAAGGTCGGTCTCGACAATGCCGCCATCGCGCCGCTGATCGCCGGCAAGGTGACGGCCGCGCTGAACGCCCGGCTGACGTCGGAGGGCGTTGCCATCGACAGCGGCTCGCTCAAGAGCGATGCGCTGAACAGCCAGGTCGCCGGCCAGGTTTCGTTGCGCGACGGCGCCATCGACCTCAAGCTGAGCGCGGATGCCCCGTCTTCGGCCTTGCCGGCGGCGGCGCGCGGCATGCTTGGCGAACGCGCTGAGATCAGCGCCACGCTGAAGCGCGATCCCAACGGCAGCATCAATGTCGATGGGCTGAAGCTGGTCTCGGGCGGACTGACCGCGCAGGGGCAGGCGAGCCTTGCCGACAACAAGCTGGCCGCAGACATCACCGGCGCCCTTGCCGATATCTCGCCGCTCTCGAAGGACGCCAGGGGCGCCATTGCCTTTGCGCTGACCGCGCAGGGACCGGCCATCGCGCCCGATCTGTCGCTGACGGTCAACAGCGATCGGCTTTTGGTGGCGGAGCGCGAGATCACCGGGCTGAAGCTCACGGCCACCGGCAAGGCGGATGCCGCCAACCCGGCGGCGAACGTGCAACTGACAGGCAATGTCGCGGGACAGGCCTTGCAAGGCAGCGCGGTGCTGGCGACGGCGGACGGCAAGAGCGCCATCAACGGCCTGCTCCTGTCGCTGGGCAAGAACCGGATTTCCGGCGATCTGGCGCTGGACGACAAGTTCGTGCCCGAGGGCACCATCTCGCTCGATCTGCCCGATATCGGTCCGCTCGCCGCGCTGGCGCTGGAAAAGGCGGAGGGCGACGTGCGCGGCACTATCGCCTTCACGAAGAACGGTGCCGCACCTCAGGTCGCCATCAAGGCGGCCACCTCCTCGATCACGCGCGGCGATCTCCAGGCGAAGGCGGTTTCCGTCGATGCGCTGATCGCCAATTATCTCGCCGCGCCGGTGATCTCGGGCAAGATCCGCGCCGACACCGTCAAATCGGGCGGCACCGTGATCAGCGGCATCGATGTCGATCTGAAGCGCGACGGCGACTGGACCGGCTTTTCCGGTGGCGCCACCGTCAAGGGCATTCCGGCCAAGGCCGCCGGCCGCGTGAAGGTGGCCAACGGCACGACGACCATCGAACTCGCTTCCGGCCAGGCGACCGTCCAGGGCATCAAGGCGGCGATCGCCCAGGCTTCGACGGTCAGCATCGCCAACGGCACGACGATGTTGGACCGGCTGGTGCTCAACCTTGGCGGCGGCACGGCGACGGTGACCGGCAAGGTCGGGCAGGCGCTCGACATCAACGCGGCGCTGGCGAAGGTGCCGATGTCGCTCGCCAACAGTTTCTCCCCGGGTCTCGATGCCGCCGGTTCGATTTCCGGCACGGTGAAGGTGACCGGCGCGCCCGCCAGTCCGACCGTTGCCTTCAACATAGATGCGGCCGGCGTGCAGACGTCGCAGACCCGCGGTGCCGGTGTCGGCGCGGTGAGCGTGTCCTCCTCCGGTACCTTTGCCGGCAACAAGCTGACCTTCAATGCCAATATCGGCGACGGCGCCGGCCTTGGCCTCAAGGGCGGCGGCACGGTGACGACGGCGGGCACGCCGGCGCTGGTGCTCGACTTCAATGGTGCCGTGCCCTTCGGCATGCTCAGCCAGAAGCTTGCCGCGCAGGGCTTGTCGCTGTCGGGAACGGCCACCGTCAATGTCCAGGTGCGTGGCCCGGCGACGTCGCCCGTCATCGGCGGCAGCGTCAGCACATCGGGCGCGCGGTTGGTCGATGCGCGCTCGGGCCTGGCCGTCAACGATCTGGCGGCCGACGTCTCGATCGGCGGCGGCGTCGCCAGGATCAACCGGCTGACCGGCACATTGTCGACGCGCGGCAGCCTGTCGGCCAGCGGCACGGTCGGCATCAATCCGGCGCAAGGTTTTCCGGCCGACCTGTCGATCAAGCTCACCGACGGCCGCTATACCGACGGGCGCGTGGTGACCGCCAATCTCGGCGGCGACCTGACGATCAAGGGGCCGCTGGTATCGGCACCGGTGATTGCCGGCACCGTCAATCTCGCCAAGACCGTCATCACGGTTCCGGATAAGTTGCCGGGCTCGCTCTCGGCGCTCGACGTGAAGCACAAGAACGCGCCCAACGCGGTAAGGGCGCAGGACAAGGCGCTGCGCCCCGCGACGACGTCAGGCAAGAGTGGTGGCAGCGGGCTCGCGCTCGACGTCACCGTCAACGCGCCGAACCAGATCTTCATCCAGGGCAGGGGCGTCGATGCCGAACTGGGCGGCTCGCTGAGATTGACCGGCCCGGCCTCGTCACCGCAGGCGGTCGGCACCTTCACCCTGCAGCGCGGCCGGCTGTCGATCCTGGGCAAGCGGCTGACCTTCACCGAGGGCACGGTCGGCTTCTCCGGTTCGCTGGTGCCCTATCTCAACCTGACGGCGACCACGACGACGACCAGCGCCACCGTCACCATCGTGGTGTCGGGCGAGGCGACCAATCCGAAATTCACCTTCTCCTCGGTGCCGGCGCTGCCGGAGGACGAGGTGCTGGCGCAATTGATCTTCGGCCGGTCCATGTCGAACCTGTCGCCGCTGCAGATCGCGCAACTGGCCGAGGCGGCCGGGCAACTGGCCGGTGTCGGCGGCTCGACGTCGCTGCTTGAGAATCTGCGCAGCGCCATCGGCGTCGACGATCTCGACGTCACCACCGACGACAAGGGCGGCACGGCGGTCTCCGCCGGCAAATACCTGAACGACCGCACCTATGTGACCATCCAGAAGGGCGACAAGCCGGGCTCGGGCAAGGCGACCATCGACCTCAATGTCGGGCGCGGCGTCAAGCTGCGCGGCGAGGCGACGGACGCCGGCGAGGCCAAGGGCGGCATCTTCTACGAAAAGGAATATTGAGGGGCTGGCCCTCACCATTGCCGGGACTGGCGCTGTCTTAACCCGTGCCAATGTCTCAATTTATTCGCCCCGAGCAGATTTTGGCGAAATCTGGGCGCACTAGCAATTTTGCGTCAAGACTGTCGCTATCACGCGTACCGCTCCCTTTTCAAAGTTGCACATTCGCCAATATGTTCCCAATCCAAGCCGTCTTTGACATCATGGCCTGGATGCGGAATGTTAATCGGCGGAAAGCCAACAATGGGAGTTAGTCATGACAATCTATAAGAGTAATGGCGATCGCGTTCCGGATCACATCCTGGCCATGGCCGAAGAAGCCAAGGCAGGCAAGGTCGATCGCCGCGAATTCCTGGCGCTAGCCAGCGTTTTCGGCGCTTCAACGGCGATGGCTTACGGCCTGCTCGGGCTGGCGGCGCCGACCGAGGCGCGCGCCGAAGACGCCCCCAAGAAGGGTGGCATCCTGAAGGTCGCCCAGTGGATCAAGGATCCGAAGGATCCGCGCAAGGCCGACTGGTCGGAAATCGCCAATGCCGAGCGCCAGGCGCTCGAGCCGTTGGTCAAATACACCACCGAATACACGTTCCGCCCCTATCTGCTTGAGTCCTGGGACGTCAACGACGATGCCACCCAGTACGTGCTGCATGTGCGCAAGGGCGTGACCTGGCACAATGGCGATGCGTTCACCGCCGACGACGTGGTGCACAACTTCAACCGTTGGGGCGAGAAGGCCGCTGAAGGCAATTCCATGCCCGGCCGTCTTGGCACGCTGTTCGACGACAAGACCGGCAAGCTGCGTGAAGGCGCGGTCACCAAGGTCGACGACATGACCGTCAAGCTGTCGCTCACCAAGCCCGACATCTCGATCATTCCCGGGATTTGCGACTATGTCGCGCTCATCGTCCACAAGTCCTTCGATGAAAAGGGCGGCGACTTCAAAGCCTGCCCGATCGGCACCGGTCCGTTCGAGCTCGTCTCCTACGATGTCGGCCAGAAAGTGGTCTACAAGCGCCGCGCCGACAACAAGTGGTGGGACGGCGACGTCTATCTCGACGGCATCGAGTTCATCGACTACGGCACGGATCCGGCCGCCATGGTCAGCGCTTTCGAGGCCGGCGAAGTGCACACCAATTTCGAAACGTCGGCCGACTATGTGTCGATCCTCGACAAGATGGACCTGGTCAAGTCCGAAGTCGTCACCGCCTCGACCATTGTCTGCCGCACCAACGTCACCCACAAGCCTTACGACAACGAGAAGGTGCGCAAGGCGCTGCAACTCGGCGTCGACAACAATGTCGTCCTCCAGCTCGGCTACGGCAATGCCGGCTCGGTCGCCGAGAACCACCATGTCTGCTCGATCCATCCGGAATATTACGAGCTGCCCAAGGTTGCCCGTGATCCGGCCAAGGCGAAGGCGCTGATGGCGGAAGCCGGTCAGGCCGATTTCGAGCATGAACTGATCACCGTCGACGAGGACTGGCACAAGAACACCGGCGACGCGATCGCCGCCCAGTTGCGCGACGCCGGTATCAAGGTGAAGCGCACGGTGCTGCCGGGCTCGACGTTCTGGAACGACTGGCTGAAGTATCCGCTGTCGATGACGAACTGGAACATGCGTCCGCTCGGCGTTCAGGTTCTGGCGCTGGCCTACCGCACCGGTGAGGCCTGGAACGAGTGTGCCTGGTCGAACCCCGACTGGGATGCCAAGCTGAACGCCGCGCTTGCGGTCTCCGACGCGGCCAAGCGCAAGGAAATGATGAAGGACATCGAGCAGATCCTGCAGGATTCCGGCATCATCATCCAGCCCTACTGGCGCAAGCTCTACAGCCACTCGGTCAAGGCGGTGCAAAACTACAAGATGCATCCGACATTCGAGCGCGACTACGGCAAGATCTGGCTCGACCAGGCGTGATCAGGCCAAGCGGAGGAAGGGGCAATTTGCCCCTTTCTCCCACTCCCCGCATGATTCCAAAACCAGAAGTCGGCGCAACAAAGTTGCGGACTCCTCTGGCAAGGTCGTGCAATAAACTGGGTTGATTGCATCCGAGGGCCTGTTTGACAGCCAGTTCCGCCGTCGCGGCTGAGGTGGTTTTTCAACGGGCTCCAACCCCAACCAGACCGGCAGGGGGCCGCCATGCTTTCCTTCATCATCAGGCGTCTCGGCACCATGGCATTGACGATGCTATGCCTGACCATGGTCGTCTTTTTCCTGATCAACCTTGAACCCAATCTGAAGAAGCTGGCGATCAGCCAGACCGAAATGCACACGTCGGCCGAGCAGCTCGAGAGCTGGCTGGCCAACCATGGCTACCGGCAGAACTTCTTTGTCCGCTATGGGCAGTGGCTGGGCGTCATGCCAAAGCAGCCGGTGACCGACCCGGCGACCGGCAAGCCGGCGCAGCGTTTCTCCTTCTGCAATGACCCGGTCGTGCCGACCTTCTCCGGCGTCCTCGAAGGCGATTTCGGCTGCTCGACCAAGTTCAAGACAACGGTCGCCTCGAAATTGTTTCCCGCACTTGGCGCCACCGGTATCCTGATGTTCTGGGTGCTGGTGGTGATGGTGCCGATCTCACTGCTGATCGGCATCCTGGCCGGCATGCGCGAGGGGTCGCGAACCGACCGCGTGCTTTCGGTCGCCTCGATCGCCTCGACGGCGACACCGGAATATGTGTCGGGCGTCATCTTCACCGTCATCTTCGCCTCATGGCTTGGCTGGTTGAACGGCTCGGCCGCGTCGGCCAGCCAGGGCATCACCTTCTATAATTTCACCCTGCCGGTGATGACGCTGGCAATCTACGGCATCGGCTACATCGCCCGCATGACCCGCGCCTCGATGGTCGAGGTGATGACGCAGCAATACATCCGCACCGCCCGGTTGAAGGGTCTCTCCTTCGGCAGCGTGGTGGTGAAACATGCGTTGCGCAACGCGCTGATCGCACCGTTCACCGTCATCATGCTGCAATTTCCCTGGCTGCTCACCGGCGTCGTCATCGTCGAGGTGATGTTCCGCTACCAGGGCTTCGGCTACACGCTGGTCGAGGCCGCCGGCAACAATGACATCGACCTTTTGCTTGGCTGTTCGCTGGTCTCGGTGTTCATCGTCTTGATCACACAGCTCATTTCCGATGTCGGCTACGCGTTTCTCAATCCGCGTATCAGAGTTCAGTAGGGGGCGAAGCGGATGCAGGTCCAATATATCAGTGCCTTCAGTGTCATCCTCGAAGTGCTGTCGCGCTTCTGGCCCGTCTGGATCGCGCTCATCATCGTCATGGGGACGAGCTTCGCCTACAAGAAAAGGCTGGCGCTCTACGGGCAACTGTTCGACAGCGGCGTCGGCATCGTCGGCGTCGGCATCTGCCTGTTCTGGCTGTTCACGGCGATCTTCGCATCGACCATCTCGCCTTTCGATCCGCTGGCACAGATCCCGGTGATGAAGGACATGCTGCCCGGCGCCGTCGAGCCGCAATCTGGGCTTGTCTATCTGTTCGGCGGCGACAAGCTGGCACGCGACGTGTTTTCGCGCATGGTCTATGGCAGCCAGATCGTGCTGATCATCGCGCCGGCGGCGACCGGCTTCGCGCTGATGGTCGGCATCACGCTTGGCCTGCCTGCCGGCTATTACGGCGGCAAGATCGATACGGTGCTGTCGTTCCTGGCCAACCTCGTGCTGGCCTTCCCGGTGATCCTGCTGTTCTACCTCCTGGTGACGCCAGGCATCATGGACACGCCGATCCCCTACGCCATGGCCGGCGTGTTCTTCCTGTTTCCGATCATCTTCTTCAGCGTGCTGTTCTGGACGCGCTACAAGAACCGGCCCGACCGGCTGTACATCCTGCTCGGCATCACCCTGATCGTCGGCGGCTGGATCTATCTCGGCCTCGTCTTCGACAAGGACCCGCTGCACATCGTCCACATCGATCCCAACCAGCTCAACATCTTCGTGGCGGTGGTGTTTGCCTCCAGCCCGGGCGTGTTCCGCATCGTGCGCGGCCTGGTGATGGACATCAAGACGCGCGACTATGTGGCGGCGGCGCAGACGCGCGGTGAATCACCCTGGTACATCATGCTTTGGGAAATCCTGCCCAACGCACGCGGGCCGCTGATCGTCGATGCCTGCCTGCGCATCGGTTACACCACCATCCTGCTCGGCACGCTCGGCTATTTCGGCCTCGGCCTGGCGCCGGAAAGCCCCGACTGGGGCACTGCGATCAAGGATGCCAGCAGGCTGCTGCGCTCCTTCATCCATCCGGCGCTGCCGCCGACGATCGCGCTGATGTCGTTCGTGCTGGGGCTCAACCTGTTGGCCGACTCGCTGCGTGAACAATCAATGAAAGACTGATTGACGGGCTCTGACCCGCATCTGGTAGAATTTGGATTGGAGCGACCCATGAACGAGGCAGTTCGAAATCCCGCAGAGCCGATCATCGAGATCGAAAACCTGTCGATCTCCTTCTTTACCCGCAAGGGCGAAATACCGGCGGTCATGGATTTTTCCTGCACGGTCATGCCCGGCGAGGCGATGGGCATCGTCGGGGAATCCGGCTGCGGCAAGTCGACCGTGTCGCTCGGCATCATGCGCGACCTCTCCAACATCGGCAAGATCGTCGGCGGCAAGATCAAGTTCCAGGGCAAGGACATGGGCGAGCTCTCCGAGGAGGAGCTGCGTGCCATCCGCGGCAACAAGATCGCGATGATCTACCAGGAGCCGATGGCCAGCCTCAATCCGGCGATGAAGGTCGGCCAGCAGCTGATGGAAGTGCCGCTGATCCACGACAAGGTGTCGAAGGAAGAGGCCTACAAACGCTCCCTCGAAATGGTGCGTGCGGTCAAGCTGCCCGATCCCGAGCGCATGATGCGTTCCTATCCGCACCAGCTTTCCGGCGGCCAGCAGCAGCGCATCGTCATTGCCATGGCGCTGCTGTCGAAGCCGGCGCTGCTTCTGCTCGACGAGCCGACGACGGCGCTCGACGTGACGGTGGAAGCGGGCATTGTCGAACTGGTCAAGGGGCTGGGCGAGAAATTCGGCACGTCGATGATCTTCGTGTCGCACAATCTCGGCCTCATCCTCGAGACCTGCGACCGCATCACCGTGATGTATTCGGGCGAGGCGGTGGAAACCGGCAAGATCAAGGACGTGTTCGACCGGATGCGCCATCCCTATACGCAAGGGCTGTTCCGCTCGATCCCGCTGCCGGGCGCCGACAAGAATTCACGGCCGCTGATTGCCATCCCCGGCCAGTTGCCGCTGCCGCATGAGCGGCCGAAGGGCTGCAATTTCGGTCCGCGCTGCCACCATTTTGTCGAGGGCGTCTGCAACGCCGCCGAAATCCCGATGATCGAGGTCGCCGGCCACGAGGGCCATTTCTCGCGCTGCGTGCGCTTCAACGAGATTGACTGGGAGGCGCTGCCGCCCGGCGCCAAGAAGGTCAATGAGCGCGTCGTGCCCGGCGCGCCGGTGCTCAAGATCGAGGATCTCAGGAAATACTACAAGGTCGGCGGCAGCGAGGTGTTCGGCTCGAGCGAAGGCCGCGTCGTCAAGGCCAACGAGACGATCTCCTTCATGGCGCGCGAATCCGAGACCGTCGCCATCGTCGGCGAATCCGGCTGCGGAAAGTCGACGCTGGCCAAGGTGCTGCTCGGGCTGGAGACGGCAAGCGCCGGCACGGTGACGCTGGGCAACAAGCAGATCCAGTCGACCGGCATCGAGAGCCGCAGCGTGGAAACCGTGTCGTCGATCCAGATGGTGTTCCAGAACCCGTTCGATACGCTGAACCCCAGCCATTCTGTCGGCTCGCAGATCATCCGCACGCTGGAGAAGTTCAATGTCGGCAAGACGGTCGCCGACCGGCGCAAGCGCATGCTGGAACTGCTCGACCTGGTGAAGCTGCCGCGTGCCTTCGAGACGCGCAAGCCGCGCCAGCTGTCCGGTGGCCAGAAGCAGCGCATCGGCGTGGCGCGCGCCTTTGCCGGCGACGCCAAGGTGGTGGTGGCGGACGAGCCGGTCTCGGCGCTCGACGTGTCGGTGCAGGCGGCGGTGACCGAACTGTTGATGGACATCCAGCGCAAGAACAAGACGACGATGCTGTTCATCAGCCACGACCTGTCGGTCGTGCGCTACATCGCCGACCGCGTCGTCGTCATGTATCTCGGCTACATCGTCGAGCAAGGCACGACCGACCAGATCTTCGCGCCGCCCTATCACCCCTATACCGAGGCGCTTTTGTCGGCGATCCCGATCGCCGACACCAGCGTGGTCAAGCGGCACATCGTGCTGGAAGGCGACATTCCTTCGGCGATGAACCCGCCGTCCGGCTGCCCGTTCCAGACGCGCTGCGGCTACAAGAAGCTGGTGCCGGACAATCTGTGCGAGACCAAGGTGCCGCCGGTCAAGCATCTCGGCGACGGCCATATGAGCCTGTGCTGGCTGGCCGACGACGTGCTGGCCAAGATGGAACCGGTGATCAAGTTCGACAAGGAACACGCAGCCCATGAGGGCGTTCCGGACGACGCGTCGCATGGCGAAGGTCCAGGCTTTGCCGGTTCGCCGCCGGCGCGCCCGAGCGGCAAAAACGCCAATGCGGAAGCCGATGCGACCGGAAAGGCTGCCGAGGATGCGGACGCCGTCTTGCGAGCCCGTCGCCACGAAGTCCGCGACGAGACTTCCGAAACCGGGGTCTCAAAGCCGAAAGACACGACGAGGCGGCACTGACCCCTGGCTGACTGTCAGCTTCCGCATTGCCGCAACTGCGCTTCATAGTCCCGCGCCATCTTGTCGGTCGCCCGCGCGTAACCCTGCACGCCGGCGTCGCCACGATTGCCGCGGCCATAGGCGGTCCAGCCGAGATAGTAGGCTAGGTAGAGATTGTAGGTATCGTTGCGGGCGACGCCGTAGGTATCCGCTGTCTTGGAGTGATACCAGCCGACGAAATCGACGGCGTCGGCGAATTTGGTGCGCCGCGCCGCCCAGTTGCCGGTTTCGCGCTGATATTGCGACCATGTGCCGTCCAGCGCCTGCGAGAAGCCGGTGGCCGAAGAGACGTGCTTCCAGGGAATGAAGCCGAGAAGCTTGGTGCGCGGCGGCCGGGCATTGCTCTTGAAGCCGGATTCCTTGCGCACCGTCGCCATCAGCACGGGGACCGGCACGCCATATTTCTGCGCTGTCCGTTCGGCCGCGGACTGCCAGTTGTCGAACCAGCCGTCATTCTGGTCGAAGACGGCACAGACATTGTTGATGTGACTGGGCGCGGTCGCGCAGGCCGAAAGTGCCAGCAACACGCCAACTGCTACAATTTTACTAAAACTCGACCTACGCATTGGATGAGCAATAGGCCGAAATCATAAAAGGAATCTTGCTGCCGCCGTTAACGCCTCGTAGGCAGGAGCGCCCGGGAAAATGCCATAGCAGTATTCCGACACGTACTGTCGCTTTTTATAAAGCCATTCTGCATAAATGCCGCCGTGGCTAAAATCGCGCCTGCAGACGGCGTATTTCTGACAGCTTGCCTGGTTCGCCAAGGCTTTGATGCCGGCATGAACGAACCAAGACGCAAGCGTGGCGCCGAGCGCACCAGCAACCGAGGGCCGGCGCCCATCTCGCAACTGCCGCCGAGGCGGGTGACCAATCCCTATCCGCCGATGGCTCTGCTGTCTCCAGAGCAGATCGAGGCGATCCATCAGGCGTCGATGCATATTTTGGAGAATTTCGGCATCGAGGTGATGAGCTCGCGGGCGCTGTCGCTGTTCGAGAAGGCGGGTGCCAGGGTCGATCACGCCTCGGCCAATGTCCGCATCGATCGCGGCATGGTCGACGAGGCGCTGAAGACGACGCGCTCCAGCTATACGCTGACGCCACGCAACCCGGCCAACACAATCCATCTCGGCGGCAACACCATCAATTTTACCCTCGTCGCCGGGCCGCCCAATGTGCACGACATGGAGCGTGGCCGCCGCGCCGGCAATCTCAAGGACTATGCGGACCTGACCCGGCTGGCGCAGCATTTCAACTGCATCCACATGCTCGGCAACCAGGTCTGCGCGCCGGTCGAGCTGCCGGCCAATTCGCGCCATCTCGACACCTACTTCACCAACCTGACGCTGACCGACAAGAGCTTTCATGTCTCGGCGATCGGCCGGGGCAGGGCGCTGGACGGCATCGAGATGATGGCGATCGCGCGCGGCCTGACGCTGGACCAACTGCGCGACGATCCGGGCATTGCCACCATCATCTCGGTCAATTCGCCGCGCCGCTTCGACGAGATGATGGCCGAAGGGCTGATGACCATGGCCGAGTTCGGCCAGTCGGTAGCGGTGACGCCGTTCACGCTGATGGGGGCGATGAGCCCGGTGACGCTGGCGGGTGCCTTGGCGCAGCAGAATGCGGAAGCGCTGTTCGGCGTTGTGCTGACGCAACTGGTGCGGCCGGGGGCGCCTGTGATGTATGGCGCCTTCACCTCCAATGTCGACATGAAGTCGGGCGCGCCGGCCTTCGGTACGCCGGAGAACACCAAGGCCAACATTGCGTCCGGGCAATTGGCGCGGCGCTACGGGCTGCCCTACCGCACAACGCCCGGTTCGGCCTCCAATGCGGCGGACGCGCAAGGCGCCTATGAGACGCTGATGGCGCTATGGGGCGCGGTGCTCGGCCATGGCAATCTCGTCTATCACGCCGCCGGCTGGCAGGAGGGCGGGCTGACGGCGTCGTTCGAAAAGTTCATCATCGATGTCGAGATGATCCAGCACATGATGGAGTTCCTGCGGCCGATCGTGGTCGACGAGGCGGAACTCGCCGTCGAGGCGCTGGGCGCGGTGCCGACAGGCGGTCATTTCTTCGGCGAGCCGCATACGCTGGAGCGCTACGCCACCGCCTTCTACCAGCCGATGCTCTCCAACTGGCAGAATTACGAAGCCTGGCAGGAAGCCGGCAGCCTCGACGCAACCGCACGCGCGACGCGGCTGTGGAAAAAGGCGCTGGAAGATTATGCCGAGCCGGCGATGGACATCGCCGTGCGCGAGGCGCTGGAGGCCTATGTCGCCAGGCGCAAGGAAGCGATCGGGCAGGGCGAGCCGTGATGCCTCCCGTCCTGATTCATCTCACCCATCCAATCCATTGATATCAGAGAAAAATCCATGAAATCGCATGCAAAGGTCGTGGTCATTGGCGGCGGGGTCGTCGGGTGTTCCGTGCTGTTCCATCTCGCCCGCCATGGCTGGACCGACGTGGTGCTGTTGGAGCGTGACGAGCTGACATCAGGCTCGACCTGGCACGCGGCGGGCGGCATGCACACGATCAATGGCGACCCCAACGTCGCCAAGCTGCAGAAATACACGATCAGCCTCTACAAGGAGATCGAGGAACTGTCGGGACAGGCGACCGGCGTGCACCTGACCGGCGGCGTGCTGCTCGCCGCGACCGAGGCGCGGCTGGACTGGCTGCGCGGTGTCGTCGCCAAGGGCCGCTATCTCGGCATCGACCTGGAAGTGATCTCGGCAAAAGAAGCGGCCGAGCTGATGCCGCTGCTGGATCCCAAAGAGTTCGTCGGCGCCGTCCGCAACAAGGAGGACGGCCATCTCGATCCCTCCGGCGTCACCCACGCCTATGCCAAGGCCGCCCGCAAACTCGGCGCCGAGGTCGAACGCTTCACCAAGGTCGAGGACATTGTGCGGCGGCCAGACGGGCTGTGGCGCGTCATCACCAACAAGGGCGAAGTCGTGGCCGAGCATGTCGTCAATGCCGGCGGCCTGTGGGCGCGCGAGGTCGGCCGCATGGTCGGGCTCGAACTGCCGGTGCTGGCCATGGAGCACATGTACCTGATCACCGAGGACATGCCTGAGGTCGCCGCCTGGAACGCCAAGACCGGTACCGAGATCATCCATGCGGTCGATTTCGACGGCGAGCTCTATCTGCGCCAGGAGCGCGGCGGCATGCTGATGGGCACCTACGAGAAAGCCAACAAGCCATGGTCGGAATATCAGACGCCGTGGAATTTCGGCCATGAATTGCTGGCGCCCGACATCGACCGCATCGCGCCGTCGCTGGAGGTCGGGTTCCGGCATTTCCCGGCCTTCCAGAACACGGGCATCAAGCAGATCATCAACGGGCCCTTCACCTTCGCGCCCGACGGCAACCCGCTGGTGGGGCCGGTGCGCGGCCTGCCGGGTTTCTGGGTCGCCTGCGGCGTCATGGCCGGCTTCTCGCAGGGCGGCGGCGTCGGGCTGGCGTTGTCCAACTGGATGATCGAGGGCGACCCCGGCGCCGACATCTGGGCCATGGATGTGGCACGCTACGGCGACTGGGCGACCATGGCCTATACCAACGCCAAGGTGCGCGAAAACTATTCCAGGCGCTTCTCGATCCGCTTCCCCAATGAGGAACTGCCCGCCGGACGGCCACTGAAGACGACGCCGGTCTACGATCTGTTGTCGGCCAAGGGCGCGCAGTGGGGTGTCGCCTATGGGCTGGAAGTGCCGCTCTGGTATGCGCCTGAAGGCGTCAAGGACGAGTTCTCCTGGCGCCGTTCCAGCGATTTCTCCCATGTCGCCAGGGAGGTCGCGACGGTGCGTGGCGGCGTCGGCCTTGCGGAGATTTCGAGCTTCGCCAAATATAAGGTTACGGGCGAGGGGGCGGCGGCCTGGCTCGACCGAATGCTTGCCTGCAAACTGCCGAAGCCCGGCCGCATGACGCTGGCGCCGATGCTGAAGGACGATGGCAGGCTGATCGGCGATTTCACGCTGGCCAATCTGGGCAGCGATGGCTGGTTCCTCGCCGGCTCCGGCATTGCCGAGCAGTACCATATGCGCTGGTTCGAGGCGCATCTGCCTGGCGACGGTTCGGTTCATATCGAGGCGCTCGGCGCGAAACTCACCGGCCTTGCCATTGCCGGCCCCAAGGCGCGGGAAGTGCTGGCCAAGGTCAGCCGCGCCGATGTCTCCAACGCGGCGTTTCCCTTCATGGCGGTGGCGAGGATGGATATTGGCATGGCGCCGTGCCTGGTCGGCCGGGTCAGCTACACCGGCGATCTCGGCTACGAGATCTGGGTTGCGCCGGAATACCAGCGCGCGGCGTTCAATGCGTTGATGGCGGCGGGCGCCGAGTTCGGCATCGGCCTGTTCGGTTCGCGCGCGCTCAATGCGCTCAGGCTGGAGAAGAACTACGGCTCTTGGGGGCGCGAATACCGGCCGATCTACGGGCCGCTCGAAGCCGGGCTCGACCGCTTCGTCGCCTATGGCAAGGAGGCGGATTTCATCGGCAAGGCGGCGGCGCTGGCCGAGCGCAAGCAAGGCGGTAAATTGCGGCTGCGTGCCTTCATTGTCGACGCCGACGATGCCGATGTCATCGGCGACGAACCGATCTGGTTCGGCGGCGCGGTGCGCGGCTGGGTGACGTCTGGCGGCTATGCCCATCATTCGAAAAAGTCGGTCGCCGTCGGCTATGTGCCGAAGGAGATCGCCGACGAAAGCGACGGCTTCGAAATCGAGCTGCTGGGCAAGCGGCATGCAGCGCGCATACAGGCAGCACCGCTGTTCGATGCCAATTTCGAGCGGATGCGGGGGTGAAGGCTCACCCCCCCCGCGGGGACATCAGGCCTTGCCGCGATTGTCCAGCGCAAAGGCGCCGGCGCCGGCGAAGACCAGATAGAGGAAGATGAAGCAGAACGAGATTGCCGAATCGCCGCTGTTGTTGATGGGGAAGAAATCGCGCGGGTAGTGCGCCATGAAATAGGCGATCGCCATTTCGCCGGCCAGAAGGAACGCGACGGGCCGAGTGAACAGGCCGAGCGCCAGCAGGATGCCGCCGGCGAATTCGAGGATGCCGGCGGCCGTCGTCAACCCGGTGAGGACATGAGGCTCGGCGCTGGCGGGAAAGTTGAACAGTTTCTGGCTGCCATGTTCGACGAATTGCAGCGCGGTCATGATGCGCAGCACGCCGAGCGCCTGCGGCTGGTATCTGGAGAGGCCTTCAAAAAGCTTCATCTAAAACTCCATTTTCACCCTCCCTGTCCGGCCATAGATCGTTGCCCGGCGATGGACCATTCACTTCCCATGGAGCACCATCAACAATCGGTGATTGGAAATGTTCCCCTGTTTCACCTTTGATATCGTTCACGCAATGGTTGCATTTATAGCGCTATGGTTGTATTGAGACGGACACTCTGAATCTGTGGGTTCCCTTGCCATGAAAAAAGTCGTTATCAGCCTATTCGCCATCCTTGCAGGCACCAGCTTCGCCATGGCCGAGGACGCCGGTTGCGAGGCCTTCAAATGGCCCGTCACGCGGGAACAGGCGCTGTTTGCCGCCGCGCCCGCAACCCCGGCTGGAGCGGAGCTGGCTGTAGGCGCTGCCGCGGACCTGGCATTGGTTCCGGCGGAGAAAGCCGGTTTTACGCTGCCGCCCGAGCGTGCGCCGGCGGAAGGCACGTTCGGTGCCGTCGCCAGCGTTGACGTGCCGGCCGGGGGAGCCATCCAGATCAGCCTGTCTGGCGAGGCCTGGATCGACGTCATCCAGGACGGCAAGGCCATCAAGTCGGCGGGCTATAGCGGTGTGAAAACCTGCCCCGGCATCCGCAAGAGCGTACGCTTCAAGCTTGCGGCCGGGCCGGCCACCGTCCAGTTCAGCGGCGCGAAAAAGGCCGAACTGAAGGTTGCGGTGCTGACGCCGGAATAAAGCGGCAAACAGAGCAATGCGGCCTTTCATCGGTGGTGCGATGAAAGGCCGTCGCTTCGTACCGTCGGTGTTGCCGTCAGCGCACCGGCGCCATCAGCGCGAAGTGCGCGCCTTGCGGGTCCTGGCACTGCACGATCCAGCTGCCGCCAGGGACCTCCATCGGCCCCATCAGGATATGGCCGCCATTGTCGGTGACGCGTTTCGCGGCCGCGTCGATGCCGGTGACGTTGAAATAGAACTGCCAGACCGGGACGGGGATTTGCGCGGGCTTGTTCATGATGCCGCCGCCGGATTCGGGGCCGGCCGTAAAAGTCTGGTAGGTGCCCATCGGGCCCATGTCGAATTCGCCGGCGTTGGTCCAGCCGAACTGGCCGGAATAGAAATCGAACGCCGCCTTCCAGTCGCTGGTGTAGAGCTCGTGCCAGCCGATATGGCCAGGCGTGCTGGCCGGCACGACGGGCTGGTCGGGGCCGTTCGGCTGCAGGAACATGAAGGTCGCGCCTTGCGGGTCGGCGACGACGGCAAAGCGGCCGACGCCCGGAATGTCGCTGGGTTCGCAGTGAACGCCGCCGCCGGCGGCTTTCAAGGATTTCGTCGCGGCGTCGACGTCCTTCGTGTGGATGTATCCGAGCCAGGCCGGCGGCGCGCCCATCTTCTTGACATCCTCGGGCATGGTCATCAGCCCGCCGACGCCGCGCTCGCCGACATTCATGACGGTATAGCGCGGCATGCCGGGGGCCTTGTCGAAGGGCTGCGCCGTCCAGCCGACAACCTTGGTATAGAAGGCCTCGGCGGCGTCGAGGTCGGATGTCATCAGCTCGTACCAGAAGAAGGGCATCGGGGATTTCGGCATGGTCGGTCTCCTCACCGTTCAGCATCGATCGTTGTCCGATCCACCTCAGGACGATCCTGGCCAAGGAAATCCTACAACCGCCCGGACAATAATGCCCGCCCATGACATGCGTTCCCGGTTGCGTGCCCCGCGATTTTCGATTTCTGTACGGCAAGGGGGTTGTTCATGCGCCAGATGTCGCTCACGCCTGAGCTTGTCGCACTGTGCCACAGGGAAGAGGCCGATCCCGGCCCGGACCCGAGTTGGACGGAGCTGAACAATGAAGATTTCCAGGCTCTTGCAACGCGGCTTTCCACTGAAGCGGACGAGGGGCCGCTGTGGGTGTTCGCCTACGGCTCGCTGATCTGGAAGCCGGAATTCGAATCGATCGAGCAACGGCTCGCCACGGCCTTCGGCTGGCATCGCTCCTTCTGCCTCGACATGGTGCGCTGGCGCGGCAGTGCCGCGCAGCCGGGGCTGATGATGGCGCTCGAACGCGGCGGGCGCTGCAACGGGGTGATCTACCGCTTGCCGGAGGGCGAAAAGCCGGCGCAGATCGAAAGGCTGCTGCGCCGCGAGATCAGCGATCATGAGAGCGTCAGCTCGGTAAGGTGGCTGCCGGTGCATACGGCGCAAGGCGCGTTGCGGGCGCTCGGCTTCTGGGTTGGCGTGAAGGGCAGGGGAACTTCGCTCAGCCAGCCGCTGGACAGAGTTGCGAGCATATTGGCCAGGGCCTGCGGCCACATCGGTTCCGGCGCCGAATATCTCTACAACACGGTCAGCCATCTCGAGGCGTTCGGCATCCACGACCGAAATCTGTGGCGGCTGCAGGAGCTGGTGGCGGCCGAGGTCCGGGCACTCCATGGCCGGCCGGTCGACGAGGGCAGCGCACCCAGGCAGGAGCAGCCGTCCATCGCATAACATGAGTAAAAAAATCATGTTATTATCGAGCCTTTTCAGCGACTTGCGTCGAAAATTGACCAATTGATAAAAAAATAAAACGTGCTAGCCTTCCCCAAAACGAAAACATGGGGAACTGACAATGCCAGAAGGCCAGTTCAAGGAAGGTATCGTCGGCGGCCGGCTTGCGCCCGACCAGTACGCGGACAATTTTTCCGACCTGCATCCGCCGCTCGATCATCACGAGGCGCTGGTCGAATCCGACCGCTGCTATTTCTGTTATGACGCGCCATGCATGAACGCGTGTCCGACCTCGATCGACATTCCGCTGTTCATCCGCCAGATTTCGACCGGCAATCCGATCGGGTCGGCCAAGACCATCTTCGACCAGAACATCCTTGGCGGGATGTGTGCCCGCGTCTGCCCGACCGAGACGCTGTGCGAAGAGGTCTGCGTGCGCGAGGTGGCGGAAGGCAAGCCGGTGCAGATCGGCCGCCTGCAGCGCTACGCCACCGATGTCGCGATGGCCGAGAACAAGCAGTTTTATCCGCGTCCGGAGCCGACGGGCAAGACGATTGCCGTGGTCGGCGCCGGCCCGGCCGGCCTTGCCGCCGCGCACCGGCTCGCCCGCCATGGCCATGACGTCACCATACTGGAGGCGCGGCCGAAGGCCGGCGGCCTCAACGAATACGGTATCGCCGCCTATAAGAGCGTCGACAATTTCGCCCAGGCCGAGGTCGACTATGTCACCGCGATCGGCGGCATCGACATCCAGAACGGCAAGGCACTCGGCCGCGACTATCAGCTCTCCGACCTGATCCGCAATTACGACGCGGTTTTCCTCGGGATGGGGCTTGGCGGGGTCAATGCGCTGCGCGCCGATGGCGAGGATGCCGAAGGCGTCACCAACGCGGTGGAGTTCATCGCCGAACTGCGCCAGGCCAGCGATCTCTCCGGCCTGCCGGTCGGCCGCCGCGTCGTCGTCATCGGCGGCGGCATGACGGCGATCGACGCCGCCGTGCAGTCGAAGCTGCTCGGCGCCGAGGAGGTGACGATCTGCTACCGGCGCGGCCAGGAGCACATGAACGCCTCCGGGTTCGAGCAGGATCTGGCGGCCGCCAATGGCGTCACCATCCGCCACTGGCTGCAGCCGAAGCGCGTCATCGCTGACGGCGGCAAGGTGTCGGCCATTGAACTCGAATACACGGCATTGAAGGGCGACAAGCTCGCCGGCACCGGCGAGACGCTGACATTGGTCGCCGACCAGGTGTTCAAGGCCATCGGCCAGAGTTTTGTCCCAGCCGCGCTCAATGGCAGCGGAGCCGCGATCGACCTCGAAGCCGGCCGCATCAAGGTCGATGCGGAAGGACGCACTTCGCTGGCGAAAGTCTGGGCCGGCGGCGACTGCATCTTTGGTGGTGACGACCTGACTGTCTCGGCCGTGGCGCAAGGGCGCGATGCGGCGGAAAGCATACACAGGAGTCTGACGCAGGGATAAGGATCATGGCCACGGTGGAACCGGGCATCGCCCGTCACTACGACATATCCGGTCTCGAGCAGCGCATCCTTGCCGCGCTCGCCGATACCGGCGTGGACGTTGCCCATCTGCACGCCGGCGATCTTGAGGCGGTCGACGAATTCCACATTGGCGGTATCGCCGCCACAAGGGAACTCATCGGGCAGATGGGGTTGAAGCCGGGAGCCAGGCTGCTCGACATCGGATCGGGGGTGGGCGGTCCCGCCCGTTTCGCCGCCAACGAAGCCGGCGCCGATGTCACCGGCATCGATCTCACGCAAAGCTATGTCGACATCGCGGCCAGCCTGTCGAAGCGCACGGGAATGGCCGACAGGACGCACTTCGTGCAAGGCAGCGCACTGGACATGCCGTTCGCCGATGCCAGCTTCGACGCCGCCATGATCCTGCATGTCGGCATGAACCTTCCCGACAAGAAAAAACTGATGAGCGAGGCCGCGCGCGTGCTCAAGCCGGGCGGCGTCTTTGCCGTCTACGACGTGATGCGGCTGAAGGCCGGTGCGCTGACCTATCCGCTGCCGTGGGCTTCCAACGAGACCATGTCCTTCGTCGCCACGCCTGACGACTATCGTTCAGCGGCTACAGCTTCCGGTTTCTCCGTAATCGCCGAGAGACAGCGCGGCGCTTTTGCCGTCGAGTTCTTCGCCGCGATACGTGCCCGGATGGCCGCCGCGCAGGCCGAGGGCAAGAAGCCGCCGCCGGGCGTCGGCCTCGTCATGGGCGAGGATGCCACCACCAAGATCGCCAATCTCACCGCCGCGCTTGAAGGCGGCATTCTCGCACCCGTCGAACTGCTTCTTCGTCTCGGCTGAAAGGGACCTGTCATGGCAGACCTCCGCAACAATTTCGTCGGCATCAAATCGCCAAATCCGTTCTGGCTGGCCTCGGCGCCGCCGACCGACAAGGCCTACAACGTCATCCGCGCCTTCAAGGCAGGGTGGGGAGGCGTGGTGTGGAAGACGCTGGGCGAGGAAGGCCCGCCGGTGGTCAACGTCAACGGCCCGCGCTACGGCGCGATCTGGGGCGCCGACCGGCGGCTGCTCGGCCTCAACAACATCGAGCTGATCACCGACCGCGACCTGCAGACCAATCTGCGTGAGATGAAGCAGGTCAAGATGGACTGGCCCGACCGCGCGCTCATCGCCTCGATCATGGTGCCTTGCGAAGAGGCAAGCTGGAAGGCTATCCTGCCGCTGGTCGAGGAGACCGGCGCCGACGGCATCGAGCTCAATTTCGGCTGCCCGCACGGCATGTCGGAACGCGGCATGGGCGCGGCCGTCGGCCAGGTGCCGGAATATATCGAAATGGTGGTGCGCTGGTGCAAGCAATATACGCGCATGCCCGTCATCACCAAGCTGACGCCCAACATCACCGACATCCGCAAGCCGGCGCGTGCGGCGCATGCCGGTGGCACCGACGCGGTGTCGCTGATCAACACCATCAATTCGATCACCGGTGTCGATCTCGACAGTTTCGCGCCGATGCCGACCATCGACGGCAAGGGCTCGCATGGCGGCTATTGCGGCCCGGCGGTAAAGCCGATCGCCATGAACATGGTGGCCGAGATCGCGCGCGATCCGGAAACGCGCGGCTTGCCGATCTCGGGCATTGGCGGCATCACCACCTGGCGCGACGCCGCCGAATTCATGGCGCTCGGCGCCGGCAATGTGCAGGTCTGCACGGCGGCGATGACCTATGGTTTCAAGATCGTGCAGGAGATGATCGCCGGTCTCGAAAACTGGATGGACGAGAAGGGCCACCGTTCGCTGGACGACATCATCGGCCGCGCCACGCCCAACGTCACCGACTGGCAGTATCTCAACCTCAACTATGTCGCCAAGGCGCATATCGACCAGGATGCCTGCATCAAATGCGGCCGCTGCCACATCGCCTGCGAGGACACCTCGCACCAGGCGATCACCAGCATGGTTGATGGCGTCAGGCATTTCGAGGTGATCGAGGCCGAGTGCGTCGGCTGCAATCTGTGCGTCAATGTCTGCCCGGTCGAGAACTGCATCACCATGGAGCCGCTGGCCGCCGGCGTCATGGACCAGCGCACCGGCAAGCCGGTGTCGCCGATCTACGCCAACTGGACGACGCATCCGAACAACCCGATGGCCAAGGTGGCCGCGGAGTAGCCGCAGACACTCAAAAAAACGGTGCTTTCGGGCGCCGTTTTTCTTTTTCTTATTGCAGATAAGAGTTATCCACGATAAGAAATATCCATGAATAGGAGGCCGGCATCATGAAGCTGGGCGAGGGCGTTGAGGCGGCCATCCACTGCGCGGCCACGCTGGCAAGTGTCGAGGGCAACAGCACCATCCCGGGCGCTGCTCTCGCTGAATGTTTCGGCCTGTCGCCGAGCTATCTGCTGAAGCACCTCAACATGCTGACGGCCGAGCGCATCCTGGAATCGGTATCGGGTCCAGCGGGCGGCTACCGGCTGGCGCGGCCGGCTGAACGCATCACGCTGCTCGATATCGTGCTGGCCATCGAAGGGCGCGAACCGGCGTTTCGTTGCGGCGAGATCCGCCGCAACGGTCCGGTCAAGATCGATGCCTCGGCCTATGTCAAACCCTGCGGCATCAATGCCGCGATGCTGAAGGCGGAGCGCGCCTATCGGGCAGCGCTCGCCGAAGTGAAGCTGTCCGACGTCGTGGCGGACTACGCGGCCGAGGGCGATCCGAGATCCTTTGCCGCGAGCTGTGCCTTCGTGGCGCGTCACCAGCGGCCGCAGAAATCCAGTTCCACCCCGCAAAAGTAGATGTGAAAGGACATCAGATGAAACAGAGACTGCAATTCTTCGCCAAGGCGCCGGAGATCATGAAGGCGGTGTCGGCGCTCAACAAGGCGGTCGATGAATGCGGGCTGGAGGTCGGCCTGCTGCACCTGATCAAGCTCAAGGCCTCGCAGATCAATGGCTGTTCCTTCTGCGTCGAGATGCACAGCCGCGAGGCGCGGCGCGACGGCGAGACCGAGCAGCGGCTCTATCTCGTCGCGGCCTGGAAGGAATCGCCGCTGTTTTCCCCGCGCGAACGCGCCGCCTTCGCCTGGACCGAGGCGGTGACGCTGATCGCCGACAATGGTGTGTCGGATGAGCTCTATGCCCGCACGCTCGAGCATTTCTCGGAAGAGGAACTGGTCAAGCTGTCCGTCGCGCTCGGCATGATCAATACCTGGAACCGGCTGTGCATCCCGTTCCAGGCCATTCATCCGATGCCTGCCGCCAGGGCGGCCTGATTTCTCTCATGCCAAAGGAGCGCCGTCGGGGAGGCGGCGCTCCCATTGTTTTCAAAGGGAGTGTTTTATGCCTGCCGATTTGCCATCGACCCTGTTGTTTCTCGGCCGCCTGTTGCTCGGCGGCGCCTTCGTCTTCGCGGGCCTGCGCAACATCCAAAACGCGGCCTTCCTGACCGGGCTGATGGCCGCGCGCGGCGTGCCGCAGGCGCGGCTGGCGCTGTGGGCCGGCATTGTGCTCCAGATCATCGCAGGCGTCCTGGTGATGGCCGGCCTTTGGACGGCAATCGCCAGCGCGGTGCTGGTGCTGTTCCTGATTGTCGCCACGCCGATGTTCCACAATTTCTGGGATCACCAAGGCCCGGACCGCGCGGCGCGCATCAACGGCTTCGTCGGCAATGTCGCGCTGGGCGGCGGCTTCCTGACTTTGATCGCGCAGTCGCTCTGAGGTCCAACTCAGGCCGCGAACCGCAACCCGCCATCGCAAGTCAGCACCTGGCCGGTCATGAAGCCGTTGGAGACGAGGAAGGCTATCGCCGACGCGACGTCCTCGGCGCGGCCGATGCGGCCGACCGGCGTCTTGCCGGCGTACTCGGCAAAGACCGCCTGCCGCTGCTCGTCCGGCAAAAAATCCCACCACGGCGTGTCGATCACGCCGGGCGCCACGACGTTGACGCGCAGCGGCTTCAGTTCGACCGCCAGGATCGGCGCCACGGTCAAGAGCATGCCGTTGATGGCGCCGATGCCTGCGATGCCAGGCATTGTGGCCTGAGCCGATACCGCCGATATGAAGGTGACCGAGCCCGATTTGTTCAGTGTCGGCAAGGCGGCCTGCAGGCAGGACAGTTGCGGCCGCACCTTCTCCTCGACGCCGCTGCCGATATCGGCAAGGTCAAGCGTCTCGAACGGACCGAGGCCCTTGCCGCCGCTCGCCGCCAGGACGAGATGGTCGAACGGGCCGAGGCGCTCGAAGAACTGGCGGACCTCGTCGGGCTTCGACGCATCGAACGCAGCCTTGTCGGCGGCACTGCCAAGGCTCTTCCAGGCGCCGTTGAGCTTGTCCTGGTTGCGCCCGGTGATCGTCACCTTCATGCCTGGGCCGACCAGTTTTCGCGCGGTCGCCAGGCCGATGCCGGACGAGCCGCCGATGATGACTGTGTGTTCCGTTCTGTTGGTCATGAGTGCTGTTCCCTGGATTTTGAGGAGGCCGGGCCGATAAGGTCGAGGCTCAGCTTTCGCAATTGTTGCCGTGCCCTGGCGTCGTAGGCCTGGGCATCGGCGCGGGCTTCGCGCAGGCCATCGAAATAGAGGCCGCTGCGGCCTTCGAGCGCGGATGAGGCGGCAAGGTTGACGATGGCGTCGGCGCCGGTCTCGACCGAACTCCATGGCGTCACGCCCGCCTGCCGGACCATGGTGGTGTTCATGTAGCTCGCCGGATGCAGCGCGTTGACGGTGATACCGGTGCCTTCCAGCTGTTCCGCCAGATCGACGGTGAACAGGATCTGCGCCAGCTTGCTCTGGCAGTAGGCGCGCACGCCGCTATAGCCATGGGTCAGCATGACGTCGCCGAAATCGATCGCCTGCTGACCGGCCGATGCGACGTTGACGATGCGCGCCGGGGCGCTGGCCTTCAGCAGCGGCAGAAGCTCCGAGGTCAGCAGGAAGCCGGCGAGATAGTTGACCGCGAAGCGCAGCTCGTAACCGTCGGCACTGACCTGCCGTTTGGCGCCTGCCGTGCCGATGCCGGCATTGTTGACGAGGATATCGAGCCGGTCCGTGCGGGCACGTACAGCCTCGGCGAGGCGGCGGACCTCGGCCAGCGAGGCGAGGTCGGCGGCGAGGAATTCAGCCTTGCCGCCGGCTGTCTCGATCTCGGCGACCGCTGCCTTGCCGCGCGCCGCGTCGCGGCCGTGCACCAGCACACGGGCGCCGGTGGCGCCCAGCCGTTGCGCGACGACGCGGCCGACGCCGTCGGTCGAGCCGGTGATGAGGATTGTCTTGTCTTTCAGGTCCATGTCCAGAGCCTCCTGTTGCTGCTCTGGACGCAAGATGGGACGTCTGGCCGATCTCAAACAGTTCAAACTTTATCCTGGTATCAATACTGCTATAATAGGAGGCATGGATGCTCCCTCCCATTCCGCTGAAGACAGCCGCCGGCGCGAGCTCGGGGCTTTCCTGCGCTCGAGGCGCGAAAGGCTGACGCCCTCGGCGACGGGCATCTCGACTGGTCTCAGGCGCCGCACGCCGGGCCTGCGTCGCGAAGAGGTGGCGATGATCGCCGGCGTTGGCACCACCTGGTACACCTGGCTGGAACAGGGCAGGGATGTGCGGCCTTCCGTGGAGGTTCTGACGGCGCTCAGCGGCGCGCTGCGTTTGGACGCCGCCGAGAAGCGGCATCTGTTCACGCTCGCCGGTCGCCAGCAGCCCGAGCGGCGGCGCATCGCGGCGGGAAAGGTCGAAGGCCCTTTGCTGCATATGCTGCAGAGCCTTGTCCTGCAGCCCGCCTATGTCGTCGGTCCGCGCTGGGACGTGCTGGCCTGGAACGACGCGGCCGTTGCCATTTTCGGCGATTACGGCCAGCTCGAAGGTGACGCCCGCAACATCATCCACGGCGTGTTCACCGATCCGCACCGGCGGCATCTCTTGGTGGACTGGGAACAGCTGGCGCGCGCAACCCTTGCCGCGTTCCGCGCTGAAAGCGCCAGATATGTCGGCGATCCGGATTTCGAGCGGCTGATCGCCCTGATGATGCGCTCAAGCCCAGAGTTCCGCGAATGGTGGCCGCAGCGCGACGTCGTGCATCGCCTGTCCGGCATGAAGCATCTGCGCCATCCGATCGCCGGCGCGATGGCGTTCGAGCATATGAGCCTGTCGATCGATGACGGCTCGGACATGAAGCTGATCGTCTACACGCCGCTCGCCGAGCAGAACTCGATCGCCAAGCTGCAGAAACTGCTCGACGATCTTCCGGCCGAGCGGCGCAGCGCCTGAGCCGCCGTGGCGGGGGTCAGCCCTTCGGCTTCAGCCCCTCAAGAAACAACTGCTCCAGGAACCTTGCCGCGTCCTCGAAGCGGCCGTCGCCACCGCGGTTCGGCCCGAGCACCGCGCGGACCTGGACGTCGAAGTCGGCATAATGCTGCGTCGTTGCCCAGATCGAGAAGATCAGGTGCCAGGGGTCGGTCCTGGCGATCTTGCCGGCACGCATCCAGCCCTTGATGACGGCGGCCTTCTCGTCGACCAGCGTTTTCAACTCGCCCGCCAGCAGCGGCATGATGCGCGGCGCGCCTTGCAGGATCTCGTTGGCGAACAGCCGGCTCTCGCGCGGGAAATCGCGCGCCATTTCGAGCTTGCGCCTGATGTAGCTCCTGAGCTCGGTCATCGGATCGCCGATGTCGTCGAGTTCGCGCAGCGGCGCCAGCCAGGTATCCAGCAGGCGCTGCATCAACGTCTCGTGAATGTCCTCCTTGCGGCGGAAGTAATAGAGCAGGTTCGGCTTCGACATGCCGGCGGCTTCGGCGATCTGGTCGATGGTGGAGCCGCGGAAGCCATGGGTGGAGAACACTTCGAGCGCGGCCTCCAGGATGAGTTCGCGCTTTTCCTGCTGGATGCGCGTGCGGCGAGGGGCTTCCGTGCCGGTGTTCACCGTTGCGAACCCTCATGTTGGTGGTCATCTGGACCAATTCTCTGGACCAGTTTTTCCCTAGGCTGTGGAACGCACTTCAGGAGCCGCATTTCCGCTAGTAATCCCTTGACCGCCGACAGGGCGGTGCTAACGTTTGTCCAATCGGTCAAAAATTTGCGTAGCATGAAAACGGCGCAAAGACCAAGCGTTGGACGCACCGAAACAGGTTACAAGGGGAAGTCTTGGTCATGTCCAACCGGCTGAAAGTCACGCCGAACGATCTCAGCGCATTCTGGATGCCGTTCACGGCAAACCGGCAGTTCAAGCAGGCGCCACGCATGTTCGTGTCCGCCAAGGACATGCATTACACCACCAGCGATGGCCGCAAGGTGCTGGACGGCACCGCAGGCCTGTGGTGCGTCAATGCCGGCCACTGCCGGCCGAAGATCACCGAGGCGATCCAGCACCAGGCCGCCGAACTTGACTATGCCCCTGCCTTCCAGATGGGCCATCCGATCGTGTTCGAGCTGGCCAACCGCCTGGTCGACATCGCGCCCAAGGGCATGGACCATGTCTTCTTCACCAATTCCGGTTCGGAATCGGTCGAGACAGCGCTGAAGATGGCGATCGCCTATCACCGGATGAAGGGCGAGGGCGCGCGTACCCGCCTGATCGGCCGCGAGCGCGGCTATCACGGCGTCAATTTCGGCGGCATCTCGGTCGGCGGCATCGTCTCCAACCGCAAGATGTTCGGCACGCTGCTCGGCGGCGTCGACCACATGCCGCACACGCATCTGCCGGAAAAGAACGCTTTCTCCAAGGGCGTGCCGGAATATGGCGCGGAGCTCGCCAACGAGCTGGAGCGCATCGTCACCCTGCATGACGCCTCGACCATCGCCGCCGTCATCGTCGAGCCGGTCGCCGGTTCCACCGGCGTCATCCTGCCACCCAAGGGCTATCTGCAGAAGCTGCGCGAAATCTGCACCAAGCACGGCATCCTGTTGATCTTCGACGAGGTCATCACCGGTTTCGGCCGTCTCGGCGCGCCGTTCGCGGCCGACTATTTCGGTGTGGTTCCCGATATCATGACCACCGCCAAGGGCGTCTCCAACGGCGTTATCCCGATGGGCGCGGTGTTCGTGAAGAAGGAAATCCACGACGCCTTCATGACCGGCCCCGAGCACATGATCGAGTTCTTCCACGGCTACACCTATTCGGGCAATCCGATCGCCTGCGCCGCGGCCTTGGGCACGCTCGACACCTACAAGGAAGAGGGCCTGCTCACCCGTGGCGAGGAACTGGCGCCCTATTGGGAGGACGCGCTGCATTCGCTGAAAGGCGAGCCGCATGTCATCGACATCAGGAACATCGGCCTGATCGGCGCGATCGAACTGGCGCCGATCGCCGGCAGCCCGACCAAGCGTGCCTTCTCGGCCTTCGTCAAGGCGTTCGAGCGCGGCGCGCTGATCCGCACCACCGGCGACATCATCGCGCTGTCGCCGCCGCTGATCATCACCAAGGGCCAGATCAACGAACTGATCGACCATGTGCGTGAAGTGCTGCGGTCAATAGACTAGGAAGGGTGTGAATGGTCTCCGCCAAGCGCGAGGCAGCGTTGGAAAAGGATAGGCAGTCTCTCGAGACTGCCTATCTCGACACCTTGCTTGTTGCGCTTCGCGATTGCGCCGACGGTCGGTGGGGTCTGTTCGGCCAGAACGAAGGGACTGTTCCAGCCTATCTCGACGAGCGTTATTTACCGCAGAGTGTTACGCGGCTGGAGGCGATAGGACATGAGCTTGTCGCGCTTCGGGATAAGATGGGTTTGGCCGACCTGTTTGCTCCCATGCAGCGACTGGTTGAACTGAGGGCGGAACAAGGGTCCAATCGGCCGGGAGAGCCGCGCTTGGCGCAAATGTTTCTCACCGAACTAAAAGCATAAGGACGATACATGGCCGCACCCGGCGAGAATCTGCGAATCAATTCAGACCGTTTGTGGGATTCGTTGATGGAGATGGCGAAGATCGGCCCCGGTATTGCCGGCGGCAACAATCGCCAGACCGTGACCGACGAGGACGGCGAGGGCCGGCATCTGTTCAAGCGTTGGTGCGATGCCGCCGGGCTCGAAATGGGCGTCGACGAGATGGGCACGATGTTTGCCCGCCGTGAAGGTACCGACCCCAGCCTGCCGCCGGTCTATGTCGGCAGCCATCTCGATACGCAGCCGACCGGCGGCAAATATGATGGCGTGCTTGGCGTTCTCGGCGGGCTGGAGATCGTGCGCTCGCTCAACGATCTCGGCATCAAGACGAAACATCCGATCGTCGTCACCAACTGGACCAACGAGGAAGGCGCGCGCTTCGCGCCGGCGATGATGGCGTCGGGCGTGTTCGCCGGCGTGCTCGACCAGGCCGACGTCTACGAGCACACGGACAAGAACGGCAAGAAATTCGGCGAGGAGCTGGAGCGCATCGGCTGGAAGGGCACCGAGAAGGTCGGCGATCGCAAGATCCACGCCTTCTTCGAACTGCATATCGAGCAGGGCCCGATCCTCGAGGACGAGGACATCGACATCGGCGTCGTCACCCACGGCCAGGGCCTGAAATGGCTGCAGGTGACACTGACCGGCAAGGAAGCCCATACCGGCTCGACGCCGATGCCCAAGCGCCGCAATGCCGGGCTCGGCATGGCCCGCGTGATCGAACTGGTGCACGAGATCGCCATGGATTACCAGCCCGACGCCGTCGGGGCGGTCGGCCACATGGAAGCCTATCCCAACTCGCGCAACATCATCGCCGGCCGCACCGTCTTCACCATCGACATCCGTTCGCCTGAGAAGGAAGTGCTCGACGCCATGGATGCGCGCGTCCGCGAAGGCATCGACACGATCTGCGAGGCGCTCGACATCCAGTACAAGATCGAGCAGGTCGGCCATTTCGATCCGGTCACCTTTGATGCCGGCTGTGTGAAGGCCATCCGCGATGCCGCCGACCGGCTTGGCTACACACATCGCAACATCGTGTCCGGCGCCGGCCATGATGCCTGCTGGATCAACCGCGTCGCACCGACCGCCATGGTGATGTGCCCTTGCGTCGATGGGTTGTCACACAACGAGGCCGAGGAAATCACCAAGGAATGGGCGAGCGCAGGCGCCGATGTGCTGTTCCATGCGGTGGTGGAGACCGCCGTCATCGTGGAGTGAACTTAGCCATCTAGATTCCAAACGCCGCTCATAAAGAAGCGCGAAGAGAACAAGGGAACAGAAAATGACCAAAGTCATCAAGAACGGCACCGTCGTTACCGCCGACCGCAGCTGGAAGGCGGACGTGCTGTTCAGCCACGGCAAGATCGTCGCCATCGGTTCCGACCTGCATGGCGATCATGAGTATGACGCCACCGGCTGCTATGTGATGCCGGGCGGCATCGATCCGCACACGCATCTCGAAATGCCGTTCATGGGTACCTATTCGGCCGACGATTTCGAATCCGGCACGCGGGCGGGCCTTGCCGGCGGCACGACGATGGTGGTCGATTTCTGCCTGCCGGCGCCGCAGCAGTCGCTGCTCGAGGCCCTGCAGATGTGGGACAACAAGACGTCGAAGGCTGCCTGCGACTATTCCTTCCACATGGCGATCACCTGGTGGGGCAAGCAGGTGTTCGACGAGATGGCGACCGTCGTCGACAAGGGCATCACCTCGTTCAAGCACTTCATGGCCTACAAGGGCGCGCTGATGGTGGACGACGACGAGATGTATGCGTCGTTCCAGCGCTGCGCCGACCTTGGCGCGCTGCCGCTGGTGCATGCCGAGAATGGCGACGTGGTCGCGGCCCTGTCGCAGAAGCTGCTCGCCACCGGCAACAACGGTCCCGAGGGCCATGCCTATTCGCGGCCCCCGGAAGTGGAAGGCGAGGCGACCAACCGCGCCATCATGATTGCCGACATGGCGGGCGTGCCGCTCTATGTCGTGCACGTCTCCTGCGAGCAGGCGCACGAGGCCATCCGCAGGGCGCGGCAGAAGGGCATGCGCGTCTTCGGTGAGCCGCTGGTCCAGCACCTCACGCTCGACGAGACTGAGTATTTCAACAAGGACTGGGACCATGCGGCGCGCCGCGTGATGAGCCCGCCCTTCCGCAACAAATTGCACCAGGACTCGTTGTGGGCCGGCCTGCAGGCCGGGTCGCTGCAAGTGGTGGCGACCGACCATTGCGCCTTCACCACCAAGCAGAAGCGCTTCGGCGTCGGCGATTTCACCAAGATCCCCAACGGCACGGGCGGCCTCGAGGATCGCCTGCCGGTGCTGTGGACCAAGGGCGTCAACACCGGGCGGCTGACGATGAACGAGTTCGTCGCGGTGACCTCGACCAACATCGCCAAGATCCTCAACATGTATCCGAAGAAAGGCGCCATCGTCGAAGGTGCCGACGCCGACATTATCGTCTGGGACCCGAAGCGCAAGAAGACGATTTCAGCCAAGAAGCAGCAGTCGGTGATCGATTACAACGTCTTCGAAGGCGTCGAGGTGACCGGCCTGCCGCGTTTCGTCTTTTCGCGCGGCGAATTGTCGATCGAGGAGGCCGAGGTGAAGGCCAAGCCCGGCCATGGCGAGTTCGTCGGCCGCGAGCCGAACGCGGCGGTCAACCGGGCGTTGTCGACGTGGAAAGAGATCACAGCGCCGCGCAAGGTGGAACGCACCGGCATCCCGGCGACGGGGGTCTGAGCTTGGCGCGTTCGGCCGCGCTCATCTCGATGGTCTTGGCGGCAGTTGCCGGTGGCCCGGCGACGGCGGCTGGCGTACTGGCAGGCTCCTGGGGCAATGATGTCGGCTGTGCCGGCGTGAAGGCCGGTTATCAGGACAGTGATGCCTATGTCCTGCTGACCGCCGAAGGCATCGAGACCTATGGCAGCGGCTGCCGGTTCGAGCAGCAATTGACATCGGCGCCAGGCACGCAATCGCTGCGTTCGACCTGTTCGGCCGAGGGCGAGGCGGGGACGACGATCGAGACAATTCTGGTCACCAACAAGGGTGGGGATGGCGTCTTCGTCACCATTCCCGGCCTTGAAGAAATGGGACCGCTGCAATCATGTTCGTGACGTTTTGAGCATTGGGATCAGGGGGATGAGCATGCGTGGTTTCGGTTTGTCTGTTGCGATGGTCGTCGTTTTGGTTGCCGGTCAGGCTTCCGCGGCAAGCATTGATCTGTCGAAACCCTATGGCGACAAATATGGCTGCATCAACCGCAACGGCCAGGAAGTCGCGGCCGATCAGATGCTGCTTTTGACCGACAAGGAATTGATCACCGCAGCCAGCGCCTGCACCTTCACGAAGACGCAAGCGCAGGCTGACGGATCGCTGGTGGTGACGGCGACATGTGAGGCGGAAGGCGAAGAGGGACAGGCGCCGACCAATTTCACCATCAAGCGCAGCGCCAAGAACGCTAAGAAGCTGACGATCGCCGATGCGGACGGCAATGTGATGGGGGAAGTCTCGCGGTGCAAATGACGGCGATCCCGTCGACCTCAGGCGACCAGCGCATCCAGTTCCGGCAGCAGGACGACGCTCTCCTGTTCGTTGGGATCGGTGCGCGCAATGACGGCCGAGGACGGGGCGTTGCTCAGGTTGGCCGGCAGATGCGGCACGCCGGCCGGAATGTAGAAGAGGTCGCCGGCCTTGACGACGATGTGGTGCTCGAGCCGGTCGCCATACCAGGTATGGACCTCGCCGGAGAGCACGTAGATCGCCGTTTCGTGGTTCTCGTGCAGATGCGCCTTGGCGCGGGCGCCGGGCGGCATGGTGAGCACGTGCATGCAGATGCCGGAGGAGCCGACCGACTCCGTGGCGATGCCGGCGAAATAGGTCAATCCCTGCTTGCCTTCATAAGTGCTTTCAGGGCGGATAAGATGACAAGTGGGTTTGGGCGACATCGGGGAACTCCGGGCGTCGATTTGAGTGGAACAGGGCCAGTGGGACAGGGCGAGTGGAAAACAACATCGCGATAAAAGCAATCGGATTCCGGCCGGCGCCCCTGTGGCGGGAACAGGCAGGCAACGGCCGATGACAGGGATTTCGCCAGCCGTCGTCGCGGCAAGCAAACTTGGCCTCACCTTCCAGACCAATGACGGGCCGGTCCAGGCACTGTCCAATGTCGACCTGACGATCGGCAAGGGAGAATTCGTCTCCTTCATCGGGCCGTCGGGCTGCGGCAAGACCACGCTGCTGCGCGTCATCGCCGATCTGGAGAAACCGACATCGGGCACAATCTCGGTCAACGGCATGACCGCGGAGCAGGCGCGCGAGAAACGCGCCTATGGCTATGTCTTCCAGGCCGCCGCGCTGTTTCCCTGGCGCACCATCGAACGCAATGTCGCGCTGCCGCTGGAGATCATGGGTCTCTCCAGGGCGGAGCAGGCGGAGCGTATCAAGCGCACGCTCGATCTCGTCAACCTGTCGGGCTTCGAGAAGAAATATCCGTGGCAGCTCTCCGGCGGCATGCAGCAGCGCGCCTCGATCGCCCGAGCGCTGGCCTTCGACGCCGACCTGCTGCTGATGGACGAACCGTTCGGCGCACTGGACGAGATCGTTCGCGACCACCTCAACGAGCAATTGCTGCAGCTATGGGCGCGCACCAACAAGACCATCTGCTTCGTCACCCACTCCATTCCGGAAGCCGTGTACCTGTCGACGCGCATCGTCGTCATGTCGCCGCGCCCTGGCCGGGTCAGCGACATTATCGAATCGACGCTGCCGAAGGAGCGGCCGCTCGACATCCGCGAGACGCCGGAGTTTTTGGCGATCGCGGCCCGTGTGCGCGATGGTTTGCGGGCAGGGCACAGCTATGACGATTGAGGCGAAGCGCTAGATGGACTCCTTCCGCGACAAGCTCGTCCCCGTCACCTCGATCCTCGCCGGCGTGGTCGTGCTCTGGTACGTCTTCGCCGTCATCCTCAACGCGCCGTTCCAGCGCGATCTCGACAGCCGGGCCAACGAAACGCCCGGCGCCGTCGAGTTCATCGGCAAGACGCTGGCGCAGCCGAAGCCGACGCTGCCGGCGCCGCATCAGGTGGCGGTGAACTTCTTCGAGAACACCTTCCTGCGGCCTATCACCTCGAGCCGCAGCCTCGTCTACAACGCCTGGGTGACATTGTCGTCGACGCTGCTCGGTTTTGCCTTCGGCACGGCGCTCGGCATCATCATTGCCGTCGGCATCGTGCATGTGGCAACGCTCGACCGCAGCCTGATGCCGTGGATCATCGCCTCCCAGACCATCCCGATCCTGGCGGTCGCCCCGATGATCATCGTGGTGCTCGCGGCTATCGGCGTCACCGGACTGATCCCGAAGGCGATGATCTCGACCTATCTGTCGTTCTTCCCGGTGACCGTCGGCATGGTGAAAGGGCTGCGCTCGCCCGAAATCATGCATCTCGACCTGATGCACACCTACAATGCCAGTCCCTCGCAGACTTTCTGGAAGCTGCGCGTGCCGGCCTCGGTGCCGTTCCTGTTCACCTCGATGAAGGTGGCGGTGGCGGCGAGCCTGGTCGGCGCCATCGTCGGCGAACTGCCGACCGGTGCGGTCGCCGGCATCGGCGCCAAGCTGCTCGCCGGCGCCTATTACAGCCAGTCCATCGACATCTGGTCGGCGCTGGTCGCCGGCTCGATCGTGGCCGCACTTCTGGTCATGGTGGTCGGCGTTGCCGGCCGCATCGTCGATCGCGCCATGGGCGGGAGGCCGGCATGAACTGGCTGAAACCTTCGTGGCAAGCCGTGCTGGCGATCGTGTTGTGCGTGATCGCAATCGCGCTCGGCGCGATGTCCAAGCCGGAAGCGGCAGCGCTCGCGGACCCGACCGCCAGCATCAGCTACCCCTATCTCGGAACCAAGGGCTTGATGCTTGGCCTGGCGATCGTGGCGGCGCTGATCTCGATGATCAGGATTCCGTCGCTTGTGGAGGCCATCGTGCTGTTCGTCGGCGCCCATCTCGTTGCCTGGCTGCTGATCTCGGGCATTGCCGGGTTCGAGGGCACGGCATTGGCGCCGTACTTCCTGCTGCTCACGGCTGGCTGGCTGCTCGGCTGGCGCTGCGTGGCGGTACTGTCGGGGCTTCGCCCGATGGCGAGCACGGCCCGCAACGCGCTGCGCCTGATCATCCCCGCCATCTTCGGCGCCTGGATCCTGATCATCTGGGAAGCGGTGACGCGCGGCGCCGGTATCCCCTTCATCCTGTTGCCGCCGCCAAGTGCCATCGGCGCGCGCATCGCCGGCTCGCTGCCGGTGCTCGGCGCCGATGTGCGGCAGACCATCTTCAAGGCCGTGATCTTCGGCTATGTCGTCGGCAGCGGCACCGGCTTCATCACCGCCGTCCTCGCCGACCGCGTGCCGTTCCTGCGACGCGGGCTCTTGCCGATCGGCAACATGGTCTCGGCGCTGCCGATCATCGGCGTGGCGCCGATCATGGTCATGTGGTTCGGCTTCGACTGGCAGTCCAAGGCGGCGGTCGTCATCATCATGACCTTCTTCCCGATGCTGGTGAACACGGTCGCCGGGCTCGCCGCATCAGGCCATATGGAGCGCGACCTGATGCGCACCTATGCGTCGGGTTACTGGCCGACGCTGATCAAGCTCAGGCTGCCGGCAGCGGCGCCCTTCATCTTCAACGCGCTGAAGATCAACTCGACGCTGGCGCTGATCGGCGCCATCGTCGCCGAGTTCTTCGGCACGCCCGTCGTCGGCATGGGCTTCCGCATCTCGACCGAGGTCGGGCGGATGAACATCGACATGGTCTGGGCCGAAATCGCAGTTGCAGCACTTGCGGGTTCGGTCTTTTATGGCGTGGTCGCTCTTGTCGAAAGAGCCGTCACGTTTTGGCATCCCTCTGTCCGTGGTGGATAGGGGCGGTGGGTTTAAGGGTGCTAACTTCAGAGGGTAAAAACATGAAAAGACTTGTCATTCCAGTTCTGGCCGGCGCGATGTCGCTCGCCGCCTTCCAGGCAATGGCCGCCGACAAGGTGACGTTGCAGCTGAAATGGGTCACGCAGGCCCAGTTTGCCGGCTACTATGTCGCCAAGGCCAAGGGCTTCTATGAGGCGGAGGGCCTCGACGTCGACATCAAGCCGGGCGGCCCCGATATCGCGCCCGAGCAGGTGATTGCCGGCGGTGGCGCCGATGTCATCGTCGACTGGATGGGCGGCGCGCTCGCTGCGCGGGAAAAGGGCGTGCCGCTGGTCAACATCGCCCAGCCCTTCAAGAAGGCCGGCATGGAGCTGGTCTGCCCGAAGGACGGGCCGATCAAGACCGAGGCCGACTTCAAGGGTCATACGCTGGGCGTCTGGTTCTTCGGCAATGAATATCCGTTCTATGCCTGGATGAACAAGCTTGGCCTCAAGACCGATGGCGGCAAGGACGGCGTCACGGTGCTCAAGCAGAGCTTTGACGTGCAGCCGCTGATCCAGAAGCAGGCCGATTGCATCTCGGTCATGACCTACAACGAGTACTGGCAGCTGATCGACGCCGGCTACAAGCCGGAACAGCTGACCGTGTTCAACTACTCGGCTATGGGCAACGACCTGCTCGAGGACGGGCTCTATGCGTCGGAAGACAAGCTCAAGGATCCGGCCTTCGCCGACAAGATGGTTCGTTTCGTGCGCGCCTCGATGAAGGGCTGGAAATACGCCGTCGACAACAATGACGAAGCAGCAGGCATCGTCATGGACGGCGGCGGCCAGGACGAGAACCACCAGAAGCGCATGATGAGCGAGGTCGCCAAGCTGATCGACAATGCCGACGGCAAGCTCGACCCGGCGACCTATGAGCGCACCGCCAAGGCGCTGCTCGACCAGAAGATCATCACCAAGGAGCCGAAAGGCGCCTACACGACCGCCATCACCGACAAGGCGATCAAGTAAACCTTAAGCCTGGGCTATGAAGTAAGCCCAGTCAGCGATCAACGTCTCGAACGGCGCCTCTGGCAAAATGTCAGAGGCGCCGTTCCTTTATGGTGTTCATGACGAAACTGGTTTCGATCGAGGCGACGCATTTCAGCCGCGCGATCTTCTCCTTGATGAAGCGCTCGTATTGTTCGAGGCTGCCGGTCACAACCTTCAGCACATAGTCGCGCGAACCGGTGACGAGGTGGCATTCCAGCACCTCTTCCCAGCCGCGGATCGCCTCCTCGAACATGACGATCTCGTCCTCGTTCTGCCGACTGAGGCGGATGGTAGCGATGGCGACCATGCTCCAGCCGAAGGCGGCGGGGTTGACCAGTGTGGTGTAGCCCCTGATGACGCCGGTCTCCTCCAGCCGCCGCACGCGCCTCAGACAGGGCGACGGCGACAGGCCGATCCGCTCGGCAAGCTCGTTGTTGGTGATGCGGGCGTCCGCTCGCAGTTCGCGCAAAATCCGGAGGTCGAAATCGTCGGCTATCTTCTGCTGCATTTTTTATTCCCTTGGGCAATTTCTTGCCGCCAAGCAGCCATGGGAGCCCAAAAATAGCAAGGACTGGCTGATCGGGATCGCATAAATTGCGGCGCAACATCCCTCGAAATCAGGAAAAGCCATGACCGCGCCACGCCCGTCGAAAACCCATATCGGCAACCACAAGCTCCATCCGGAGACGCTGATGCTGAGCTATGGCTTCGATCCGCAGCTTTCGGAGGGCGCGGTCAAGCCGCCGGTGTTCCTGACCTCGACCTTCGTGTTCAAATCGGCGGAAGAGGGACGCGACTTCTTCGACTACACGTCCGGCCGCAAGGAACCGCCGAGCGGGACGGCATCGGGCCTCGTCTATTCGCGGTTCAACCATCCCAACAGCGAGATCGTCGAGGACCGCCTGGCGATCTATGAGGGGACGGATGCCTGCATCCTGTTTTCCTCAGGCATGTCGGCGATCGCCACGACACTGCTCGCCTATGCCCGTCCGGGCGACGTCATCCTGCATTCGCAGCCGCTCTATGGCGGCACCGAGACGCTGCTGACCCGCACGCTGTCCGGCTTCGGCATCGGCGCCGTCGGCTTTGCCGATGGCGTCGACGAGAAGGCGGTACGGGCGGCCGCCGATGCCGCGGTGGCGAAGGGGCGTGTCTCGGTCATCCTGATCGAGACGCCGTCCAATCCGACCAACAGCCTGGTCGATATCGCGCTGATGCGGACGATCGCCGACGAGATTGGCGCGAGCCAGGGTTCGACGCCGATCATCGTCTGCGACAACACGCTGCTCGGCCCGGTGTTCCAGCGGCCGATCGAACATGGCGCCGATGTCTCCGTCTATTCGCTGACCAAATATGTCGGCGGCCATTCCGACCTCATCGCGGGCGCGGCCATGGGCAGCAAGGCCGTCACCAAGCCGATCAAGGCGCTGCGCGGCGCGATCGGCACGCAGCTCGACCCGCATTCCTGCTGGATGCTCGGCCGTTCGCTGGAGACGCTATCGATCCGCATGGAGCGGGCCAACGACAATGCGCGCCTGGTCGCCGAATTCCTGCGCGATCATGCCAAGGTCGAGAAGGTGCATTATCTGCCGTTCCTGGGCGAGGACACGCCGGCGGGGCGCGCCTATGCGAGGCAATGCAGCGGCGCCGGCTCGACCTTCTCCTTCGACATCAAAGGCGGAGAGAAGGCGGCTTTCGCGTTTCTCAACGCCCTTCAGATATTCAAACTGGCGGTAAGCCTCGGCGGTACGGAATCGCTCGCCAGCCATCCGGCGGCCATGACCCATTCCGGCATTCCCTTCGACGTGCGCCAGCGCATCGGGGTGCTGGAGACCACGGTCAGGCTGTCGATCGGTGTCGAGCATCCGGACGATCTGATCGCCGATCTGACGAAGGCGCTGGCGTCGGTCTGACGCCGGCTCTTTGGAAACTGGGAAGGGGCGAGCGATCGCCCTTTGCTTTCCTGGTAACAAAAACGTGTGCGGGGAAACATTGCGCGGTCCAGCCGTTGCGTTGGAGCATGCGCGCGTCGGGGGACCGTGACCCATGCGACAGCCAATCGGAGGTTTTTCATGCGCACATATTCTTTCCTGCCGGTGCTTTCGGCCCTGGCCGTTTCGACCGCCTTCCTGCTCGCCTCGCCAGCAATGGCCGAGGTCGTGAAGTACAAGGCAACGCTCGATGGCGGCCAGCAGAACCCGCCCGTCACCACCAAGGGCAAAGGCACCGCCACGCTCACCTTCGACACCACAAAGAAGAAGCTCAGCTGGGACGTCAAATATTCCGGCCTCAGCGGACCGGCGACGGCTGCGCATATTCACGGCCCGGCGGCGATGGGGGCGAATGCCGCTCCGGTCATTCCGTTCAAAGGCAAGCTGAAGAGCCCGATCAAGGGGTCGGCAACGCTGACGGACGCGCAAGCGGCCGACCTGGCGGCCGGCAACTATTATGTCAACGTCCATACCGCCGCCAACAAGGATGGCGAGATCCGCGGCCAGATCGAGGCGGCGAAATAGCGAACACCGCTTAGAAAAGGGGCGGGTGACCGCCCCTTTTTTGCTTTGATCACGCCTTGTCGCGGATCTGCGTCATCGTGCGGGTCGGCGTGATCGCTTCGGGATCGAGCCTGATTTCGACGATGGCCGGCTTGCCGCTGGCGCGAGCCCGCCCGAAGGCCGGGGCGAAGTCCGCCGTCTTCTCGACGGTCTCGCCATGGCCGCCATAGGCGCGGGCTAGCGATGCGAAGTCGGGATTCCTGAGATCGGTGGCGACGACGCGGCCGGGATATTCACGTTCTTGGTGCATGCGAATGGTGCCGTAAATGCCGTTGTTCACGACGATCACGATGATCGGCAGGTCATATTGCACGGCGGTGGCGAACTCCTGGCCGTTCATCAGGAAGCAGCCGTCGCCGGCAAAGGCAATCACGGTGCGATCCGGATAAAGCGCCTTGGCGGCGACCGCCGCCGGGGTGCCATAGCCCATCGAGCCGGAGGTCGGCGCCGCCTGCGTGCCGAAACGGCGGAAGCGGTGGAAACGATGCACCCAGGTGGCGTAGTTGCCGGCGCCGTTGGCGAAGATGGCGTCGTGCGGCAACTCCTTTTCCAGATAGTTCATGATCGGGCCCATCTGCACGTCGCCCGGGCCAGTCTGCGGCGGCGTCGACCATTCGAGATAGGCGCCATGCGCTTTCGCCGTCTCGTCTGCCCAGGATGGCGTGCCGGCCGGCTTGCGCTTGGCAAAGGCCTCGACGAAGGCGGCGGGCGAGGCGTTGATCGCCAGCGTTGGCCGGTAGACGCGGCCGAGCTCGCCGGCGTCGGCGTGGACATGCACCAGCGCCTGGTCGGGGTAGGGGCTTTTCAGCAGCGTGTAGTCGGAAGAGGGCATCTCGCCCATGCGCCCGCCGATCAACAGCACGACGTCGGCCGCCTTGATCTGCGCCGCCAGCTTGGGGTTGATACCGATGCCGACGTCGCCGGCGTAGTTCGCGTGAAGATGGTCGAACAGCATCTGGCGGCGGAAAGAGCAGCCGACGGGAAGCGACCATGTCTCCGATATGGCGCGCATCTGCGCCACGGCTTCCTCATTCCAGCGTGTGCCGCCGAGGATGACGAATGGTCGCTTGGCGCCGTTGAGCAGCATTTCCAGCGCGTCGAGCTCGGCCCCGCCGGGATAGGTCTCGACCGGCGTGTGGGGCAGTGCTTCAGGCGCCTCGACCTCGCTGGTCAGCATGTCTTCAGGCAGCGAGATGACGACCGGGCCAGGCCGGCCCGATGTCGCCACGGCGAAGGCGCGGGTGACGAATTCGGGGATGCGCGAGGCGTCGTCGATTTCGACCACCCATTTGGCGATGTCGCCGAAGAACCTCTTGTAATCCACCTCCTGGAACGCCTCACGTTCCTTGGCGTGGCTGGCGACCTGGCCGATGAACAGGATGAGCGGCACCGAATCCTGCATGGCGATGTGGATGCCGGCGGATGCGTTTGTGGCGCCGGGGCCGCGGGTGACGAAGCAGATGCCGGGCTTGCCGGTCAGCCGGCCCTGGCAGTCGGCCATCATAGCGGCACCGCCTTCCTGGCGGCAGACGATGGTGCGGATCGATGAATCGTGCAGCGCGTCGAGCACCGCCAGGTAGGATTCGCCCGGCACGCAGAAGATGCGATCGGTGCCGTTCGCTTCCAGCGCGTCGACGATCAGTTGTCCACCGGTCTTCATTTCGCTGATCTCTCCAGTTCGGCAAGGATTTCGTCGGTGTGTTCGCCAAGGCGCGGCGAGGGGCGCTCATAGACCAGCGGCGTGCCCGACATCACCATCGGCGCGCGCACCGAGGGCAGAAGATTGCCATGGCCGTCATCCAGGTCGAGCCGCATGCCGCGCGCGATCGTCTGCGGGTCGGCAAACATCTGGCCGATCGTGTTGATCGGGCTCGCCGGCACGCCTGCCGCTTCCAGCCTTGCCAGCAGCGGGTCGCGATCGAGCGTGCTCAGCGCCTCGACGATGCGTTCGCGCAGCTTCACCCGGTTGGCGACCCGGGCCGGATTGGTCGCAAAGTCCGGATTGGTCGACAGTTCATCCAATCCGACGGCGGCGCAGAATTTGGCGAACTGGCCGTCATTGCCGACCGCCAGGATGATGTGGCCGTCGCGGACCGGCACCACCTCGTAAGGCGCGATGTTCATATGCGCATTGCCCATCTGCACCGGCGACTTGCCGGAGACGAGATAGTTGAGGTTCTGGTTGCCGAGCGCCGAGATCTGCGTGTCGAACAGCGCCATGTCGATATGCTGGCCTTCGCCGGTCCGGTCGGCATGCCGCAACGCGGCCTGGATGGCAATGACGGAGTAAAGCCCGGTGAAAATGTCGGAGATGGCGACGCCGGCCTTTTGCGGCTCGCGCCCGACCTCGCCGGTGATCGACATCATGCCGGCCATGGCCTGGATGATGAAGTCGTAGCCGGCGCGTGGCGCGTACGGCCCATCCTGGCCGAAGCCGGTGATCGAGCAGTAGACGAGGCGCGGGTTGACCTTGCGCAGGCTGTCATAGTCGAGCCCGTATTTCTTCAGGCCGCCGAGCTTGAAGTTCTCGATCAGCACGTCCGACGTGGCGACCAGCCGGCGCACGGTCTCGGCGCCCTCCGGCGTCGAGAAATCGATGGCGATGGAGCGCTTGCCGCGATTGCAGGAGTGGTAATAGGCGGCCGACAGGTTCTCGCCGTCATGGCTCATGACGAAGGGTGGACCCCATTTGCGGGTGTCGTCGCCGCCATCGGGACTTTCGACCTTGATGACGTCGGCGCCGAGATCGGCAAGCAATTGCCCGGCCCATGGCCCGGCAAGGATGCGGGCGAGTTCGACGACGCGGACGCCTTTCAGGGGTGGTTCGGCCATAAATCACCGTGGTTGCCGCAATCACCATGATTGCGGCGAAAGCAGAGCCTCTATCAAGCCCGGCATCGGCTGTCACGGCCCTTGCAATAGGCCAACAGGCCGGTTCGAAAAGGATGCGGGTCGCTATTTCAGCACGCCGTCGGCCCAGGCGACGAAATCGTTCATGATGATATCGCGGTTCAGCTCGTTCAGGCTTTCGTGGCGGGTGTCGGCGTAAACCTTTGAAACGAGATTCGAAAAGCCCATCTTGCGCATGCGGTTGGCAAGATGGGTGACGCCCTTGCCGTAGTTCGAGGCGGGGTCTTTGTCGCCGCCGACGATGGCGACGGGAAGGTCGCGCCGGATGCCGGCAAAGCCAGCATCCTTGCCGCCGTTGAGCGCCATCGAGACCACGTCGCGCCACATCGACACAGTGGCATCCCAGCCGCATAGCGGATCGGCGATGTATTTCGCCACCTCGGCCTCGTCGCGCGACAGCCAGTCGAACAGCGTGCGGTGGTTGGGCACGGCCTTGCCCCAGGCCTGGAAGGTGAGTTTCGGCAGCAGGCGGGACGGGACATCGGAGCCCAGCCGCATCCGCTCCCAGGCAAGGATGCCCAGCGCCACCTGCCCAAGCATCCCTTGCGAAAAATCGCAGTTCCAGATCGCGGCGGCATGGACGCGCGGCGAGTGACCCAAAAGGTAGTTCAGCGCCACGGATGCGCCCATCGAGTGGCCGAACAGAATGACCGGCAGGCCCGGGCATTCGCTGGCGATGAGATCATGGATAGCGTCGACATCGGCGATCACCTTGGCCGGGCCATCCCTGTCGGCGAATTTGCCAAGCGGAGCATCGGAGGCCTTGGTCGCGCCGTGACCCCGATGGTCATGGACATAGACGTGGAAGCCGTGCGCGGAGAGGAAATCGGCAAAGCGGGCATAGCGCGCGGCATGCTCGGCCAGGCCGTGGTTGATCTGGATGACGGCCCGTGGCCGGACTTCGGCATTTCTCACGAGGAGATTGAGATCGGCGCCGGTGGGTGATCGGACCATGCGTTGCTGATTGAAAGGCATGGCCGCCTGCTCTCCCCCTAATTTTGTCGTTGTTGGCTTTGTTTGCGCCGGAGCTGGTTTTGCGTCAATCCACAGCAAACGCTTTTGCGCGACGATGTTTCTTGCGTTCGACCCGTAAAATATCGCAATTCTGACATGGAGACAGCTTCAGTCTGTCGCCCACTTCTTCAGCCGGGGATTTCTCATGCGCATTGGTGTCGTTTTCGGATTGGCCATGCTGGCGGTATCGCTGGCCAGTGCTGCGCAGGCCGAGGTCAAGATGAGCGGCACCTTCGTGGCCGACGCTGCCTGTCCGGCAACGCAAGCCATCAAGAACGGCAAGAACCCCGGCAATGTCTCGACCGAAGCCGGACAGAGCTATCAGCTGCTTGCCGGCAACAAGGACGCGCCGACGCATTATCTGATCCAGGTGCCGGGCGCCGATCCGGAGCGCCGCTGGGTGAAGGTCACTTGCGGCCATATCTCGGGCAGCAGTGCCGCGACGGTGCCGGCGGCACCTGGGGGACAAGGCAAGCCCGCCGCCTCGGGAAAACCCGAATATGTCTTCGCGCTGAGCTGGCAGCCGGCGTTTTGCGAGACCAAGTCGAGCAAGACCGAATGCAGGGCGCAGAACCCGAGCGAATTCGACGCCACCAACTTCACCTTGCACGGGCTGTGGCCGCAGCCGAACGGCAATTTCTATTGCCAGGTGGCGGCAAGCGACAAGGCCAACGACAATCCGGCCCACTGGAAGGACCTGCCGCCGGTCAATCTGGACGCCGGCACCCGCAAGGAGCTCGATCAGGTGATGCCGGGCACGGCCTCCCAGCTGGAACGGCATGAATGGATCAAGCACGGCACCTGCTACGGCAAGGGCCAGCAGGAATACTTCTCCGACGCGCTCGGCCTGATGCGACAGGTGAACGCCTCGCCGGTGCGCGATCTCTTCGCCAAGACAATTGGCGGCAAGCTGACGGCGGACCAGATCCGCAGCGCCTTCGACCAGGCCTTCGGCGCCGGGGCAGGGGACCGCGTGCGGGTGTCCTGCGTCATCGATCCGTCGAACGGCCGCAGGCTGATCGGCGAACTGACGCTTGGCCTTGCCGGCCCGATCGGCCCGAACGCTTCGCTCAAGGACCTGCTGCTGGCCTCCGTGCCGACCAACAAGGCCGGTTGCCCGATTGGCACCGTCGACGCGATCGGGTTCCAGTAAGGACGCCGCGGACTTCCGGCACGTCCTCGGCGGCTGTCGCCGGCCAGTGAAGTGATGCTATGCTGTCCCGGCATCATTGAACGGGGGCGGCAATGAATGGCATGACAGGCAGTGCGCTGGCGCGGCTGGCCTTCTGGGCCAAGGGCATGGTGTCGATCAACGATGCCCGGATGGAATGGCCGGGCTTTTCCTATAGCGACGCCGAGTGGGCGCGCATGCGCACACTGTCCGAGCCGATCGGCACCGGCACCTACCAGCTGTTCACGATCGTCAATGCGGCGATCTTCATCGCTATCGCGGCGCTCGGCATGTTCGGCGTATTCCTGCCGCTGGCGACACTGCTGTTTCCGGTGCCGGCACAAACCAGCGCGCTGAAGTTCTCGCTGTTGCTCGCCGCCTGCGCCTTCCTCATCATCGGGCTCGGCCTGCCGATCTCGATGCGTCTCTCGGCCATTCTGGTCGGCGGCAAGACGGTGCGCGCGGCGCTGGTCCCCGCATCGAGCGATGAGGCACTGGCCGCAAAAGTGTCCTGGCAGATCAACCGCATCATGCTGATCCTGTGCGGCCTGCTGGTGCCGGGCATTCTTTTGTTCATCGCCTATGACATCCAGGCCGGACCGATCATCACGGCGCTGAAATGGCTGGCGATCGCCCTGATGGCGGTCTCGACGCTGACCGGCATTGCGCGACAGAGAAAATCGTAGAGCGTTTCACCGTTTCATGGAAACGGCGAACCGCTCTAATCCTTTGTTTGGGCGCAATTCCGGACGGAAAACCGTTCACACTTTTCCTGGAATTGCTCCAGATCAGAACTGCGCCGACTTGGTCCAGGCGATGGCGGCGTCAGGCTCATGGCCGCCCGGCTCGCCGATGACGCGGTCGCGTCCGGTCGACTTCGCCTTGTAGAGGCGCTGGTCGGCGAGGGCGAACAGATCGGCAAGGCAGCGCGTCGTTTCGCCGACGGTCGAAACGCCGGCGCTGACGGTCAGCTCGAAACGGCTGGTCGCGGCCGATGCCTTGACGGCATGGCGGATACTTTCGCCAAACAGCCTGGCGACCGGATGAGGGCGCGAACTGAGGATGGCGAATTCCTCGCCGCCAATGCGGAACACCTGGTCTTCGGCGCTCGCCACTTCGCGCAGCAGCGCTGCGACCGCTTTCAGCACCTTGTCGCCTTCGGCATGGCCGAAGCGGTCATTGATCGACTTGAAATGGTCGACATCGATGATCAGCAGGCTGAGGGGCCTTGCCGTGCGCAGGCTGACCTCGACGGCGGCTTCACCGTCGGCGTCGAAGCGGCCGCGATGCAGCAGGCCGGTTAGGCCGTCGCGGCCGACATGCTCGACCAGCGCTTCGTAGCGCTCGCGATAGGTCAGCGTTTCGAAAATGTCGGTCAGGCCGCGCGGCAGCGCGATGTCGCGGGCCTCGAACCATCTGAGGTAGGCCACGAGCATGCCGCTGAAGGCCAGCGCCGCCGCCATCTTGGCGAACCAGCCGCCGAAGAAGACCGCGACCGGCGCGCCGGCGACGAAATGCAGCGCGGTGAAGAAGCCTGCCTGGTCGAAGGTCAGCACGCAGGCGACGCAGATCAGGATGCGCGCGAACTGCGCCTTGCGCAGGGTGCGCCCGAGTCTTTCATAGAGCAGGATGATCAGGATGGCGTCGATGAACAGGAGCGTCGTGCCCCACACCATCAGCCAGCCCATCTCGTCGATGAAGCCGATATCGGGCAGCTTGCCGTCGGGGAGCGGCGCTATGGCGTGCAGGCGCAAGAGCAGCACCAGCCCGATCATCAGCGCATTGCCGAGCAGCAGGCCGTAGATGGGCTGGCGCACGGTGGCGGCATCCTCCTTGATATAGAGCAGGAGCAGCATCACCAGCTTGCCCGAAAACAGCACCGCCGAACCCGGCGAGACCAGGCCGAACGGCAGCGCGACATAGAAGACGCTGGCGAGATAGGTTTCCAGGAAATGCATGACGCCGAGCGCGCAGACGAAGACGCCGAGACCAATGCGCTTGCGGAAGCGGAAAAGCGTCACCATGACGCTGAAGTAGACGACCGCTTCGGCAAGGAGCAGGAAACTGTTCAGCACTGCCGTCGATCCGCTTTCTCTACCGGAATCGCGGCCAGCCAGCGATTCCACCCCGATCCTGTTTTGACGCGGAAGGGTTAACCGGAGATTTCAACGCGCCTGGTGGCCGGTGGAAAACTTCGGCGGTCAGCGCACACTTGTCCGTGTGTTCGGCCTGATCTGGCAAAAGCGATTGCCGTACGCCGCTGCATCGCCTACATAGCGGCCAACCTCCATTCAAATCGACAATCAAGTCAGTTTTCAGGGAAAGCGCGCGTGGCACGCCAGTTCATCTATCACATGGCCGGCCTCAACAAGGCCTATGGCACCAAGAAGGTGCTCGAAAACATCCATCTGTCCTTCTACCCCGATGCCAAGATCGGCATTCTCGGCCCCAACGGCGCCGGCAAGTCGACGATCCTCAAGATCATGGCCGGCATCGACAAGGAGTGGAGCGGCGAGGCGTGGCTCGCCGAAGGCGCGACCGTGGGCTACCTGGCGCAGGAGCCGGCGCTCGACCCGAACAAGACGGTGTTCGAGAACATCATGGAAGGCGTCGCCGCCAAGACCGCGATCATCGAGCGCTACAACGAACTGATGATGAACTATTCCGACGAGACGGCCGACGAGTCGGCCAAACTCCAGGACGAGATGGATCGGCTGAACCTGTGGGACCTCGAACAGCAGGTCGAGATGGCGATGGAAGCCCTGGGCTGCCCGCCCAAGGATGCCGATGTCACCAAGCTTTCGGGCGGTGAGCGCCGCCGTGTGGCGCTTTGCCAGCTTCTGCTGCGCCAGCCCGACCTTCTGCTGCTCGACGAACCGACCAACCATCTCGATGCCGAAACCACGGCGTGGCTGGAAAAGCATCTGCGCGCCTATCCCGGTGCCGTGATGATCATCACCCACGACCGCTACTTCCTCGACAATGTCACCGGCTGGATCCTCGAACTCGATCGTGGCCGCGGCATTCCCTATGAGGGCAACTACACCAAATATCTCGAAGCCAAGGCCAAGCGCCTCAAGCAGGAAGGCCGCGAGGACGACGCCCGCCAGCGCGCAATCGGCCGCGAACGCGAGTGGATCCAGTCGAGCCCGAAGGCCCGCCAGACCAAGTCGAAGGCGCGTATCCAGGCCTTCCAGGATCTGCTGGACGCAGCCGACAGCCGCCGCCCGACCGACACGCAGATCGTCATTCCGCATGGCGAGCGGCTCGGCAATGTGGTGATCGAGGTCGACGGCCTGTCGAAGGGCTTTGGCGACACGCTGCTGATCGACAATCTGTCGTTCAAGCTGCCGCCAGGCGGCATTGTCGGCGTCATCGGCCCGAACGGCGCCGGCAAGACGACGCTGTTTCGCATGATCACCGGCCAGGAAAAGCCGGATGCCGGCACGATCCGCGTTGGCGAGACGGTCAAGCTCGGCTATGTCGACCAGAGCCGCGACCAGCTCGATCCGTCGAAGACCGTCTGGGAAGAAATCTCGGGCGGCGCCGAAGTGGTCAAGCTCGGCAAGTTCGAGGCCAACACCCGTGCCTATTGCGCCTCGTTCAACTTCCGTGGCGGCGACCAGCAGCAAAAGGTCGGCAATCTCTCCGGCGGTCAGCGCAACCGCGTGCATCTGGCCAAGATGCTGAAGACCGGCGGCAATGTGCTGCTGCTCGACGAGCCGACCAACGATCTGGATACGGAAACGCTGGCGGCACTCGAAGACGCGCTGGAAAATTTCGCCGGCTGCGCCGTGATCATCTCGCACGATCGCATGTTCCTCGACCGCCTGGCGACGCACATCCTCGCCTTCGAGGGCGACAGCCACGTCGAATGGTTCGAGGGCAATTTCGAGGACTACGAGCAGGACAAAATCCGCCGGCTCGGGCCTGAAGCCGTCAACCCGCACCGCATGACCTACAAGAGGCTGACGCGGTAAGGGAGCACGCTGAAGCGGTAGAGCATTGGGGCGGCGAATTCTCAAGACGATATGAGGAGCTCAAATGGCTGATTGGTCCGCCGCCCAATATCTGAAATTCGAAGACGAGCGCACGCGGCCCGCGCGGGACTTGGTGGCCCAAGTGCCGGTCGACTTCCCGCGTCGGGTCGTCGACATAGGCTGCGGGCCTGGCAATTCGACCGAGCTTCTGGTCGAGCGCTGGCCGGATGCGCAGGTGAGCGGTTTCGACACCTCTTCCAATATGATCGAGAAGGCGAGGGCGCGCCTGCCCAATGTCAGCTTCGACCTGGCGGACGCGGCGACTTGGCAGCCGGCCGAACCGGTCAATGTGATCTTCGCCAACGCGGTGTTCCAGTGGCTGCCCACGCATCCGGCGGTGTTCCAGCGGCTGATGGGCTTTCTGGCGCCCGGGGGTGCGCTGGCCGTCCAGATGCCCGACAACCTGCTTGAGCCCTCGCATCAAGTCATGCGGGAAACAGCGGCCGAAATGCCCTTCGCCGACAAGCTCAAGGGCGCGGCGCGCGGTCCGTTGCCGCCGGTGTCGTTCTATTACGACCTGTTGTCGCCGCTCTCCGACCGGCTGGATATCTGGCATACGGCCTACAACCATCCCCTGGCCGACGCCGAGGCGATCGTCGAATGGGTGAAATCGACCGGGCTGAAGCCGTTCCTCGATCTGTTGGACGCCGACGAGCGCAAGATGTTCCTGGATAATTACACGGCCAAGGTCAAACAGGCCTATCCCAGAATGGCGAACGGCAAGGTGCTGCTGCGCTTCCCGCGCATCTTCATTGTCGCCAAGCGGGCCGGCTAGGAAGAATTATCCACTTGCCTGCAGTCGATTGCCGTGGCTTGACCCGGTTTCGCCGTCATGCCCAATTCCTCGCGTGGGGCCATGATGGCCGCGTGGCAGGGGGAATGATGAGTTTGAGAAGATTGCTCTACGGTGGCGGCGTGTGCGCGGCGGCACTTCTGGCGTTCTCGGTTTCGGCGCAAGCCAAGCGGGCGCGCTGTTTCACCTCGGATGATGGGTATTTTCCGTGCAGCTATCGCGCGATCGATGATGCCGGCAGCTTCCGCATCTCGGCGCCGGGTTACCCGACCTATGTGCTGGAGATCGATGGGCCGGGCTTTGCCTATGGCTATGTCAATCTCGGTCGCCGCAACGTGCCGCTGCCGGGGCAGTTCGTCCGCAGCCGCGACGACGGCGCATGCTGGAACAACCCGCAGACCAACACCAAGCTGTGTGCCTGGTGAAGTCCTGTTTCAAACCGGACTGAATCGTTGGTTTAAGCCGGTGTAAACCGGCCGGATGAGAAAAGTGTTGCGCCGAAGCGTTTCGGCGCCCACATGAAGCCGCAACGCCTGCGGATGGGACGGACTGAAACATGCATCGCGTCATCATCAGCGGCATCGGCGCTGAAATTCCTGAAGCTGTCATCACGAATGAAGAACTGGTCGAGAGCTTCAACAGCTGGGTCGACACGGAGAATGCGCGCCGTCAGGGCACCGGCGAGGCGCTGCTGCAGAAATCCGACAGCGACTTCATCGTCCATGCCTCGGGTGTGAAATCGCGTCATGTCATCGAGCGCGAAGGCATTCTCGACCCGACCCGCATGACGCCGCGCATTCCGGCGCGACCGGACGATGCGCTGTCGCTGGAGGCCGAGTTCGGCATCGCCTCGGCCAGGAAGGCGCTCGATCATGCCGGGCTTGAACCGTCCCAGATCGACCTGATCATCTGCTCGGCCTCGCACCACCAGCGGCCCTATCCGGCGATCGCCATCGAAATGCAGGAGGCGCTCGGCACGACCGGCGCCGGCTTCGACATGGGGCTCGGCTGTTCGTCCGCGGCGGCTGCCCTGCACATGGCTGTCAATCTGGTGCGCTCGGGCGCGCACAAGCGCATCCTGGTGACCACGCCGGAAATCATCACCGGCCATCTCAATTTCCGCGACCGGCAGACGCATTTCATCTTCGGCGACGCCTCGGTGTCGATGGTGGTGGAAGGGCTTGCCCAGGGCGACAAACGGCCGGGGCGTTTCGAGGTGCTCGACACGCGGCTGTGGACGCAGATGTCGAACAACATCCGCACCAATCTCGGCTACCACACCCGCACCGCCCAGGATGATCCCTACATGATCAATCTGGAAGGCAATCTGATCAAACAGGTCGGCAACAAGGTGTTCAAGGAAGTCACCGTCGCCGGCCAGAAATTCATCGTCGAATTCCTGGCCGAGCATGGGCTGACGCCGCAGGCGATCAGGCGCTTCTGGCTGCATCAGGCCAATGCGCGCATGAATGCGATGATCCTGAAACTGTCGTTCGGCCACGATGTCGATCACGACCGCGCGCCGATGGTGTTGGAGCGGCTGGGCAACACGGCGGGCGCCGGCGCCATCGTCGCGCTGTCGGAGAACCATGCCGACATGAAACCCGGCGATTTCGGCTTAATCTGCGCCTTTGGCGCGGGGTATTCGATAGGCGGCGCGCTTATCCGAATGCTTTAACGTGCGCTGATATTCAGGTGATGCCGGCCTGCAAACGAAGGCTTTCTGCGCTTCCCCGTTCTACTGCGTCGCAGTAGAACTGTGCTCGCGTACTTAAGTACGCTGCGCTCCGGTTCTCGAAAACCGTCGTTTTCGGCTCGGCCTGACCTGAATCTCAATACACGTTAGGGCACTCTGGCCTGAAAGGGCCATTCGGACTTTCGTCCTCAGTTGGGCCGATTCGCGCCGTCTTCCACTCCCGTTCAACCTGACCTGACCCTCGCACAGCCTGTGTCGGGGTATCTCAACTTGAATCAACGCGATTTCGTTTCCAGAAAGGAGAGTTCCAATGGTCGATGCCCGATGCAGTTGCGGTGCCCTCAGGCTGACGCTGACAGGACCGTCAAAACTGGTTGTCGCCTGCCACTGTCTTGATTGCCAGCGCCGAACCGGCGCACCCTTCGGCGTCGGCGCCTTTTATCCGGCCGAGGCTGTTGCCATTTCTGGAACCGCGAAAGAATTCACCCGCGACGCGGCGAGCGGCGGCAAGGTGCACAACTACTTCTGTCCCAACTGCGGCTCGACGGTCTATTGGAAAGCCGACAGGCTGCCGTCATTTGTCGGCGTCGCCGTCGGGGCGCTGGCCGACCCGAAATACCCGCCACCCGTCCGGTCGATCTTCGAGCAGTCGAAACATGATTGGGTTCAAATCGAGGGTGCCGTCGACCATTTTCGGCAAGGCAGCGGAGCGAAAAAATCGGGCTGAGCTGACGTTCCAACGCACCTTGGCGTGTCAGGCCGGCGTAAAGGGAACCAGCATCGGCACCCGCCTCGCGTAATCGTCATAGGCGGGGCCGAGTTCGCCGCGCAGGAAGCGCTCCTCGAGCTTTGCCTTCATGACGATGCCGATGATGAGCAGCGCGAGACCAGCAACGCCCCAGACCGTGCCTTTCGCCACCATGGTGGCGAGAAGCGCCAGCAGCAATCCTGTGTAGATCGGATGCCGGACCAGCCCGTAAGGGCCGGTATCGACCACGCGGTGGTCCGCCTTGGCGGTGATCGAGGCCGACCACAGCCTGCCCAGATGGATACGCGCCCACCACGAGAAGATGAGGCCGACGGCGATCAGGGCAATGCAGGCCCAGGCCTCGGCCAGGGTCGGAGTCCACAATCTCAACCTGCCTTCATAGCCGTGCGCCGGGACGAACAACAGGACGGTGCCTGCCAGCCAGAAGATACGATAGCGGACCTCCGCGCCGATGGTGGCGCGTCTTTGAGCCGGATCAGCCCACACGGCGGCCGCAATCCAGGTGACCACCCAGACGAGCCAAAGTAGCGCGATTGCCGTTGCCGGTCGCATGAGAACCTCCGCAGCGTCTCGCCACCATGAAAGCGATCCGACGCGGCGGCAATGCGGCACCAATTCCATTTCCGGTAAGAAGATCGTGATCGAATACTTGCTGGGCAAAAACTTTGAACATTTGCAGGCCGCTGTTGTGGCGGCGGATTTCACGATCTAGCTGCAGTGATGCGCTGGCCTTCCGGGCAACATCAATGCAAGGATGGAAGCTCCATCGGAGGGGCTTGGGGCATGAAAGTTGGTCGCGCATGGGTTATCGGCACCAGGTCTTTGGCGTTGGCCGTTGCCTGTTCGTTGGCACTGCCGTTCATTGCGACAACGGCTACGCAGGCCAAATCCGGCGACAGATGGCAAAGCGTTGATGCTGCCGTCCGCGAAGCAGGACGGATGGACAAGGCCGGCATGCGGCCGACGTCGATAGATTGTAAACTCGGCCGGGGACTGCTCATTGTCGTCAGGCTGGAGTATGTGAAGTCAGGGCTTCCCAAGCCGTTTTGGCAGTTTGAGGCTGGCGACGCTGCGCGGATTGCCAAGGCAGAGAAGTTCGCTCGCTCTGTTGATATGCCCAGAACGCAAATCAAGACCTTCCGAAATCCGAGCACAGGCGAAAAGTTCTATTGCGCGATCTGGTCTCGCGAGAAATAGCCGAGAAAAGGCAGCGTGATGCTTCATTCAATGGGACAACTGAACATCCACTGCACGCCATAGGCGTCGACCAGCATGCCGAAATTGCTCCCCCAATATTGCCGCGCCAGGGGAACGGTGATGCGGCCGCCGGCAGCCATGCGGGCAAAAAGCGCGCGCATGGCCACCAACTCGTCGAACTCCAGCATCATGGCGGAGCCTTTCATCGGCTCGGCATCGTCATTGTCGGAGGCATGGAACAGCACGCCCGGACCTTCGAAGCGCGCATGCAGGATTTTTCCGCGCATGGCTTCGGTTCGCACCGGCATGCCGTTGTCGCCCCAGCGCAGAAGGATCGTTCCCCGGCCAAGGCCGCACTGTTCGTAGAAAGCCAGTGCCGGCTCGCAATTGGTGGTGAAGAACAGCGAAGGGGAGAGCCGCATCCCGTCTTTCCCCGCCAGATCAGTGCGCGGCGGCAATGGCGGCGGCAATGAGCGCGTCGCCGGTGAATTGCCTGTCGCCGATGCCCCAGCCGCCGTCGGGCGCGTTGACGATGTTGATCCAGGTGTTTTCTGGCTTGTGCCCGGGCACGCAGAGTTCGGCGACAATGCCAGCGGCCGTGGTGATGAATGCTTGGCGGGCCTCGATCGAGCCAAGTCCGATATTGGGCAATTTCAACTCAACCATCACGACGGGCCTGTTGGCGCCGCCGGCATAGATGTGGCGGGACGGCAGGATATGGACCGTGCCGCCGACGATGGCGCTGAAGAAGGAATTGCCGGTGGCGCCCGAAGCTTCGATGAGGGCGGCGCTGAGGCGCGGCAGGATTTCGTGCTCTCCGGCCTCTGTCAGTACGCCTTCCGGTGCGGTCACGGTGATTGGCATTTGGTCTCTCCTTGTCCTCGGGCTGCATGGCCTTGCCGGAAGCATTGTCTTCCGGCTTGCCATGTTTCGTATCAATTGATACGTTATGTGAAACGGGCAAGTCAACAGGTTTCGTATCGATCACTATGGATAATTTGGAAAAGGCCCGGGGTGGTCGTCCCCGCGCGTTCGACCCAGACCAGGCGCTGGATGCGGCGATGCATCTGTTCTGGGAACATGGCTACGAGGCGACGTCGCTGGCCATGTTGCGCGAGGCGATGGGGCTGACGCCGCCGCAGATCTACAACGCCTTCACCGACAAGGAGACTTTGTTCCGCAAGGCGCTGACGCGCTACCACGAGACGGAGATCGGCTTTGCGCTGGACGCGCTGAGCGCGCCGGTGCCGACGCGCGAGGCGATCCGGCGGCTGCTGCAGGGCGCGGCGGAGGCCTATTCCAGGCCCGGCAAGCCCGGTGGATGCCTTTTTGTCAGCGGCGCCCTGGCAGCCTCACCGCAGGCGCAAGCCATCGCGGATGAACTCAAGGCCTATCGCAAGGCGAGCGAGGCGGCGATCGCGGAGCGTCTGGCCAAAGGCCAGGCGGTGGGCGACCTGCCGGAAGGCTTCTCCGTCGAGAGCTTCGCCAAATACATCGCCGGCGTCATGAACGGCATGTCGATCCAGGCGCGGGACGGCGCATCGTCCGACGAGTTGCGCATTATGGCCCAGACCGCTCTTGCGGCCTTGCCGCCCGAAGAGCAAAAACGGGGAGCATGATTCAAGGACGGAACGCCATCATGGATCTCTTCCCCGAAGCCGAGAAGCCGGTCGAAATCATCCCGGCCAAGAAGCTCGCCGCTCGCGCTGCGGCGCTTTTTGTCGCGCCGGCCGATCATTTCCAGACAAGACCGGTGGAGGAATTGCGGCTCGGCTTCGACGGTATTTTGGGCGATTTCCACGCCGGATCGACGCGGCGCTCGGGCGGGCGCGAACCCTGGTATCCGCGCGGCACCGAAATGCGCAACGAGCGGCAGCTGTCGATCGTGGCCGCGGACGAACTGGCCATCGTCGCCGAGCGGATGGGCCTTCCCGAGATCAAGCCGGAATGGATCGGCGCCAATCTGGTGATCGAAGGCGTGCCGCATCTGTCGATGCTGCCGGCCGGCACGCTGCTGTTCTTCAAGGATGGCGTCACCCTCAAGGTCGACGCCCAGAACGGACCATGTCGCATCGCCGGGCGATCGATAGCCGAAAATGCTGATATGGCCGACATCGAGGCCGGCGCGCTGCTCTTTCCCAAAGTGGCCAAACGGCTGCGTGGCGTGGTCGCCTGGGTCGAGAAGCCCGGAACGATCAGCGCCGGCGAAGAGATTTCGGCGCGGGTGCCGGAGCAGTGGATTTATGAGGCATAGTTCCTTCCGGGCTCGATCGGCGGGAGAAGGGCAGGGCCACGCTTGAGCTCACAGGGCGCAGGCGGACTGCCGGAATAGCAGTTTGACAGGTTGCAAATGATTGTCCGAGCTAGCCGCAGAGAGATCCTCAAATATATGGGAGCGACGATAGTGGTTAGCGCGACACCAGCCATGGCGGACGGCGACTGGCAGACTGCCGCGCCAAACACGATGGGATTCAAATCCGACCCCGCAACGAGCTTCGACGAGCTGGCGAAGACGGGCAAACTGGCAGGGGTCCATGGGGTCGTTGCCCTTCGGGGCGGTCGTATCGTGTTCGAGCGCTACATGGACGGGAACGACATGAAGTGGGGGCAGTCGCTCGGGAACGTGGCATTTGGACCCGAAACGCTGCACGATGTCAGGTCCGTCACTAAAAGCATCGTCGGTCTGCTCTACGGCATCGCGCTCGCCGGCGGCAAGGTGCCGGGGCTTGACGAACCCGTTGTCGCGCAGTTTCCAGAGTATATCGATCTTGCCGGCGATCCGCAGCGCAAGCGCCTGACCGTTCGCCATGCCTTGACCATGACGCTTGGCACGGAGTGGAATGAAAATATTCCATACACCGACCCGGCCAACAGCGAAATCGCCATGGAACAGGCGCCGGATCGGTATCGCTTCATCCTCGATCGCCCGATACTCACCGAACCGGGAAAGAGATGGACCTACAGCGGCGGAGCCGTAGCGCTGCTTGGGAGGATCATCGAGAGAGGCACCGGGCAGAGCCTGCCTGAATTCGCGCGGGGAGCGCTGTTTGATCCCCTGGGGATCAACGCCATGGACTGGATTCGCGGACAGGACGGCGAAGCGTCGGCGGCATCGGGGCTGCGGCTGGCGCCGCGCTCGCTGGCTCGCATTGGGCAGATGATACTGCAGCACGGTCAGTGGGAAGGCCGTCCGATCGTGCCAAAATCCTGGCTCGATCAGAGTTTCCAGCCCGCCGCATTGGTCGACATCGGCTGGCCGGGAATGCGCTACGGCTATCTCTGGTATCTGGGCGAAGAGGCCATAACGGATAGAGCCGGGACGTATGGGGAGCGGTTTGTCGCCGCCTTTGGAAATGGCGGACAAAGGTTGTTTGTCTTCCCCGGCCTCGATTTCGTACTCGCCATAACGACCGGAAACTACGATTCTCCCGATCAGTGGCGAGCGCCGGCGGCCATATTGTACAACGTATTTCTTCCCAGCCTGACCGGCACCTGACCGATCGCTACGGGCCCGGGCCAGCTGCACCGCCTGGAGGGCGATGCAGCAGTGCGCCTCAGCCCTTGCGGTTCTTCCTGGCGCCTTGCGCCATGACCGACACGTGGTCCCACTTGTCCCAGGTGGCGAGGCGGTTGGCGTATTCCTGGCGGATCATCGGCAGGCCGCCATCGCCGAAGAACACCCTGAGCGGGGGCTCGGCGGCGTCGACAATGGCCAGCATCGCCGGACCGGTCGCTTCGGGATCGCCGGCGACCGAATTGGCGCGGCGCTCGGCCATCTTGGCGCGGGCGGGCGCATAGGCCTCCATCGGCTTGGAGATCTTGGCCGAGGCGCCGGACCAGTCGGTGGAGAAGCCGCCTGGCTCGACCAGCGTGACATGGATGCCGAATTCCCCAACCTCGATGCTGAGCGACTGGCTGAAGGCTTCCAGCGCCCATTTCGAGGCGTGGTAGAGGCCGAGCGAGGCAAAGGCGTTGACGCCGCCGATCGACGAGATCTGGATGATGTGGCCGGAGCGCTGTGCCCGCATGATCGGCAGCACCGCCTGCGTGACCCAGAGCGCGCCGAATACATTGGTTTCGATCTGGTCGCGGGCTTCCTGCTCGCTGACTTCCTCGATGGCGCCAAAATGGCCGTAGCCGGCATTGTTGATGACGACGTCGAGCCGGCCAAAGCGCTTGTGCGCCTCGGCGACAGCCGCATCGACGGCTTTCTTGTCGGTGACGTCGAGTTTTATCGCGGCGATGTTGTCGCCATATTTCTCGACCAGATCGGCGAGCGTGCCGGCATCACGGGCGGTCGCGGCAACGCGGTCGCCGCGCGCCAATGCGGCCTCGGCCCAGACGCGGCCAAAACCCTTCGACGATCCGGTGATGAACCAAACCTTGTTTGTCATGATGTGGAATCCTTACCCCTGCGGGCGCAATTTTTAAAGCGGAGGCTTCTCCGCTTTCGCGCATATACGGCCTATCGCGTGATTTTCCAGAGGCGCGGGGGAATCTTTTTGAACGGACGCCCTTTGATCAGGGATACGTCACCTGAGACGACCAGGCCGGATCGTCGTGTTTTTGCCAGTAAAGCGCCATCAGCCGGCCGGTAACAGGCCCGACCTTGCCGTCGGCGATCGCCGCGCCATCGATCTCGGTCACCGGCATGATGCCGCCTGCGGTCGAGGTGATAAAGACCTCGTCGGCCGCCTTGAGCGCGGCGACGCTGACATCGGCGGCGGCGGCGACAAGACCTTCTTCGGCGCTGAGATCGAAAACGGTGCGGCGGGTGATACCAGGCAGCACGCCGATGGCCGGCGTCGACAGTTTGCCATCCTTGACGCAGAAGACGTTGAAGCCCGGGCCTTCGGCGACATTGCCGTTGAAGTCGAGGATGAGCGCCGTCTCCGCGCCGCGGTCATAGGCGTCGTAGAGGCCGCGCACCAGGTCGAGCCAATGGTAATTCTTGATCGACGGATCGACCGAAGCCGGCGGGATGCGCACCTTGTCGCTGATGGCGACGCGCAGGCCGCGCCGCAGCTGCTCGGCATTGGCGACCGAGCCGAACGGCACCGCAAAGGCCATGAAGCGGTTGATCGCCTGGCGCGGATCGCGGCTGAAGGTCGGCGAGGCGCCGCGCGTGCACAGCATTTCGACATAGGCGGCGCGATGACCCGACAGGGCGACGCAATTGTGCAGGATTTCGGCCACGCCATCCCTGTCGAAAGGGATGGTCATGCGCAGTTTTTCGAGGCCGCCGAAGAAGCGGTCGAGGTGCAGGTCGAGGCGGAAGAAGCGGCCGTTCCAGACATGTACCGTGTCATAGGTGGCATCGGAATGCAGGAACCCCCAATCCAGCACCGACACCTTGGCCTGCGACATCGGCAGGTACTGGCCGTCGAGGTAGGCGATGCCGTCGGGATAGGCGTGCGGGTCGACATGGCGCTCGCCGACCGTGGGCAGCGGTTTTGCAGCCTGTGTTGCCGTCGTCTGGTCCATCGGGGCCTCCTCGCGGGCAGGGCGAACCATCAGCCTACCGGCCTGGGATAGAAGGCATAGTGCCAGCCGTCCGGCGCTGTTCGTCCTCCTCGATCCGGTCGATACACCGGATTGGAATTGCCTTATGATCGGATGGCTTGGGAATGGAGGGGGATATGGGCAGGCTTGGGACCATCATCGCGACCATGATGATTTTCGCCGCCGTGGGCAAGGCCGGCGCGCAGTGCGTGAAACAGGGCGACGAACTCTGCCAGAACGGCCAGACCTATCGCTGCGAGAAGACCGGCAGCGAATTGACGCCGATCTTCCAGAACCTGCCTTGCGCGGTGAATGCGCCGGCGCAGACGCTGACGGGCACCTGGGTCGGCAGCGGCCACCAGAGCCCGGCGGGTGATGCCGGCGCCGACTGGTCGATCGCCATGACGATCAGGGATGACGGCGCGTCGATCGACTATCCGTCACTCGGCTGCGGCGGATCGCTGTCGCAGACGTCGAGGGACGCGGCGTCGGCGGAATTCCACGAGAGCATCACCTACGGCCAGGACAAGTGCATCGATGGCGGCGACATCACCGTCCGGTTCTTCAAGGGAAACCTTTCCTGGACCTGGGTCGGCCAGGCCGACGGCCAGCCCTACAACGCGATCGCCGTGCTGACGCGGCAATAGCCGCCTCATTCCTCCTCGTCGTCGGCGTCGAGCAGGCGTGTCGCGCGCCAACGGGTGAGCACGATGTTGGTCTGCTCGATGACGAAGAAGCGGGCGGAGTCGCGGTCATACCCCTCGGCCAGCAGCTTTTCGTAGTCGGTATGCATGTGGCGGATGTGGGCAATGGTTGCCAGCCACACGGCAATGCCTGGCGGCAAGGTCTTCATATGCACGGCGCCGGCATCCGCGCGGATCTTTTCCATGTCGGCATAGGGCGCCAGCGGCAGAAGGGCTGTCAGCGCCTTGGCGATGGCGCGGCGGCGGCCGGTTGGTGCTGTCATCGCTCATCGCGTCCTTCGATGGTCGCCTCCGGTATGGCGTCGGTCGAGGCGAAGTAGGGCTTGATGTCGATGACCGGCGTGCCGTCGAGCACGTCGATGGCGTCGAGATCGATGCGCCCGGTGGCGATGTCCAATCCGACGAGCCTTGCCACATGCAGGCCGACCGGGTTCGGCCGGGCAGGGGAGCGCAGGCCGAATACGCCTTTTGCTTCAGCCGCATGGCGGGGTTTCTGCACAATCAGATTCCGCGGCGCATGATGCAGCCAGGACAGGATGATGACATGGCTGGCGCGTTCCAGGCCCTGCAAGCCAGGGCGATAAAGCGCGTCGATGGTCAGCACCGCCGGCTGCCCGGCCTTGCGCGCCGTGCGCATGTTCTTCGGGCAGCTTTCCCGTGTCGTCCAGGGCGAGGCGATGCGGCCTATGAAGACGACGCCGCCATCCGCCGGCATCATTGCCGGATCCTGGTCCAGCCTCTGCTCGCCTTCGCGTGCCTCGAACATTTCGCGTGGCCCGCTCATTCTGCCCATCTCTGTTTTGGCGTCTGTCATTGTCCGAAGACCGCACCACATTTTCGGGCGGCGCGCACCGGAAAATCACGCATGCGGCATTTTCTTGTCCGGAAGCGACATAGCGCTTGCAAGGTTTTGAAAATCGACATAAACATATGTTTATATCTTTTTCAAAGTGAATGCGCTGAAAAGAGAATACGCTGATGCATGTTTCGCTCGACACCATGGTGGATACGCTGAAGGCGGCGGCCGAATCCAGCCGTCTGCGCATATTGGCACTGTTGTCGCGTGGCGACCTCACCGTTTCCGATCTTACGGAAATTCTCGGCCAGTCGCAGCCGCGCGTCTCGCGGCATTTGAAGCTGCTGCTCGAGGCCGGGCTGATCGGCCGTTACCAGGAAGGATCGTGGGCGTTCTTCCGCCTGTCGGATACCGATTCCGCGCGTGACTTCGTCATGGGGCTGGTTTCCAGCATTCGCGGCGCCGACCCGCAGGTCGAGCGCGATCTCGAACGCCTGGCCTCGGTCAAGCGCAAGCGGCAGGACCGAGCGGCGGAGTATTTCTCGGTGAATGCCGCAAGCTGGGATCATATCCGCTCGCTGCATGTGCCGGACCGTGCGGTCGAGGCGGCGATGCTGAAGCTGGTCGGCAAGCGGCCGTTCCAGTCTATGCTGGATCTCGGCACCGGCACCGGCCGGCTCCTCGAAATCTTCTCGCCGCTCTACCGGCGCGGTGTCGGCATCGACATGTCGCGCGAGATGCTGACCGTGGCGCGCGCCAATCTCGACAAGGCTGGCGTTTCGAACGCGCAGGTGCGGCAGGGCGACATCTTTTCGCCGCCGGTCGAGCGCGATGCTTTCGATCTCGTCACCATCCATCAGGTGCTGCACTATCTCGACGATCCGGCCCGCGCCATCCACGAGGCGGCGCGGCTTTTGCGGCCGTCGGGCCGGCTGGTCATCGTCGACTTCGCGCCGCACACGCTGGAATTCCTGCGCGAAGAGCACGCGCATATGCGCCTTGGCTTTTCCGACCGGCAGATCGGCGAATGGTTTGCCGAGGCCGGCCTCGATCTCGAGGATGCCCAGGAATTCGAGCCGCGCGGCGGCAATGAGGCCAGGCTCACCGTCAAACTCTGGCTTGGCCGCGACCGGCGCCTGCTGATTGCCGACCCTGCCAATGACAGCCAGCAGACCAAAGTGAATTCGATAGGGGAAATCGCCTGATGAACCAGTTCCGCTTTTCCCGCCGCCCCGACATTGGCGACAAGGTCAAGGTTTCCTTCGAATTCTTCCCGCCCAAGAACGACGAGATGGAGGCGCGCCTCTGGGACACGGTCACAAGGCTGGAACCGCTGAAGCCGAAATTCGTCTCGGTGACCTATGGCGCCGGCGGCTCGACGCGTGAGCGCACGGCGCGCACCATCGGCCGCATCCTGAACGAGACCAGCCTGACGCCGGCCGCGCACATGACCTGCGTCGATGCCGCCCGTCATCAGGTCGACGCGGTGATCCAGGAATTCGCCGATATGGGCGTCAAGCGCTTCGTCGCCCTGCGCGGCGATCCGGCCGCGGGCGTGGGCACCGCCTACCGCCCGCATCCGGACGGCTACGCCAACGGCGCCGAACTGGTCGGCGCGCTGAAGGACGCGGGTGATTTCGACATTTCGGTTTCGGCCTATCCGGAAAAGCATCCGGAAAGCCCCGATTTCGCCACCGATATCGACATGCTCAAGCGCAAGGTCGACAATGGCGCGACGCGGGCGATCACCCAGTTCTTCTTCGACAATGATCTCTACGAGCGCTACGTCGAGCGCGCGCGGCGCGCCGGCATCTACATCCCGATCGTTCCCGGCATCCTGCCGGTGCACAATTTCACCCAGGTCGCCAATTTCTCGGCGCGCTGCGGCGCGCTGGTGCCGGCATGGCTGGCCGAGCGCTTCGAGGGCCTGCAGAACGATCCGCAGACCCATGCGCTGGTGGCATCCGCGGTCGCCGCCGAACAGGTGCTGGACCTGGTCGAACGCGGGGTGGGCGACTTCCACTTCTACACGATGAACCGCGCCGACCTCGTTTTCGCCATCTGCCACATGATCGGCATCCGCTCGCACGAGGCGGAGGTGGCAGGTTCGGCTGCGGCGTGAGGTGTAATGCATGTCGCCCAAAAGTGGCCCCCGTTTTGGGAGAACGACATGCATAAAAAAAGACCTAAAGCGCGCCGCATGAATCCGTTCGGACGCGACGCGCTTTAGCCCGAACAGCAAAAGGCCGGGTAAAAACCCGGCCTTTCGAATTGCTTAGACTATCTGGTGCTGGTCTTCCCCGTTTTGGCGGGTTCAGGGAAGGACGCCCATAATGAGGGCGCCGATGAAAGCAAACGCAGCACAAATCATCAATGCGTTGATTGGCCTCGTAAGTCCCATGACATAGCCTCCTCTTAAAGAGCTATGCCCTGGAGTCTAGGTTCATTTGTGCCACAGGCAAGCGGAAAATGTGCTGCATTGCGACGTGATTGTGAAATTTGCGACCTCGGTTTTGCCGTTAGCCGTTGAAACTTCTCGGCAAAAACCCGCTGCGGACCTGTGAATAAATTGTGGCGGCGGCGTGTCGATGCTGTGTCATGGCAGCGCTACCGCCGCGAAGGTCGGCTTCGATTTTCGCGCCAATGCAGAGATTCAATCGGAGTGGTTAGAGCGTCCCTTGAGCGTTGGACGCGCTGTGCTCTAGCGTCGGCCGAATACTCGTCCATCGATGGTGAGCAGGCCAAGTGCGATCAGCACCACGCCGCCGATCTCGAACAATTCCAGCCGCTCGCCCAGAAAAAGAAAACCGAGCAGCATGGCGCTGGCCGGCACGATCAGCGTGACCAGCGAGGCGTTGGTGGCGCCGGCCGAGGCGACGAGGTTGAAATAGAGGATGTAGGCGAAGGCAGTGGAGAGCAGTGCCAGTGCCAGCACCGCCGCCCAGACCGGCGGCGAGGCCGAGAACAGGCCGGCCGTGCCGTGCGTGAGCAGCACGACCGGTATCATGATGATGGTCGAAGCGGTCAGCTGCCCGGTGGCGATGACCGGCGAGGGCACGCCCTTGAAGTGGCGGGCGACCATCAGCGCGACGCCATAGGACAGAGACGCTCCGATCAGCGCGAATTTCGCCCAGACCGGGCCGCCGAGCCCGGCGAGCAGGCCGGGACCGATCATGACGGCGGTGCCGGCGACGCCGAGCCCGATGCCGGCGAGCTTGTTCCAGGAGAGCTTTTCGTCCGATGTCAGCGCGTTGGCGAGGATCAGCGTCCAGAACGGCGTCGTCGCGTTGAGCACCGAGGCGACGCCGGCGCCAAGCTCGGTCTGGCCGGCGAAGATCAGCGAGAAGGGGACGACATTGTTGGTGAAGGCCAGCAGGAAGAACAGGCCGGCATGGGGAAAGGCAAGGCGGAAGGACGGGCCGCGCAGGGCGAGATAGATCTGCAGCGCGATTGCGGCGATGGCGACGCGAAACAGCACCAGCACCAGCGGGTGAAGCTCCGCCACCGCGATGCGGGCGAAGAAGAACGAACCGCCCCAGATGGCGCCAAGCAGCAGCAATTGCCCCCAATCGGCGAGCGTCATCGGTCCGCGTGGTGCTGATGCAGCGGCAATTGCCATGTGGAATCGTCCTCCCCCCGATGGGCCGACATGCCGGCCCGAATGCCGGCCGGTCAGGAAGATGGCATAGTCTGTCTTATGACAAGGGCCACCCGAAACCTGATCGCTGGCAAACGATGCTGCCAAAACTACCGCCGCAGCGTCAGGTGCACGAGACACAGAATTGTTTTCATTGGCCGCTAGCTTGGATTAATTGTGCGCAGCCGAGATCGAGGATTCGTCAATGCAGCGATTCGAGAATGCCCGCGAGGCGGCACTGGCGCTTCGTCCCGACGATCCGGTCTATTGCTTCCGCCCGCAGGTGCTGAAGGCCGATGCCAGGCAGTTCATGGGCATGTTCCCCGGCAAGACCGCCTATGCGGTCAAGACCAATGGCGAGCAGATCGTGCTGAAGACCTTGGTCGAGGCCGGCGTCACCGCCTTCGACGTCGCTTCGCCCGGCGAATTCGCCGCCGTGCGCGCCGTCTCCTCCGATGCCGAGATGCTCTACATGCACCCGGTCAAGGCACAGTCGGATATCAAGCTGGCGCTGGAGAAATACGGCATCCGCGTCATTTCGCTCGACCATGAGGACGAAATCACCAAGCTGACGCGGGTGGTGCGGGCACTCGACATCGACCCGGGCTCGATCAGCGTGTTCGTGCGCATCCAGACGAAAGGGTCGGCGGCTTACGAACTGTCGAAGAAGTTTGGCGCCGGGCCGGCCTATGCGGTCGAGCTCGCCGAGCGACTGAACCGCACCGGCTACAAGGTCGGCCTGTGTTTCCATGTCGGCAGCCAGATCGAGGATCCCGACACTTATGAGCGGGCGCTGGCTTCGGCCGACTGGGTGCGCAACCGGCTGACCTTCGACGTCGCCGGGCTCGATGTCGGCGGCGGCTTTCCGGCCGAATACGGCCACGATCCCAACCGCAAGCAGATCGAGATGCCGTCGCTCGGCCAGATCATGTCGCGGCTTTCCGGCGACCTGAAGGAATACCAGTTCGACCAGATGCCGCTGGTGGCGGAACCGGGCAGGGTGATCGTGGCGCGCTGCCTGTCGCTGATCGTGCGCGTGCTGTTGCGCAAGGGCAAGCGGCTCTACATCAATGACGGCATCTGGGCGTCGCTGTCGGATTCATGGACCGGCAAGATCACGCTGCCGGCGCGCTTCATCCCCGATCCGGCAATCAGGACCCGCAATGGCGACGAAAAGAACATCGTGCCGTTCAAGGTCTGCGGCGCGACCTGCGATTCCGTCGACATCCTGTCCAGGCCGTTCTGGCTGCCGGAAACCGTCGACACAGGCGACTGGATCGAAATCGGCCATATTGGCGCCTATTCGCTGTCGCTTCGCACACGCTTCAACGGCTTCTATCCCGACACATTCGTCGAGGTGACGACGCCGTTCGACGAGGGTGACGCGCCGCAGGGCTTCGCCAGCCTGGAGACGATGGCGGATTAGGGAGTGGGGAGTGGGCAGTAGGCAGTAGGCAGTAGGCAGTAGGCAGTAGGCAGTAGGCAGTAGGGATCGTTGATTATTCCCTCGCTTTGAATGCCACCTTCGGTATTTGCCTACTGCCTACTGCCTACTTCCCGTCCTTACGCCACGCCACCGCCGGCCTGGATGTTCTCGCCGGTCAGCCAGCGGGCCTCGTCGCTGGCCAGGAAGACCGCGACATCGGCAACGTCGCGCGGCGCACCGATCCGGCCGAAGGGCGACATGCCGGCAGCCACGGCGCGATCGCGCTCTGGAAGCAGGTCCGTGTCGGTGAAGCCCGGCGACAGCGCATTGACGGTGACGCCGCGCGATCCGAGTTCACGCGAAAGCACGCGGACGAACTGTTCGACGGCGCCCTTGCTGCCAAGGTAGAGCGCCGTCTGCGTGAAGAACATCTTCGTGCCGCCGGTGGAGACAGCGATGATACGGCCGCCGTCGCGCACCCGGCGCGCTGCTTCCTGCAAGGTGAAGAGGGTGCCCTTGGCATTGGTGCCGAAGACCTGATCGAAATCGGCTTCGGTCACCTCGGTCAGCGGTTTGATGACGGCGACGCCGACATTGGCGACGACGATGTCGATTGCGCCCAGCTTGCTCTCGGTCTCGTCAAACAGCCGGCGGACATCGGAAACGCTTGATATGTCGGCCTGGATAGCGAGCGCCTTTCCACCCTTGCCGGTGATGCCGGCGACGACCACTTCTGCGGCTTTCCGGTTGCCGACATAGTTGACGACGACGGCAGCGCCCTGGGCCGCGAGTCCTTCGGCGATGGCCCGGCCGATGCCGCGCGAACTGCCGGTGACGATTGCGGTTTTGCCGTGCAGAGACTGGGACATGATCAATTTCCTTCAACCATCCTGGCCCGCGGCTTTGCCCGCGATGCGGCCGATGGCTGAGAGATAGCGGCATGCAATTGATCAGATAATGACCTATTATCTGACTGGCTTGTTAATCCATGGATACATAATGCGCGGATCCGAATTCACCGAGCTCAAGGCATTTTCCGCCATCGTCGAAGAGGGCAGTTTCGTCCGTGCCGCCGCGAGGCTGCGCGTGTCGCCGCCGGCGCTCAGCCAATCCATCCGGCAGTTGGAGGCGCGCGTCGGCGTCAGGCTCCTCAACCGCACGACGCGCAGTGTCTCCGCGACCGCCGCCGGCGACGCGCTTTTTTCGCGCCTTGCCGTTGCCTTTGGCGAACTGGAAAGCGCCATTGCCGATGTTCATGCGGCCCGCGATCGGCCGGCGGGTTCGCTGCGCATCAATGTGCCGCGTGTCGCCGCCATGCGGTTCATCGCGCCGATCCTCGGGGACTTCCAGCGCTGCTATCCCGATATCGCGCTGACCGTCATCGTCGACGACAGGCTGGCCGACATTGTCGAAGGGCGGTTCGATGCAGGAATCCGGCTCGGCGAACGGCTGCAGAAGGACATGGTGGCAGTGAAACTGAGCGAGGATCTGCAGATGGCCGCGGTGGCCGCTCCCGCCTATCTCGAGAACCGGGCCATACCGCGTCATCCGCAGGAACTGCACCAGCACCAATGCATCAAATTTGAGTGGCCGGGCGGCGGCAACCTCTATCGATGGGAGTTCGCGCGCGGCAAGCGGGCCCTGGAAATCGCCGTCGAAGGCAGCCTGACCGTCAATGATACCGAACTGATGCTCACTGCCGTGCTGGATGGCGTGGGCGTTGCCTATATGCTCGAATACCAGGTTCGGCCCTGGATCGAGCAAGGCCGGCTGGTCCGTTTCCTGGAAGCCTGGTCACCCAGTTTTCCCGGCTTTTATCTATACCACCCAAGTTCGCGGCACGTGCCGCCAGCCTTGCGCGCGTTCATCGATTTCGTGCGGGCAAGGAGAGTAGTGAGTAGTGAGTAGTGAGTAGTGAAAAATTCCCTACTGACTATTCACCCCGTCACAGCTTGGCCAAAAGCTCCGGTGTCGGCCAGCCGTCCACCGGCAGGCCAAGCCGCATCTGCTCCTTGCGGATCGCTTCGCGGGTGTTGGTGCCCAGAATGCCGTCGACCGTGCCGACGTCGTAGCCACGGGCTTCGAGCTTGGTCTGCAGCGCCTTCATCTGCTCGTTGTTGAGCCCCGGTTCTGGAGTGCGCGGATCAAGCGGCGGCGCGCCGGCGAGCCGTGCGGCGAGATTGGCGGCGGTCAGCGCGTAGGTGAAGGACTGGTTCCATTCGAGATAGACGTCGAAATTGTCGTAGGTGAGGAAGGCCGGGCCCTTGCGGCCCATGGGCAGCGCCAGGCCGGCCTTCAGGCCCTTGTCGACAAGCGGCGAGCCGTCGGGATTGGTGACGCCCCACTGCGCCCATTGCGTCAGTGGCAATTTGTTGGTGCGCCCGGTCTGGTCCCAGGGCATCTCGTCGGGCACGCGCACTTCCTGGATCCAGGGCTCGTCGCGCTTCCAGCCGCGCGACAGCACCTTGTTGGCGGTAGTCATGATCACGTCGGGCACGCTGTTGCGCAGATCGATCTTGCCGTCGCCGTCGCCGTCGACGCCCCGGGCCAGGTAGTCCGAAGGCAGGATCTGCGTCTGGCCGATCTCGCCGGCCCAGGCGCCCTTGACGTCGGCCGGCAGCACGCCGCGATCGATCAGCTCCAGAAGCGGCACCAGCTGCTGGCGGAACAGCTGCGGGCGGCGGCAATCATGCGAAAGCGTCACCAGCGCGCTCAGCGTGTGGAAATCGCCCTGTACGGCGCCGAAATCCGTCTCCAGCGCCCAGAAGGCGGTGATGACCGGCGCCTGCACGCCGAACTGCTGGTCGGCGCGGGCGAAGACATCGGCGTATTTCTTCATGTTCGCCGCGCCTTGCTTCAGCCGGTAGGCCGAGATCATGCGGTTGGAGAACTCGATGAAGGTCTGGGTGAAAACGCCCTGGGCGCGGTCGCGCGCCAGCGCCCTCTCGTCCAAGGAGGCATCTTCCAGCGCGTCGAGACCGACGGCGCCGACACCGGCGGCCTTGGCTTCCGCCGCCACGCGCTGTTTCCAGGTTTCGAAGTCGCCGCCGCATTCCTGCGCCATCGCCGGCAAGGCCGTGGCGCACAGGAATAGCGCCGCGAGGGCTTGGGAACGCAGTCGCATCAGCTTCCTTTCGAAACGAAGAGGGCATTGTCGTGCCTGGCTGGAAGCCCAACGCCCCTGAATAACCGGCGGTTGCAGTTTTTACCGCTGGCTGTGTCGAAAAGCAGGCGGCAGCCCCGGTGTCAACGGGTGTTCTGCCGCAGCCACTTATTCCATGCGGCTTCGCTGCCGTTGAAGACGTTGATGTCTGATTTGCCGGTCATGCCGGGGACGATGCCTGTCCCGGTGTATTGCCAGAAGGTGAAGGGGTGGCTGCCATATTTTTCGCGCGGGTGGCCGGCGACCGAGCGCAGCCAGTAGGGATAGCCGCGGAAGGTCGACAGCTGGTTGTCGTCGAAGAAGTCGACGGATGTATAGATGATCGGCTTCTTGCCGTAATGCCGCTCGACGATCTGGAGGAAGGTGGTCATCTCCGCGCGCACGGTGGCGGCGTCGGGGCGCAGCCTGCAGGTCGGCGATTTCGGGTTCCATTCCATGTCGAGGACCGGCGGCATGGCCGAGCGGTCGACGGGAACGTTCTGGATGAACCAGCGCGCCTGCTGGGCGGCCGGGGTGCAGAAATAGAAGAAATGATAGGCCGCGCGCGGGACGCCGGCGGCTTTCGTGCGCGCCCAGTGCTCGTTGAAATACTCGTCGAAGCGGTCGCCGCCTTCGGTGGCCTTGATGAAGGCGAAGGAAATGCCGCTTGCCTTGGCCGTCGGCCAGTCGACCGAGGTCTGGTACTTGGAGACGTCGGTGCCGTGAACGGCATAGTTCCACGGCGCGCCGCTGTCCCACTCATGCGGCTTGGAATCCTCGAAGCGCGGCGCACGCACGGCGACTGTCGGGCTGCTGGAAGCGGATGGCGACAGGGGCGACAGATCGTCCACCGTCGAGCAGGCGCCAAGCAGCGTCAGCATGAAAAGGGCCGCAAGACGGCGCATCACAACTTCCAAGCCGGAAACAGCCGGTCGCTGATGGGTCTGTGAACCGATGGCCGACGATTGGTCGAGCCCCCTCCAGGCGATCGCCCCACAGCATCGCCCAGTCTATCTGTTTTCGTGCATGTCGTCCCAAAACCGCAGCGCGCTTTTCGGGCGGCATGCATCCTGTGATCGCCGATCATGGTTGATAATCCGTTGACGGCGCTCGACAAGAGCCCTGATTTTGCGGAAGCAATGGCGGCAATTCGATGACATAAGGGGCGGGCGAAAGCCCGGGAGGAAGCGGATGCGGTTTGTCGTGAAGATCGTCAAATGGCTGCTTGGCCTGATCGTTCTGGCGGTCGCCGGGCTGTTTGCCTGGCTTTACATCGCGCCGCCCGAACTGATCCGCGTCGGTTCCGGCTATTCGGCCAAGATCGTCTGCTCCAACGTCTTCATTGCTGGGCGCGATGCCAACGAGGTGCTTGCCGTCGACGTGCAGGCGCCGGGCCACCCGCTGTTGCGGCTGATGCGGGTCTCGGTCGACAAGAACCGGGGGACGGTTTCGGCGGGCCTGCTGGGCTTCCTCGGCAAGAGCGAGGCGGTTTCGCGCGATGGGCTGGGCTGCGCCTCGATCCCCGACGGCGATGTCGGCAAGGCGCGGCGCACGGCGGTTCATGTCGAACCCGCGGCGACCAGCCAGGATACGCTGTGGCCCGAAGGCGAGCGGGTCGAGGCGTCGCAGGATCCGGTGATCGCCAAGCTTCTCGACGATGCGGCGCTGACCGGTGCAGGCATGCGCGCGGTGGTCGTGGTCAAGAACGGCCGCGTCGTCGCCGAACGCTATGGCCAGGGCTTTTCCGCCAAGACGCCGCTGCTCGGCTGGTCGATGACCAAGACGGTGAATGCCGCCATCATCGGCACGCTGGTCAAGGACGGCAAGATGGCCGTCGACAACAAGGGCCTGTTCGCCCCTTGGAAGGCGGACGGCCGTGCCGCCATCAGCCTTGCCGACATGATGGCGATGTCGAGCGGGTTGGAGTTCAACGAGGATTATGGCGACGTCGCCGACGTTACGCGCATGCTCTATCTCGAACCCGACATGGCGGGCTTTGCCGAATCAAAGCCTCTGGCGGGCGAGGTCGGCAAGGTGTTTTCCTATTCGAGCGGGACGGCGGTGATGCTGTCGCGGCTCTGGCAGGACGCGATCGGCGACAAGGCCAAGGCGCTGACATGGCCACGCAGCGCATTGTTTGAGCCGCTCGGCATGCACAGCGCCGTGCTCGAAACCGACGAGCAGGGCACGTTCGTCGGCTCGTCCTATCTCTACGCCACCGCGCATGACTGGGCGCGCTTCGGCCAGTTCCTGCTGCAGGGCGGCGTGTGGAACGGCAACCAGGTGCTGCCGGCCGGCTTCGTCGACTGGATGCGCGAACCGGCGCCTGCCTCGAAAGTCTACGGCAAGGGCCAATTGTGGATCGAGGCGCCGGGCGATGAGGACAACCCCGGCGCCGGCGTCGCCGCCGGCCTGCCCAAGGACACCTATTGGATGGAAGGGCATGACGGCCAGACCGTCGCCATCATTCCCTCGGAGCAGTTGGTGATCGTGCGGCTGGGGCTGACGCCGGCCAAGGTCGGCTATCGCCCTCAGACGATGGTGGGCGCGCTGGTGAAGGCGCTGCATTAGCTAGTTGCGCGGCCCAATCACGCCCAGCCAGGCATAACCGCGATAAAGCGTGCGGAAACGGAAGGTTGCGCCGGTTCGCCGAGATTCCGATTCCAGAACCTCGCGCAGCGATTCACGCGGCGTGACGTGGAATTTTCTGAGCCAGCCGCGCAGCAAGCTCCGGAACCAGCCCGGCAGGCCTTCCTGCTGGCCGAAATCGACGACATGCAGCGAGCCGTTGGGCGCGAGCGCCGCCAGTGCCGCAGACACCGTCTTTTCCCAACCGGGGATCATCGACAGCGAATAGGAGACGAAGATGCGATCGAAGCGCTCGATGCCGTAGAGGGAGCCCGCGTCGAAATCGGTGGCGTCGCCTCGCGCCAGCGTGACGCGGCCGGACAGGCCTTCGCGGTCGATCGCCTTGCCGGCCGTTTCCAGCATCTCAGCCGAGATGTCCAGGCCGAAGAACCGGGCACCGGGATACCGGCGGGCCGCGAGGATGATGTTGCGGCCGGTGCCGCAGCCGAGTTCCAGCACGGTGCCGCCAGCCGGCACCTCCAGCCCATCGATCAGCCGGTCACGGCCGAGCAGATAGTATTTGCGGGTCAGGTCGTAGATGTGGCGCTGCCAGCGGTACACGCCGTCCATCAGTTCGGCATGATTGGCCTTGAATTCGGGGCTGGCCGGCAGCTCGGTCGTGCTCATGCGGCGCTCTTCACGTAGAGGTGGAAGCCGCCATAGATGGCGGAACGGTCGCGGGCCGAGAATTCGCGCGAGGCCTCGTCCTGATAGTCCCACTGGTCGAGCAGCGAGGTCGAGACGCGGCCCGGCAGCAGGCTGGGCTCGGCCGCGGTGCGGAAGATGACGCGGGCGCCAGCGGAGGCGGTGCGGCTGATTTCCGACCACAGCGCGTTGAGCTGGTCATCGGTCATCCAGTCCTGCGCATCGAGCAGGATGAAGCGGTCGACCGTGCCCGCGTCCTTGCCGGCGAGGAATTCGATCAGATTGGCATGGTGGATGGCAACGCGGTCGACATTGCCGCGGATGGTTTCGTAGTTCTGCTTTTCCAGATAGGCGGGCAGGGCGGCCTCACCGGGATTTGGGTAGCGTCGGGCAAAGGCCTGCCAGGCGAAGTAGTTGTTTTCCAGGGGAAAATCGCAGGCGAGCTTTTCCAGCCGGGCCTTGAGCACGCTGGCCATCGTGCCGTCGCCTGACGTGATCAGCGAATCATACTGCGCCGGCGGAATGCCGAGGCCGAACAGGGAGGCCTTGCGCGAGGTCGCCCATTTCAAAAGCTTCTTGTCGAAGACCGGCGCCAGCTCCTCGTTGAAGAAGCGGCGCTGTTCGCCAATGTTTTTGGCTTCCATCATGCGGGCCGGGTTGACGCCGAAGAACTTTGCCGTGCGATGGCCCATGGCGATGAATAGGCCGAGCAGGCCGGTCTGGTAGAAATTGCGGTCGAAGACGGCGATGCGCCGGCGGCCGCGCCAGTTGCGGCGCTCCCAGTACTGGCGGCTGACCGGATCGAGATGCGGTGCGATGAAACGATCATAGGCTTGCGAATTGTGGCTGGTGTCGGCGGCGCCGAAGAAGCGGAACAGGTCGCCCTGCGAGGGCAGATGGCGCATCGCCTCAAGCTTCATGCGGTTCAGCGCGACGTGAGCGGTGTTGAGGTCGACGGCGTCGACCCTTGCTGGCGAACGGGTGAGGTAGGCCAGGATGTTGCAGCCACCGGAAGCGATGGTGACGACACGGTGGCCCTGGCCGAGCTGCATGGCCTCCATGTCGACATCGGGATCTTCCCAGATCTGCGGATAGACCAGGCCGGAAAACAGGAAAGCGAACAGCCGCTCGGAGATGCCAGCTTTGGAAAGCGCGCGGTTCTGGTAGACGGCCTTTCCAACTTCCTTGCCGCGGCGAAAAACCAGATCCGAGGAGACGTCCGTCATGACAAAGTGATTCCCCATTTGCTTTGCCGCAAGCGGGTAGCGCTCACCGATGACAGATGGATGACAGCAGCTGGCTTGCTGTAGCGCTCAAATCATTTGGCATCTCTACGCAGCTTCATTTTGCAGTAGTTGTGGGCGGTCAAAGCGCTTTCAATGCTCGTTAAACGTCGAAATAGCGCCTGACAAGCTCATATTGGGCGATCGCATCGAGGACGACTCAATAAAAGAGTGACCCTTCCAGCCGTGCGTCCGCAGCTTACATGGAAGACTGCTGAAGCCACGCAACCCTCAAATGAGCGATCCAGACCGGACCAAAAATATAGATGGCGAACGTGCGAATCAAAGTCTTCCACAGAAGGACGTTGGTAGAATCGGTCGTATGGTACGCTGCCCAAGCGCCACGGCCCGTCGCGTGATCGTCAAAGCCGCCCGCGAAAAGTCCGAAGATCATGAACGCCATTACCAGTGTTGTGCTCACGGGTCGCGTCTTCATGGTTATGGCGGCGTTTGAAAGCAAATTTACATAAAAAACGATGCTGAAGATCGCGAAAAATACAGACAGCATAGATCGTGATGAAAACAGATTGCACTGATCATTGCTGGTGCCGTTCCATTGACTAATCTGATTGTACGTCACCTGGTTTCCCGGCCATAACCAGCGCAGAGCCGGCATGTCGCGAAATGCACATGTATAGGCTGTAGGCAAGTATGGTGTGACAAGCCATGTTGTTGCTGACGCCGCAACCAAAAAACAGAAAGATGCGAGAAGCGTTCTGCGGCGCGCGCGCATTTTCTGAACGTCTTCTTTGGATTGCGACATCGCCTCCCCCCGCTATAACTATGATAGGCGGATGTGTGGCCTGTCAATATTTCAGTGGCCTCCTACAGTTTACTAAACCCGCCCGGCGTCGGCGTGATCAGAACAACCGCATCACCGGCCTCAAGCACGGTCTGGTCGCAGGCTTTCAACACGTCGATCGAGCCGTCCTTGCGACGGATCTTGGTCGAGCCGACCTCGCCGTCGCCGCCTCCATCCAGCCCTTGGGGCGGGCGGTTGCGGTGCGAGGACAGGATCGCGCATTCCATCTTCTCGAGGAAGCGGATGGTGCGTTTGGTGCCGTCGCCGGCGCTCCATTTGCCCTTGCCGCCAGATCCCTCGCGGATGTGGAAATCCTCCAGCACAACGGGGAAGCGCAGTTCCAGCACTTCGGGATCGGTGAGGCGCGAATTGGTCATGTGGGTGTGGACGCCCGACGTGCCGGCAAAGCCGCGGCCGGAGTTCATATGGCCGGCCGGCGAGCCGGAGCAGATCGTCTCGTAATACTGGTATTTCTTGTTGCCGAAGGTCAGGTTGTTCATCGTTCCCTGCGCATTGGCCATCGCGCCCATGGCGCCGAACAGCGCGTTGGTGACGTGCTGCGAGGTCTCGACATTGCCGGCGACGACGGCCGCGGGGTAGGCGGGCTTCAGCATGCACCCGTCGGGAATGACGATGTTGATGGGCCTGAGGCACCCGGCATTCATCGGGATCATGTCCTCGACCATGACGCGGAAGGCGTAGAGGACCGCGGCGCGGGCAACGGGCTCAGGTGCGTTGAAATTGTTCTTCATGACAGGCGAGGTGCCGGTGAAGTCGACCGTCGCTTCGCGCTTTTGCCGGTCGACCGATATCTTCACCTTGATCACCTGGCCGGTGTCGGTGGGATATTCATAGGCCGACGTATCCGGCAGCCGCTCGATCACCCGCCGTACGCTTTCGGCGGCGTTGTCCTGGACGTGGCCCATATAGGCCTCGACGACATCGAGGCCGAAATGCGCGACCATCTTGCGCAGTTCGGCGACGCCTTTCTCGTTGGCGGCGATCTGCGCCTTGAGGTCGGCTATGTTCTGGTGCGGGTTGCGGGCCGGGTAACGATGGTCGGTGAGCAACGCATGCAGCTCTTTTTCGCGGAATTTGCCGCGGTCGACGATGCGGAAATTGTCGAACAGCACGCCTTCCTCGTCGACCGTAGTGGCGAGCGGCGTCATCGAGCCGGGGGCGGTGCCGCCTATATCGGCGTGGTGGCCGCGCGAGGCCGCCCAGAACAGGATCTCTTTCCGGGCGTCGTCGAAGACAGGTGTCACCACGGTGATATCGGGTAGATGCGTGCCGCCATTGTAGGGTGCGTTCAAGGCAAAGACGTCGCCCGGGTGGATGTCGCCGGAGTTCAGCCGGATGATGGTTTCGACCGAGCGGTCCATCGAGCCGAGGTGCACCGGCATGTGCGGCGCGTTGGCGACCAGCGCCCCGGTGTGGTCGAACACGGCGCAGGAGAAATCCAGCCTTTCCTTGATGTTGACGGAATAGGCTGTGTTCTGCAGCGTGACGCCCATCTGTTCGGCGATCGACATGAACAGGTTGTTGAAGACTTCGAGCATCACCGGATCGGCTGATGTGCCAAGGGCTGCGGCGCGCGCTTTCCTTGCCGTGCGGCGGATCACGACATGGTTGAGGTTGGTGATTTCGGCCTGCCAGCCCGGTTCGACGACAATGGTCTGGTTCGGTTCGATGATGAGAGCCGGGCCAGCGACCAGATTGGATGGGCGCAGGTTCTCGCGACGATGGATGCCGGCTTCATGCCACCGGCCTTCGGTGTAGATGCGCCGCGTTCCAGAAGCGCCGGCTTCAACCCTTGCAGCTCCGGTAGGCGCATGGGCCTCGGCGCTGCTTTCGCCGATTTCGCTGCCCTCGACGCCGACCGTCTCGACGATCATCGGCTTGTCGTCATAGACGAAGCCGAATTGCGCCTTGTGGGCGATTTCGAAGTCGCGCTTTGCCTGGAAAATCGAGTCGCTTTCGAAATTCACCGGCAGCGTCGTGTCGGTGCTGTCATAGCGGATGTGCAGCACCGGCTTGGCGGCAACCGCGTCCTCGGTGATGCCTTGCGCGGCCAATTCGGCGATCACGGCTTTTTTCAAGGTGGCGATGAGATTGGCGATCTCGGTTCGCGACTCCTCGGCAAGCGGCTTGAGCAATGCCTGCTGGCGCGAGGCAAAGACCGACGCCAGGCCGATGCCATAGGCCGAAAGCAGGCCGGAGAAGGGGTGGATCAGCACCGCTTCCATGCCGAGCGCATCGGCGACCAGGCATGCGTGCTGGCCGCCGGCGCCGCCGAAGCAGTTGAGCAGATACTCGGTGACATCGTAGCCGCGCTGCACGGAAATCTTCTTGATGGCGTTGGCCATGTTCTCGACGGCGATGGTGACGAAGCCCTCGGCCACTGCTTCCGGCGAGCGGCCGTCACCGATCTGGCTGGCCAGGGCCGCGAATTTTGCGCACACGGTCTCGACGTCGAGCGGCTGGTCCTGGCCGGGGCCGAAGATCGCCGGGAAGAAATCGGGCTGCAATTTGCCGAGCATGACATTGGCGTCGGTGACGGCCAGCGGGCCGCCGCGCCGATAGGCGGCGGGGCCGGGATTGGCGCCCGCTGAATCCGGTCCGGCGCGAAAACGGCCAGCCTCGTAGTGCAGGACCGAGCCGCCGCCGGCGGCGACGGTGTGGATGCGCATCATCGGCGCGCGGACGCGCACGCCTGCGACTTCAGTATCGAAGGCGCGCTCATACTCGCCATCGTAATGGGCAACGTCGGTGGAGGTGCCGCCCATGTCGAAGCCGATGACCTTGCCGAAACCGGCGAGCTTGGCCGTCTCGACCATGCCGACGACGCCGCCGGCCGGGCCTGACAGCAGCGCGTCCTTGCCCTGGAACATGTCGGCGGCGGTGAGGCCGCCCGACGACATCATGAACATCAGGCGAGGGGACTGGTCGCTCCCTTTCGCCGCGCCCAGCTCTCCCGCCACCCTTTGCACATAGCGCGACAGGATGGGCGAGAGATAGGCGTCGACCACGGCGGTGTCGCCGCGGCCGACCAGCTTGATCAGCGGCGAGACCTCATGGCTGACCGAGACCTGGGCGAAACCGATCTTGCGGCAGACCTTTGCCACCGCCTTCTCGTGATCGGGGTATTTCCAGGCATGCATGAAGACGATGGCGACGGCGTCGATGCCGTCAGCCTTCGCCTGCTCGATCGCGGGGCGGCAAGCGGCGATGTCGAGCAACTGTTCGACGCAGCCATCGGCTAGCACGCGCTCGTCGATCTCGATGACCCGCTCATAGAGCTGCTCGGGAAGGATGATCTCCTTGGCGAAGATGTCGGGCCGCGCCTGGTAGGCGATCCTCAGCGCATCGCGAAAGCCCTTGGTGATGAGCAGGAGCACGCGGTCGCCCTTGCGCTCCAGGAGCGCGTTGGTGGCGACCGTGGTGCCCATCTTGATGTCGCCGATCAGGCCGGACGGGACCGCCGCACCGGGTTCCAGGCCGAGCAAATCGCGGATGCCCTGGATGGCGGCATCGGCATAGGCTTCGGGATTCTCCGACAGAAGCTTGCGCGGATGCAGCCCCCCTTGCGGGTCACGGCCGATGACATCGGTGAAGGTGCCGCCCCGGTCGATCCAGAAATCCCATTTAGCGGCCATGCGGCTGTCTCCGGCATTTTTCGTTTCGAGCTTTCGTTGTTAATGCGCCAACGCGCCGGCAGCAACGCATCCCGTTGATGTTACACGCGGAAACGCAACGTTACGAAACTGATGGCCGTGTCGCGCATTTCCTCTTCGACCGTTCACCGCAACGTGAGCGTGTGTTGAAGGAGAGATATTATGAAAAAGCTCATTCTGGCTTCCGTGTCCGCTCTTGCCCTGCTGGGCGTCGCGGCCTGCAGCGACAGCGGCAAGGGCACCGACACCACCACCACGCAGAGCACCAATCCGCCGGCCGCGGAGCAGCCGATGAAGCCTGCCGCTCCGGCCGATAATTCGACCAAGCCTGCCGAGCCGGCTCCGGCAACGCCTGCTCCTGCGCCCGCGCAGTAGTTTGTAAAGCAGAGTGTCTTGGGAGGAAGGGCCGGCGTCTCGCCGGCCTTTTCTTGCAGGCCGCCCCATCGATCTGTCGGGGTGCGTGTCGTTCACAACCCCGTTATTGGCTTGATAGCATGGACCGGTTCGCTCTAAGAAGCGGCCATGTCGATTTGGGACCGCCTCGGCGACTTCATCACGCGGGTATCGTCTTCAGCCTCGTCGGGCGTCGCCGATGTCGTGGAGGCCGTGCGCACGGTGTTTTCCGGCGATGCGGACCTGCGCCGCCGCGTCGCCTTTTCCGTGGCGATGATCGCGCTCTCGGCCAAGATGGCCAAGGCGGACGGCATCGTCACCCAGGATGAGGTGCGTGCCTTCCAGGAAATATTCGAAGTGCCGCCGAAGGAGACGCGCAACGTTGCGCGGCTGTTCGATCTCGCCCAGCGGGACGTTGCCGGTTTCGAAACCTATGCCGAGCGCATGGCACAATTGTGCGGTTCGGGGCATTCCAATTGCGTGATGCTGGAAGACATACTCGACGGCCTGTTCCACATCGCAAAGGCCGATGGGCTGGTGCATGAACGCGAAGGCATCTTCCTGCACCGTATCGCCGAGATCTTCCGCATCGACGAGGCGCATTACGAGTCGATCCTGGCCCGGCACGTCAATCTTGGCGCCGGCGACCCCTATGTCGTGCTCGGCATCGAGCGCGGCAAGCCGTTCGAGGAGGTCAGGAAGCGGTACCGCAAGCTGGTCTCCGACAACCATCCCGACCGGCTGATCGCGCGCGGCCTGCCGCAGGAATTCATCAAGATCGCCACGACCAGGGTCGCGGCGATCAACGCCGCCTATGAGATGATCGAGCGGGGCCTGCGGCACGTATGAGCGGCTTCCTGCCCGACGAGCCGAGTGCCGAGGTCAGGGTGTCGCCGAATTTTGGGCCAAGGCGCGATACGCCGAAACCCGACATGATCGTGCTGCACTATACCGGCATGCCGACAGGAGCCGGAGCGGAAGCCTGGCTGTGCGATCCGGCGAGCGAGGTTTCATCGCACTATCTCGTCCATGAGAATGGCCACATCGTGCAGATGGTCCGGGAAAGCGACCGCGCCTGGCATGCCGGCAAGAGTTCCTGGTTCGGACGCACCGATATCAATTCCTGCTCGGTGGGCATCGAGATCGTCAATCCTGGCCATTCGCTGGGCTATCCCGGGTTTCCCCAGCGCCAGATCGAGGCGGTGATCGGCCTGTGCAAGGGAATTGCCGCGCGGCATGCGATCCCCGCCACGCGGGTTCTGGCGCATTCCGACGTGGCACCGGGCCGCAAGATCGATCCGGGCGAGAAGTTCCCGTGGGCCGCCCTGTTCAAGGCCGGTGTCGGCCATCTCGTGCCGGCTGCACCCATCAGGCGCGGGACCGCGCTGAAGCCCGGCGATAGCGGTGCCGATGTCGAGGCGTTGCAGTCGATGCTGACGCTCTATGGCTACGGTGTCGAGATATCAGGTGTTTTCGACCATCAGACGCAAATTGTCGTCGAGGCCTTCCAACGGCATTTCCGGCCTCGCCTGGTCGACGGGCTGGCCGACGGCTCGACCATGCGTACGCTGCAGAAGTTGCTCGCCTCGGTGAGCGGCTAACCCACGGGCAGGGCGCCGCCCAAGTAATCTTTTTCCCGTGTCAGGTTACAAACTGTCACTCAAAGTGACTTGCCTCGCCTTCATTGACGCCAATTCGGGCCTCAAAGGGCAATTCGTACAGTTTGTCGGATCTCTAGCCCCCGGATGTTCCGCTATTAATCAAGCAGCGCCACGCGAAGATCTTCGCGTGGTCCAGACAGAACAGGATCACATGCAGAAATTGACCGTTGTAACGGCAGCTCTTGCTGCCGGCGTAGTGACTTTTGCCTTCAGCGCGGCTGATGCCGCGACATGGAGCCCACGGGCCGATCAGGGGCTCGTCGCGGTGACCACCAAGGGCAAGGCCATTTCAGCCAAAAGCAGCAGGAGCCCGAAGGCAACGGCGAAGCACGCTTCCGCCAGGGTGGAAAAGGCCAGCTGGACCAAGGCGAAGAAATCCTCCGCCAAAAGGCAGACGAAGCGTGGCCGCAAGACCGTCGACATGACGACGACGGCATCGATCGGTCTCAGGAATGTCGCGGCGTCGACGGCAGCGGTAGCCAGCAGCGGCCAGTATTCCGCGATCGTTGCCCGCTATGCGGCAAGCTACGGTGTTCCGGTGTCGCTGGCCAACGCCGTCATCACGATCGAGAGCAACTATCGGCCGAACATGGTCGGCAGTGCCGGCGAGATCGGCCTGATGCAGATCAAGCCGGCGACGGCGCGGATGATGGGCTACAACGGTTCGGCCAAGGGGCTCTTCGATCCCGACACCAACATCAAATACGGCATGAAGTATCTCGCTTTGGCGCAGAACCTCGGCGGCGGCACGACCTGCGGCACGATCCTGAAATACAATGCCGGCCACGCCGCGACGCGGATGAACCCGGTCTCGGCGGCTTATTGCAGCAAGGTCAAGGTTCAGATGGCCGCGCTTTGACGGCAAGTTGCGAGAGCCGGCGGACAAGCCGGCTTTTTCATTTGCGTTTTCCCGGCTGAACCCCTTTATACGCCTTGCCAGCTGGCTGGGCGGCCGCACTCGCAAACGCCGAAAGGCCGCGAGTGAGGAAAGTCCGGGCTCCATGGAGACACGGTGCCGGTTAATGGCCGGCGGGGGCGACCCCAGGGAAAGTGCCACAGAAAGCAAACCGCCACGACTTTGTCGGGGTAAGGGTGAAAGGGTGGGGTAAGAGCCCACCGCGCGACTGGCAACAGGAGCGGCACGGTAAACCCCACCGGGAGCAAAACCGAATAGGGGCGGTGCGAGGGGAAACCCTCGAGGGCTGTTTCCGGCTCACCGTCCGGGTAGGTTGCGTGAGGCGCATGGCAACATGCGCCCAAGATGAATGGCCGCCACGTTCTCGTCCCGCAAGGGGCGAGGGCCATACAGAACCCGGCTTACAGGCCAGCTGGCAGTTTCGCCCTCGAAGAGAAATCCTTTGAGATCAGCAGGTTGCGCCCCCGGGCGCGCCTGTTGATTCACGTCTTTTCGGCTATTCGCCAGGCAGGCCGCAAACCGGCCAACGCTTGAATCTGGTGCGATCAGCCGCTGATCCTGTCCAGCGATGCCTCGACGGCTTTCCAGAGTTCTTCGACCGGTTCACAGCCGATAGAGAGGCGGACAAAGCCTGATGGCACCGCATCGCCTCGCTTCGAGCGTCGCTCGGCCGAAGTGTGGACGCCGCCGAAGGAGGTCGCAGCCTCTATCAGGTGGCAATTGTTGATGAAATCCTCGGCCTTGTCCTCCGAGGCGAGTTCGAAGGAAATGAGGAAGCCGAAGCGCTCCATCTGGGCGCGCGCAAGGTTGTGCGACGGATCGCCATCGAGGCCGGGAAAACGCAGGCCACGCACCGCGCGATGTTCCCTCAGCCGTTGCGCGATCGTTTCGGCCGATGAGCACATGCGGTCAAAGCGCACCTCCAGTGTTTCGAGGCCGCGATGCACCAGCCAGGCTTCGAACGGCCCGGGAATGCCGCCGGCCATTGCGCGCCAGTCCGTCACCTTGGCGATTATGTCGGCGTTGCGGCTGGCGACATGGCCGAACAGCACGTCCGAATGGCCGTTGACCGCCTTGGTGTCGGCGGAGACGACGATATCGGCGCCGAAGTCGAGGGGACGCTGGCCGAATGGTGTCATCGTCGTGTTGTCGACGACAAGGATTCCGTTCTGTTCGTGGACAGCCCTGGCGATCGCCGAGATGTCGCAGATGTCCAGCCGTGGATTGGACGGGGTTTCCACGAAGACCAGCGAATAGCCTTTGAAGCCGCCGTCAAGGAAGGTCGGCGTCGGCCTGGTATCGCAGGTGATGCCGAGCGGCCTCAGGAAGCGTTCGGCCATCGCACGCGTGGCGTGATAGCCGTCCGCCGGCAGGAGCACGCGATCGCCCGATTTCAGGAGCGCGAAAAAAACCGAGGAAATCGCGCCCATTCCGGAGGGAAAACTCACGCATTGCGCGTCTTCCAAATGGCCGAGCACATGTTCCACGGCGCGCCAGGTTGGGTTGTCGTAGCGGCCATATTGATCGACCCCGGTCTCGACGCCCGGCGTGTGAAAGATCGAAGCCATGGTCAGCGGCAACGGGATCGGATCGCCGCTGGCGAAATCGCGGCTGCGCAAATGGGACAGTTCGGCGGCGCGTGACTTTGCCGTCTCGGACATGAGCTCGATCCTTGTTTTCTGGGCGGAAGGCGTCGCTCGACGCTATGCGCGCGGGTGATCGGCGGCAAGCCAGGTCTTTTGGGCCAGCGGGCTCTAAACGCTTCGTTAGGCTTAATGGATCATAAAGACGAGACGTGCCGTAACGGCTGCTCGGATTGGTCGCGATGCGCGTGTTTGTGAAGCCTATTCCCGTTGACGCCCATAGTACCCCATGATATCCCATCGAGACATCAAAGCCTTCGTTCCGCGTCAGGGTAAAGCGTACGCCAGTCGGGCAGCCGCGGCGGCTGCGCGTTTGCCGGTTTTTGCCCATGCGGGCGAGGTTGGTACGGGGCAGGGGACGCGCTGCGGCGGCGCGTACGAGACGATGAAGAGGGGTGCGGCGGCGCAAGCGGCTGTAGCGTTTAATGGACCGGTTTCTGTCGAACACGGTGAGCAGGATCGACGCGAAGGGACGGGTGTCCGTTCCGGCGCATTTCCGCGCCGTCGTGCAGAAGCGCGGCTATTCGGAACTCTACGCACTGCGCTGCCTGGACCTGCCGGCGATGGATGTCGGCGGGCTCGACCTGCTCGATCGCTACGAGCAGCGCATCGCGCTGGAAGATCCCTTCCTGCAGACGGCGGACGACATGTCGTTCTTCTGCCATGGCGACGGAACCTTCCTGAAACTCGACCAGGATGGCCGCATCACGATGAGCGATTTCATTCGCGAGCATACCGGCATCTCGGCGGAGGTGGCCTTTGTCGGGCGCGGCAATTTCTTTCAGATCTGGGAGCCGGGACGGCTTGCGGCCTATGGGGCGCAGGCGCGGGCCAGGCTTTTGCAGCTTCGGCAGGGGACGAAGCCTGGGGAGCGACCGGAATGACGGTGGGCCACGGCGATGACATCCACGCCGTTGGCGGATCGGTCCGCCACATTCCGGTCCTCCTTGGCGAAGTGCTCGAGGCACTGGCGCCGGCACAGGGCGACATCATCATCGACGGCACGTTCGGCGCCGGCGGCTACACCAAAGCCATTCTGGCGACTGGCGCTTCGGTCGTGGCGATCGACCGCGATCCCGATGCCATCGCCGCCGGGCGCGATCTCGAGGCGCAATCGGGCGGCCGGCTGAGGCTGGTGCAGGCGCCGTTCTCGACGCTGGACGAGCATGTCGAAAGCGCCGATGGCGTCGTGCTCGACATCGGCGTGTCCTCCATGCAGCTCGACCAGGCCGAGCGTGGCTTTTCCTTCCGTTTCGACGGGCCGCTCGACATGCGCATGGCGCAGGCTGGCTTGAGCGCCGCCGATGTCGTCAACAGTTTCAAGCCGGGCGATCTTGCCCGCATCTTCGGCTTCCTCGGCGAGGAGCGCCACGCCGGCCGCATCGCCCGCATGATCGAGGCGCGCCGCGAAAAGAAGCCATTCGAGCGCACGCTGGAACTGGCCGATGCGATCGAGACGCATATCGGCCGCGCGCCGAAGGACAAGATCCATCCGGCCACCCGCGTCTTCCAGGCGCTGCGGATCTACGTCAACGATGAGCTCGGCGAACTGGCCAAGGCGCTGTTCGCGGCCGAACGCGCGCTGAAGCCCGGCGGGCGGCTCGTCGTGGTGACGTTCCATTCGCTGGAAGACCGTATCGTCAAGCGCTTCATAGCCGACCGCGCGGATGTCGCCACCGGCTCACGTCACCTGCCCGAGGCGCATGCCCGCACCGCGACTTTCCGCAAGGCCGGCGGCGGCGTGACGGCTGATGATGCCGAGGTCGCTGCCAATCCGCGCGCCCGCTCGGCTAGGCTGCGCGCGGCGATCCGCACCGAGGCGCCGGCGCGCGCCGGCGATTTTTCGATTTTCGGCCTTCCAAAGCTTCCCGGCATCGATCGGCCGGGGGAGAGGTAAGCACGTGTTCCGTACCAGCGACATTGTCCTGATCGCCGTCATGGTTTCGGCGGCGGCCCTGACCTACAAGACCAAGCGCGAGGCCGAGGACCAGTTGGCGGCGGTGCAGAAGATCCACAACCAGATACGCTACGAGGAGGAGACGATCGACCTGCTCAAGGCCGACTGGAGCCTGCTCACCCAGCCGTCGCGGCTGCAGAAGCTCGCCGAACTCTACAAGTCGCAGCTCGCGCTCGAGCCGGTCAGCGCCCGCCAGATCGTCGGCTTGAGCGACCTGCCGGCCAAGGCCCTGGACATCCAGGACATTCTGAACGGACGCCAGGGCGGCATGGCCGACAATTCCGACAAGGCGCCCGCTGACGGCAAGGACCCCGTCGTGACCGGAGGCATCGCCCAATGATCGGCAAACTGCTGAAGCGTCGCGCCAGGACGGTTGAAGACGGATCGATCGTCGTCGAGGGCGCCCGCAAGGCGACCGGCGGCAAGGGCAAGGCGCGCATCGTGATGACGATGGCGGTGTTCTTCGGCATCTTCTCGACCATTTCAGGACGGCTGGTCTATCTCGGCTTCCAGACGCCTGACCTGTCGGGCGGCCCGCAGAGCCGGATCACCGCCTCGCGGCCCGATATTGTCGACCGCAATGGCGAAGTGCTGGCGACCGACATCAAGACGGCGTCGCTGTTCGCAGAGCCGCGCCGCATCGTCGATGCCGACGAGGCGATCGAGAAGCTGTCGACCGTGCTGCCCGAGATCGATTACGAGCAGACCTACCACAAGCTCAAGAGCGGCGCCGGCTTCGTCTGGCTGCAGCGGCAGCTGACGCCCAAGCAGCAGGCCGACATCATGCAGCTCGGCATTCCCGGTTTCGGCTTCCGCACGGAGAAGCGCCGTTTCTATCCGAGCGGCGAAACCTCGTCCTACATTGTCGGTCTGACCAACATCGACAACCAGGGCATCTCCGGCATGGAGAAATATATCGACGAGCAGGGCCTGAGCGACCTGCAGGCGTCGGGCCTGGCGGTGGCCAAGGATCTCAAGCCGGTCAAGCTGTCGATCGATCTGCGCGTCCAGCATGTGGTGCGCGACGAGATCGCCGCCGGCCTGGAGCGCTATCGCGCGCTCGGCGCCGGCGCGGTCGTGCTCAACGTCAAGACCGGCGAAGTGGTGGCCATGGCCTCGGTGCCGGATTTCGATCCGAACAATCCCTACAATGCACAGGAGAAGGACCGGCTGAACCGTATGTCGGCGGGCCTCTATGAGATGGGCTCGACCTTCAAGAGCTTCACCTCGGCGATGGCGCTCGATTCCGGCAAGGCGACGATGAACAGTCGTTTCGATGCGTCGCATCCGATCCGGGTCGGCCATCAGGCCATTCACGATTTCCACGGCAAGAACCGTGTGCTGTCCTTGCCCGAGGTGTTCCTCTATTCGTCCAACATCGGTTCGGCCAGGGAGGCCGAACTGGTGGGCATCGAGGGGCACCGGGAATTCCTGCATCGCCTTGGCATCCTGGAAAGGATGCAGACCGAACTCCCCGAAGTCGCCCGCCCGACCGAACCGAAGGTCTGGAAACAGGTCAATTCGTTCACCATTGCCTTCGGCCACGGCGTATCGACGACGCCGCTGCAAGCGGCTGTCGGCTGCGCGGCGCTGATGAATGGCGGCTATTTGATGAATCCGACCTTCCTGGTGCGCACGCAGCAGGAGGCGATGGCGATTGCCAAAAAAGTCGTCAGCGAAAAGACGGTCGAGGGCATGCGGTATCTCTATTCGCTCAACGCCGAGAAGGGTTCGGCCAGAAACGCCAGAGTCCCCGGCTACCGCGTTGGCGGCAAGACCGGAACGGCCGAGAAGGTCATCAACGGCCGCTACTCTAAGGAATTGAATTTCAACACCTTCGTCGCCGCCTTCCCGATAGACGATCCGCAATATCTGGTGTTTACGATCGCCGATGCTCCGCACCCGGAAAAGCCCGGCATGACCGACGTCGCGGCCGCGAATGCGGGCGTCATGGCGGGTAATATCATCAGGCGGTCGGCGGCCATGCTTGGCGTGAAACCAGATTTCAGCCATGAAAATGGTGCAACGTTGGTTTCCTATGAGTGATTCTTAGGGCGCGCCGGCGACTGCGCGCTATTTTATTGCGGTGAACGGAACTCGATGAAGCTCAGAGATCTAGCCGGTGTCCTGCCAGTCGAAGGAACAGCTTCCGCCGATCTGGAGGTTACCGGGATTTCGTCCGATTCCCGCCAGGTCAAACCGGGCGTGGTCTTTTTTGCGCTCGCCGGCACCAAGGCGGACGGCGCGGCCTACGCTGCCGACGCGGCCAGGCGGGGCGCGCTGGCGGTCGTGACAAGCAAGGGCAGTTCCGTCGACGGACTGCCGGTTCCGGTGCTGGCGGTCGACGATCCACGCCTGGCGCTGGCGCTGAGTGCTGCCCGCTATTTCGGCAAGCAGCCGCGGACCATGGTCGCGGTGACCGGCACCAGCGGCAAGACCTCGGTCGCCGCCTTCACCAGGCAGATCTGGGAGCAGGCGGGCTATGCCGCGGCTTCGATAGGCACCACCGGCGTGGTGGCGCCCGGCCGAAATGAGTATGGCTCGCTGACGACGCCCGATCCGGTCGCCCTGCATCAGCTGCTGCGGGAATTGGCCGATGCCGGCGTCACCCACGCTTCGATGGAAGCCTCCAGCCATGGGCTCGACCAGCGCCGTCTCGACGGCGTCAAGCTCGCCGCCGGCGGCTTCACCAATCTTGGCCGCGACCACATGGATTACCATCCGACGGTCGAGGATTATCACCGCGCCAAACTGCGCCTGTTCGACACGCTGCTGCCGAAAGGCGCGCCGGCGGTGATCTTCGCCGACGATCCCTGGTCGGCGCCGACCATCCAGGCGGCACAGGCTGCCGGGCTCAAGGTGCTGACGGTTGGCCGCCATGGCGATTTCCTGACGCTGAAGCGAGTCGAACACGAACGCCATCGCCAGCGCGCCGAGGTCGAGGCCGAGGGCGTGCTCTACGAAATCGACCTGCCGCTGGCCGGCGATTTCCAGATTTCGAACGCGCTGGTTTCGGCTGGGCTTGCGATTTCCACCGGAACGCCTGTCACCAAGGCATTGGCCGCATTGGAGAAATTGAAGGGCGCACCGGGCCGGCTCGACCTCGTCGGCACCACCGCCAGCGGTGCGCCGGTCTATGTCGACTATGCCCACAAGCCGGATGCGCTGGAAAATGTGCTGGCTTCGGTACGCCCGTTCACCACCGGTCGCGTGATGGTCGTGTTCGGCTGCGGCGGCGACCGCGACCGGGGCAAGAGGCCGATCATGGGCGAGATCGCGACCCGGCTTGCCGACGTCGTCATCGTTACCGACGACAATCCGCGCTCCGAAGTGCCCGAAACGATCCGCGCCGCCATTCTGGCCGCCGCGCCCGGCGCCATCGAGATCGGCGACCGCCGCAAGGCGATCCACGAGGCTGTCGGCATGCTTCATGCCGGCGACACGCTGATCGTGGCCGGCAAAGGGCACGAGGAAGGCCAGACGATCGGCTCCGAAACCTTGCATTTTTCAGACCATGAGGAAGTCCGCGCGGCGCTGCGGGAGCGTGCCGCATGAGTTTGCTGTGGACCTCCGAGGCGCTGGTTGCCGCCATGGACGGGCGGCCGCTCGGGCCTATGCCCGAAGGCATATCGGGCATTTCGATCGACAGCCGCAGCCTGCAGCCGGGTGACGCCTTCTTCGCCATCAAGGGCGAGGCGATGGATGGCCACGACTTCGCCACCGCGGCCATCAAGGCCGGCGCCGGCGTGCTGGTGGTGGCGGAAGGCAAGCTGCCGTCGCTCGGCCGGCTGACGGCGCCGATCATCGTCGTCGAGGATGTGCTGGTCGCATTGGAAAAGCTCGGCGTCGCGGCTCGCGCCCGCTCCCGGGCCAAGATCATCGCGGTGACCGGTTCGGCCGGCAAGACCACGACCAAGGAAGCGTTGCGCCATGTGCTGTCGGCGGTCGGCAAGGTGCATGCCTCGGCGCAGTCCTTCAACAACCATTGGGGCGTGCCGCTGACGCTCGCGCGCATGCCGGACGATTGCGACTATGCCGTCTTCGAGATCGGCATGAACCATCCCGACGAGATCCGGCCGCTGGTGAAGATGGTGCGGCCGCATGTCGCCATCGTCACCATCATCGCGGCGGCGCATCTCGGCTTCTTCCGCAATCTCGATGAGATCGCCAAGGCCAAGGCCGAGATTTTCGAAGGGCTGGAGCCCGAGGGCGCCGCCGTCCTCAACCGCGACGATGCGCGCTTCAAGCTGCTCGACAAGATGGCGCATGCCGCCGGCGTCGAGCATGTCTACGGCTTCGGCGAGAATGCGCGCTCGACCTTCAAGCTCACCAAATGCGAATTGCATGCCGACCATTCCGACATCGCCGCCCGGATAGGCGGTCGTGACATGATCGCCCGCATCGGTGCGCCCGGCCGGCACATGGTGCAGAACGTGCTGGCGGTGCTGGGCGCGGCGCAACTGGTCGGCGCCGATCTCGACAAGGTGGCAATCGCACTGGCCGATCTCTCGGCGGAGCGCGGCCGTGGCAAACGCCATGTGCTGCGGCACCCACAAGGGCCGATCACGCTGATCGACGAGAGCTACAACGCCAATCCGGCTTCGATGGCGGCGGCCATGGCGCTGCTCAACGCGACGCCGGTGGCGGGTGAGGGGCGCCGTATCGCCGTGCTCGGCGATATGCTGGAACTCGGCGAGCATTCAGCGAAGCTGCATGCCGCCCTTGCCGATCTCATCGTCGGGACCGGCACCCAGACCGTGTTTCTCGGCGGTCCTGAAATGCGGGCATTGGCGCAAGCGCTGCCCGAAGACATCAAGACGGAATACCGCGCCGGCGTCGAGGAACTGAAGCCGGTGCTGCTTGCCGCGCTGAAGCCTGGCGACGTGGTGATGATCAAATCGTCGAAGGGCATCGGTTTTGCAAAACTGGTCGATGCGCTGCTGGGCAAATACCCGGCTGAAACCACAACCAGCAAACTGACCTAGTCAAGTCGGGGGACGAAAGCGCATGTTTACACTGCTGGTCGATTTCGCGGACAAGATCTCGGTCTTCAATGTCTTCCGCTACATCACGTTCCGCACCGGCGGGGCGCTGATCACCTCTGCGCTGATCGTCTTCATCTTTGGGCCGACCATCATCAATTCGCTGCGGCTCAGGCAAGGCAAGGGCCAGCCGATCCGCGCCGATGGACCGCAGACGCATTTCAAGAAGGCCGGTACACCGACCATGGGCGGGCTGATGATCCTGTCCGGCATCATCGGCTCGTCGCTCCTGTGGGCGAACCTGTCGAGCATCTATGTCTGGGTGGTGCTGCTGGTGACGCTGGGCTTCGGCTCGATCGGCTTCTATGACGACTATCTGAAGGTGACCAAGCAGTCGCATCTGGGTTTCTCCGGCAAGGCGCGGCTCGGGCTCGAATTCATCATCGCCGGCATCGCCGCCTGGGTGATCATGCATAACGGCCAGGCGCCGTTCTCCTCGTCGCTGACATTCCCCTTCGCCAAGGAATTCATCATCAACCTCGGCTGGTTCTTCATCCCGTTCTCCTGCTTCGTCATCGTTGGCGCCGGCAATGCGGTGAACCTGACCGACGGCCTCGATGGACTGGCGATCGTGCCGATCATGATCGCGGCGGCCTCCTTCGGGGTCATCGCCTATCTCTCGGGCAACGCGGTGTTCGCCGAATATCTGCAGATCCATTTCGTTCCCGGCACCGGTGAACTGGCGGTCGTGCTCGGCGCCGTCATCGGCGCCGGCCTCGGCTTCCTCTGGTTCAACGCACCGCCGGCGGCGATCTTCATGGGCGACACTGGTTCGTTGGCCATGGGCGGCCTGATCGGCACGGTGGCGGTCGCCACCAAGCATGAGATCGTGCTGGTCATCGTCGGCGGCCTGTTCGTGGTCGAAATCCTGTCGGTGATCATCCAGGTCGGCTACTTCAAGATGACCGGCAAGCGCGTGTTCCTGATGGCGCCGATCCACCATCATTTCGAAAAGCTCGGCTGGACCGAGAGCCAGGTGGTGATCCGCTTCTGGATCATCGCCGTCATCCTGGCGCTGGTCGGCCTCTCCACCCTGAAGCTCAGATAGGAAGCCCTCCCTTGATCCCCGCCGCATCCTTCGCAGGCAAACACGTTTCGCTCTTCGGCCTCGGCGGCTCGGGGATCGCGACCGCGCGGGCATTGATCGAGGGTGGCGCGCAGGTGCTTGCCTGGGACGACAATCCCGACAGCGTCGCCAAGGCAGCCGCCACCGGCATCGCAACCGCCGATCTGCGTGGCGCCGACTGGGCGAAATTCTCCGCCTTCGTGCTGTCGCCGGGCGTGCCGCTGACGCATCCCAAGCCGCATTGGACGGTCGAACTGGCGAAGGGCGCCGGCGTCGAGATCATCGGCGACATCGAGCTTTTCTGCCGGGAGCGGACGCTGAGCGCGCCGACGTCGCCTTTCATCGCCATCACCGGCACCAACGGCAAGTCGACGACCACGGCGCTGACGGCGCATATCCTCAAATCGGCAGGCCGCGACACCCAGATGGGCGGCAATATCGGCCGCGCGGTGATGACGCTCGATCCGCCGAAGCCCGATCGCCACTATGTCGTCGAGTGCTCGTCCTACCAGATCGACCTCGCGCCCTCGATCAATCCGACCGCCGGCATCCTGCTCAACCTGACGCCCGACCATCTCGACCGCCACGGCACCATGCAGCACTACGCCTCGATCAAGGAGCGGCTGGTGGCGGGCAGCGAGACGGCGATCATCGGCATCGACGATTCCTGGTGCGCGCAGATCGCCGAGCGGCTGGAGCGGGCAGGCCGGCAGGTCATCCGCATTTCCAAGCGGCTGCCATTGACCGACGGCTATTTCGCCGACGGCACCAATCTGATGGAGGCCGTGCACGGCCGCTACAGCAAGGTCGCCTTCCTCGAAGGCATAGGTTCGCTGCGCGGCCAGCACAATGCGCAGAACGCGCTTGCCGCGGTCGCCGCTTGCCTGAAGGTCGGGCTCGACCTCGGCGAGATACAGTCCGGGCTCGAAAGCTTTCCGGGCCTCGCGCACCGCATGGAGCAGGTCGGCCGCAAGGACCACGTGCTGTTCATCAACGATTCCAAGGCGACCAATGCCGACGCGGCAGCACCCGCGCTGTCGAGCTTCCCGCGCATCTACTGGATCGCCGGCGGCCTGCCCAAGGAGGGCGGCATCGAGCCGCTGCGCGGTTTCTTCCCGCGCATCGCCAAGGCCTATCTGATCGGCGAGGCCGCCCCTGCCTTTTCGGCGACGCTGGGCGAGGCGGTGCCCTACGAGATCTCGGGCACGCTGGCCGCGGCGGTCGAGCACGCCGCGCACGATGCAGCAAAGGACGACAGCGGCGAAGTGGTGGTGCTGCTGTCGCCGGCCTGCGCCAGTTTCGACCAGTTCAAGAATTTCGAAGTTCGCGGCGAAGCCTTCAGGCAAGCTGCGAGCGCTATAGATGGCGTCAAACCCATCGGAGGGGCACGATAATGCAGAGCCGTCTCGATAAAAGTCCTGTCGCAACCTGGTGGTGGACGATCGATCGCTGGTTCCTGGCGGCGTTCCTGTCGCTGATGGGGCTGGGCATCGTCTTGTCCTTCGCCGCCAGCCCGGCGGTGGCCGAGCGCATCGGCCTCGACAGTTTCCATTTCGCCACCAGGCAGATCGTCTTCACCGTGCCGGCGCTCGGCGTGATGCTGGCTGTCTCCTTCCTCGATTCCAGGCAGATCCGGCGCATGTCGCTGATCATGCTGTGCCTGATGCTGGTGCTGATGGTGGCGGTGCTCTATATCGGCGTCGAGGTGAAGGGCGCGCGGCGCTGGGTCTCGCTCGCCGGCCTGTCGATCCAGCCCTCGGAATTCCTGAAGCCGGCCTTCGTCATCATGTGCGCCTGGCTGTTCGCCGAGCACAAGCGCCAGCCCGATATTCCGGGCAATTTGTTCGCCATGCTGCTCCTGGTGCTGGTCGTGTCGCTGCTGGTGGCGCAGCCGGACCTCGGCCAGACCATGCTGACGACGGGCACCTGGGGCATCATGTTCTTCATGGCGGGGCTGCCCTGGCTGTGGATCATCGTGCTGGGCGCGGCCGGCGTCGGCGGCGTCTTCGCCGCCTATACGGTGTTTCCGCACGTTGCCTTGCGCATCGACAAGTTCCTCACCGGCGAGGGCGACACGTTCCAGGTCGACATGGGGCGGGACGCGCTGATCAATGGTGGCTGGTTCGGCGTCGGGCCGGGCGAGGGCACGGTCAAGCGGGTCATTCCCGACAGCCATGCCGACTTCGTCTTCTCGGTCGCGGGCGAGGAATTCGGGTTGATCATGTGTTTCTTCATCATGTCGATCTTCGCCTTCATCGTGCTGCGCGGCCTCAACACGGCGCTCAAGGAACATGACGACTTCACCCGCTATGCGGTCGGCGGCCTCGTCACCGTGTTCGGGCTGCAGGCCGTCATCAACATGTGCGTCAACCTGCAGCTGGTGCCCGCCAAGGGCATGACGCTGCCCTTCATCTCCTACGGCGGCTCCTCGCAGATCGCCATCGCCATTTCGATGGGCATGGTGCTGGCGCTGACACGCAAGCGGCCGGAGAAGCGCAAGCAGATGGGTTTTGCGCTGCCGCACCGCGCTTTGCCGGCGGAGTGACATGGCGAGGGGTGTCATCCTTCTCGCGGCGGGCGGAACCGGCGGACATCTGTTTCCGGCCGAGGCGCTGGCGCATGAACTCATCGAGCGCGGCTGGACGGTGCATCTGGCGACCGACGATCGCGCCGAGCGATTTGCCGGCCATTTCCCGGCTGCCGCCATCCATCCGATCCAGTCGGCGACGATGGGCTCGAAAAATCCGATTGCCGTGCTTGGCGCCTTCTGGAAGATCTGGCGCGGCGTGCGTCAGGCCTCGGCCATTATCGGCCGGATCAAGCCGGATGCGGTGGTCGGTTTTGGCGGCTATCCGACCCTGCCGCCGCTTTATGCGGCGACGCGGCGCAAGGTGCCGACGCTGATACATGAGCAGAACGCGGTGATGGGGCGCGCCAACCGGGCGCTGGCCGGCCGCGTCGATGCCATCGCCGGCGGCTTCCTGCCGCAGGATACGAGCGCCATCGGTGAAAAGACGGTGACGACAGGCAATCCGGTCAGGCCGGCGGTGCTGGAAGCGGCCAGGACGCCTTACGTGGCATCGGCCGGGGAGGAGCCGTTCCGCCTGCTGGTGTTCGGCGGCAGCCAGGGCGCGCAGTTCTTTTCCGATGCCATGCCGGGGGCCATCGCGCTGCTTTCGGATGCACAGCGCAAGCGGCTGGTGATCACGCAGCAGGCACGCGCGGATGACGTGGCGCGGGTTAAGGCGGCCTATGCCGCGCTTGGCGTCGCCGTCGAGGTCTCGCCCTTCTTCACCGACATGGCGGCGCGCATGGCGGCGGCGCATCTGGTGATCTCGCGCTCCGGCGCCTCGACCGTCTCGGAGATCGCCGTCATCGGCCGGCCGGCGCTGCTGGTGCCCTATCCCTATGCGCTCGACCACGACCAGGCGGCGAACGCGGCAGCCCTGGCCGCTGCCGGCGGCGGCGAGGTGCACCCGCAATCGACGCTGTCGCCCGAGCGCATCGCGGCCCTCATTGGCGGGCTGATGGACATGCCTGAGCGGCTGGCGGCGATGGCCGCGCGCGCGAAATCGGCCGGCAGGCCGGATGCGGCACGGTTGCTCGCCGATCTCACAGAGGCTATTGCGTCCCAAAAAACCGTTTCGGATTTCAGGAAGGGGACGCAAGCATGAAGATGCCGCAGACCATCGGCCTCGTGCATTTCATCGGTATTGGCGGCATCGGCATGAGCGGCATCGCCGAGGTGCTGCACAATCTCGGCTACAAGGTGCAAGGGTCCGACCAGGCCGAAAGCGCCAATGTGCAGCGGCTGCGCGACAAGGGCATCGAATGCTTCGTCGGCCACAAGGCCGAGAATCTCGGCGATGCCGAGGTGGTGGTCGTCTCGACGGCGATCAAGAAGACCAATCCGGAGCTGAAGGCCGCGCGCGAAAAGCTGCTGCCGATCGTGCGCCGTGCCGAGATGCTGGCCGAACTGATGCGCTTTCGCCAGGCGGTGGCGATCGGCGGCACGCATGGCAAGACGACGACAACCTCGATGGTGGCGACCTTGCTGGAGGCCGGCGGGCTCGATCCGACCGTCATCAATGGTGGCATCATCAACGCCTATGGCACCAATGCCCGCATGGGGGACGGCGAGTGGATGGTGGTCGAGGCCGACGAGAGCGACGGCACCTTCCTCAAGCTGCCGGCCGAAATCGCCGTCGTCACCAACATCGATCCCGAGCATCTCGACCACTATGGCAGCTTCGACAAGGTGCGCGAGGCCTTCCGCCAGTTCGTCGAGAATGTGCCGTTCTACGGATTCGGCGTGATGTGCACCGACCATCCGGAAGTGCAGGCGCTGGTCGGCCGCATCGAGGACCGCCGGGTCATCACCTATGGCGAGAACGCGCAGGCCGATGTGCGCTTCACCAACCACCGCATGGCGGGCGCCACATCCGAGTTCGACGTGGTGATCCGCGACCGCAAGACCGGCAGCCAGGACACGATTTCAGGCTTGCGCCTGCCGATGCCCGGCCGCCACAATGTCTCGAACGCGACCGCGGCCATCGCCGTCGCGCATGAGCTCGGCCTGTCCGCCGAGGCGATCAAGAAGGGCCTGTCGTCCTTCGCCGGCGTCAAGCGCCGCTTCACCCATACCGGGTCCTGGAACGGCGTCGATGTGTTCGATGATTACGGTCACCATCCGGTCGAGATCTCGGCGGTGCTGAAGGCGGCGCGCAGCGCCACCAAGGGGCGCGTCATCGCCATTGCCCAGCCGCACCGCTTCACCCGGCTGCACGATCTGTTCAACGAGTTCTCCGCCTGCTTCAACGACGCCGACACGGTGATGGTGGCGCCGGTCTATGCTGCCGGCGAAGACCCGATCGACGGCGTCACCTCCGATGAGCTGGTGTCGCGCATCCGCGCCGGCGGGCATCGCGACGCGCGCTACATAGAAGGGCCAACAGCGATCGCGCCGATCATTCGCGACCTGGCCAAGCCCGGCGACTTCGTCGTCTTTCTCGGCGCCGGCAACATCACCCAATGGGCCTATGCTCTGCCAAAGGAGCTTGCCGCCTCATGATGCACGGCCAGGCCCTGATCGACAAACTCGGCGACCGGCTCGCCGGCCTGCGCGGCCGTCTCACGCCGAACGCCGAGATGGACAAGATCACCTGGTTCCGCGCCGGCGGCCTGGCCGAGGTGCTGTTCCAGCCGGCCGACGAAGAAGACCTTGCCGCGTTCCTGCGCGCGGTCCCCGAAGAGATACCTCTTACAGTCGTCGGTGTCGGCTCGAACCTTCTGGTCAGGGACGGCGGCATTCCAGGTTTCGTCATCCGGCTTTCGGCCAAGGGCTTTGGCGAGGCCGAAATCGTTTCGCCGATCAGGATCAAGGCGGGTGCCGCCACGCCCGACAAGCGTGTCGCGGCCCTGGCGCTGGAAGGCGGCATTGGCGGCTTCCATTTCTACCACGGCATTCCGGGCGCCATCGGTGGGGCGCTGAGGATGAATGCCGGCGCCAATGGCGTCGAGACGCGCGAGCGCGTCGTCGAGGTACGCGCGCTCGACCGCAAGGGCAATGTCCAGACATTGAGCAATGCCGAGATGGGCTATGCCTATCGCCATTCGTCCGCCCCTGCCGGGCTGATCTTCACCTCGGCTGTGTTCGAAGGCTTTGCCGAGGACAAGGCCACGATCAAGGCGGCGATGGACGCGGTGCAGAATCACCGCGAGACCGTGCAGCCGATCCGCGAGAAGACCGGCGGCTCGACCTTCAAGAATCCCGAAGGCACGTCGGCCTGGAAGGAGATCGACAAGGCGGGTTGCCGCGGCCTGATGATCGGCGGCGCGCAGATGTCGCCGATGCACTGCAATTTCATGATCAACACCGGCACCGCGACCGGCTACGACCTCGAATATCTCGGCGAGACGGTGCGCGCGCGGGTGCTCGAGCATTCGGGCATCCGGCTGCAGTGGGAGATCAAGCGCATCGGCAATTTCCGACCCGGCCACGCCGTGCAGGAGTTTCTCGGCCAGCTCCTCTAGCTACGCTGATATTCAGGTGATGCCGGCCTGTAAACGACGGCCTTCTCCGCTTCCGGTGCTCACGGACCCGAATGTCCGCTCCGGTTCTCGAAGCCCATCGTTTTCGACTCGGCCTGACCTGAATCTCAACGCACCTTCGCTGTTCATGAAGTTCATGTGATGCATGAACTTCCACGCGTTCCCGGAACGCGCAAAACCGTTGCTCCAGGGACTCACCGGCACGGTTTTCGCAGCCATTTTCTCAGAAAGTGAATCTCTCGGAATCATAAGCACTTGCCAGTGAATCAACTCTCTGATTCTCTGCTCAAAAGCGTTTCCTGATTTGAGTCGTTCGACGCGTTACCCGCGTTTTCCGTCTGGGGGGGGGCAACCTGCCGGGAGACTCGGACTCAATGTTGCGGAAATCTTGGTTTTTGGTCCGCCGTGAGAGGGGATGACGGGGAATGAAAAGCAAGCATGTGGCCGTCCTGCTGGGAGGTTTTTCGTCCGAGCGGCCCGTGTCCCTGTCCTCCGGAAAGGCCTGTGCCGATGCGCTGGAGAGTGAGGGTTATCAGGTCACCCGCGTCGATGTCGGGCGCGATGTCGGTTCGGTTCTTGCCGAGCTCAAGCCTGACGTCGCCTTCAATGCGCTGCACGGCCCGTTCGGCGAGGATGGCACCATTCAGGGCATCCTCGAATATCTCGGCATTCCCTATACCCATTCCGGCGTGCTCTCCTCGGCGCTCGCCATGAACAAGGAGCAGGCGAAGAAGATCGTCAAAACGGTCGGCGTTCCCGTCGCCGAATCGAAGGTCGCCAATCGCTTCGCCATCCAGAACAAGCACCCGATGAAGCCGCCCTATGTGATCAAGCCGGTCAACGAGGGGTCGAGCTTCGGCGTCGTCATTGTGTCGGAAGGACAGTCGCATCCGCCACAGGTCGTCGGGTCGTCCGAATGGAAATATGGCGATACCGTCATGGTCGAGCGCTACATCCACGGGCGCGAGCTGACCTGCGCCGTCATGGGCGATGTGGCGCTCGGGGTCTGCGAGATCATCCCGACCGGCCATTCCTTCTACGATTACGATTCAAAATATGTCGCGGGCGGATCAAAACACGAATGCCCCGCAAAAGTTTCACCGAATATTTACCAAAAAATACAGACACTGGCGCTCAAGGCTCACCAAGCTGTCGGCTGTCGGGGCGTTTCCCGGTCGGACTTCCGTTATGACGATCGTCACTCCGAAAATGGCGAAGTTGTATGGCTCGAGGTCAACACTCAGCCGGGCATGACGCCGACGTCTCTGGTGCCTGAAATCGCGGCCCATGCCGGGCATTCGTTTGGTGAGTTGTTGAGTTGGATGGTGGAGGACGCTTCGTGTCTGCGTTGAAATGGGGACAAGGCAAGGGGAAGGGCGCGGCCGGGCCGTCGCTGTTCGGCTTGTCGTTGTCATCAGGCCATTTCGTGCTGCCGCGCGTGCTTCGCCGCCCGGTGCGCATCCTGGCGCGCCTGGGCGATGGTGAATTCGAGGCGCCGCGCTTCTCCGCCGCGATGATGTCGGCGGTGCTGCTCGCTTCAAGCGGCGCCTATGGTGCCTATCTCGGTGGCCATGCCGACGGCATCATCCAGAGCATCACCGCCCGCACCGGCTTTGCCGTCGATCAGGTCAAGGTGGTCGGCAACCGCCAGACCTCCGAGATCGACATTCTCGACAGGCTCGAACTCGACGGCTGGACCTCGCTGATCGGCTTCGACGCCGAGGCCGCGCGCGAGCGCATCTCCGGCCTGCCGTGGATCGAAATGGCGGCGGTGCGCAAGGTCTATCCGCATACGCTGGAAGTGCGCGTCGAGGAGCGCGAGGCTTTCGCGCTCTGGCAGCAGGGCAATGATCTCTCGGTCATCGAGAAGGATGGCGCGGTCATCGCGCCGTTCTCCGGCGGCAAGCAGGTGCTGCTGCCGCTGCTGATCGGCGAGGGCGCGCCGGCCAAGGCGCCTGACTTCCTGGCCAAGGTCGAAAAATACCCCGACCTGGCGACTCGCGTAAAAGGCTATATCCGCGTTGGCGACCGCCGCTGGGACCTGAAGCTGGACAACGGCATCACCGTCAAGCTGCCCGAGGACGAGGAAGACCAGGCGCTCGCCGAACTGGTCAAGATGGATAAGGACAAGGGGCTTTTGTCGCGCGACATCGCTGCTGTCGACATGCGCCTGACAGACCGGCTGGTCGTGGAACTGACGCCCGAAGCGGCGACGCAGCGCGAGGCCGCGCTCAACGAGAAGCCGAAGACCCTCAAGCGCACCTCGGAGAAGAAAATATGAGCTGGCTTGGCGGTTCAGGCGATGCCTCGTCGCGCCGGTCCGGCACTCTGACAGTGCTGGATGTCGGCTCGAACAAGGTCTGCTGCATGGTGGCCAAGCTCAAGCCGAATGATGACGGCAAGCTGTTGCGCGGCCGCTCGCACCGGATCCAGGTGATCGGTATCGGCCATCAGAAGTCGCAGGGCGTGAAGTCGGGCGTGGTCGTCGATCTTGACCGGGCCGAGCATGCCATCCGCCTGTCCGTCGACGCCGCCGAGCGCATGGCGGGGCTGACGGTCGATTCGCTCATCGTCAACATGACCGCCGGCCGGCTGAAGAGCGAGAGCTTCTCGGCGACCATCAACCTTGGCGGCCACGAGGCCGACGAGGCCGACATCAAGCGCGTGCTCGGCGCCGGCGCCAAGCAGGCGCTCAAGGCCGAGCGCGAGGTGATCCATTCGCTGCCGGTCGGCTTCTCGCTCGATGCCGAGCGCGGCGTGCGCGATCCGCGCGGCATGGTCGGCGATGCGCTTGGCGTCGACATGCATGTGCTGACGGGTGACGCAGCACCCATGCGCAACCTCGAACTCTCCATCAACCGTTCGCACCTGTCGGTCGAGCGCATGGTGGCGACGCCCTATGCCAGCGGACTGGCGGCTCTGGTCGACGACGAGCTGGAGCTGGGCGCCGCCTGCATCGACATGGGCGGTGGCACGACGACGATCTCGGTGTTTTCGGAAGGCAAGTTCGTCCATGGCGATGCGATCGCCATCGGCGGCAACCACGTCACGCTCGACATGGCCAAGGGGCTCTCGACCTCGCTCGACGCCGCCGAACGGCTGAAGGTCATGCATGGTTCGGCGCTGCCGGGCAGCGCGGACGACCGCGACCTGGTCTCGATCCAGCCGATCGGCGACGATGGCGACGTGCCGCTGCAGATCCCGCGTTCGGTGATGACGCGCATCGTGCGCGCCCGCATCGACGAGACACTCGAATTGCTGCGCGACCGGCTGAACAAGTCCGGCTACGGCAACGCGGTCGGCAAGCGCGTCGTGCTCACCGGCGGCGCCAGCCAGCTGGCTGGCCTGCCGGAGGCGGCGCGCCGCATCCTGGGGCGCAACGTGCGCATCGGCCGCCCGCTCGGCGTGGCGGGCCTGCCCGAAGCGGCAAAGGGGCCGGCCTTCTCGGCCGCCGTCGGGCTTCTGATCTATCCGCAGATGGCGAGTTTCGAGAGCCATCCTGCAAAAGGCATTTCCGGTCTCAGGATGACCGGAACGGGTGGAAAACTGCATCGCATGAGTCAGTGGTTGAGAGACAGTTTCTAATTGACGGGGACAGCCCCATAGGCGGCCGCGGCGGCGAAGCGGCGTGAAAGGCAAAGGACGGAGACAATGACCATCAATCTGCAAAAGCCGGACATCACCGAGCTTAAGCCGCGCATCACCGTGTTCGGTGTCGGCGGCGGCGGCGGCAATGCCGTGAACAACATGATCACCGCGGGTCTGCGCGGTGTCGAGTTCGTCGTGGCCAACACCGACGCGCAGGCGCTGACCATGTCGAAGGCCGACCGGCTGATCCAGCTCGGAGCGCATGTCACCGAGGGCCTCGGCGCCGGCTCGCAGCCTGAAGTCGGCCGCGCGGCGGCGGAAGAGTGCATCGACGAGATCATCGATCACCTGTCCAACACCCATATGTGCTTCGTCACCGCCGGCATGGGCGGCGGCACCGGCACGGGTGCTGCACCGGTCGTTGCCCGCGCCGCACGCGAGAAGGGCATCCTCACCGTCGGCGTCGTCACCAAGCCGTTCCACTTCGAAGGCCAGCGCCGCATGAAGACGGCCGATTTGGGCATCGAGGAACTGCAGAAGTGCGTCGACACCCTCATCGTCATCCCCAACCAGAACCTGTTCCGGCTGGCCAATGACAAGACCACCTTCGCCGACGCCTTCGCCATGGCCGACCAGGTGCTCTATTCCGGTGTCGCCTGCATCACCGACCTGATGGTCAAGGAAGGCCTGATCAACCTCGACTTCGCCGACGTCCGTTCGGTCATGCGCGAGATGGGCAAGGCGATGATGGGCACCGGCGAGGCTTCGGGCGAGGGCCGCGCGATGGCCGCCGCCGAGGCCGCGATCGCCAACCCGCTGCTCGACGAGACCTCGATGAAGGGGGCCAAGGGCCTGCTGATCTCGATCACCGGCGGCCGCGACCTCACCCTGTTCGAGGTCGACGAAGCGGCGACCCGTATCCGCGAGGAAGTCGATCAGGACGCCAACATCATCCTCGGCGCCACCTTCGACGAGGAACTCGAAGGCGTCATCCGCGTCTCGGTGGTCGCTACCGGCATCGACAAGTCGGCCGCTGAAATCGCCGCGGCGCCGATCTCCATCCGTACGGCACCGCCGAAGCCGGCCGCCCGTCCGGCCGTGGCCGCCGTGGAGAGTCGCCCGGCACCGGTCCAGCAGCCTGTCTATGAACCGCGCGCCGCGGACCCGGTCGCCGAGGCCATCCAGCTCGCCGAGGCGAACGCCGCCGCCATGGCGCAGGCCCGTCCGGCTCCTGTCGCCCATGCGGACGATTTCCGCCCGCAGAGCAAGATCTTCCAGGCGCCGCCGCAGCAGCCGATGCCGCAGCCGGTCGTCCAGCAGATGCAGCCGGCCCCGCAGCCGCGCGAAATGCTGCGTGAGGTCCAGCAGCCGGTGGCAATGGCGCCGCAGCGCATGCCGCGCGTCGAGGACTTTCCG